>Ga0070704_100002095_pt1 | contig 11095 bp, 21 predicted proteins | sample KBSK5252metaG_FD_65467 | JGI IMG/M metagenome (GOLD analysis project Ga0070704, IMG submission 65467) | Corn, switchgrass and miscanthus rhizosphere microbial communities from Kellogg Biological Station, Michigan, USA - KBS K5-25-2 metaG | ecosystem: Host-associated > Plants > Roots >... | reverse complement strand
GTGCAGACCGCGTTGTGCTCGCGGCAGACGCGGACCCACTCGTCCGGATCGACCACGTCCGACGCCGTCTCCATCGAGCCTCCATTCGGAAACGCCGACCTGGCCACACTCCTGCCGGCCGGCACGCCCGCGGCGCTTTCGTTCGCGGCCTCTCCCTTGGGTGATCTCTACCCGACCGCCGGCACCGGGTTCGCGGGGTCCTTGCCCAGCTCCACCAAGCGATCCTTCGCGGCGCCGAGTTGCGAGTCGATGTCCGACTGCAGTTCGTTCGCCTCGTCGGCGGTGAGCCCGCCTTCCAGGCCCTTCTTGACCTGCGCGCGCAGCTCGTCCAGGTCGCGTGCGACCTCGTCCGTCGCCTCCTTGAACGCCAGCGTCAGATTCGCGACTGACGACTTGATTTCATCCACTTTGGCCATGAGACACGCCTCCAGTTTTGAAACTGCTCTCCGGATTGAATCGAGCTTCCGCTCGATACGCTCGAACTGCTCACGCTCACGTGGGCGCCGGCCTTGCGGTGCGACCGTGATCGGCAGACAGCCCTTGCGCCCTCTCGGCATCACTCCCTCCCTTCCTGGCTACAACCTCGGCCGCGGTATGTGCTCGCCGTCCTCGATGCGCCGTTGCACGTCTGCGAGTGACAGCCCCGACGTGAACCACTCTCGGAACTTCCGCAGGTGCTTACGTGTCGGATGCTGGCCGTTGCTGATGGCGAACAGGCGGGCTTCTTCGAGCCGGGCGGCAATCCGTGCCCGGGCCTCCTGCCGTTCCTTGCGGCGCGACTCCCCCGCGTCAGCGGGGGGTGGGGGGTGGCCGTTTCCGTTTGCCGGCGCCGAAGGGGATATAGGGGTATCTGTTGTTATATTAGGCACGGCACGGCACGGCACGGCTTGCGCTTTTGAAGCGCTCTTAGAGCGCTCAAAAGCCGGCTGCAACTCCAGCCTTTCCTGCTTCTTGAGGCGAGACATGTTTGGAACTGTCCCGTCCGCGAAACGCATTTTTCGCCTCGCCAACGCGACGTGCACGTAATCGTCCGCGTGCTCCGGCCAGTCATGCACAAGCACGCCGTGCCGCCTGGAGGCGTCCAGCCAGCCGCAGGCGGTCAGGGTGGTGACCAAGAAGGCCGGGTCCCCAGTCCAACCAACCGCGGCAGCGATCTGGGCCGCGTCGTACCGCCCAACATCCCCGCGCGGGGCGTATCTGGTGGTGAAGTGCCACAGCAGCTCGAGCAAGCCGCAGGCTGAGAACAGCGGCAGGTCCAGCTCGGCCATGAGCCGCCGGGTCTTCGGATGGTCGGGCGTGCCGCGCTTCATGCAGTCCTACTCCGCAGCCGCCGGCAGCAGGCGCGGCACTCGCCCGGTGCGGTAGGCCTCTTCGATCCCTGGCGAGACGTGCTGACCCACCGTCCGCCCGTCCGGCATGACGATGTGGGCCATGAACTCGTGCTCGAAGGACGTGATGCCGGACTCGACGGCCTCCAGCTTCGCCTTGATCACGAGCGCGAGGGCGCGCCACAGGCGCCGCACCTCGGCCTCGTACAGCTCGCGGGCTCGCGCTGGAAGACGCCAGTAGCGGCTCACGCCTTGACGAGTGGCATACGTCTTCGCGTGCTCGCGCGACGAAGGCAGCCAGAAGGCGTCAGACTCGGCGTCCGGGATCGGCAGGACGAATCGAACGAATCGGTCCTTCGCGCGGAAGCCGATCATCGCCTCACGATTCGACCAGCCGGAGACGAACTGGTCGGCGCCGTAGCGACGGAGGAGTCCTTCGATCTCGGCCTTGCTCTTTTCGGGGGCGACCGTGGTTCCCGCTGCGTACATGCCGATCAGCCCCTTCCGTTTCGAAAACTTCGGCCCTTATGGGCCGTCTTCCCGGTCAGACCGCAACGCGGGTGTACAGATCCCGTTCCGCTTCCTTCTCCTGCCGCCTGACGTGCGGCGGCACGCGCAGCTTGGCGATCTCCTTCGTGATCTCCGCCCGCCAGGCCGCGCACCACATGACCTCGTCCGCGTCGAACTGCCGGTAGTTCCACGCGTTGTCTCCGAGCGCCGTGATCCATCCTCGTGACTCCCAGTTTCGAATCGTCTGTTCAGACTTCCCGGCCAGGCGGGCGGCCTGGCTGACTCCTACTCGCGCCATTCGTACCTCTCAGAGTTGATTGCGAACCGGGGCCTGCCCGGAGGGACTGGCGAGGCTCGCAGTTGGTTATCACTTCACTCATCCCAGCCGCGTCTGTAGCTGCTCCTCCTCGTAGATCACGACGCCAGGTATGGACCTTGCGCCCTCCGCGACAGCGCGCCGGATGGCCTTCTCGTCCACGGCCAGGAAATGGCGCGGGACCATGTCAGCGTTGGCCACCTTGAAGGCCCACACCATCCGGGTGCTCGTGGTCCCGAAGTCGGTTTTGATCCCGGTCGGAGCGTCCATGGGCTCCGCGATGCGGGCCTGCATGAGCTCTTGCGATGCCTCTCCGGCTCGTGCCATGGCCTTGTCGCGTGCGCCGGACGTCTTCGCGGCCTCGGCCTTGGCCAGCGCCTCCGCTTCTCTCCTCTCGGCTTCGGCCTGCGCCTTCCTGGCCGCCGCCTGAGCCCTGGCGATACGCTCCCGCTCGGCCTGTTGCCAGACCTGCAGCTTGCGCTTGGCGATCAGCTCCAGGGCTGCCAGGGCGTCAGTAAGTGGCCTCCAGGTGCCGTTCAGGGCCTTGACCTGCTCGTTCAGTGGACCCACCTGCTGCTTGCGCGTCTCCTCGACGATGGCGGCGAGACGTTTCACTGTGGCCAGCCCGTTGTGCATCCGGTTGGCGTCTTTCTGGCTGGCGACCACGAGGCCCTCGACGTGCGCGCGGGCGGTCACGAGGTCCGCTTTGACGATCTCGTACTTCTCCAGCTCGACTGGGTCGAATAGCTCGATGGCCTCGTTGATCACCGCGGCACGTCCGAGTCCTGAGCCTCGACGGCGTCTCCGTCTGAATCGGGCGACTGGTCGGGCGCTGGGGCGGGATCGCCATCCTGGAACGTGTGACCGCAGCCCGGTGTGGGCTTGGCGTTCTTCCAGCACACCCAGCCTCCCTTGTACTTGTTCGGGATCACCGTCCGGACACCGCCGCACTTCGCGCAAGTCGGCGCCCTGCGAGACCCGCCACTGGTCCGGGCCGCAGGAGCGGGGCGTGCCTGCTCTTTGCCTGCCGACGACTCCCGCGGCCGATCCTTGGGCGCGCGCTCGCGATCGTCGTCCTGGTTCTCGTCGATGTCCTGCGTGAACAGGTCGGAGCTTCCGGTGACGCGCAAGGCGCCGTCGATCTGGCTGCGCTTGGCAGCCATCTTGATCAGCGTGTTCAAAAGGTCGTGCTGGTCGGGGTTCTCGACGTCGCTCACTGGCTGGCTCGTGATCTCGGCGTCGCCCTCCTGGAACTTAGCTGAGCAGCCGCCCTTCTTCGCCCAGCACAGCCAGCCGCCGCCGTAGTCCTGCTTGCCCTTGATGACAGAGCCCACCGTGCCGCACGCAGGGCACGAACGCTCCCCGCGCCGGTACCGATAGCGCTTCTCCCAGCTCGAGGCCGCTCCCAAGCCGATGCCGACCACTGGTCCGGTCATGTCCCCAAGGTGGAACTCCGCGCGCACCGTGACCCGTATTGGGGGCGAGCCGGCCCCATCTCCGTACTCGATCAAAGGCACGAAGTCCGGCCGAAGGCCGTAGACGTTGCACAGCACCTCGGCGCCCGGCTTGAGCAGCGCGGGCTTGTCGGTTCCTGGGATGACGCCGTAATGGACGTCCTCCTTCATCAGGCTCCGCTTTATCTGCTGGATTCGAGAGGTCCCCTTCTCCAGCATGGCCAGCCGGGACTCGAACTCGTCGTCCGGCATCTGCGCCATGGCCATCATCCCGGAACCGCTCCGGCCGCCCCACAGCTCCATCGCCTGTGATTCACTCGACATGCTTCACCTCCACACCCGGACCCTGATTGGCCCGGTTCGTCACAACCGTCATGCGATCTCCTTCCGGCGGGCGCAGTCCAAGCAGGTCGCGCGCCCCTCGTAGCTGACGAAGGACCAGGCTTCCAGGCAGATGGAGCACGGCGAGAACGCGCCCAGCACCGGACGGCCGGGCCAGGGCGAAGGTTGGTTCAGGTAGAAGAGCCCAAGGTGGCCGCCATTGAGCTTGATTCCGGTGATGATGCCGGCCTGATAACGCTGATCAGACATGGTCGGCCCCACGCTGCGCGCCCTCTCGGCCGACGATCCAGACCATCGTCTGGCCACAGTGCGTCGGCCATCCGTCTCGCTCGTAATCAGAGACGTCCCCCAGAGGCCAGATCCGTCCGCACACAGAGCAGCGGAGCCAGCCCCCGCGGATGTCATCGCTCACGCGTCGTCCCCCTCGTCGCCGCTGTCCCCGTCCTCGGCGTCGCACTCCGAGCACAGGGTCTCGAATGGTGTGCCGTGGCGGCAGACCGCCGGCCCCTCGTCTTCAAAGAAAGGCATCACCTGTTCGCCCTCCCTGACCAGTCGGTGGTTCTGACCGTCGAGCGCCCGTCGATGCTCTGCAGGTGCCGCATAGGGGACACGTACCCGGCGTCGAGGCCGAAGCCCATGCCGGAGAGATCGACGGACACGTGTCCGCAGGCGCAGGAGAAGCCTGAGAGCGGGTGACGTACTGGCTCGTGCCGGCCGCGCCAGAAGCAGCGGACTTTCTTCAGGAGCTTCATTCGCCCTCCGTGAGGTTCCGCAGCTCGCCGCGCAGCATCTCGAGCGCGCCGGCTACCCATGGCCGCGAACCGTCGGTGTTCAGGTACTCCAGGGTCTCGATCGCGCCGGTGATCCGGATCCACAGGAGGTTCACCTTCTGACAGGCGTTGCAGTACTTCCTGTGGCTCTTCACGACGGTGCGCCTGCAATTCCCCTCCGCGGAGCCGAAGCCGGGGCATCTTAGGAAGTTGCCCATCAGCCTTCCTTCTCCAGCTCGCGGAGCTCGCGGGCAACGTCGTGAGCGGCCTCGCGCGCCTCCCTGGTTCCGCGCAAGACCGCCCATCGGAAGGACACGGCGATGCACCGCTCGATCAGCTCGTGCCGTGCCTCGGAGACGATGGCCTTGACCTGGTCGGAGTTGAGAAGAACCGGACTGGACTCATCCGCATACACCTTGCGCACGTGGTCCTCGAACTGGTCCCACGTCACAGGCCGCTCCCGCTCTGGGCCTGCAGGTACGCCACGGCCGCGACCCAGAGCGCGCCCACCGTGATCCACGTGGCCGGGTGATCGATGACAGACGCCAGCACCTCGCCCATGGCTCGCTTCGCCTTCCACCACTGCACGCGAATCCACACCCCCCGCTCCATCCGTGCGTAGCTCATGCCTGTCTGCTCCTTACCGGCGGCGGCCAGTTCATCTGCTCGCCTGGGGACCGGTAGATCTCCCCTTTTCGGATCTGACGGACGGTCGACGCGTGGATCTCGAACTGGCGCGAGATCTCTTTGTCGGTGAAGCCGACGCGAAAGAGACGCTTGATCTTCTTGACGGCTACGGCGGAGAGAGACGGCGCGTGGCGCCCCTCTGCCTTGGCGATCGCGGCGCGGGCACGCTTGACTTCGAAGCCGATGCAACCGATCTCTTCGCACGAGAGGCGAGCGTGGTCGCATTCGCTGGTCGCGTCCGCCCTGTCCGCAAGAGCGCGGCACGCGATCAACAGCCTCGGTGTGGCTGCGTGGAAGGGGCAGAGCGCACCGCCACGACCATCTCTGCCCACCGGGATCAGCGCGCAGTCAGGACAGATATCGCCGACCTCGTTCGCCCCCATGACGGCCGGGTTCACCTGACGCCTCCGATGAAGGACAGCAGCGCCCAAATCGAAAACGCGACGCCGACGACGAAGAGCGCCAGAATGACCATGGCCGCGACGAAGGCCGGCGCGCAGCAACCGATCTCCTCTCGGCCGGGCCCCGTGTCGCTGGGACGAAAGTCGCCGCGGTCGATCACTTGGCCTCGATGAGCGCGTCCAGTAACTGGAACGCGCTGGCCTGAAGATCGAGCACCGTAGGTGCGAGCGCCTTTCTGGCTGCGGCTGCGGCCCAGGCTGCGTCCCCGGCTGCGTCCCCGGCTGCGGCCCCGGCTGCGTCCCTGGCTGCGGCCCAGGCTGCGGCCCTGGCTGCGGCCATGGCTGCGGCCCTGGCTGCGGCCCAGGCTGCGGCCCCGGCTGCGGCCCCGGCTGCGGCCCCGGCTGCGGCCCCGGCTGCGTCCCTGGCTGCGGCCATGGCTGCGGCCGCCGCGCTTCGCGCGGAATCGATCGTCTGCTGCGCGGCGCGCGCGCCGGCGGGCGAGAGAATGGGGGCGAGCGCTCGAACCTCGGCGGCCTGCTCCTTCATGCCGGCCAGCTCGAGCCACGCCGGCGTGTGGACGCGCACCATCCAGTCGGTGACGAGCCAGGCGCGCTTCTCCTCGACTTCCTCCGATGCGCTCGTGCCGATGACTCGGACGATGTACGGCTTGAGGCGCTGGCGCTCGACGTCCGGAAGGTCGTCGTTCCAGCGCCGCAGGAACGCGCCGATCACCGGCGACACGCAGTCAGGCTCGTCGGAGTGGCGCTCTCCTGCGATGTAGGCCGCAGCCTCCATGACGCAGTACGGGCCCTGTGGCCCGTCTACGGGGTGGCTTCCCTTCTCCAGGACAAGCGCTTCGAGATCGAGCGTCCGAACCTCGGCGCTCAACGAAGGTCCCCGACCAGGAACAGGAAGACCATGTCCGCCTCGTCCGGGTCCAGCTCGTGGCGGGCCTCCTGGTAAACGCCGAGGGTGAAGATCAGGTCGTAGAGCCCGGCGCGCAGAACCTCGTCGAGCTCCCGATCCAGGCGCGCCCAGGCGGTATCGAGGACTTCGACGGTCCGAGGGCACGCGGCGATCCTGTCCGCGCGGTACTCCTCGAACCGGCGGACGTCAGCCTGGAGGATCTGCTCAGCCCTGGACGGGCGCCGGATGGGGGTGGGGACAGGAGCGGTCTGCATCGCGAGCCTCCACGGGCTTCCGGTGGAAAGCCCGTACAAAGCTGCGAATCAGATCAGACCGTGTACGCTCCTAAGTAGTGCCGGAGGTGGGATTTGAACCCACACGCTCCTTACGGAGCACAGGATTTTAAGGCCTGTGCCAGGCCGGCAACTACCAGGAAAGGGCCGGGTCCGATTCGCAGCGAGCCGTCAAACGATCGACCTTCAGCACCGTGCAGCCCGAAAGCCAACCGAAAGACATGCGACCAATCTACGCCCCGCCCTAACGTCTGTCAAGCCGTTTCTTTCGTTGGCGACCGGAACTGCTTCGCCTATATTGTGGTGTATGCCCCTGGACAGCAAAGAGCGGCTTGTGGCCGCGCTTCAGCAGGCCCGATGGATCATCGCGGAGGCCGCCAGATCCCTCGGGGTGAGCCGGCAGGCCATCTACGACGCGATGCGGCGCCACGGCGTGAGGCGGCGCCAGCAGTCCCCCGAGGTGTATCGCGAGGTGCGGCGTCGAACGGGGTCTCTCGGCGGCCGACCGAAGCGAGCCGCCGCCTAATCCTCGCCGCCGGTCTTTCGCGCCAGCGGCTCTACCCGTGGCCGGCCGGGCTCTGAAGACCCATGGAAGTCCGCGAGTGCTTCGACCGCGGCGCCCTCATCCTCCTCGGTCACGATGTTGTAGCGGTCGAAGATGCTGTCCGTCTTCGCCCCCAGCAGGCGGCGCGCGACCTTCCGATCGTTGCAGCTCTTGGCGAGGTCGCGGGCGGCCATTCGGCGAAAATCGTGGATCAGCCGGTGAGGGTACCCGGCGGCCGCCGCCGCCTTCTCCCAGGCGTTTCGGAAGCTCTTGATCGGGCGCCCGTCCTCCCAAAAGAACAGCGCCGAGATGATGATCCCCCGCTCGCGCTCGATCTGGCCGCGCAGCTCGAGCTGACGCTCGATCGCCGCCTTGAGGACGGGGTGTCTCTTGTACGGCCAGTTGGCCCGCCACTGCCGGCTCTTCGCCAGCCGAGGCGATAGCATGATCACGCCCTCACGCTCGTCGACCATGTCGACAGTGATTCGAAGCGGTTCCCTCTTTCGGTACCCGGTCACACGGTAGAAGTCCGCCAGGCCGTGGAGAATCGGCGGCAGCCGGGCGCGGATGGCCTGGTACTCGGCTTCGGTCGGGAATCCTTCGCGCACGTTGTTCTCTTCCAGCAGCTCGATCTCCGGAATGACCGCGATCAGCCGCTGCCCGTGCCCGTCCCGTGTCCGGTACGCGATCCGTAGGGCGCGCCGGAGCATCGCCAAGTCTCGATTCACGGTCGCCGCCTTGTACTTCTGCGCCAGGCGGCCGGCCACGTACGCATCGATCACCGGATCGGTCGCGGCGCCGGCTCGGAGCGCCTTGCCGCTGCCGAGGCAAACAGCCGCGATGCGTCGGTGGGTCTCTCGCTGCCGATCCGTCTTCGGCTTGCCGAGACGAGACGAGTCGCCGAGCAGTCTGGCCGTCGCCAGCTCCATCGCAGGCACTGACGCCCGGCCCTTGTTCCGCGCCTTCATCAATGCCGCGTCGAGCACGTCTTCCAGCGTGACCTCGCGTCGTTCGATCCACGGCAGACGGCCGCCCCAGAGCTGCTTGAAGATCTCGTTGCGGAGCTTGACGGCGTCGGCATGGTTCTTCGATTTCGAAGAGACGAAGTGGCGCTTGCCCTCGTGGCTGTACTCGATCCACCAGAAGGCGGACTCTCTCCGCTCCTTGGTCTTCCTGTCCGTGTATTTCGGCTTGTAGATGTGCCCGAAACCGCGCGCACCCACCAGATCCTCGATGTTGATCCGCGGAGTCTTGGGCACGGTAGGGCCTTTCAAGCGGGCAGGGAATTCCCAAAACGCGCAGAAAGATCGCGCGTCCAGGGGACAGGCAATCCGCGTCTACGCGGGTGGCAGAGGCATGGGAGTCCCGTCTTCCTTGAGCCCGAAAAGGATCGCCAGGAATTGAAGTAGCGCCACGGGGTGTCTCCCTTCAGCTTTACGCAGATCGTCAATAAGCTAGACAGTTTCCGCAACTGTTGCAAGAGGAAAGTTGTGTCAGGTATCGAAACCCCTTGACTCGCTGAGGTTTGGGCATAGCTTTCGATCAACCTGGAGGACCACCGATGAGAGTCGCGGCCACGGTCGCGAGGATGATGATCGCCCGGGATCCGAGACAGGCGAGCGACACCGTTCTCGAGTACCTGATCACCATCACCGCGGCGCGCGGCGCCGCTCTCTACCTCGTCCAGGATGGAGGCATCGAGCTGCTGGTCGGGCGAGGAATTGCCCAGGACTCCCTCAACTGGAGCATGGCCACCTTCGCGTCGCAGCGCGCGCGCCTGGCGATCGGGGATCCCGTGCACGGCTACGGCCAGATGCTGGTTCCCCTTCTGAGGTCGGCCCAGATGCTGGCGATTGTCTACCTCGGCGCGGACAGCGTCGAGCCCCAGACGATGGCGGAACTGGCCGAACTGCTCCTCGATGCCGCCATGAACGCCGCTGGGTCCGAGGTTGCAGCGTCGCAGGTCGACCAGTACCTCGAGGGCGCCCGCTCGGACGATGTCGAGCGCCGGCAGCTTCTCGTACTGCTCGACCGCCACGAATGGAACCTGTCCCGCGTGGCTCGGCAGCTCGGCGTGAGCAGGATGACGGTCTACAAGCGGATGGGCGCTCACGGCATCGAGCGGCGACGTGTCCTCAAGGCTCCACCGCGGCGAGTCGCGATTCGGGACCCTGAACCGTCCCGGTAACGGAGGGCCTTTCCCGTGACGTCGTTCCAGATCGCGATCGCCGTCTCGGTGGAGATGGCCCTGGCGGTGACCCTAGCCGGCCTGCTGGCCACCGGTCGCGACAGGATCGCCCGGTTCTTCTTTGCCTACCTCGCGGCGGCGCTGACCGCGAATGTTCTGACCACCTGGTGGCCGGAGCAGTTCTACCATCCCTGGTTCTGGCTCGCGAAACAGGCCACGTACGATGCCCTCCGGCTCGGCCTGGCCGCGGAGCTCGCCGCCAGGACCTTCCGGGCCTTCCCTGGCGCGCAAGGCACTGCCCGCGTCACTGTGCTCGGCATTCTGCTCCTGACGACAGCCGCCGTGATCGTCGGCATCCCTGATCCCGCGGCGCCAGGCGGCCAGTACCTGGCGGTGGGCACGCAGCTCCACCCGCGGGTGCTCAACGGAACCATCTGGCTCCTGGCCGCCACCTTCGCCATGGCTCAGTATTACCGCGTACCGCTCCACCCCTTCCACGCGGCGATCATCGTGAGCTTGGGCGCCTACATGGCCCTGTTCTGCGCGCTCCTCCGGTTCGTGGGCCTGGATCGCGGACTGATCGCGGTACTGAACGCCGTCGACCCGGTCGCCTACCTGCTGCTGGCCTGTTGGTGGGCCCACATCGCATGGAGGCCCGACACCGAAGCGACTCGCGCCCACGAGGCCGTCGTGCACGGGATGGAGGAGCGGTCATGTGGACGGTAGGCCTGGGCCTGCTGGGTGCGGTCGTGATCCTGATCCTCCGTGGGCGCCACGACCAGCGAGCCATCGCCCGGGAGTGGCAGATGGTGCTGGCGCCTTGGGGTGAGGAGGTCTACGAGGAGCTGCAGCACCGCGCGGCCGCGGAGGCCTCGATGCTGGCGTCGGCATACAACCTGGCCACGAAGGCGATGCAGACCGGGTCTCACGAGCAGGCGATGCGGTTCCTCGACGCCGGGATCCGCGTCGTCGAGCGGACCTCGCCCGACTGGATGACCGTGCTCCGGCGGATGGGCATCGTCTCCAGGATGGCCGCCGCGGTCGCGCCTATCCCGCCGCTGCGATCGAGTGACTATCGGGTCCCGGCGATCTGGGGCTGGGCCACCGCCGGGAGCGTGCTCCACTGGCTGCTGGCATCGACCGCGGAGCGCTTCCGCCTCCGCGCCTACGTCCTCCGGCAGGGCTTCGCGGCGGCGACGCGCACCCTGGTGAAGGGCAAGGCTCGGCTCCGGCCGGGTGACGACTGGCGCAGGCTCGATGCGGCCCGGGAGGATCTCCATCGGCTCTCCACCGAGAGCCTCGCCACGTTCCATGCACTGCTGCTGTCCCTAGCGGCAGAACGACGCTGAACGGGT
>Ga0070704_100002093_pt1 | contig 11099 bp, 6 predicted proteins | sample KBSK5252metaG_FD_65467 | JGI IMG/M metagenome (GOLD analysis project Ga0070704, IMG submission 65467) | Corn, switchgrass and miscanthus rhizosphere microbial communities from Kellogg Biological Station, Michigan, USA - KBS K5-25-2 metaG | ecosystem: Host-associated > Plants > Roots >... | reverse complement strand
CGCCGGGATGATCGGTGGCAGGGCCGGCTCGCCGAGACCGGTTGGCGGGTTGTTCGTCTTCAGGAAGTGGACCTCGATGTCCTTCGGCGCCTGGTTCATCCGCACCAGCCGGTGGTCGTTGAACGTGGATTGCTGCGCCCGGCCGTTGACGAACGTCGTCTCCTGCTGCATCACCGCGCCCATGCCGTCGATGACCGAGCCCTGCACCTGATGGACGGCGTTGAGCGGGTTGATCACCTCGCTGCCGATGTCGGCGGCGACCCACACCTTGTTCACCTTCACGCGGTTCTGCGCGTCCACCGTGACCTCGGCGATCTCGGCGAAGTAGCCGAGGTGCGCGTAGAGGAACGCGACGCCCATGCCGGTGCCTTTCGGCAGCTGCCGTCTGCCCCAGCCCGACTTCTCGGCCGCGAGCTTCAGCACCCCCTTCGCGCGCTCGGCGTTGAACCCGTCGCGCGAGTTCGGCAGGAGCTTGCGCGGCGTGTCGAGCAGCGACAGGCGGAACTCGATCGGATCCTTCCCCGACGCGACCGCCAGCTCGTCGATGAACCCCTGATACACGAACGTCGTGCCGTTCGTCCCCGGCGCACGCAGCGGACCGGTGGGGATCCCCATCGGGATCAGCGACGCGTTGAACGAGAAGTTCGGGATGAACCCCGCAGGGAAAGTAGCGCCGCCGATCGGCGTGTTCGGCGCGAACTTCTCACCCTCGCCGAACGCGACGTAGTGCTGGTTCCACGCGACGATCGTCCCGGACGCATCGAGGCCCGCCTTGAAGAAGTGATAACCGGCCGGCCGGTAGAAGTCGTGCGTCAGGTCGTCCTGCCGCGACCACAGGAGCTTGACCGGCGTGCCGTTCATCTCGCGCGCAATCCACGCGGCTTCCGCCATGTAGTCGTTCAGGATGCGGCGCCCGAAGCCGCCGCCCATGCGCACGAAGTGAACGGTGATGTCGCTGTCGGACATGCCGAGCGACTGCGCGATCACCTGGCGCCCTTCGCGCGGCGTCTGCGTGCCGACCCAGACGTCGAGCTTGCCGTTCACGAACTGCGCCGTGCAGTTCTGCGGCTCGAGCGGCGCGTGCGCGAGGAACGGATAGTAGTACGCGGCCTCGACGGTCTTCGCGGCGCCGGCCAGCGCGCGCTCGACGTCGCCGTCGTTATAGAGCTTGATCGCCGGCGCCCGCCGCGACAGCTCCTGCGCGCGCGCGTTGAATCCGTCCGTGCTGTTGGACGCAGTCGGCCCTTCGTTCCACGTGACCTTCAGCTTGGCGCGCGCCTGCTGCGCGTGCCACCAAGTCTCGGCGACGATTGCGACGCCCCCGTGCAGGCTCACCCCGACGCAGCAGGCGGGATAGGTGTAGGTGAGATCCGGTCCGCCGGGAACGATGAACGCGCTTTTGACGCCGGGGAGCTTCTTGATCTCGTCGATGTTCGCGGTCGCGACCTTGCCGCCATACACGGGGCACTTCTCGTAGGCCGCGTAGAGCATCCCGGGAAGCTTGACGTCGATCGCGTAGAGCGGCTCACCGCGGACGATCTTCGGCACGTCCTGGTTGCGCGCAGAAGTCCCGATGACCTTGTAGTCCTTCGGGTCCTTCACCTTCACCGTCTTGAGATCAGGCGTCGGCAGCATCGCCGCCCGTGCGGCGAGCTCACCGTAGCCCAGCGATCGATTCGACGCCGCATGTCTGACGCGGCCCGACGCGGTCGTGCACTCGCCGGCCGGCGCGCCCCACGTCTGCGCGGCGGCGGCGACGAGCATCTGCCGCGCGGCGGCGCCGCATTGGCGGAGCGGCTCCCAATTGATCGGTGTCGCGGTGCTGCCGCCGGTGCGCTGGATGCCGAAGCTCTGTTCGTCGAGCGGCGCGTTCTCGATGGTGACGTCCTTCCAGTCGATGTCGAGCTCGTCCGCGATGATCATCGGCAGGTGAATCTTCGCGCCCTGGCCGCCTTCCGGGTTCTTGCTGAGGATCGTCACCTTGCCGTCGGGGCCAATCTTCAGGAACGCCCACGGCTTGTAGTTGGCGCCGCCGGCGGGCGCGCGGCTTCCTTCCTGGCCGAGCACGTCAGCGGGGTCGACATAGATGGCGAGCATCATGCCGCCGCCTGCGAGGGCGGTGGCGCGGAGGAAATCGCGGCGCTTCATCGGAACACCTCCGCCGTGGTCGCGGTCGCGCTCGGGTTGCCGGCCGCGCGATGAATCGCTTCGCGGATGCGCGTGTAGGTCGCGCAGCGACAGAGGTTGCCGCTCATCGCGAGATCGATGTCGGCGTCAGTCGGCCGCGGGTTGCGGCGCAGCAGCGCCGCGGCGGACATGATCTGTCCCGCCTGGCAGTAGCCGCACTGCGGTACGTCGAGCTCCTCCCACGCGCGCTGGAGCGGATGCGAGCCGTCGGGCGACAGCCCTTCGAGCGTCGTGATCGCGCCGCCTGCCGCCGCCGCGACCGTCGTCTGGCACGAGCGGACGGCGTTGCCGCGCACGAGCACGGTGCATGCGCCGCACTGGCCGAGGCCGCAGCCGAACTTGGTGGCGCGCAGGTCGAGCACGTCGCGCAGGACCCAGAGCAGCGGCATGTCGGCCGGCACATCGACCGTGACCGCTTTCCCGTTGACGTTGAGCGTGAAGGCCATCGGTGTCTCCGCGCCGACCTAAAGGTCGGCCCCTACGTCCGGGGGTACGTTCGCCGGGCCGACCTGAAGGTCGGCCCCTACGCCGGGGTGCTACGTCCGGGGTACGTTCGCACGTTAATGCTAAGGCAGTCTCTCGTGCTCGGCGCGAAGAAAGAAGGCGCCGTCGCTGACGACGGCATCGCCCGGCTCGAGGCCGGTGGAAACGGCGATGTCGTTGCCCATCGTGTCACCGATCGTCACGGCTCTCTGGACGAAACGGCCGGGTCCGGCGACGACGTACACGACCGACTGCGCGCCGATCGTCTGAACGGCGCTCTTCGGCACCATCACCACCGGCCTCGCCATCCGCGCGCCGATGTTGACGTCGACGAACATGCCGAACCGCAGCCGATTGCCGTTGTTGGGCACCTCGGCGCGCAGCTTCGCCGTTCTCGTCTCGGCCTGCACCTGCGGGTCGATGTAGTCCACGCGGCCGCGCAACTCCAAGCCCGGATACGCGGGCGTCGTGATCGACACGGGGCTGCCGACGCCGACGCCGGCGAAATCGCGCTCGTAGAGATCGGCGATCACCCAGACGGTGGAGAGATCCGTCACGGTGAACAGCGCGGTCGCGAGATCGACGTTCAGCCCCGGATTCGCGCTGCGCTTCGTGACGATTCCCGCGATCGGGGCCTTGACGTCGAAGGTCGTCACGACGTCGGCGGGGGAGGCGAGGCGCTGCGTCTTCTCTTCCGGGATGCCGAGCAGCACGAGTCGCGCGCGAGCGGTTTCCACCTTCGCGTCCATCTCGGACTTTTCCGCCTCGAGCCGTTCGAGCTCCTGGCGGCTCGCCGCGCCGATCGCGTACAGGCGCTGCGTGCGCGCCTGCGCCTGGTCGTGCGCGAGGTGCTCCGCGCGCGCCGCGATGAAGGCGGTCTGTGCGTCGGCGAGCTCCGGGCTGTAGACGGTCGCGAGCACCTCGTTGAGCATCACGCGCTGGCCGAGCTCCGCGCGCACCTGCGTCACGCGGCCGGAGACGAGTGACGTGACGTCGACGTTCTTGTAGGCATTGGGCTGGACGGCGCCGGGCAGGTGCAGACGGGTCGCCGCGGTCCCCTTCGTCGCGGCCACGGTCTTGATGCCCGCCCGTTCGATCATGTCGGGACTGAGCGTGATTTCAGGGCGGGATCCGGGATCCGGGATCCGGGATCCGGGGGTTCCGGGTTCGGGCCTGGGCATGCCGGCGTGCTCGTGTTCGGCAGGCGTCGACTCGGGCACGTTGACGCCAGTGCCTTTCGGATCCCGGATCCCGGATCCCGGATCCCGGTCACGCGAGCACCCGCCCGCGCCTCCGATGGCCACGGCGACGACGACCGCGACCGCAGCTCTCAACGAACCTCCCCACGCGCGCGGCGGAGCGCGACGCGCGCGTCCCAGGCCCGCGCCAGCATCGACGTGTACGCCGCTTCGACGTCCAGATATCGGCGCTGCTCGGCGAGCAGGTCCGTCAGCGGCGTCCGTCCAAGGTCATACGCCTCGAGCTGCACGTCCACATTCTGGCGCGAGAGGTCCCGGAGGCTGGTCGCATAGATATCGACCGCGCGCTGCGCTTCGCGGTCGCGGACGACCGCCGCGTCAATGTCGGCCTGCGCGGCGAGCTGGCGGGCCGCAAGCACCTCCTGCTCGCCGCTGCGCTCGGCTTCAGCCGAGGCCACCGCGCCCTGGTTGCGATTGCGGAACGGCAGCATCAGGCTCGCGCCAATCTCCACGCTGTGAAAGTTTCCAGCGACGGGGACGAGACGGCCGGCGCTGTCGAAGCCGCGCTGCTCGAAGCCGTAGCCCTCGCGGCCATAGTTGGCTACGACCGACATGTCGGCGCGCCCCTCGCGCCGCGCCTGCTCGATCTTCGCGTCAGCGAGCGCGACGCGCGCCGTCGCTTCGCGGACATCGGGACGCGCGGCGATCGATGACGCGTCGGCCTGGGCGGGCGAGGCGGGCAGGGCGGGTGGGGCCGGCCCCGGGTTCGCGCGCACGAGCGCCTCGAGCGACTCCCGGAGCACCAGTGGCTCGTTCGGGCGCAGCCCAGCCAGGGCTTTGAGCTCGATGGCGGCCGCATCCGCATCCGCCTGCGCCAGCGTGAGGTCGGCTTCGATGCGTCCCGCTTCGACCGCCGCGATATTTGCGTCGAGCTTCGGGATCTCGCCTTCGGTGACGCGCGAGTCGAGCAGCTCGCGCATCCGGCGCGCCGCGGTCAACGCTTCGTTCATGATTTCGACGTTCCGCCGCGTGGCCAGGAGCCGGCCCGCCTGCTCGCGGACGGTCGCCGCAAGCAGCCGCTCGCGATCCTGCACCGACAGCGTCGTCGCCTCGACCGCCTGCTGCGCCGCGCTGATGCGCGCCGGGCGACGGGACAGGTCCAGGGGCCACTCGATCTCGAAGAGCGTCTGGTGCTGCTGGCCCGTCATCAGCATGCGGCTCGCTGAGACCGTCGGGTTCGGCCTGAGCCCGGCCTGCGTCACCTGACCGCCGGCGGCGACGATCGCCGCCCGGGCAGCGCGAAGGTCCGGCGACCGCTCGAGCGCCGTCGCGACGAGCTGCTCGATGGTGCCCCCCTGCGCGTACCCGTTAGCCGGGCAACTTCCACTGATGACGAGCCACAGAGACACAGAGACACAGAGACTTCTTGTTCTCTGTGTTCTTCTCCGTGCCTCCGTGCCTCTGTGGCACGTGACGCCGGTGAACGGCGCTGCGACTCCAACGCCGGTGAACGCCGCTGCGACTCCAACGCCGGTGAACGCCGCTGCGACTCCAGCCCTCATTGCACGCTCCCCTTGAACGCGGCCGATCCGCGGCCGGCAGGTCCGTCCCACTCGAGCGTCATATCCCACGACCCGGACATGGCGAAATCGCCCTTCGCTTCGTAGACGCCAGGCCGATCGCCCGGCGTGACCGATGTGGTCCCCGGCATCATCATTCCCGGCATCGCCATCGCAGCGTTCAGCCGCACCTCGCCGACGTTGACGCGGGCCTTCGTACGGGCCGACCGGAACTCGATGAGGAAGTCGTTCGCACCCTGCCGCAGCTCGCCGGCCGGGTTCGACAGCGTGATCGCGAGGTCGCCGGATCGCACCGTCTGCAACACCGCGCCGGTCGGCGGCTCGTCCTGCGGCGCCGCCGACATCCGGTCGCGCATCCACCACGTGCCGGCCGCGACGACGATCAGCAGCACGATGGCGGCGGGCACCCAGCGCGGCACCATGACCGAGGGAGCGATCTCCGAGCGCTCCGGCCGCAGGCGGTATTCCTGGACCCAGTAGAAGAAGACCGGCGTCACGACCAGCACGTAGACCAGCGACGAGACCATGCCGCCGAGCACGGGCGTTGCGAGCGGCTTCATCACGTCGGCGCCGACGCGGTTGCTCCACATGATCGGCAGGAGGCCGGCGACGACGGTCGAGACGGTCATGATCTTCGGCCGCAGGCGCAGCAGGGCCCCTTCGACGATGGCGTCGTAGAGATCTTTCTGAGTGAGGCGGGCGGCGGGTCCGCCGTCGGTTTCTTCGCGGACTCCGGCGGGACCCGCCCCACGTACCGCAATCTTTCTGTCGAGCGCTTCCTGGAGATAGATCACCATCACGACGCCGGTCTGCACCGCGGTGCCGAAGAGCGCAATGAACCCGACCCAGACCGCGACCGAGAAGTTGTACCCGAGCAGCCAGAGCAGATAGACGCCGCCGGTCAGCGCGAACGGGACCGTCAGCAGCACGTGCGCCGCCTCGAGCGCCGAGTGATACGTGAAATACAGCAGGAGGAAGATGACGACGATGGCGATCGGCACGACGATCTGCAGCCGCTGCCGGGCGCTGACCTGGTTCTCGTAGCGGCCGCTCCAGCCGATGAAGTAGCCGGGCGGCAGCGTGACGCGCGAGGCGACGGCCGCCTTCGCGTCGTCGACGAAGCCGCCGAGGTCGCGCCCCCGGACGTTCATCAGCACTGTCGCCAGCAGCAGCCCGTTCTCGGAGTTGATCATCGCGGGGCCGCGCGCCTGCTCGATCTCGGCCACCTGCCCGAGCGGCAGCTGTTGCCCGGACGGCGTCGCGACGAGCACGTTGCCGAGCGCCTTCGGATCGTCACGGAACTCGCTCGCGTATCGCACGCGCACCGGGAACCGTTGACGGCCTTCGAGCGTCAGCGTCAGGTTCCGCTCGCCGATGGCGGTCCGGATGACGTCCTGCACGGCCGACACGGTGAGCCCGAACCGCGCCGCGCGCTCCCGATCGACGCGGACGTTCAGATACTGCGAGCTGGTCAGCGGTTCGGGATAGACGTTTGCCGCGCCGGGGACCGTGCGGAGCACGTCGGCCACCTGTCGAGCGGTCTGTTCCAGCACCGGCAGCTGCGCACCGTAAATCTTCACGCCGACCTCCGACCGGATGCCCGTCGACAGCATGTCGATCCGGTTGATGATCGGCATCGTCCAGATGTTGGTGACGCCTGGGAGTTCGGTGGCCGCGCTCAGCTCCGTCCGCAGCCGCTCGAGCGTCATCCCGGCACGCCACTGGTCGCGCGGCTTCAGGTGAACGATCGTCTCGGTCATGTTGAGCGGCGACGGATCGGTCGACGTGTCCGCCCGGCCGACCTTCGCGACCGCGTACTCGACCTCCGGCACGCGCACCAGGGCCGCGTTCTGCCGTTTCGCGATGTCGGTGTTCTGGTTGAGCGAGATGCTCGGATCGGTCACCGGCATGAAGAGCAGGTCGCCCTCGTTGAGCGGCGGCATGAACTCGCTGCCGATCCGGCTGCCGACCAACACCGCCCCGGCGAGCACCGCCGTTGCCGCCAGCAGCGTCACCACGCGATGCGTGAGCGCCCACTCGAGCGACGGCCGGTAGATCGCGCGCAACGCCCGCATCAGCGGGTTGGCGCCCTCGTCGTGCAGCTTTCCTTTGAGCAGCAGTGTGCACAGCACCGGGACGAGCGTGATGGCGATGATCGTGGCCGCCAGCACCGCGAACGTCTTGGTGAACGCCAGCGGGTGGAACAGCTTCCCCTCCTGGCCGGTCAGCGCGAACACCGGAATGAACGCCAGCACGATGATGGCCATCGAGAAGAAGACGGGCCGTCCCACCAGCCGGGCCGAGTCGAGCACGGCCGCCCGCACGGCGGCGCGGTCACGCGTGTCGATGCCGCGGCGCTCGACGTACCTGAACGCGTTCTCGGTGACGACGATGCCCGCGTCGACGAGGACGCCGATCGCGATGGCGATGCCCGCGAGGCTCATGATGTTCGACGAGATGCCTGCGTAGTACATCGCGAGGAACGACATCAGCACGGCCAGCGGCAGCGGCAGCGTGACGATCAGGATCGATCGGAAGTGCAGCAGGAAGAGGACGTGCGCCAGCGTGACGAGCGCGACCTCTTCGAGCAGCGCGCGCCGGAGCGTGTCCACCGACTGCGAGATGAGCGTCGAGCGATCGTAGAAGGGGACAATCTTCACGCCAGGCGGCAGGCCCGGAGCGATTTGACCGATGCGCCCCTTGACGGCGTCGATCACCTGCTGCGCGTTCGCGCCGCTGCGCATGACGATGACGCCGCCGACCGCCTCCTCACGCCCCTTGACCAGCGACGCCACGCGGAACGCGTCGCCCACGTGCACCTGGCCGACCTGCCGCACGTAGACGGGGACGCCTCCCGGCGCCGCGATGACGATGTTCTCGAGGTCGGCGATCGACTCGACGAGGCCGACACCTCGCACGATCGACCACGTGCCGTTGGCTTCGAGCACGTTGCCGCCGACGTTCTCGTTGCTGCTGCGCACGGCTTCCACGACGTTGCCGAGCGAGAGGTTGTAGGCGCGGAGCCGGTTCGGATCGATGTCGATCTGGTACTGCTGGACGTGGCCGCCGACCGACGCGACCTCCGCGACACCCGGTACCGCGTTCAGCTGATAGCGGATGAACCAGTCCTGCAGCGTGCGCAGGTCGCGCAGCGAGTGGCGATCGCTTTCGACGGTATACCAGAAGACGTGACCGACGCCGGTCGCGTCGGGCCCCAGCGTCGGCACCGCGCCGTCGGGCATCTGTGTCGCCACGAGGCTGAGGCGCTCGAGGACGCGGCTGCGGGCGAAATACTGGTCGACGTTGTCCTCGAAGACCACGTAGATCATCGAGAAGCCGAAGGCCGACTGCGAGCGGACGACGCGAACGCCCGCGAGGCCGCGCAGGTTGACGGTCAGCGGGTAGCTGACCTGGTCCTCGACCTCCTGCGCGCTGTGGCCCGCCCAGTCGGTAAAGACGATGACCTGGTTGTCGGAGAGGTCGGGAATGGCGTCGATGGGTGTGGCAGTCGCCGCCCACCATCCCCAGCCGCCGAGCGCGACCGCGAGGCCGACGACCAGCGCGCGGTGCCGCAGCGACAGTTCGACAATCCGATTCACCATGGATTCAACGAGATGAGCGATTTTCGCAGAATTTGATGGTATCGTGACGGCTCCGCCAGAAGCCGGATGAAACGCAGAACCCGAAGCATGTTGGTGGCCGTGGCACTGGCCGCAGCGGCCGTGCCCGCGTGGGCGCACCACGCGGCGCAGACGATGTTCGACGTCACCAGGCGCATCACCGTGACGGGCGCCGTGACGAGGGTGGAGTCGGTGAACCCGCATCCGTATGTGGACATCGACGTCAAGGGTCCGAACGGCACGATGCAGCACTGGGTGATCGAGCTTGCGGGCCCCAGCGTCCTCCGCCAGGCCAGGCTGAGCCCCGGCGGCCTGAAACCGGGCGACATCGTCACGGTTGAAGGGATTCCCGCGAAGGACGGAACGACCACCGCGTTCGCCTACACGCTTCGCGCTGGCGGTCAGCCCATCGATCTCACCAGCAGCTCGCCGCGCTCGCGATGAGCCGGCCTGCGGTCGCAACAGCCGTCGAGCCGGTTCGCCGCACCGTGCTCGACATGGATCGGTACCAGTGGATGGTGCTGTTCGCGGCGTGGCTCGGCTGGGGCTTCGACATCTTCGACAGCCTCCTCTTCAACTTCGTCGCGCCGACGTGCGTCCCCGTGCTGCTCGGCATCCCGTTCGGCACGCCCGCGGCGGCGGCCGCGACGCTGCGGTGGACCGGCATCCTCACCTCGCTCCTGCTGATCGGCTGGGCGGCCGGCGGCATCATCTTCGGCCGCATTGCCGATCGCCTGGGCCGCACGCGGACGCTGCTCCTGACGATGGGGATGTATTCGCTGGGCACGGCAGCCTGCGCGTTCGCGCCGAACATGTGGTCGCTGGTGCTCTTCCGCGTGGTCGCCTCGCTCGGCATCGGCGGCGAGTGGGTGTGCGGCGCCGCGATGGTCGCGGAGATCGTTCCCGAGAAACGCCGTGTCGATGCGGGCGCGCTGCTGTATTCGGCCGCGCCGACCGGGCTCTTCCTGGCGACATTTCTCGTCTATCAGATCCAGGGGGTGTACTTCCGCGCCGAGCCCGAGATCGCGTGGCGCTATGTGTTTCTCTCGGGGCTGATACCCGCAGCGGCAACGCTGCTCGTGCGGATGATGATCCGGGAGCCGGAGCGGTGGACGCACGCGGTCGAGCGCGCGCGCCCTGCGACGGTCTCGGAGTTGTTCACACCCGCGTACCGCGCGCTGACGTTCAGCGGCGCGTCGATGGCGATGATCAACCTGCTCGTCTGGTGGAGCGTCAACGCGTTCATCCCCGTCGTCGCGGTGGGTCTCGCGAACCGCGCATCGGCTGGCGCGTCGGCGGTGAACGCGACCGTGCTGGCGGAGCAGTGGAAGGCGTTGGCGACCAACGCGTTCGGCATCGGCACCGTCATCGGGGTGCTGCTGACGATTCCGACGGCGAAGTATCTCGGCCGCCGCAACATGTACATCATCTATTTCCTTGGCGGCGCGATTTCGATCATGGCAGCGTTCGGGCTGCCGCTCTCACCTCAGGCTCGGCTCTACATGTACTTCCCGATCGGCGTCACCGTCTGGGGGATCACCGCGTCGTTTGCGTTCTATCTGCCGGAACTGTTTCCCACGCGGCTCCGCGGCACGGGATCGGGCTTCTGCTTCAACCTCGGGCGCTTCGTCGCGGCCATCGGCCCGTTCGTCGTCGGCGGCATCGCCGCGCGCGGCGCCAACGCGCTCGATTCCGCGATGCAGGCGCTCTTCTATTGCGGATGGATTCCCCTGGCCGGCCTGCTGCTCATGCCGTGGGTGATTGAGACGAAGGGCCGCGCGTTGCCGGAGTAGGCGGGCGATAATCCGGATCGTGTCCAACAGGCTGGCTCAGGAGCATTCCCCGTACCTTCTCCAACACAAGGACAACCCGGTCGAGTGGTATCCGTGGGGCGCGGACGCGTTCGAACGCGCGCGCGGCGAGGACAAGCCAATCTTTCTCTCGATCGGCTACTCGACCTGCCACTGGTGCCACGTCATGGAGCACGAAAGCTTCGAGAGCCGCCAGGTCGCGGAGGTGCTCAACCGCCA
>Ga0070704_100002091_pt1 | contig 11104 bp, 11 predicted proteins | sample KBSK5252metaG_FD_65467 | JGI IMG/M metagenome (GOLD analysis project Ga0070704, IMG submission 65467) | Corn, switchgrass and miscanthus rhizosphere microbial communities from Kellogg Biological Station, Michigan, USA - KBS K5-25-2 metaG | ecosystem: Host-associated > Plants > Roots >... | reverse complement strand
GACGGAGTCGAACCAGAACGCGGCCGTGATGAGGTTCTGCCGCGATCCGACCGCGAGCGCCAGGAGCGCCGCGCCGCCAAACAGCACGATAGAACCACCAACGAGCGCCTGACGCGAGGGATGGAACACGGCGCGAATATACGGTATTGTTGCGTCTCGCAACCCGGAAAACTTCATCCGTCGAAACAGGAGCAGCCATGAGACGCTTGCACTGGGCAATGGCAGTCGCGGCATGTTTGGGCGTGGCCGTCACCACCGTCTACACACAGCGCGCGGGCGGGCCCGCGCAGCCACCGCGTCAGTGGTGGGTGGCCAAAGCGAAACCTGGCCAGTACGGCACGAACAAACCACACATCAAGCTTCCCGATCTGAAAGCGCGGCATAACGGCAAGGCCAACTGGATGGAGGTCGTCGTCAACGACGAGAACTATCACGCCGAGTACAACCAGGGCGCCCCGGGCACGAAGATTCGCACGGTGATGCATCCCGACACGCGTGAGTTTTATGCCGTCATGGAAGGGCAGGTGCGCTTCACGCTCGAGGGCCAGCCCGAGGCGATCGTTGCGACGCGCGGGTCGATCGTGAATATTCCGAAGAAGACCGCGTACTCGGTCGAAGTGATAGGCGACGGGCCCGCATTGTGGGTCGCCGCGAATCAGCAGAATTTCAAGAATCTGTATCCTGCCGGCGACGCGCGGCCGGCGAATGTGCCGGGATTTACGGTGATGAAAGTGGGCATGACTGCCGCGCCCGCACCCTACACCGGCAACAACAAGCCGCACTTCAATTTGTTCGAGGCGCAGAAGGACCCGAAGTTTGCGGGCCAGAACGTCGTCCAGGACGATCACATGTGGGCGCAGGCGATCTGGGGCTACGAGAAGAACCTGCCGCCATACGATCCGAACGACAAGGGGCACTTCCACGTCGGCACCGCCGAGTGGTGGATCATTCTTCAGGGGCAGATTCGCCACAACATCGAGACGATCGGCGACTTTACGTCGAGCGAAGGCGACATTGTCTACGCGCCGCCCTCAACGTGGCATGCCACGCGCTTCGCGGGGCCGGGGCCGTCGTGCCGGCTCGCCACCAGCACGTATCAGTTCACGAGCTTGCTCGAGCAACCTCAGTAACACTCGCCTTTTTAGGCCCTGGCGAGTTTTCGAAGGTCGATGCCTTTGGGTGTGAAGATCGGCTTCCACAGGTCGCCGGTTTTTGCCAGACGGTCCGGAAGATTGCGGAGGGTGAAATCGCGCGGGTTCACGCCTTCGTCGATTTCGGCCCACGTCAACGGCGTGGACGCGCCCGCAAACTCGCTCGCGCGCGCGCTATACGCGCAGGCCAGTGACTTGCCTTCGATGTTCTGCAGGTAATCCACATACACCTTCTGGCCGCGGGCGTGAACGGATCGCACAATCGTCGCGATCTTCGGATGTTTTTCCGACACGACCGTCGCCACGATTTGACAGAAAATCTGCCCCGCGTCGTACGGCGTGCCCGGCGCCAGCGGGATGAAGATGTGAATGCCGCTGGCGCCTGACGTTTTCGGATACCCGTGCACCTTCAACTTTTCGAGCTCGTCGCACACCCAGCGCGCAACGTCGCGCACCCAGGCGAACTTCACGCCGGGCATCGGATCGAGATCGATCGCGCAATGGTCGGCCATCTCGGGCGACTGCACGCGCGAAAACCACGGATCCTGCGAAATCACGGCCAGTTGCGTCATGTAGAGCAAAGTGATCAGATCGCCGCCGATGAGGCGACTGGGCACGTCCTTGTCGCCCGGCAGCGTGGCGACGCGGACGCCGCGCGGCACTTTTTCCGGAGCCCGTTGCTGGTAGAACGCCGGCCCGTCCACGCCATTGGGAAAGCGCTTCATGATGAGCGGGCGATCCTTCACGACGGGGAGAATGAACGGCGCGACGCGCACGTAGTAGCGCATCAGGTCGCCCTTGGTGATCTTCAGCTTCGGCCAGAACACTTTTCGCAGATTACTCACATCGAGCGTCAGGCCATCGGGAAGGTGCAGCACGCCCGACCCCGGCCCTTTCTCAATGGCATTGAGCGCCTCGATCAGATCGGACTCGTTCTTTCCCGCCTTCGCGCTTCGCGCTACGGCGGGCCGCCGTAGCGTTGGCGAAGGCGGCTGTCCTCTGCCCTGCGACGTAGCGGCTTTGCCCTCTGCCCTCTGCCCTCTGCCCTGCGACGTGGGCGCTTTGCCCTCTGCCTTCTGCCCTCTGCCCTGCGGAGTTCTTATCGACTTGCCGTATAGCGTCGGCTCCGGGTCTCTTTTCACGGTTGTTGGCAGCTTATCGTCCCTCATCCCGAGATACACAGGCTGACGCAGAATGCCGTCATCGGTCCACTCGCCGAATTTTACCTGGGCGACCAGCGCGGGTTTCGTCCAGTGCGGCCGCTCGTTCGTACGGACGCGTCCTTTGAACGGAGAAGCAGCGGTTTCAAGAGGCTTCAGCAGCTTCATCACGCGATCGAGCTCGCGCTGATCGAAGCCTGTGCCGGTGTGCCCCGCGTAGATCAAATCGCCGGCGTCGTTGTAATAGCCGAGCAGGAGCGCGCCGAATGGCCGTCCGGCCGCGCGCGGCTCGGTCCACCCGCTGACGACGAACTCCTGTTCGTGGAGAATCTTCAGCTTCCGCCAATCGTGCGTGCGTTTGCCGGTGTGATAAATCGAGTCCACGCCTTTGGCGATGAGGCCTTCCCATCCCTGCTCGAGCGCGCGTTTGTAGAGGGCACGCCCGTCGCCGGGGACAACTTCGCTGAGGCGCAGGATCGGGGAACCGGGGTTTCGAAAGATACGCTCGAGACGCGCGCGGCGAGCCGTCAGCGGAAGCGGCCGGAGATCCTCGTCGCGATCGCGCAGGACGTCGAAGGCGATGAATGCCACGCGGCCGGCCGCCGACCGGCTGCTCGACTCGGTCAGGTGAATGCGGTTCTGCAGCCGCTGAAACCCCGCGGGCTCTCCGTGCTCGTCGAGGGCGACGATCTCGCCGTCGAGCACCACCGGACCTTTCAGCTTTTTGGAGAAGCGCATCAGCGCCGCGACGAGATCGGGAAATTGTGCGGTTTTGTCGTTGGCGAGGCGAGACCAGATGCGGACCGGCGCACCCTGAGCGTGTCGAAGGCCGGGAGTGAGCTCGACGATCGCGCGGATGCCGTCGTACTTCGGTTCGTAGACCAGCGATTCATCTTCGAGCGGCGCCTCTTCGAGCGTCGCCAGCATGGGAGCAATGAACGCCATGTGCTGAAATGCGGGCTAGTAGCTGTAGCGGTCGTTGAACCACGGCTCCGCGCTGTTCGAGTACCCCCGCTCTTCCCAGAATCCCTTTTGATCGCGCTCGAGAAATTCTATCTTGCGGATCCACTTCGCACCCTTCCACGCGTACAGCTTCGGCGTGATCATCCGCACTGGTCCGCCGTGCTCGCGCGGCAGCGGCCGTCCTTCCCACGTGTGCACCAGCAGCACGTCCTCTTCAATTGCGCGCTCGAGGGGCACATTCACGGTGTACGGGATGAAGCTTCCCGGCAGGAAATCGTATCCAGTACATAAAATGTGTTTCGCTTCGTCTTTTGGAACGACGAGCTCGGCAATGGTGCGGAACCGGACGCCCTTCCAGTGATTATCGAGCCGGCTCCAGGTGGTGACGCAGTGAAAGTCGCTGGTGTCTTCGGCTTGTGGCAGCGCCATGAATTCCTGCCAGTTCAATGTGATCGGGTTCTCGATCAAGCCGGCGACTTCGAGCTTCCATTTGTCGGTGGGAACGTCGGGCTGCTCGCCGAGATCGAGCACTGGCCAATTCTTGACCAGATGCTGACCCACCGGAACGGCGGGCATCCCGTGACGGTTGGGAGGGCCGCTGCCTTCGGGTTTGGCATCCGCAAACGGCACATTCACCGTCTCGGGCCGCATCGCGCGCTGCCGCTCGATGTAGCGCTGCCGCCGCTGATAAATATCGTCGTCCGCCACGCCGGCAATCTTATCGTTTTACCGCCGACAACTGCTCGAGCGTGAGCAAGAGTGCGTGATACCCGAGCCGGCCATGACCCTGCGCCTTCAGCGCCACATAAAACTGGCGGACCAGCGCCAGGCCCGGCATGGAAATCCCCATCCGCTTCGATTCGTCGAGCACGATACCGAGATCTTTTTCGAAGTGCTCCACGAAGAAGCCTGGATCGAAATTACGCTTCACCATCTTCGGCGCCAGGTTATCGAGAATCCAGCACTGCGCGGCGCCTTTGGACACCGAGCTGAGCATCGTGTCGAGATCGAGCCCCGCCTTGTAGCCATAGAGCAGGCTCTCGCACACGCCGATGATGGTCCCCGACAGCACAATCTGATTGCACATCTTCGTGTGCTGTCCGGTGCCTGCGCCGCCTTGATGGACGATGTTCTTGCCCATGGCCTGGAACAGCGGCATCACTTTCTCGACAGCGTCCTTGTCGCCGCCGACCATGATCGAGAGCGTCGCGGCTTTGGCGCCGACGTCGCCGCCCGACACCGGTGCGTCGATCGCCGACACGCCTTTCGCTTTTGCAGAGTCGTAGATCTCGCGCGCGAGGCTTGGCTCGGTGGTCGTCATGTCGACGGTGATCGCGCCGTTCTTGACGGCGCTCAGAATGCCCTTGTCGCCGAAGTACACCTCGCGCACATCGCTCGGCAGTCCAACGATGGTGAAGATGACGTCCGACGCGGCAGCCACCGCCCCGGGTGTGTCCACCCACTTCGCACCTTTGTCGACAAGGCTCTGCGCCCGTGATTTCGTGCGGCTGTAAATGGTCGTGGGGTAGCCTTTGGCTTGCAGATGCCCACACATCGACAGACCCATCACTCCGGTTCCAATCCAGCCGATTCGCGTCGTTTCAGTCATAGCTCTCCTGAAGAATCAAAGGTCCATCTGCCACGGCCACACCTCGCCGCATGCGCGGCAGTGGCACCACCGGACGACCCGGCTGTTGGCGAGACCTTTCACGTCTTGTACCTGCCCGCACGCGGGGCAGGTAATTGGATGCGGTAAATCGCCGGAGCGTCGGCCGCCCCGCGGTACTTCGCGGCGATCGGGGCGCGCAGGATTTCTGCGATCGGTCGGCTCACTCATGGTTCAGAATAGGGTCCCTATTATGGAATCTTTCGAGCGCGAAATCGTCTCCGACCTCGACGACAAGACCAACGATCGTGCGCGGGCCAGACGCCGGCTGCCGCTCCACGCCCGGATCTTACTCGGGTTGGCGGTCGGCGCCGCAGCCGGCAGCCTGGCGCGAGAGGCACTCGGCCCCGACTCGGCCCGGCTCAACTGGGTGATTGGCTATATCGCCGAGCCGGCAGGGCAGCTCTTCCTCCGTTCGCTGCTGATGACGGTGGTGCCGCTGGTGATGTCGTCGCTGATTGTCGGCGTCGCCGGCATCGGCGACGTGCGGCGGCTGGGGCGAGTGGGACTGAAGACCCTGGCCTACACAATCGTGATCTCGGTGATCTCGGTCGTGATCGGTCTCGGCCTGGCAAACACGGTGAAGCCGGGCACACGTCTCGATCCCGCGACGCGCGACCTTCTGTTGGCGGAGTACGGGTCAGCGGCCAAAGGGATCGCCTCGTCTACCGCCGCTCCGGTCAACGAATCCCCGGTGCTCGCGTTTGTTCGAATGCTCGTGCCTGCCAACCCAGTCGAATCGATGGCGCGATCGACGCCCGACATGATCGGGATCATGTTCTTCTCCATCGTGTTCGGTGCAGCGTTGACGCTGCTGTCGAAGGAGAGTGCGGCGCCCGTGGTTGCGCTCCTGAGCGGCATCTTCGAGGCGGTCGCGAAAGTGATCGATATCGTGATGAAGTTCGCCCCGATCGGCGTGGCGTGCCTGATCTTCACGATGACCGCGCGCTTCGGGTTCGGATTTCTCGTCAGCCTCGGCTGGTACGTCGTGACCGTGCTGGGCGGGCTCGCGATCCACATGTTCATCGTCTATCCGCTGGCGTTGAAACTGTTCGCTCGCGTCTCGCCATTCGAGTTTTTCACGCGCGTGCGAACGGTGATGTTGACGGCGTTCTCGACCAGCTCGTCCAACGCGACCTTGCCTACCGCGCTGCGAGTGTCGGAATTGAATCTTGGCGTGCCGCGCGATATCGGCGCCTTCGTTCTGACGGTGGGCGCCACGGCGAATCAGAACGGCACGGCTTTGTACGAGGGCGTCACCGTGCTGTTTCTCGCGCAGCTTGCCGGCGTCGATCTGACAATCTCGCAGCAGTTGATGGTGCTGTATCTCGCGATTCTCGGCAGCATCGGCACCGCAGGCGTGCCTGCCGGCTCGATTCCGTTCGTGGTCGCGGTTCTGGTGACGGTCGGGATCAACCCGGCCCTCATCGCCATCATCATTGGCGTGGACCGGCTGCTCGATATGTGCCGAACAGTCCTGAACGTGATCGGGGATATGACGGCGGCGGTGTTCGTTGCGCGATCGGAAGGCGCGACGCTGAACTTTAAATAGCTGCCAGCTGCCAGCTTCGAGTTTCGAGTTTGTTGGGGTGGGCGACGGGTATCGAACCCGCGACCTCCTGAGCCACAGTCAGGCGTTCTGCCACTGAACTACGCCCACCACACGTTGCCAATGTAGCACAGAAAAAAAGGTCCGGAATCGGCTGCCCGACTCCGGACCTTTTCAGCTTCCAGCTTTTCGGTTTCGAGTGTCCGCTTTCAGTTTCCAGTTTCTTTACGAGTGCGCCGCTGCACGCTCTTTCCCAGGAATGGCCATCAACTCGGGATGCGCGGCGACGTGCGCAGCGACGATGGCTTCGGCGCGCGCCATGGTGTCGGCGTCGCCGTTGCGATAAATCGCGTTCGCCTCGATCAAATCTTTTTGGCTCGCCGGCGTCGAATCCGGGCTGTCGTAAATCGCAGCGACCGGACACGCGGGCACGCACGCTCCGCAATCGATGCACTCTTCGGGATGAATGTAGAGCATGTTCATTGCGGCAAATTCGGGCTCGTCTTTGCGTGGGTGAATGCAGTCGACGGGGCACACATCCACACACGCCGTGTCTTTGGTCTCAATACAAGGATCGGTAATCACGAAAGTCATCGAAGTCCTCCAAAAAGTCCGCCGGATCTCACCACCGTACTCGCTCGTCGGCCCATGATTCTACACAACTTCTTCACGTCCAAATGATTTCGCGTTCTTCATGTCCAAATGGTTTCGCGCCGCCTTCACGCAGACGACACCGTCTCACCGTTAGAGAACGTACGGTGCGGCGCCGGAAATGAATGTACGAGAACGGCGCACAGCGGCCTAATCCGCTACCGAAATGGAACAAATACGCTTAACCCAATCATTGCATCGTGTTACGAGTGCGTCGGGGCGCAGGCGCGCTTCTGCCATGTGCCAAAGTGTGACGGTTACGATACGGTAAGGCCGCGTGAACGGCGCTTAACTGCTATTGAATGAAGTGCTTACAGGGCTCAAGAAGTTTGGAGCACGGCTTGCTCTATACCCGCCCGAGTTCGACCCCCCAGCCCAAACGCGCGCTTCGATGTCGGCCTTCCAAGGTCGGCATCGAAGCGACGTTTGAAACCGGCCGAACGTAACAGGAGGACATCTTGAGGAAATCGTTCGTGTGGGGCGGAACCTATTCCAGCGGGTCTCGGTCGAAGGCCGTCTGGGGCGAGAAGGTCAACTGAACAAACTGCATATGGCCGCTGCAAATGTTGTGATCGTGCGTCGAGGGCACTTCGCTACCTTCGAGCTGTTGACGCGGACGTTTGCCGACGACCCTGCGGTTCAGATTATGTGGGACCGACGGTCGGCAGAGCGTCGGCAGAATGGTGGTCGGCCCCTCGACAGCGAGCGGCGCCAGAGCGATCGCCGCAGGCCTGCTCCAAAGCAATGGACGCAGCTGAACTACATGATGGCCGCCGAGATGCACCACTAGATTCGACGTTCACTGCTGGCGCCTGTTAGGTTCCCAGACCCTCCCGAGCTACCATCAGTTCCGGAGGGTCTTGTTGCGTACATTCAGGCTGTTATTGGTCGCGTGCGCGTTCGTGGCAATAGAGGGCTCAGCAGCCGCTCAGGGCTCGTTCACCGCGTCGATTGGGAACGTGTTCGGCGGCGACACCTCTAACAGCCATGGGGTCTACGCGCTCGCGATTGGCGGGACGGGCGCACATCACATCGGATCCGAGCTTGAATTCTCCGACAGCAGGCATTTCTTCGACACCGAGGATGGCACGCGCAAGGGACGGATATTCACCTTGATGGCGTGCTTGTCTGTGACGGTACCTGTCAATAGAGTACGGCCTTATGGGGTTTTCGGATTTGGGTTTATTCGCGAGCGCAGCGAGACGAGCAAAGGCGGCCTGTTTACGTCTCTCTCCGATAAGGACGTTGGGTACAGCGCGGGCGGGGGAGTGACCTATCAGTTCGCGAGACACGCTGGAGTGCGCGGCGACCTGCGTCATTTCAAGGTCCGCACATCGACCGGGATCAGCTTTCAGCGGCTGCTCGTCGGCATCGTGCTCGGCGGTTAGGCGCGCGCCGCGAGCTCTATCAACGGGAATTCCACCTGCGAATCGACACGATGGGCATCGTGGGCGCACGCCGATCCCTTTGCGTCGATGATCGCCACGGTCGCTGACCCATACGTTTCATACACGCCGACCAGGCACCCGCACGGCAGGCCCCGGCTGTCCAGCCCCCGCAGTATTCTCAGCATGATATGGCTCCAGTATGCCGTGGAATTTATCGGCCGTACAGAGGTGTGGGAAGAGGGCGGGCAACAAGGCGGAGGGCAGGACCCCTCCGCCTGCGTCCAGCAGCAAAGACTTAGGCGAGCACCTTGATGACGACGCGGCGATTTTGCGCGCGGCCGTCTTTCGTGTTGTTCGGCGCCACAGGCTTCTCTTCGCCATAGCTGATCACGTTGATCTTGTGCAGCGGGATTTGATACGTCTCGTAAAGATACCGCTTCACGTTTTCCGCGCGTGCCAGGCCCAGCTTCTCGTTGATCGCCGGTGTTCCGGTCGAGTCGGTGTGCCCTTCGATTTCAATAAAATTGCCCGCGGGATCCGATTTCAGCTTGTTCGCCAGTTCGTCGAGTTTCGCCCTCACATCATCGGGAAGGTCGGCTTTGCCAAGCTTGAAGTTGCCCTGGCTGTCGTTGATGACGACCTGGAAGATGAGGCGCTTGGACGCCGCGTCAACGGCGTTGGCCTTGGCGGCTGCCGTATCCGCCGCTCCCTGAGCGACTGTCGCGGCGGACTGAGCCGTCTTTGCGGCAGCCGTTGCCTGATCGGCCTTCTGGTCGACCTGCACGATGCGGCCGGCGTTTTCCTTGGTCTGTTGCTGTGTGGCTTCGAGGGACTGGCCGAGCGTTTCGACGCGACCGTTCACGTCGTCGACCTGGCCTCGTACGAACTTCTTCGTTGCGCAGGCCGATCCGGCGCCGGCCATCACGGTGACTGCTGCGAGAGTAGCTACTAACTGTCGCATGACTGTTCCTCCTGAAATGTGCCTTATCTATCTAAAGCCCCGACAACGTACCCACTTCGTGCACGTACTAAGAGCCCGTCCTTACGGGTTCTGAGCACCAGGGGATGCCATCCTGGGGCGCTCCCGGGTTCGAACGCGATTACATATTGATGCTGCAGCTCTTTGAGAATCTTACTTGTCGCCGTAATGGCGCTGGGCGTGTCCTGTACCAGCAGCGAATCTCCACCGGTCCACGTGGCCAGGTCGGCCAGCGGACCCTTCACGGTTTGCAGTTCTTTCGATCCGTCGTCCTGCAAAAATCCTATCACGATGATATACACCGGAACGTCGAGCGAGCTGGCGATGGCCGACACTTCGGAAGGCTTCAGCTTGCTGGCCGAATCGACGCCATCGGTGATGACAATCAGAGCCCGGCGTTGCTGCCGCTCGGAAATATGCGAAGCCGTGTCCGCAATCGCATCCCAAAGCGAGGTGGCGCCGAACGCACGCGTGCCGGACCACGCGCCTTCTGCCGCGGTCAGATCTTTCGAGAACGGACGGACTTGTTTCAGATTGGTGTCGAAGGAGTAAAGGGCGAGTTCGTCGATGCCCGGGAGCATCCCCGCGATAAACGCCTCGGCAGTGGCGCGCGCCCGGTCGATCTTGGTCGCCATGCTGCCGCTCGAATCCATCAGAATGGCGACGCTGGCAGGGCTCGGCTCCGACCACACGCCGATAAGCGGCCGCGCGCGGCCCGAATCGACGAGTTCGAAGTCGCGGGCTTTCAGGTCCTTCACCAGCCTCCCCTTGGAATCCCGGACGATGGCGGTGAGCGCCACCCGCTCGACCGCCGATTTGAACGCCGGCGACGCAGGCTCTTGCTGTGCGGCCGCTGGGGCCGCTAAAAGGATAGACACCGCGAGAGCGCCGATGGCGCTTAACCATTGAGACACTTCAAGCTCCCAAGCATGCAGAACAAGTGTCGTGCCACCCAGCAGGACCGTAGTTTCGTGGGTTGGCATCGTGGCCGTCCTCAGACCGCCACAGTCGAGTGTCACTATTTCGTCAGGTGTCTAACGGGCCGCGTCCTTTTGGGGGAGTGTCAGACGCGCGACACCATGCCTATTGTACAGCGTTCAAGGGGTTTCCGCTCGGCCCACCCCGGGCGGCGCCTTTCCGGCCCCGCCCAGAGGCGTTTCCCCGTTCTCTGACAGGGATTTACCACTAACTGAGGTGGACCTTATCCAGCGGCGGCGTCGGGGGATTTTCGCCCGATCCGATGGGTTCCATGCCCCGCTTTTTCTCTGCTTTGTAGTCGAAGAAAAACAAGGGCACCCACAAAGCCACCATCAGCCCGATGGCGAGCAGGAAGCCGAGGACGAAGTCAAAAGTGATGTGTTCCATACCCTTTGATCCTGCAAAAAGAGGACCTAGCTGGGGCTGGACACTGCGGGCTGCTCGAGGACCGGTGGTGCACTTGGGTGCCGTCCGGTGCTGAAATACGCTCGCGCAGCGGCGATTCCGATCTTCCGTTTGGCTCCGGGTGTTTTCTCCCCTGGTTCCTTTCCCCATGGCGACGCGTGCTCAATCTCGGCATTGAGTTCGGCGCCCATCACCATGACAAACCCGGTGATGT
>Ga0070704_100002088_pt1 | contig 11109 bp, 8 predicted proteins | sample KBSK5252metaG_FD_65467 | JGI IMG/M metagenome (GOLD analysis project Ga0070704, IMG submission 65467) | Corn, switchgrass and miscanthus rhizosphere microbial communities from Kellogg Biological Station, Michigan, USA - KBS K5-25-2 metaG | ecosystem: Host-associated > Plants > Roots >... | reverse complement strand
CAGGTCCGCAAGATGATTTCGACCTACGTCGGCGAGAACAAGGAGTTCGAGCGGCAGTTCCTGACCGGCGAGCTGGAGGTCGAGCTCGTGCCGCAGGGGACGTTTTCCGAGCGAATTCGCGCCGGCGGCGCCGGGATTGGCGGTTTCTTTACACCGACCGGTTATGGGACGCTCATCGCCGAGCAGAAGGAAACGCGGACCATCGACGGCACCAACTACGTGCTGGAGCTGCCGCTGAAGGCCGATTTCGCGTTCGTCAAGGCGTGGAAGGGCGATCGCGCCGGGAACCTGGTCTACCGGAAGACCGCGCGCAACTTCAACCCGGTGATGGCGACCGCCGCGGCGGTGACGATTGCGGAGGTCGAGGAGCTGGTCGAACCGGGCACGATCGACCCCGACCACGTGGTCACGCCCGGCATTTTCGTCAGGCACATTCTCAAGGGCGAGCGATACGAGAAGCGGATCGAGAAGCGAACGGTAAGAGCCGCGTCGTAGCTGCAGATAGCCACGAAGATAGCCACGAAAGACACGAAAGTACGAAAGACACGAAAAAGAAAAAACAGGTTGGTTTTTTTCGTGTGTTTCGTGTTTTCGTGTGTTTCGTGGTGTTGGTGGGCGTCTCTATGGATATCCGGGACCGCATTGTCACGCGCGTCGCGCGCGAGTTGAAGGACGGCGACTACGTCAACCTCGGCATCGGCATGCCGACGCTGGTCGCCAACCACATCCCGCCCGGCGTCCACATCACCCTGCACTCCGAGAACGGCCTCCTTGGCATCGGCCCCTTCCCGGCCACCGACGAGGTCGACGCCGATTTGATCAACGCCGGCAAGGAAACGGTCACCGAGCTGCCCGGCTCCGCCTATTTCAGCAGCGCCGACTCGTTCGCGATGGTGCGCGGCGGCCACATCGATCTCACCGTCCTCGGCGCCCTGCAGGTCGACCAGGAAGGCAACCTCGCCAACTGGATGATCCCCGGCAAGATGGTGAAGGGGATGGGCGGCGCGATGGATCTGGTGGCCGGCGCGAAGAAGGTCGTGATCGCGATGGAGCACACGACCAAAGATGGCGGCCACAAAATCTTGAAGCAATGCACGCTGCCGCTCACCGGCTTGAAAGTCGTGAGCCTGATCGTCACCGAGCTGGCCGTGATCGAGGTGACGCCGCGCGGCTTGCGGCTCAAGGAAATCGCGTCCGAGACCAGCGTCGAGAAAGTGCGCCAGGCGACCGGCGCCGACCTGATCGTCGACGGAACCCCGGGCGTGTTCTAAGAAGTCGAGTAGGTCGGGTGGGTCAGGTGGGTTGGTTGGGTTCGAGTAAAAGAGGTATGGAGAGCTATCACAATTACGTTGCCGGCGCCGACCTCGCCGCCGCCGACGGTCGCACGTTCACGGCGTTCAATCCGACCACCGGCGGCGTGTGGGGCACGTTCGCGCTTGCCGGTGCGCCCGAGGTCGACCGCGCCGTCAAGGCGGCCGCCGCCGCGTTCCGCGGCCCGTGGGGCGCGCTGTCGCCGACGCGCCGCGGCCGCCTGCTGATGAAGTGGGGCGAGCTGATTGCCGCGCACGCCGACCGCATCGCGGCAATCGAGACCGGCCAGAACGGCAAGCTGTACGCCGAGATGCGCGCCCAGGCGCGCATCGCCGAAGACTGGCTCTATTACTTCGGCGGCCTCGCCGACAAGATCGAAGGCACCGTCATCCCGCTCGATCGCCAGACGATCTTCAACTACACGCTGCGCGAGCCGCTCGGCGTGGTCGGCGTCATCACGCCGTGGAACTCGCCGACCTTCATCGCGGTGATGTCGCTGGCGCCGGCGCTGGCCGCCGGCAACACCATCGTGCTCAAGCCGTCGGAGATCACCTCGGCCTCGTCGATCGAGCTGGCCCGTCTGGCCGAAGAAGCCCGCATCCCGCCCGGCGTCGTCAACGTCGTCACCGGGTTCCGCGAGACCGGCGAGGCGCTGGTCGACCATCCGCAGGTTGCAAAGGTGTCCTTCACCGGCAGCGTCGCGGCCGGCCGGGCGATTGCGGCGCGGGCCGGGCAGCGCCTGGTCAGCTGCATGCTCGAGCTCGGCGGCAAGAGCCCGAACATCGTCTTCGAGGATGCGAACCTCGATCAGGCCGAAGCGGGCGTGCTGGCCGGAATCTTCGCCGCGGCGGGGCAGACGTGCGTCGCCGGCTCGCGCGCTTACATCCAGCAGTCGATTTACGACCGCCTGGTCGACCGGCTGGTGCGCCGCGCGCAGCAGATCACGCTGGGCGATCCGATGATGGCGACGACGCAGATGGGCCCGGTCGCCACGAAGATGCAACTCGAGAAGGACGAGTCGATGGTGCGGCGCGCGGTCAGCGAGGGCGCGTCCGTGTTGTGCGGCGGCGCGCGGCCGCAGCTGGCGGAGTTTCCCGACGGCTACTTCTACCAGCCGACGATCGTGCATCAGGCGGCGAAGGACAGCTTCCTGATGCGGAACGAGGTGTTCGGGCCGGTGCTGGCGGTGACGCCGTTCCGCGACGAGGCGGAGGCGCTCGCGCTCGCCAACGACACCGAGTTCGGCCTGGCCGCCGGCGTCTGGACGCGCGACGTCAACCGCGTCCACAAGATGGCCCGCGCGCTCGAAGCCGGCACCGTGTGGGTGAACACCTACCGCGCGCTGACGTTCAACTCGCCGTTCGGCGGTTACAAGTCGAGCGGCATCGGGCGCCAGAACGGCATCGAGGCGGTGCAGCAGTACCTGCAGACCAAGAGCGTGTGGTGCGAGCTCGGCGACCAGATCCAGGATCCGTTCATCATGAAGGTGTAACGACGCGGAGGCCGCAGAGATAGCAGAGAGCGCAGAGGCAACGTGGACGAACGGCAGAGCTCAATCAACCGGCGTCGTTTCGTCGAATGCTTCGCCGCCGCGGGTCTCGGCGCGTCGCTGATGCCCGGCGCGCTCGCCGCCGTCGCACAGGACGCGGCGACGATCACGATCGACATGCTGCAGGCGGCGCAGAGGATCGCCGGCGTGTCGTTCACCGCGGCCGAGCAGCAGCGACTGCTCGAGAAGTTGAACGCGCCGCGCGGCTACAGTGCCGGCTTCGAGCGGCTGCGCGCGGCCCGGCTGGGCGATACGCAGCCCGCCATCGTCTTCAACCCCGTTCCGCCCGGCAAGAAGCTGCCCACGGAGCGCCGCCCGCTGCGTCGCCAGGCGCTCGATGTGTCGATGCCGGCGTCCGACGAAGCGCTCGCGTTCCTGCCGTTGACGCATCTTTCGAGGCTGGTGGAGAAGCGGCAGGTCAAGCCGAGCGATCTGACGAAGCTGTACCTCGCGCGGCTGAAACGCTACGACCCGCAGCTCCACTGCGTCGTCAACCTCACCGAGGAGCTGGCGCTGCGGCAGGCGAAGCAGGCCGACGAGGAGATCGCGGCCGGCACGTATCGCGGACCGCTGCACGGTATCCCGTGGGGCGCGAAGGATCTGCTCGCGGTTCGCGGCACGAAGACGACGTGGGGGATGACGCCGTTCAAGGATCGCGTCATTGATACCGACGCCACCGTCTACGAGCGGCTCACGAAGGCAGGCGCGATTCTAGTCGCCAAGCTGTCGACCGGCGCGATTGCGGTAACCGCACGCTGGTACGGCGGCTTGACGCGCAACCCGTGGAACACCGAGCAGGATGCGTCGGGATCGTCGGCGGGCCCGGGATCGGCAACCGCTGCCGGGCTGGTCGGCTTTTCGATCGGCAGCGATACCGGCGGCTCGATCATCCAGCCGTCGACCCGCAACGGCGTCAGCGGCCTGCGGCCGACCTTCGGCCGCGTCAGCCGCTACGGCGCGATGACGCTCGCCTGGACCCAGGACACCATCGGCCCGATGTGCCGTTCGGCGGAGGACTGCGCGCTCGTCCTCGACGCGATCCACGGTCCCGACGGCCGCGACAACACGCTCCTCGACGTGCCGTTCAACTGGGACGCCTCCGCGGACGTTTCCAAGCTGCGCGTCGGCGTCATGCCGACGCTCGTGTTCGAAGGCGACGCCGCGGGTGAAGCGTCGCGGAATTACGCGAACGCGCTGAACGTGATTCGATCGCTCGGCGTCACCATGGTGCCGTTCCAGCTGCCCGAGGTTCCGATCGAAGCGATCGATTTCATCCGCTACGCGGAGACCTCCGCGTTCTTCGACGATGCGACCCGCGCCGGCCAGGTGACCGAGGCCGAGCGCGGCCCCGAAGACAGCCGGCGCCCGGACGAGATTCGCGCCGGCCATTTCATCCCGGCGGTCGAGTTCATCCAGGCGAACCGCTTCCGCATGCGCGTGATGGAGCAGATGGATCGCGCGTTCGGCGATCTCGATCTGTTCGTCGGCAGCAACCAGCTGCTGACCAACCGCACCGGCCACCCGGTCGTCAGCGTCCCCAACGGCTTCGCGAACCGGTCGCCGACGGCGCTGCACCTCACCGGCACGCTGTTCGGCGACGAGCAGATTCTCCTGCTCGCGCACGCGTTCCAGGCGAAGACGAACTTCCACCTGCAGCATCCCCGCTTGTAGCGGCGGGACGTGGCGGTAGTGCTAGCATATTGCTAGCGAGGAACTTCATGCCGACGATTACCGTGCGAAACGTCCCGGCGAAGGTGATTCAGTCTCTGAAGGCGCTGGCGAAACGGCATAACCGATCCATGGAACAGGAAGTCCGCGACCTGCTCGAGGGCTACGTGGCCGAACGCCGCGCGGTGCTGGACCAGATCGAGGCCGATTGGACCAAGCAGACGCGCCGGCCCACGGCCGCGGAAGTGGATGCCTGGATGGCCGTCGGCCGCCCATGAAGGCGGTCGTCGACACCAACGTTGTCGCGTATTTCCTGCTCGGTACTGAAGCCTTCGTCGACGAAGCGCGGAGCTGTTTCGAAGCCGTGTCGAATCCCGTCGCCCCCGCTCATTGGGAAGCCGAACTGACCAGCGTCGTCTGGATGGCCATACGCGCGGGTGTTCTGCCGGCTGATGAAGGACTGACGCGTTTGGGTCTGGCCCGCAGACTCGGCATCGAGTCCGTGGCGACCACCACGCTGTGCCAAGGCGCCCTGCTTCGCGCCGTCAGGGCTCGCGTGCCGGTTTACGACACCCTGTTCGTTGAACTGGCTGCCCGCATCGCCTGCCCGCTCGTGACCTTCGACAAAGCCATCTTGCGTGCCTTTCCCCACGTTGCCAGGAGACCTCGTGAGCTCTAGCCATCTGGGTGACTGCTGATAAGGGCGGCGGAAGTTGTACCGCGCGATGACGGGCGACATCCGACGCCGAGAGTTGACAGCAGTGGCAGAACGGCACTAAAGAGAGACAGGTGTGTTTCGTCGCCCCCCGATGCCATACGCGATCAACATCGACCACCAGAAGCGCCACATCACCGTCGTCGCGACCGAACCGGTTGGCGTTGCCGACGTCCTCCAGCTGCTGGGGCAGCAGATTGAGAACGGCGCGTGGAGCTATCGCACGCTCCACGACGCCCGGCAAGTCCGGTGGGTTCCACCGCCGGACGATGTGCGGGTGATCCTGGCTTACGTCGACAACAATTCGAAGACGCTTGGGCCGCGTGGCCCGGTCGCGTTTGTGACGGATGGGAGCGTATTGACCGGGTTTGCGCGCGTCTACGAGTCGATGGCCGAAGGGTCGTCGATGCAGGGCCGGGTCTTCGGCGATGTCGACCTCGCCATGCAGTGGCTCGATCAGCAGGCCGAGGCGTAACGGCGGTCGCCATGGTCTGGTGATGTCTCTCTTCGCGCCGACTGAGATTCTCTAGCTCTCCCCGCGCCTTTGCGATCGTCCACACGCGAAGCGGCAGAATTAACCACAGAGCCCTCAGAGTCTCAGAGTTCTTTGTGGTTAATCATCGACTCACCGAAGCAGTTCCGCCTCCACAAGCGCTGCGATCCGGCCCGCCGCAGCTGAAAGCAGACCCGAGAAAGGGCTCCGCGGTTAACGCCAGTGTCTGCTGCGGGACCTGAGACGGACGGCTCAGGCGCCTCGCATAGAATCGGTCGGTGGGCTCAGCGACGATCACCCACCCGGAAAAAGTGCTGTTCCCGGACGACGGGATCACCAAGGGCGAGCTGGCGGCGTACTACGAGGCGATCGCGCCGGTGATGCTGCCGCACGTCGCCAACCGCCCGGTGACGATGGAGCGCTATCCGTCTGGCATAGCCAGCAAGGGCTTTTGGCAGAAGGACGTCTCGAAGGGATTTCCCGACTGGCTCGACCGCGTCGAGGTGCCGAAGAAGGGCGGCACCGTGCATCACCCGCTGATCGCCGACGCGCGCTCGCTGCTCTGGACCGTCAACCAGAACACCATCACCCATCACGTCTGGAACCGGCGGACGCCGAACCTGCAGCATCCCGACATCTGCGTCTTCGATCTCGACCCCTCGATTGACGACGCCGCGGCGGTGCGCGCGGCGGCGCTGGCGCTGCGCACTCTGCTCGACGAGCTCGGCCTGCCGAGCGCGGTGAAGACCTCGGGCTCGAAAGGCTTTCACATCGTCGTGCCGCTGGACGCCACGGTGCGGACCGGCGCCGTCGCGCGCTTCGCCGATGCGATCGGCACGCTGATGGTCGCCCGCCACCCCGACACGCTGACCCAGGAATTCAGCAAGGCCGACCGCGGCGGACGAATCCTCGTCGACACCGGACGCAACGGCTACAGCGCCACGTTCGCCGCGCCGTACACCGTCCGCGCGAGGCCCGGCGCGCCGGTGTCGGCGCCGTGCACGTGGACGGAAATCGAGCGCGGCGAGGTCGCACCGCGCAGCTTCACGGTGCGAACCATGCCCGGGCGCATCGCCGAGGTCGGAGATCTCTGGGCCGGTATGGCTGCTGACGCCGGACGTCTCACGGCAGAAACCCTGGACCGCCTCGAAGCATTGAGCACCGCCGCCAGCGCCCAGCCCCCGGCCGCGAGCCGCTGACCCGATGCTGGCCATGGGCTGCATGCGCCTGTCGACCGAGCGCAACCGCGACGACGCGCGCTCGATCGAGGTGATCCACGCCGCGCTGGATGCGGGCGTCACCCTGCTCGACACCGCGGACGCCTACTGCCTCGACGACAGCGACACCGGGCACAACGAGCGGCTGATCGCGAAGGCGCTCGCGACCTGGCGCGGCGATCGGTCGCGCGTCTCGGTGGCGACCAAAGGCGGCTTGACGCGGCCGAACGGCGAATGGGTCGCCGACGGCCGCGCGCGGCACCTGACCGCCGCCTGCGACGAAAGCCGTCGCGCGCTCGGCGTCGAGCGGATCGCGCTCTACCAGCTGCACGCGCCCGATCCGCGGACGCCGATGACCACCAGCGTGCGCGCGCTCGCGGCGCTGCAGCGCGCCGGCATCGTCGACGAAATCGGGTTGTGCAACGTCACGGTCGGCCAGCTCGAAGACGCGCGAACGATCGCGGAGATCGCAACCGTGCAGGTCGAGCTGAGCCCGTGGCACGACGACAACATCCTGAGCGGCGTCGTCGCCTTCTGCATCGCCAATGGCATCCGCGTGCTCGCGCACCGTCCGCTTGGCGGTCCGCAGCGGCAGGCGAGGCGCCTTGCCGATCCGGTGCTGCAGGCAATCGCGGCGCGGCACGGTGCGGAGGCCGCCGACGTCGCGCTTGCCTGGATTCGCGATCTCTCGGATCTCATCACGCCGCTGCCGGGCCCGACGCGTGTCGCAACCGCACGCGCGCTCGGCGGCGAGCTGCGCGTGCAGCTCACTGCCGAAGATCGGGCCCAGCTCGACGAACGATTTCCGTCGGGCGCGATCCTGCGGCGTCCGGCTCTTCGGCCGCCCGCGCCTCGCGAGGCTGCTGCGGGCGAGGTCGTGCTGATCATGGGCCTGCCGGGCGCCGGCAAGAGCACGGTGGCGCGCGCCTACGTCGACCAGGGCTACGCGCGCCTCAATCGCGACGAGGGCGGCGGCTCGCTGCGCAGCCTGCTGCCGGCGCTCGACGACCTGGTGGCGTCGGGACATGCGCGCATCGTGCTCGACAACACCTATGTCTCACGAAAATCGCGGGCCGCGCTGCTGCAGGCGGCCGCGAAGCGCGGGCTGCCGGTCCGCTGCGTCTGGCTGACGACCAGCGTCGAGGATGCGCAGGTCAACGCGACGACGCGGATGGTCAGGAAGTTCGGGCGCCTGCTCGGACCGGCAGAGATGAAGCAGACCGCCAAAAAGGACGTCAGCGTCTTTCCGCCGTCGGTGCAGTTTCGCTATCAGCGTGAGCTCGAGCCGCCGCACGAGAGCGAAGGCTTCTGGCGCATCGAGCCCGTGCCGTTCGAGCGTGCTCGCGACCCGGAGTACATCGACCGGGCGCTCGTCGTCTGGTGCGATGGCGTCCTGATCCGCGAGCGCAGCGCCGCCGCGAGCGAGATCGCGATCGTCGAGGAGCGTGCCGACGTGCTGAAGCGCTACGCGCGCGACGGCTGGCGGCTGCTCGGAATCGGGTGGCAGCCGGAGGTGGCGCAACAAGCCGCAACCGCCGAACAGGTCGAGGCCGGCTATGCCCGAATGCGCGAACGGCTCGGCGTGCCGATCGAGATCCTGTACTGTCCGCATGGCGCCGGACCGCCGATCTGCTGGTGCCGCAAACCGCTGCCCGGGCTCGGCGTCGTGTTCGTCGAGCGCTATCGCCTCGATCCGGCGCGGTGTCTTTACGTTGGCAACGGACCGCAGGATCCGGGCTTCGCGCGAAAGCTCGGCTTCGAGTACCGTGAGGCCGATCAGTTTTTCAGCGAGGCGCGATGAGCATAGAGGCATCGTGGCACGACCTGCGGCTGGCCGCGCGCGGGCTCTGGCGCGCGAAGGGGCTCGCCGCCGCGGCGATCGTGATGCTCGGCGTCGCCATCGCCGGCACCACCTCGATGTTTGCGATCGTCGAAGGCGTGCTGCTGCGGCCGCTGCCGGTCCGCTCGCAGTCGGAGCTCGTCGTCGCATGGCGGCAGGTGCGCGCCGCCGCCGCAGGCCACTGGCCCTTTCACGTCGCTGACCTCGATCTCGTCCGCCGCGAGAGCCGGACCCTCGAGTCGGTCGCCGGCGTCAGCTACAACGGCGCCGGGCCGGTGGCCGTCGTCGAAAACGGGACCCCGAGCTACATCAGGATGGCGCCGGTCGGCGGCGGCCTGTTCGATGTGCTCGGTGTGCGTCCGGTGCTGGGCCGCGCGTTCACCGCCGCCGACGATGTGAGCGGCGCGGAACGGGTGCTGGTTCTGACCTACCGGTTGTGGCAGCGGCGGTACGGCGGCGCCGCCGATGCAATCGGCCGCACGCTCGTCATCGACGAGCGTCCCTTCACCATCGTCGGCGTGATGCCCCCCGATGTCGAATACCCGCGTGGTGTGGAAGCCTGGCTGACGATCGCCGCGCAGTCGGCGATGCTGGTCAATCCCGCGTTCGAGGTCGACGTCGATCTGGTCGCGCGGCGCCGACCGGGCGTGACCTTCGACCAGGCCGCCGGCGAGCTGCGGCGGCTGACCGCACGCATCGAGGAGACGGCGCCTGCCGCAAACCCGCGCGGGCTCGAGCTGATCGTGCGCCCTTACGAAGAGGTGATCGTCGGCGACGTGCGGCCGGCCCTGCTGGCCTTGCTGGCCGCGGTGGCGCTCGTCCTGCTGATTGCCGGCGCGAACGTCGCGACTCTGTTGCTGCTGCGCGGGGAGGCGCGCGCGACCGAGCTCGCCCTGCGCGCCGCGCTCGGCGCCGGCCGCGGCCGCCTGGCGCGCCAGTTGATCGCGGAGAGCGCGGTGCTGGCGGTGGCGGGCGGACTCGTCGGGCTCGCCGCCACCAGGATCACGCTGCGCGCGCTGCTGGCGCTCGCGCCCGACGCGCTGGCACGCGCCGACGCCATCCGGATCGACGCGGGCGTCGTCGCGTTCGCGGTGGGCGCCGCGTTCGCGTCCGCCATCGCGGCGGGGCTGGCGCCCGCGCTCACGGCGGTGCGTCGCGATCTCGCATCGTGTCTCCGAAGCAGCGGATCGACCGGCACAGCCGGCGCCGGCAGGCGGGGACGCCGGTCGCTGGTCGTCGCCCAGGTGGCGCTCGCGATCACGGTGGTCGCTGCCGCCGGCCTGTTGACGCGCAGCCTGCTCCAGCTTCGCGCCGCCGACATCGGTCTCGCCGCGGACCGCTTGTCGTTCGTGCGCCTCGAGCTGCCGCAATCGATCTATGGGGACCGCGCGCGCCATCTTCAGTTTCTCGAACAGGTTGCCGCCGCGATCGAAGCCACGCCCGGCGTCGCGGCTGCGACGCCAATCAACACGCCGCCGTTCTCGGGCACCGGCGGCTGGGATGCGACCTGGGCCGCCGAGGGGCAGACGCTCGACCAGTCGCTCGCGAACCCGCAGCTCAACCTCGAGGCGGTCCATCCCGGCTTTTTCGCCACCGTGCAGCTGCCGATCGTCCGCGGCCGCGCGTTCGCCGCGTCGGACCGCGGGAGCGCGCCGAAAGTGGCGATCATCAGCGAAGATGTCGCCGCGCGCGCCTGGCCCGGCCAGGATCCGATCGGGCGCCGCGTGAAGTTCGGCGACATCAACACGGCCGGCGACTGGCGCACCGTGGTCGGCGTCACGTCGCGCACGCGCTATCGCGAGCTCCTCGTCCAGCGGCCGACGCTCTACCTGCCGGCCGAGCAGTTCATCGTCTCTGCGCAGATGCTTGCGGTTCGGTCGGCTGCGCCGCTCGGCATCGCCGCCGCGCGGTCGGCGGTCGCGGCGGTGAATCGCGATGTGCAGGTGATGGAGGTCACCCCGTTCGCCAGCCTGCTGAACGCGCCATTGGCCCGCCCGCGATTCAACGCGCGCGTCATCGGCGCCTTCGCGGTGGCGGCGCTGCTGCTCGCGGCGATCGGCGTCTACGCGGTGATGGGCGCGTATGTCGGCCAGCGCCGCACCGAGATCGGCATCCGCGTCGCGCTCGGCGCCGGCGCTGCTGATGTTCGCCGTCTCATCATCGGCGAGGGGCTGCGGCTCACCGCGGCCGGCATCGCGATCGGTCTTGGCGGCGCGATCGCCGCGGCGTACCTGCTGCGAGGCCTGCTGTTCGGTGTGGCGCCGCTCGATGCCGTGTCGTTGGTGGGCGCGGCGCTCCTGCTCGTCGGCGCCTCGA
>Ga0070704_100002085_pt1 | contig 11111 bp, 11 predicted proteins | sample KBSK5252metaG_FD_65467 | JGI IMG/M metagenome (GOLD analysis project Ga0070704, IMG submission 65467) | Corn, switchgrass and miscanthus rhizosphere microbial communities from Kellogg Biological Station, Michigan, USA - KBS K5-25-2 metaG | ecosystem: Host-associated > Plants > Roots >... | reverse complement strand
CGTCACCAAGAATTCCGGAGGACGCCGCCGCCGGCATCCGTGCCGGGCGAGTTGCTCACCCCCGCGGGCGATTTTCAGTCGTTACCGCAGCGTCACGGGATCGACGGCGCGTACGCTGCGCGGCTCCAGCACGCAGCGGGGGTCGACCGCTGATGCGCATCCGCCGGCACTTCGAGCCGTTTCAGGAATTCAAGATCGACCGGCGCCTCTGGACATGGCTCGGGATCGGCGCCGGCGCGCTCCTCGCCGGCTATCTCACCGCGTATCTCGTCCTCTTCCCCGCTCCGATTCTTCCGGGCCATCACGCCGTGCCGCGTGTCCTCGGCCTCACGGTCCAGGAAGCGCAGGGGGAAATCCAGAAAGCGCAGCTCCAAGTCACCGACGGAGGCGCTGAACCGCATCCCACGGCCGCGCAGGGCGTCGTCATCTGGCAGGATCCGCCGCCCGGCGTAATGACGCCCGAAGGGACGAAGGTCACCTTGGTGTCGAGCGCCGGGCCGCCCAAGATTCCGGTGCCTGACGTCGCGCAACTCGACGAGTCGCTGGCGCGATCGCTTGTTGGCGCCGCGGGACTGACGGTCGCCCAGGTGGAGTCGATACAAACCGACGCGCCGACGGGCCGCGCGATGATGACGCGGCCGGCCGCCGGCACGGCGCTCGCGCCCGCCGCGGGCGTGACCCTGGTCGTGAGCCGCGGCGCGCCGACGATCTCGGTTCCCGATCTCCTCGGGATGGCTTCGGGGGACGCCCGCACGCGTCTCGAGACGGAAGGGCTGCAGCTCGGCACCGTTACGCGGCGCCGGACGACGGATGGATCGCCGGGAACGGTCGTCGCGCAGCGGCCCGCGGCCGGGACGCTCGCGGCGCCGGGGACCGTGGTGGACATCGTGGTGGCGCGGAGTCCTCAGTGAAGAATGGAGGGGGCATTCGCATCGCGCCGAGCGTGCTGTCTGCCGATCTCGCACGCCTCAAGGATCAGGTCGCGGCAGTGCTGGATGCCGGCGCGGACTGGCTGCATGTCGACGTGATGGACGGCCGCTTCGTCCCGAACATCACGTTCGGCGCGAACATGATCGAGACGCTGCGCGCCATGACCGACAAGCCGATCGACGTCCATCTCATGGTGGTCGAGCCGGAGCACTACATCGAGTCGTTTGCGGGCGCGGGCGCTTCGGTCTTCACGTTTCACCCCGAGGCCACGATTCACGTGCAACGCCAGCTCGACGCCGTGAAAAAGAACGGCATGATGGCGGGGCTGGCGCTCAACCCGGGGACGCCGCTGGCCCACGCGGAGGAAGTCGTCCGCGATCTGGACCTCTTGCTGATCATGACCGTGAATCCAGGTTTCGGTGGGCAGAGCTACCTTCCAGGTTCGAACGAAAAGATTCAGCGCGCCCGCGCACTGCTCACCGCGCACCGCGTACCGTGTTTCCTCGAGATCGACGGTGGTGTTACACGACAGACCATCGCCGCGGCGCATCAGGCCGGCGCCGACACGTTCGTTGCGGGTAACGCGGTGTTCGGCAGCAGCGATCCGGGACGTGAGGTGGAGGAGCTCCGGCGCCGCTGCATGGTGACGGTATGACCAATCGCCAGCAATGGACCCTGATCGCCGGCGTGACGATGACGGCGGTCTTTGGTGTGGCGCTCGCGGTCAAGCTCCGGCCTCAGCTGAGCCTGATCGAGGTGGGGTCCGTCGCGCCCGACTTCGACGCGGTGGAGCTGCCGAGCGGGCGGGCGGCCTCCATCGAGAACTACCGCGGCAAGGTCGTGCTGCTCAATATCTGGGCGACGTGGTGTCCGCCGTGTAAGGTCGAGATGCCGTCGATGGAGCGGTTACACCACAAGCTCGCCGGCACCGATTTCCAGCTGGTCGCGGTCAGCGTGGACGAGGAGGATTCGTCGGTCGTCACCAAATTCGTGAAGGAGATGGGCCTGACGTTTCAGATCCTCCACAATCAGGACGGCACGATTCGTCAGATTTATCAGACCACCGGCGTTCCGGAGAGCTTCGTTATCGATCGCGACGGCGTCATCGTGAAGAAGGTCATCGGCGCCGCCGACTGGGACGCGCCGGTCAACGAGAACCTGATTCGCCGGCTGCTCGATGCGCGCTAGCCTGTTCCAGCTGATCACGCGCAACTGGCCGATCAAAGCGGCGGCGCTGTTTCTCGCTCTGATGCTTTACGTTGCCGTGCAGCTGCAGCAGCCCGTCACCACGAGCTTCGACGTCACCCTCAACGTCCAGCTGCCGCCCGGGCGTGAGCTGGTCCAAAAGCCGCCGCCGGTGCGCGCACAAATCTCCGGCAAGGGCAGCCAGATCCTGAAGCTGCGCTCACTCGCCGGCGACATCACGCGCCGCGTGCCCGATACCGTGACCGCAACGACGTATGCGATCCACCTCGATCCCACGGACGTCGAGCTGGCACTGCCGAAAGGCGCGGACGTGCGGGTCATGGAGATTCGTCCGAATGAGATCACGCTCGCGCTCGACAGCGTCGCCACCAAGGCGGTGCGTATCGTATCGCTCGTGACGGTGAAACTGGATTCCGCGCAGATCTTGCACGGCGGCCTTGCCGTCACGCCGACCATGGCGCGCATCATCGGGTCGGGCAAAAACCTCGCCACCATCGACTCCGTCACGACGATGCCCCTCGAGATCACCAGTTCCCCGGGGACGTTCAGCCGCACGGTGCCCATCGACACGATGCCGCTCGGCATCGTGCGCATCGCGCCCAAACAGGTCACGGTGAGCGGTGAGCTGGGCGTCATCGCCGAGCGCTCGTTTGCAGGGATCCCGGTCGAGACGGGCGCGGGTGCGATCACGAACTACATCGTCACACCGGCCCGCGTATCGGTTTGGGTACGGGGCCCGGAAGAACGGGTCCAGGGGTTGACCCGCGATTCGCTGCGCGTGGTCGCGCACATCACGGACCCGAGCGGAGGCGTCGCCAAAATCACCGTCGTGGGTCCCCGCGGACTCATCACTCGCGCCACTCCCGACTCGGTGACCCTGCGCCGTCGCACCACGCAGCGCCGTGGCTGACGTCGTCTTGGGGCTAGAAACCTCGTGCGATGAGACGTCGGCCGCCGTCCTCGTGAAGGGGGAGGTCGCCAGCCTCATCATCCTCTCGCAGGACGTGCACAAGATCTTCGGCGGCGTGGTCCCGGAGCTCGCGAGCCGCGCGCACCTCGCCGCGCTTCCCGCAGTGGTGGACCGCGCAATCGCCGAAGCGGGAGTGGCGCTGTCCGCGGTCGATGCCGTGGCCGTTACCGCCGGGCCTGGACTCGCGGGCGCGCTGCTGGTGGGAGTGGTGTATGGCAAGTCGCTGGCGTTCGCCGGAAACCGCGCGCTCATCGGGGTGCATCACATGGAGGGCCATCTGTTCGCCCCGACGCTCGAAGACCGCGACCTTGCTCCGCCGTTCGTCGCGTTACTCGTCTCGGGAGGTCATACCCTCCTGCTCGACGTCCCCGCGTGGGGCCGGTATCGCCTGCTGGGTGAAACGCGCGACGACGCGGCGGGCGAAGCCTTCGACAAGGTCGCAACCCTGCTCGGCCTGGGGTACCCAGGTGGGCCCGCGATCGAGCGACTGGCCAAAGAGGGCGATCCCACCCGCTTTCACTTCCCGCGACCGATGCTCGCCGAGGGGTTTGAGTTTTCGTTCTCGGGGCTCAAGACTGCCGTGCTGCACGCCGTCCGCGCGTCGGACGACCTCGAGCGCGATCGGGCGCACATTGCGCGCGGCTTTCAGGACGCCGTGCTCGACGTGCTCGTCACGAAACTGGAACGCGCGGTCCTCGCCACGGGCTACAAGACTGCCGTGCTGGGTGGTGGAGTGGCGTGCAGCCGCGCACTCAGCGGCCTGGCGGCGCAGAGGCTTGGCGCGCGCGCGCGCGTGGCGGTCGCGAGTCCGCGCTTCAATGCCGACAACGCCGCGATGATCGCGCGCGCCGGCTGGCACCGGCTGCGCCTCGGCGAGCGGAGCGACTGGACGCTCGACGCGCGCGCCGACCTCCCGCTCCCCGGTCTCGAAACCGCTGAGATCCCCATATGAATGGCTTGACCGTCTACCCGTTCGTCCTGCATCTCGGGCCGCTCGAGCTGACCGGCTACGGCTTGATGATGATGGTCGCGTTTCTGATGGCCGGCTGGGCCATTCAGCTGGACCTGCGTCACCGCGGGCTCGACGAGGATTACGCGGCCGACATCGTCATCGCGGGCGTGATCGGTGGTCTGGTGGGTGCGAAGCTCTGGTACGTGCTGCTCACCGGCGAAGCCGACGCGCTGTTCCGCCGCGGCGGTTTCGTGTGGTATGGCGGCTTCATCGGGGCGGTGATTGCGATTCTCCTGAACGGTTGGCGCCGGCGCGTGCCCTCGCGCTTCACCGCGGAGATCTGTGCGGCGCCGCTGGCGTTGGGTTACGCGTTGGGGCGCGTCGGGTGCTTTCTCGTGAATGACGACTACGGCATCCCGTCCCATCTGCCATGGGCCATGAAATTCCCGGCCGGTCTGCCGCCCACCACCGTCACGAATCTCGAAGGGATGGGGGTCCATTTCCCGCCGGGCACCGACCCCATGCAGGTCGTCGCGGTCCATCCGACACAGATCTACGAAACCGCGATCATGTTTCTCGTATTCCTGTGGCTCTGGCGGCGGCGCGAGCACAGTCACGCCGTGGGCTGGTTGTGGGCCGCCTACATGGTCTTTGCGGGAGCGGAGCGGTTGCTCGTCGAGTTCGTGCGCGCGAAGGACGACCGATTCATCGGCCCATTCACGGTCGCGCAGATCACGAGCGTCCTGCTGATCCTCGTGGGGGGATTCCTGATGTATCTGTGGCGGACGCCGGCCGCGGCGGGGGGGGGCGCCACGCCGGTGCCCGAATCGCTACGACCGAAGGAGGTTGCGCTCCGGCGGTGAAGCCTTGGGCCGCATGGCCCAGATCACCGCAACGATCGCGAGCGCGAGCAGCGCACCCTGCACCACCAGCGATTCGAGCGTCGGGTAGATCCCGAATACAGGCAGGCGGGGCGCCTTCTCGATGACGGTCAGCGACAGGATCCCGGCGCTCTGCAATTCGGCGATGCCCTTCCCTGCGAAGACGAAGGCCATGTAATAGAGCATGATGCCCGTCACGGTGAAGAACGGCTTCATCGCGACACGCAAACCGAGCTCGTTGATCGCGATGTAGATCAGCACCAATCCGACTGCTCCAGCCGCGATTCCGGCGATCACCGATACGCCACCGCTCGGACCACCGGAATTGAACAGCGCCTTGTAAAAGAGGATCGTTTCGAAACCCTCCCGGTACACGGCCAGAAACGCGACCGCGCTGAGCGCCACTCCCGAACCGGACGAGAGCGCGCTCTCCATCTTCCCTTTTACGAAGGCGGTCCACTTGGCCGCTTCTACCTTGGAGAGCAACCAGTAGCTCACGTAGAACAACACGGCCGCGGCGAGCAGCATCGTGGCGCCTTCGATCGTCTCCCGCTGGCCCGGCGAGACCTGCACCAGGAGCTCGACCAGCACCCAGGTCAGCAGACTCGCGGCGACCGCGAGCCAGGCGCCACGCCCCACATCGCGGCGGCGCTCCGGCGCTCCGGCCTTGCTGAGAAACGTCATGAGCGCCGCGATGATGAGAATCGCTTCGAATCCTTCGCGTACCAGGAGGAAGAAGGACGCGACGAACAAACTCATCGGCGATGGCCGGTCTGCGACCACGCGCTCGGCGCGCTCGAGGCCTTCGAGCAGCCGCTCACGGATCGTATGGAGCTCCGCCTGATCCGCCTTGGCCGCGCGCGTCCGCAGCCACGCAAACGACCCTTCGAGCTCACTCGCGAGCCCCGGATTCTTGGCGCGTACCGACGCTTCCACCTGCTCGAACGTCATATACGCATCGACGGCGACCTTATCCGAGCGCGTGAGCAGCGCGGAATCGATCTGGCGGCGTACAGCGGCGAACGTCGCCGCGGTGACCGATCCGCCGTACTGCAACGCCGCGACATAGGAGGTGACTGCCCACCGGTCCTCCGCCGAGAGATCGCCGGCGAATTCGGGCATCGCCGTTCCAGGCGTACCGATCGCGATCCGACGGTAGATATCGAGCAGCGACATGTCGCCCATGACTGCGTGATCGGCGAGGTTCGCCGGCGGCGGGCCTTCGAGCGTTTTCGCTTTGGGACCATCGCCCCGGCCGGTCTCGCCATGACAGGCGGCGCAGCGTTCGTGGAAGACGATCGCCCCGCGGGCCAGTGAGGGAGCAGTCGGGGGGAATGACTCGAGCGCGTCGGCACCACCGGCCGCCAGCGTGACCTGTGCGATGAGGCTGTCTGTCGCGCCTCGCACCGAATCCGGCGGCGCGAGCCGCTCCAGCAAACCGGCGATCTGGTCGAGGGCGCGCCGGGCGCTTGCTCGCACGGCCGTGGGCAGCGTCGGCACATCAAACCGCGCCTGCTCGATGAAGAGCTTGGCCTCGTCGACCTCATTGGGCTGGGTGATCTGACCACCCGCCGGCGCGACCCCCAATGCGTACTCTTTAGCCGCCAGCGAAGCGGCCGCGACGACGCGGCGCGCCGGGGCCAAAGAGTCAGCCGCCTGCCCCGCCAGTGACTCGGCAAGGCAGGCGGTGACCAGCAGAGAGGTCGTCAGGAACCGCACGGGCACAATACTAGAGTGACTTTGTCGGGAATTCAATCTGTTGACAGGACTGCAATTGCGACGGCGGCCTGGTGCGTGTGAGACAGGGAGAGCAGCACCTTTTTGACCTTCAGTTCCTTGGCCCGGCTTGCCGCCAGCCCAAACAGTTCGACGTCCGGCCGACCATCCGACGCCCGCGTGACCTCGATGTCCCGCCACCCGATCCCGCGCGCCGCTTCACTTCCCTGGAGCGCCTTGTAGACCGCTTCCTTGGCCGCCAGCCGGACGGCGACGTGCTCGGCGGGGTCGGGTCGCGAGCGGCAGTAGGCGGCCTCCGCCGGCGTCAGCAGCCGATCAAAGACGTGGGCTCCCTTGTCGGCGAGCATCGCGCGCGCACGGGCGACTTCGACCAGATCCACGCCCACGCCGACAGCGCTCATTGGCCGGGTCGAGCGACAAAGAGTCGCCGCCGATACCGGTTGCCGTCGACGTCGACGACCACGACGTAGGCGCCATTCACCACGCGCCGCGTGCCCCCATTGAGCGTCAGATCCCAAACATATTCGTTACTCGGCGCACCGACCGTTGCCTGGAACAGCTGTTCGCCGGTGAATGTGAAGACGGCAATGCGCGCACTGCTGATCGTCGCGGGCCACGAAATGACCACCTGATCGTTCTGCACGGGATTCTCGGACACTTCGACCTGGGCCGCTGCCGCGAGCTGCGCGAACGCGGCAGTCGCATCGGCAGCGATTCCAACAGCATCGAGCCACCAGCTGAAATCATTCGAGATGAAGCGCACCTGGGCGCCGCGGCGGCCGCCGGCCTGCGGAAGATCGACCCGGAGCGGGTACCAGTTGGGCCCGTCGCCGACAACCATCGCGACGGTGGTCCACGTGCGGCCCGAATCGCCCGAGAACTGGATGACACCGTTCTGCTCGGGAGTGAACGTCGATCCGAAGTGTCTGGTCCACAGCTGCAGCCAGACGGCCGAGCGGCCGCGCAGATCGATGATGGGCGATGTGAGTGTGTCGACGCTGCCGGCCGTGTACCACGAATACTTTCCCGCGACGCGCGTTGAGTCGCGCCCCCCCCCCCACCCGTGCCAGCCGGCGTCGAGCGGCTCCGCGCCGGCGAGCGTCACGAGCTCCGCGACGACGTTCGACCCCTCCGCTCGGAGCGCGCGGACGGCATCCAAATGGAGATCGGTGCGCCAGTCGGTACGCAACACCCCGCGGCGTAGCGAATCGGTCTGCGCGCTGCGCGTCACGAGCGCGCCCGTGCCGGTCCGCAGCGTGAGCGACAGCGGGCGCGGAGCGCTCGCATCCAGACTGAGCCACGAGTCGGGCCACAGCGAGGTGAATCGCGGCACCCCCGGCACGAGGCCGGACGCGCCCGGTGCCTGCGCCATGTCACCGGACGCGGCGATCAACGCGCGGGCGAACGGCAGGTTGTCGCGGAACACCCGCTCGACGAGCGCGCCGTCATCAGGAAACTCAAAGCCGTAGTACAGCCCCTGGTCACAGCAGCCGCTCGTAAGCTCCGTGGTGAACGCGATCGTCCCATAGGTCCGGTACGCCCAGTCAGTGTACTCGCCATTGGTGGTATAGAGATTCCACCCCGGGCCCGGGTGATAGTGATCGTGCGCCGTATTCGGAACGCCGTCGGTCACGGCGGGAACGAGATCGGTGCCGGCGAGCGCCTGGTAACGCGACAGGTCGGGCGGCAACTCACCCGCGCGAAATCCCCACGGGTACAGCACGAGACCGCCGTAGCTGTGATAGGAGACGGAGACGACAGGAGGATGCGCTGCGTGAAACGCCATGACCGCCTGCGTCTCGGGTTCGGAGCCTGGCGCCGTGCCCCGATATGTCTCCGCGTATTCCCAGGGGCTCGAGCCCGCGTCGTCGATGCCCCAGAAGGCGGGATAGTTCCGATTGGGATCGACCCCGTAACTGCCGCCCGCGTTGGGGCGGCGGTTTTTTCTCCAGTAGCGCTCGTTCGTAAACGTGTACTGGTAGCCGTCGGGATTCTCGACCGGCAGGACCCACACGTCACGCGTCGTCACCGCCGTACCACCGGAATCCGCGAGCCAGCGAATCAGCTTCATCGCGACCGCGGTCGAGATCCACTCGCGGGCGTGATGCGTCGCAAGGAAGAGCACGTTCGGCCGGTTCGGGTCATCGGCCGTGGGCCCAATCTTCACGACCAGAATGGGCCGGCCTTCGTAGGACGCGCCGACGGAATCGATGTGAATCAGCGTATTGCTTGCTGCCCACGCGTTGAGTGTCGCGCGAATGCCGTTCACGGGATTGTCGAACGAGTGGAAGCTGCGAAACGTGTCCTCGGCAACACGCGCCGGCGCGCGCGACAGCGCCGGGACGCCCGTCCGGTAGCCGCGCTCCGTCAGCCGCACCTCGGTCTCCGGCGACGCAACCACGATGGCGCGCAGTTGGCCCCCGATGCGGCGGACGTCGGCGATCTCGAAGCCGAGACGGGCGAGCGAATCGAGCGTCGCGCGGCCGGCGACCGGTACCTCGACAACGCGCAGCTGCGCCGCGACGGGCTGCGCCGCGGCGCCCCACACGAGCAGTGCTAGAAACCGAGCGGTGCGGCGAGCCATGGAGGGGCCGGAAGGTATCCGCCCAGCACGAGGCCGAGCCAACCGAGCACGATGGCGAGCGGCAGCCAGATCACGAAGATCGGCCAGAGTCGCGGCCGCCACGCCGCGAGCCCGGCGATCTCGGGCACCCAGCGACGCCGCTCTTCCTCGACTTCCGCCTCGAGCGCGAGCCACGCGGCCTCGAGCCGGCGCGCGACGGTGCGGAGCGCGTCCTGCCAGGCGGCGAGGACATCCTTCTCGAGCACCGATGCCTCGGCGACCCGTGTTGCCGCGGCGTCGAGATCGTCGAGGGCCGCGATGAACGTTCCGCCTCCGGTCCCCAGTCGCGCCACGACGGCCCGCTTCTCGGCGTTCGTCAGCAGGTGATGGCGCAGCTTGCGGCGCGGCAGCCGCACGCTGCGCGCCGTGCGTGTGATCTCGGCATCGACCACTTCGGCGACGCGACTCGCCACACGACGCACGGCGTGGTCCCAAGCGGCCGCCCAGGCGCTCCGCCCGGTAGTCTCGAGCACTGAGGCGCGTGCCTCTGCCGTGCGCCCTTCCGCCCCGAGCTCCAGCACGCGCGTCGCCAGTTCTTCACGAATGTCGTCGAGGGGAACCCACGGAGGCTGCTGCCGGCGCGGAACGATGATGCGCCCGAGCGAGGGAGCGAGCTCGGGCACGCGCAGCGGCATCAGGAGCTTCATCGGGCGACTCATGGGCGCCGGGGCAACCGGCTCACGCGCGCGGTCCGGCCCGTGCGCTGCTCGTACGCCGCCGTGAAGTAGGGCAGTGATTCGGCAAGAAATGCGTCACGCGGCAGGCCAGTCGCTGCGATCACGCGCTCGATCCCCTCGGGCGTTCCTTCTACTTCGGCGAGCACGTCCATCTGTGGATACCACTCGATCCGCACGGTCGCGTCCCCCAGACGAAACTGCTCCACCGCCCGATCGACGCGGAGACAAATCTTGTATCCCATGTGCCGCAGCGTGACGAGCACGGCTTTCGGATCGTCAACGCGCGATTCCCACTCCTCGCGGGCGCGGTACTCGCCGCGACGGTGCACCGGTCCTTTCCAACCGAGCACTCCCCACTCGGGAGAACGGTCCGAGGGGTGATACACGCGCAGGCGCACGACTTCATCGCGACGCTCGAGCCTGCCTTTGCGGTCGAAGCGCCGATCCAGCATGGCGCCGCGGTACGCGAGCTCCGCGCCTGCCTCGATCAGGGCGCGCCGCAGGGCGTCAGGATCGTCGATGCGAGCTTTGAGCTCGATCTCCTCGCGAACGACCGTCACGAAAACAAGGCGTCCAGCACCGCCTGGGTGTCGCCGAGATCCGGGAAGACGTGGGTCGCTCCGGCGGCCCGCAGCGCGGCGACGTCATAGAAGCCGGTCGCGACACCAACCGAACAGGCGCCCATCGGCTTGCAGCAGGCGACGTCGTCAGGGGTATCGCCGACGATCACGATGTCTCGACCGGTGAAGGGGAGCCCGGTGCGGGTGGCGGCACGCCGGGCCGCCACGGCCGGCAGATCAGGACGATGATGGGAATCGGAGCCGAACGCGCCGACGGCGAACCGCGCGAAATCGAGACCGGCCGAGCGCAGCTTGAGCGCGGCACCTCGTTCGACGTTGCCCGTCAACAGTCCGACGAGCGCGCGGCCCTCGGCTTCGTACGGCTCGAGCGCCGTGAGCAGCTCCTTGATGCCCGGATAGACTCTGGTCGTCTGCGTCGGTTTTTCGAGCTCGGTGGTCAGCAGCTCGAGATAGCGGCGGCAGACCGCGGTCACGCGATCGTCCGAGCTGGCCTCGGGGTGGCCCGCCAAGGTCATCAGCTCGCGCACAATCTGGGGATCGGTCTTGCCGTCGAA
>Ga0070704_100002082_pt1 | contig 11116 bp, 12 predicted proteins | sample KBSK5252metaG_FD_65467 | JGI IMG/M metagenome (GOLD analysis project Ga0070704, IMG submission 65467) | Corn, switchgrass and miscanthus rhizosphere microbial communities from Kellogg Biological Station, Michigan, USA - KBS K5-25-2 metaG | ecosystem: Host-associated > Plants > Roots >... | reverse complement strand
CGCAGCGGCGTGTAGAAGGCCGCGATGTAGAGCAGCGGAGGCAGGATGAAGAGAAAGATGAGATCCGGGTCCACCTCGACGTGCGGGGTGCCCGGCACGAGCCCCAGCGCGAGCCCGCCGATGACCAGGAAGATCGGGTAGGCGATCCCGAGGCGCCGCGCGATCGTCACGAGCGCGGCGACCGCGATGAGCAGAGCCAGGACGAGATGAGCGCTCTGCATGGCGCCGGCAAGCCTAGCACACGCCCTCGGGGGCTGGACGGTGATGCTATTCTTCGGACACCATGGCGGACGCCTCCGAGCGGCTCGACGCGATGTTCCCGAAACTCACCCGGGCGCAGATCGACCGCCTGCGTCCGATGGGCCGGCCCCGCCGGTTCGCGCCGGGCGAGCTGATCTACGAGCGTGGATCGGCCAAGCGCGCGTTCTATGTGCTGCTGGAGGGACGCGTCGAGATCGCCAGCCCGGCCCGGGAGGGCGAGGAGCGCATCACGATCCACGCGGCCGGGGAGTTCACCGGCGAGGTGGACATGATGTCCGGGCGCCAGAGCCTGGTCGGCGCCCGGGCGCTCGATGCGACGAAGGTCCTCGAGATCGACGTGGCGCAGCTTCGGCACATCGTCCAGACGGACGCCGAGCTCAGTGAGATCTTCCTGCGGGCCTTTGCTCTCCGGCGCGCGCACCTCATCGCGAACAAGCTGGGCGGGATCGTGTTGATCGGCTCGAGTCATTCCGCGGACACGCTGCGCCTCAAGGCCTTCCTGGCTCGCAACGGGCATCCGCACGTCTACCTGGACGTCGAGCGCGACCGAGACGTGGATGCGCTGCTCGAGCACTTCCAGATCGCCCTCGGCGAGATCCCGGTGATGATCTGCCAGCAACGAGATCACGCGCTGCGGAACCCGAGCAACGCCGAGGTGGCGGCCGCGCTCGGCTTCAACACCGAGCTCGACGCCGGGCACGTGCACGACCTCGTCGTGGTGGGCGCGGGGCCGTCCGGCCTGGCCGCGGCGGTCTACGCGGCCTCGGAGGGGCTCGACGTGCTCGTCCTGGAGACCAGCGCTCCGGGGGGCCAGGCGGGGTCGAGCTCCCGGATCGAGAACTACCTGGGATTCCCCATGGGGATCTCCGGCCAGGACCTGGCCGGCCGCGCCTTTCTGCAGGCCGAGAAGTTCGGGGCGAACCTGGCGGTGGCCCGGGTCGCGGTGGACCTGGCCTGCGCGGAGCAGCAGCTCCGTATCACGTGCGCCGACGGCGGGACGGTGCTGGGCCACGCGGTCGTGGTGGCCACCGGTGCGGCCTATCGCAAGCTCACCGTGCCGGAGCTCGGCCGGTTCGAGGGAAACGGCGTGTACTACGGCGCCACCAAGGTAGAAGCAGACCTTTGCTCCGGCGCGGAGATCGCGGTGGTGGGCGGCGGCAACTCGGCCGGCCAGGCCGCGGTGTTCCTGTCCGGTCGCGCGAAGCACGTACACCTGCTGGTGCGGGGCGCCGGGCTCGTGGACAGCATGTCCCGCTACCTGATCCGACGCATCGACGAGAGCCCGGACATCACGCTGCGCCCCTACACGCAGATCGAGGCCCTGGAAGGTGACGGGCGGCTGGAGCGCGTGTGGTGGCGGAGCGCGCAGGGCGCGGAGCGTGAGGGCCGCGACATTTCCCACGTCTTCTCCATGACCGGCGCCGACGCAAACACCGGCTGGCTCGGCGGCTGCGTGGCGCTCGACGCGCAGCGCTTCATCAAGACCGGAGTGGAGGTCACGTCCGGGGATCTGGAGACCGCGCAGTGGCCGCTCACGCGGCGGCCCTACCAGTTCGAGACCAGCCTGCCCCGAGTGTTCGCGGTCGGCGATGTTCGATCGGGGAGCATGAAGCGCGTGGCCTCCGCGGTAGGCGAGGGCTCGGCCGCGGTCCAGCTCGTGCACAAGGTCCTGGCCGAGTGACGACCGTGATCGACCCGGTCTGCGGGATGGACGTGACCCCGGGCGACGCGGCGGGCGGCCGCGCGGAGCACGCGGGCACCACCTACTGGTTCTGCAACCCGGGCTGCCGGGAGCGGTTCGTCGCCGATCCCGCGCGGTTCCTCCATCCGTCCGAGCCGTCGCACCTCGCGCCGGGGTCCCCGCGGGGCAAGGACACGCGCGTCTACACGTGTCCCATGCACCCGGAGGTACGGCACGTCGGCCCGGGGAGCTGCCCCAAGTGCGGCATGGCGCTCGAGCCGCTCGAGGTCACCGCCGACGAGGGCCCGAACCACGAGCTCGTGGACATGACCCGGCGGTTCTGGGTGAGCCTGGCCCTCACCGTGCCGGTGCTCGCGCTGGCGATGGGGGAGATGCTCGCGCCTTCCCTGGTGGCCGCCCTCGGCCCCACCGCGTGGCTCTGGAGCCAGCTCGTGCTGTCCACGCCCGTCGTGCTGTGGGGCGGCTGGCCGTTCTTCGTGCGCGGCTGGCAGTCGCTGGTCACGCGCAACCTGAACATGTTCACGCTCATCGCGCTGGGCACCGGCGCCGCGTTCGCGTACAGCGTCTTCGCGGTGTTCTTCCCCGACGCGCTCCCGCACGCGATGCGTCACGGCGGCGTGCCGCCGGTGTACTTCGAGGCGGCCGCGGTGATCACCACGCTCGTCCTGCTCGGCCAGGTGCTCGAGCTGCGCGCCCGCAGTGCCACATCCGGAGCCATTCGCGCGCTGCTGGGCCTTCAGCCGAAGACGGCCCGGCGGCTCCGCCGGGACGGGAGCGAGGAGGACGTGCCCCTCGAGCACGTCGCCGTCGGGGACCGGTTACGGGTGCGGCCGGGCGAGCGCGTGCCGGTGGATGGGGTGGTGCGGGAAGGCTGGAGCGCGGTGGACGAAGCCCTGGTCACCGGCGAGCCGATCCCGGTGGAGAAGGAGCCGGGCAGCCGCGTGACCGGCGGCACCGTCAACGGCACCGGCAGCTTCGTCATGCGCGCGGACCGGGTCGGCGCGGACACGCTGCTGGCCCAGATCGTTCGCATGGTCGGCCTAGCGCAGCGCAGTCGGGCGCCCATCCAGCGCCTGGCCGACCGGGTCTCCGCGTGGTTCGTCCCGGCGGTGGTGGCGGTCGCGGCGCTGACCGGGCTCGCGTGGGGACTCTTCGGGCCGGAGCCGCGCCTGGCCTACGCGCTCGTCAACTCGGTCGCGGTGCTGATCATCGCGTGCCCGTGCGCCCTCGGCCTGGCGACGCCGATGTCGATCATGGTGGCCACCGGCCGCGGCGCCCTGGCCGGTGTGCTGATCAAGCACGCGGAGGCGCTCGAGACGCTGGAGAAGGTCGATACCTTGCTGGTGGACAAGACGGGCACGCTGACCGAAGGCAAGCCGCGTCTCGTCTCGGTGGTCGCGGCCGACGACATGAGCGAGGCGGAGATCCTGGCCCTGGCCGCCGGCCTGGAGCGCGGCAGCGAGCATCCGCTGGCCGCCGCCATCCTGGCCGGTGCCGCCGCGCGTGGCGTGGCGCCGAGCTCGGTGGACGCGTTTCGCTCGCTCACCGGGCGCGGGGTGATCGGTGAGGCCGGCGGCCGTCGGGTGGCCCTCGGGAACGCGCGCCTGCTCGAGGAGCTCGGGATCGATGCGGGCGAGCTCGGCAAGCGCGCGGAGGCCTTGCGCGAGGAAGGCCAGACCGTGATGTTCCTGAGCGCGGGCGACGCGGTCGTGGGCATCCTCGGGGTGGCCGATCCCGTCAAGGCGAGCGCGCCGCAGGCGATTCGCGCTCTCCGGGGGGAAGGCCTGCGCGTGGTCATGGTCACCGGCGATAGCGCGGCCACCGCGCGGGCGGTCGCCCGCGCGCTCGGCCTCGACGACGTGATCGCCGAGGTCCTGCCCGAGCGGAAGGCGGAGATCGTCCGGCGCTTCCAGGCCGAAGGCCGCGTGGTGGCCATGGCGGGGGACGGCGTCAACGATGCCCCGGCCCTCGCGGCGGCCGACGTGGGGATCGCCATGGGCACGGGCACGGACGTGGCGATGGAGAGCGCCGGCGTCACGCTGGTCCAGGGCGACCTGGGCGGCATCGTGCGGGCGCGCCGGCTCTCGCGCGCGACCATGCGAAACATCCGCCAGAATCTCGCGTGGGCCTTCGTCTACAACCTCCTCGGCGTGCCGGTCGCCGCGGGGGTGCTCTACCCTCTCGCCGGCCTCCTGCTCAGCCCGATGCTCGCGAGCGCGGCGATGAGCCTGAGCTCGGTGTCGGTGATCGCCAATTCCCTGCGGCTCCGTCGGCTGCCGCTGTGAGTGTCAGCCGCGCCATCGCGAGGCTGACAGCCCCCTGACATTCCTTTCTCGCGTTACGCCCGGAAGGCGTTATATCGCAAGCAGTTACCGGCTGGCGTGCTTCTTGCGATTCTCCCTGGGCACTCAATATGAGCGCGAGTCGACCGGTCGAAGCCGAACAGGACGCCCGGCGGTGCCCTCGCCAGCGGGTGTCCTGGCTCGTCACCGTGGCCGCGGGGCCGCGTCAGTTCCAGGGCCGCACGAAGGACGTCAGCGCCTCCGGGGCCAAGATCCTGGTCAAGGAGCGGCCGGCCCTCGGCGCGGAGGTGGGCCTGTGCTTCCGCCCGCCGGGTCGCCGGCCCGTCGAAACACGCGCACTCGTGTGGCGACTCGACTCCGAGGGACTGGCGTGCATGTTCGTGGGCACGCAGAAGGCGGACTTCCTGGAGGCGGTGACACCCCGCGTGACGCCCGGGACGGTGCGGGTCCTCCCGCCGCGGCCGGCCGGCGCCGTGCTCCTGGCCACCGTGGACACGGGCTTCCGCACGCTGGCTCTCGAGACGCTCGGGCGCAGCGGCTACACGGTCCTGGACGCGGGGTCGCAGCCACTCCTGGCCCTTCGCATCGCGGAGGAGCATCGGAGCGCGATCACGCTCATCCTGATCGCGTCGGACCTGCGGCTGATGAACGGCGATCCGCTGGCCAAGCGCCTGGCACCACTCCTGCCGTCGGCCAAGCTCGTGCTGATGTCCAGCCGCTCGACACCGAATCCCGCCGGGCCGGGGGCGCTCTGGCTCCCGACACCGTGCACGGACGGCGAGCTGATGGCCCAGGTGCGCCAGGCCCAGGAGTAGAGCGGGGCGCGCCCTGCTAGTGTCCGTTGCCCTTGACCGCCTCGGACAGGGCCGCGGCGAGGTTGTGGTTGGCCGAGGTCAGGTGCGGGTGCACCGCGAGGGCTCGCCGGAACAGCGCGGCGGCCTCCCGGAACTGGCCGAGCGCCATGTGACAGAGCCCCTGGCCGGACAGCGCGCCGAAGTGGTGCGGGTTCCGCGCGAGCGTCGCTTCGCAGTCGGCCACCGCCCCCGCGTAGTCCTCCGCCACGTAGCGCGCCGTCGCCCGCTTGTTCCATCCCTCGGCGAAGTCGGGCGCGCGCTCGATGATGCGTCCGAAGAGGGCGATCGCGTCCTCCAGCTCGCGACGCTCCATCGCCTCGATGCCCTGGCGGAGGAGCCGGTCGATCTCCGGAATACCCGAGCGGCACCAGATCTCCCAGAGCGTGGCTTCGGCCCGGGCGGCGAGGACGGGGTCAGGGCCACGGAGCGCCGCGAGGGCTTCGGTCTCGGTCATGCGCCCGAGGTTACTTGACGGGGAGCCCCGTTGGCCAGATGCTGCTGCCCGGAGGCTCTGATGGCGGATCAGGATCGGATCGAGGAGTTCAAGGAAGTGGTGGAGATCATGCCGGACGATCCCGTCGTCCGCTTCGGGCTCGCCGGCGCCTACCTCGACGCGGGCCAGGCCGACGCAGCGGTCGTGGAGTACGGAGAAGCCATTCGCCTCAAGCCCGACTACTCGGCCGCCCACCGCGGCCTCGGCCGGGCGCTCGAGCGCGCGGGCCGGATCGCCGAGGCCAAGGCCGCCTACGCCAAGGGTCTCGAGGTGGCGCGCACGACCGGGGATCTCCAGACCGGGAAGGAGATCGAGGTCTTTCTGCGACGGCTCGAGAAGACGTAGTGGCGATCTGGGTGGATGCCGACGCCTGTCCCCAGGTCATCAAGGAGATCCTGTACCGGGCCGCCGAGCGCGCGCAGGTGGTGACCACGCTGGTCGCCAACACGTCCCTCCGGGTCCCGTCCTCGCCCTTCATCCGGACCCTCCGCGTGGATCACGGCTGGGACGTGGCGGACCAGAGGATCGTGGAGCAGGTGGGGCCAGGCGATCTGGTGGTGACCGCGGACATCCCGCTCGCCGCGCTCGTGATCGCCCGCGGCGCGCAGGCGCTGGACCCGCGCGGGGAGCTCTACACCGAGGACAATGTCCAGGAGCGGCTGGCGGTGCGGAACCTGATGCAGGGCCTGCGGGCGGGCGGCGATCTCATCGCCGGCCCGGCGGCGTTCTCGCAGAGCGATCGGCAGCGCTTCGCCAATCACCTGGATCACTTCCTGATGCGCCGCCCCGGCCCGGGCGCCTAGCCGGGCGCCGGCGGGCTCTGCAGGACCGCCGGCTCGATCGCCACGCTCTGATCCGCGTCCGCCATCCAGATGTGGCCGTCCTGGATCGTGCACGTGACCCGCATGTTTCGCTGCGCCAGCTTCGCCAGGGCCCGCGTGGCGGCGAAGGGCAGGTTGAAAACGGTGAGGTTTAGGGCGCGATCGAGCAACGCGCCGGCCTGCTCCCACCAGAGATCGGCGCCCCGCCCGCCGTAGCTGTAGACGAACACCGCCTCCGCGCGACCGCACGCGCGCCGGATCCGCTTCTCGTCCGGCTGACCCACGTCGATCCAGAGATCGATGGCGCCGGTGAGATCCTTCCGCCAGAGATCGGGCTCGTCGTCGGTGCCGAGACCGCGCCCGAAGGCGAGCGCCTCGTGCGCGTGCCGGGCGAAGGCCAGCAGCCGCACCATCATGCGCTCGTCGGTTTCGGACGGGTGGCGGGCGATGGTGAGGGCGTGGTCGTGGTAGTAGGCGCGGTCGATGTCCGCGATCTCCAGGGTGACCTTGAAGATGGTGGCGTTCTGGGCCATGTCGCCGCGCGTGGAGCGGGCAGGCCGATACTCGCCCGATGGGTCCCCGCGGTCAAGGAAGGTGCGGCGCGGATTGCGTGGCGAGAGCCCTTGATCTATCCTCGATCACCGCCGGCGCGGGTCGGCACAATCCGTTCAAGGGGGCACGGGACCATGATCGTTCCGCTCACGCTGGCCGACTTTCTCGAGCGCGCCGAGCTCGTCTACGGGCACCGCGAGGCGGTGGTGGACGAGCCCCATCCGCCCGGCGGGGGTCTCGGACGCCTTACCTACGCGCAGTTCGCCTCGATGTCGCGGAGCCTGGCCGCCGCGCTGGACGACCTGGGCGTCGGGGAGAACGACCGCGTCGCAATCGTGTCGCCGAACGCGGCCCGCTTCCTCATCAGCCTCTTCGGGGTCAGCGTGTTCGGGCGGGTGCTGGTCCCGGTCAACTTCCGGCTGAACGCCGAGGAGATCCGTTACATCATCGACCACTCGGGCTCCACGGTGCTGCTGGTGGACCCCGAGATGGACGAGCCCCTGCGTGATATCAAGGTCAAGCACCGGTTCGTGCTGGGCAGCGGCACCGACCCGCAGCTCTTCCTGCGCCGGGGGGCGACGCCACGGCTCCGCGTCACCGACGAGAACGCCACGGTGTCCATCAACTACACGTCCGGTACCACCGCCCGGCCCAAGGGCGTCCAGCTCACCCACCGCAATTTCTGGCTCAACGCGGTCACGTTCGGCTGGCACCTGGCCATGACCGACCGTGACGTCTATCTGCACACCCTGCCCACCTTCCACTGCAATGGCTGGGGCATGCCCTACGCGGTCACCGCCATGGGCGTCCGCCACGTCATCATCCGGAAGATCGACGGCGAGGAGATCCTGCGCCGCGTGGAGGGGGAGGGCGTCACCCTCTTCAACTGCGCGCCCGCGGTGATCGCGGCGGTGCTCGACGCGGCCGCCGCCCGTCGCGGCAAGGGCGTGGCGGTGCCGGGGCGGGGCCGCGTGCGGGTGGTCATCGCGGGGGCGCCGCCGCCGACCAAGACCATCGAGCGGATCGAGAGCGAGCTGGGCTGGGAGTTCATCCAGATCTACGGCCTCACCGAGACCTCGCCGCTCCTGACCATCAACCGGGCGCCCGCGGAGTGGGACGGGCTCGATCCGGTCGAGCGCGCGCAGCGGCTGGGCCGCGCCGGCGTACCCGCGGTGGGTGTGCGGATGAGCGTGGACGCGGAGGGCGAGGTGCTCGCGCGCTCCAACCACGTCTTCGAGGGCTACTGGAACCAGCCCGAGGAGACCGCCAAGGCCATCGTGGACGGCTGGTTCCACACCGGTGACGGCGGCTACGCCGACGACGCCTTCATCGCGATCAGCGATCGGAAGAAGGACGTGATCATCACCGGCGGCGAGAACGTCTCGTCCATCGAGGTCGAGGACTGCCTCTTCCAGCATGAGGCGGTGGCCGAGGTCGCGGTGATCGGCGTGCCCGACGAGAAGTGGGGCGAGACGATCAAGGCGCTCGTGGTCCTGCGCCCGGGGGCCAGTTGCACCGAGCGGGACCTGATGGAGCACTGCCGGAGCCGCATGACGCACTACAAGTGCCCGACCTCGGTCGAGATCCGGGACGCCCTGGTCCGCACCGCCACCGGCAAGCTCCAGAAGTTCAAGCTCCGCGAGCCCTACTGGGCCGGCCGCGCCCGCCGGGTGAACTGACGCCCCGGCCGGTGACGGTCTCCGCCCCGCGAGGGGCTTGACTTTCGTTCGATAGTTCGGTATATCTCGAAATATGAAGACCATCGCGCGCCTACCGCTGGCCCAGCTCGAGGCCAGCGACGAGCACGTCGAAGCGTTCAAGGCCCTCGCGCATCTGACCCGCCTCCAGGTCTTCTTCTTCCTGGTGCGCGCGGGCCGGGAGATGTCGGTGGGCGAGATCCAGGCCGAGGTCGAGATTCCGGGCCCGACCCTGTCGCACCACCTGGACCTGCTCCGGCGGGCCGGACTGGTCGAGAGTCGCAAGGAAGAGCGGTACATCTACTATTCCGTGAAGCGGGATGCGGTGACCGCGCTGGTGCGCCTGCTCACCGCGTGCTGCTAGAGGAGAATTCCATGAGCGCGAGAGTCCATCTCCATCTCCACGTGTCGGATCTGGCCAAGAGCCGCGAGTTCTACGAGAAGTTCCTCGGCGCCGGGCCGGTCAAGGTGAAGCCCGGATACGTGAAGTTCCTCCCCGAATGGGCCCCCGTCAACCTGGCCCTCTCCGGTGGCGGGGCGGCCGGTGCGGGCACGATCGATCACGTCGGCGTGCAGGTGGACGCGGTGCCCACCGTGATCGCCGAACTGGCCCGCGTCAAGGCGGCGGGCCTGCCGGTGCGGGAGGAGATGGGCGTCGACTGCTGCCACGCGAACCAGGACAAGTTCTGGGTCCAGGATCCCGACGGGGTGGAGTGGGAAGTCTATCACCTCAACTACGACCTCGAGAGCGAGGTCACCGCGCCTCGCACCATGGGACTGCCGCTGGCCAAGAGCGGCGGGTCCTGCTGCTCGTCGTGAGGACGCACCGATGAGCGACGATATCAAGGGCATCGTGAAGGAAAAGTACGCGCGGGCCGCGCTCCGGGTGACCGCGATCGATGACACGTCCTGCTGCGGCACGGCCTCGTCCCGAGGCGAGTGCGATCCGATCACCTCGGGTATCTACGCGGACAGTGACACCTCCGCGCTGCCGGCCGAGGCCCGGGCCGCCTCGCTCGGCTGCGGGAACCCGACGGCCCTGGCGGAGCTCAGGGCGGGCGAGACGGTGCTCGACCTCGGATCGGGAGGCGGCATCGACGTGCTCCTGTCCGCCGGCCGCGTCGGACCGACGGGCAAGGCCTACGGCCTCGACATGACCGACGAGATGCTGGCCCTCGCCCGGGAGAATCAGCGCAAGGCGGGCGCGACCAACGTGGAGTTCCTTAAGGGAGAGATCGAGCAGATCCCCCTTCCCGCGAACTCGGTGGACGTCGTCATCTCCAACTGCGTGATCAATCTCTCGGCCGACAAGGATCGCGTCCTCGCGGAGGCGTTCCGGGTGCTGAGGCCGGGCGGGCGTCTGGCGGTGTCGGACGTGGTCGTGCGGGGTGAGGTTCCCGCGGAGATCCGGCGGAGCGTGGAGCTCTGGATCGGCTGCGTCGCCGGCGCGCTGGAGGAGCGAGAGTATCGGGACAAGCTCGCGGCGGCGGGTTTCGAGGGAATCGACCTGGAACCGACCCGCGTGTACCGTGTCGAGGAGGCCCGGGAGTTCCTGACCGGTGCCGGGCTCGACGTCGACGCCATCGCGCCGCAGGTGGCCGACCGGTTCATGAGTGCGTTCGTCCGCGCCCGCAAGCCCGCCTGACGTGTCTCGGGCGGGTGAACGAGCGAGCCTCGGCCGGCGGCTGACCGCGGAGGCGGTGGGGACGGCGCTGCTCCTGGCCGCGGTGGTGGGGTCGGGGATCATGGGGGAGCGTCTCGCGGGCGGCAATGTCGCGGTCGCGCTGCTCGCCAACACGATCGCGACCGGTGCCGCCCTGGTGGCGCTGATCCTGACCTTCGGGCCGATCTCGGGCGCCCACTTCAATCCCGCGGTCACGCTGGCCGACGCGGCCTGGGGAGGCCTCCCGTGGCCGGAGGCGGCGCCCTACGTGGCGGCCCAGGTGGTCGGCGCCTTCGCGGGTGTCGTCGCCGCGCATATCATGTTCGAGCTGCCGCTCTTGTTCGCCTCCGCGCACGCCCGTTCCGGGCCCGCCCAGGTCTTCAGCGAGTTCGTCGCGACCTTCGGCCTGCTTGCGGTCATCTGGGGCTGCGCCCGCGGGCACGCTCCGGTGGTGGTGCCCTTCGCGGTGGCGAGCTACATCACCGCCGCCTACTGGTTCACCGCCTCCACCTCGTTCGCCAATCCCGCGGTCACCCTGGCGCGATCCGCCAGCGACACGTTCGCGGGGATCCGGCCCGCGGATGCGCCCGGGTTCATCGGGGCCCAGCTCCTCGGAGCGGCGGCCGCGACCGGGCTGTTTCGCTGGCTCACGCCGGGGCGATGAGCTCGCTCCGCACGCGACTGGCGACCGCCGCCGACGCGGCGGCCATCACCGCGATCTACAACGAGGGGATCGCCGACCGCGTCGCGACCTTCGAGACCGAGCCGCG
>Ga0070704_100002079_pt1 | contig 11127 bp, 8 predicted proteins | sample KBSK5252metaG_FD_65467 | JGI IMG/M metagenome (GOLD analysis project Ga0070704, IMG submission 65467) | Corn, switchgrass and miscanthus rhizosphere microbial communities from Kellogg Biological Station, Michigan, USA - KBS K5-25-2 metaG | ecosystem: Host-associated > Plants > Roots >... | reverse complement strand
GAGAGTCATACGCCATGAACGGACTTTTGCAGCGGATTCTTCCGCGGGAACAGGGCTTTTTCGACCTTTTCGCCAAGCAAGCCGAGAACATCCACGAAGGAGCCGAAGCCCTCGTGAAAATGCTCTCGCACTACACGGGCGTACCCGAACAGGTCCAGAGCATCAAGGCTATCGAGCACGAAGGCGACGAAATCGCCCACCACCTCCTCATCAAGCTCAACCAGACCTTCATCACGCCTTTCGACCGTGAAGACATCCACACGCTATGCAACCAGCTCGACGACGTCATAGACCTAATCGATGCCGCCGCCAGCCGCTTCGTCCTCTACCGCGTTGACGCAATCCGCGAGGGCACCGTGGACCTCGTCAAGGTCCTCGTCTCCGCCACCTCGGAAGTAACCGCCGCCGTCAAAGCTCTCGGTACTCCCGACAAAGCCCTCAAGCACTGCATCGAGATCAACCGCTACGAAAACGAAAGCGACCGCCTCTGCCGCACCCTCATCGCCCAGCTGTTCGACGAAGAAAAAGACTCCGTCCAGATCATTAAGTGGAAGGAAATCTTCGAGGTCATCGAAACCGCCGTGGATAAATGCGAGGATGTCGCCAACGTCATCGAAGGCGTCATCATCAAGAGCGCTTGATTCGCCGATGACCAGCTTTAACCTCCTAATCGCCGTCATTGTCCTCACGCTGGTCTTCGAATTTTCCAACGGCTGGCATGACGCCGCCAATTCCATCGCCACCGTCGTCTCCACACGAGTTCTAACGCCTCTTCGAGCAGTCGCCTGGGCCGCTTTCTGGAACTTCATCGCCGCCTTCATCTTCGGCACGGCCGTGGCCACCACCATCGGCAAAGGCATGATTCACATCGAGCTGATCAATCAGCAAGTCCTCCTTTCCGGCCTCCTTGGCGCGATTTCCTGGAACCTGATCACCCTCACGTTGGGCCTCCCTACAAGTTCTTCCCACGCCCTCATCGGTGGCTATGGCGGCGCGGCAGTCGCTTACGCCGGCTCCAAGGCGCTGATCCTCAGTGGGTGGGTCAAACCGGTTATTTTTATCTTTCTCTCGCCGATTGTTGGAATGATTCTCGCCATCCTCCTGACGATCATCACGAGCTGGATTGTCCGCAGACAACGTCCGCAAAAAGTGGACCGCTGGTTCCGCCGTTTGCAGTTGCTCTCTGCGGCGCTCTTTAGCCTTGGTCACGGCACGAATGACTCGCAGAAAGGCATGGGCCTTATCACCACGGCGCTCGTCGCCGGTGGCTTGCTCAAATCCTTCGCTGTTCCTTATTGGGTCATCATCTGCTGTCACTTGGCCATGGCTGGCGGCACCATGGCTGGCGGCTGGCGCATCATCAAAACCATGGGCCAGCGCATCACCAAGCTCACTCCCTTCGGCGGCTTCGCGGCGGAAACTGCTGGCGGCCTAACCCTCGTGATGAACGCCGCTTTCGGCATCCCCGTCAGCACCACACACACCATCACCGGCGCCATCGTCGGAGTCGGAGCTACGCGTCGCCTCTCCGCCGTCCGCTGGGGTGTCACCCGCCGCATCGTCTGGGCTTGGGTCCTCACCATCCCTGGCGCCGCTCTCATCGGCGCCTCTCTATTTCATCTGCTCTCCCCTCTCCTCCGCTAGCCCTGTCGCCCCATCCCCGAAGTTGATTTTGTAATCGGCGATGGTGACGCCAAGTCAGAGCAGCGGGCCTTGTCCCCTGCTCCCGCGATTGCCGCCGCCTTCCTGAAATAATCCTGTCTTTTGTCATCACCTTTTGATACACAGTCTCCGAACCACGAAAGGCAGGTCCACATGAGCACAGCTAACACTTTGGGGCGAGAGATCTCGCGGGAGCTGGATTTCGAGCTCCTCATCATGCGCCTCGCTTGTTCGCTGCCCTTTCTCTATCACGGCAGCGCCATCCTATTCGGCGCGTTCGGCGGCCCCGGTCCTCAGGGCTTTGCGGCCTTCATGAAGATGCCAGTGATCATCGGCTACCTCGTGGGATTGGCGCAGTTCGCCGGAGGCATCGCGATTTTGACCGGCGCGCTGCTCCGCGTTGGAGCCGTCTCCGTGATTATCGTAATGCTAGGCGCTATCTTTCTGGTGCATCTCCCGCACGGTTACGATATCGGCCGGGGGGGCCTGGAATACGCGCTGACGGAAATGCTGCTCGCCCTAGGTTTGTTGCTGGCAGGGCCGGGCAAGTATTCTCTCGCCTCCGTACTGCCTGCCCCGTTGCGAAAGATTTAGGAGGCCGCATATCCAGCTAGCCCTAGGCATTCCACTGGCGGCTATCGCCCCGTCTTCTAAGCTTGCCTAAGTCTTGAGCAAACCACACCTTGCCTCAGAGGTGTCTTCCCCCGAAGTTCAGGTTTGCAATCGGATAGCCCGCGAGGGCAAGTTAAACCACCTGCCCGTTATTTGGACTTCGTGCCAGTTTTCTCTGCCCCTTCCCAGTTGTAGATTGAAGCTGCCCCAGTCCAAGGTGAGGACATGAGCGCTTTTAGCGATCTACTCCAAAACAATTGGTATGCCCTGGCTAACATCCTCGTTCAACTTCTATTCCTGATCGCGGGTGTTTGGTTTGCTCGCAATATCCTGAAAGGGATAAGAGCTTCCCAAGAGCAGTTTGGGGCGCTTCTAAAACTCTCGATTACGGGTGCCGCTGGCGAGCGAGACTCGTCAGTCGCCGGTCCCAAGCGATCCCTGGCGGAAACGAGCCCGTATTGGCTGGTGCCGTCGGAAATCGTGCCCCCCGCTCCCGCCGCGCCGGAGCCCACGCAGAGCGGCCCGAGTCTGTTCGCCGTTGCTTGTCACAAAGTGGTTCTTTGGCTGAATGCGCCAATGAGCCACGCAGAGGTCTCTCCCTTGCGACGAGTCATTACCTGGCTCCAAGCCCCGGCCGGGAACTGATCGGGTCGGTGTCGCTAGGTTGCAATTTAGCCGTGCACTGAGCCCCGGCGCCCAGCCCGGTTCGTTTTGGAGCGCCATTCCCCCAATGCTGTTCCTGCAATCCGTGCAAAAAGGACAGTATCCATTCCGCAACACAGTACTGCCAGTCTATTGCCCCGGACAGCCTACGCCCGCATCCTAAAATGACACCAGAAGACCTTGGGTGGATGGCACTAGCAGCCCAAATTGGGAACAACTGGAAGGCACAACCATGTCTATGCTGAATCGAAAGGATTTGGAGCACCTCGAACGGCGCGAATTGCAGCTCACCTTACTTTCCGCCGTGTTCGTCCTGGTGCAGGCGGCGGGTTTGGCGGTCCTCATGTACCCCCTGGTCTTCGTGCGCGTCGACAACGGAAACAAATGGACGCTGCGTGTGGCTTATTTCGGCTTTTGCGTTCTGACCCTGTTGTTTGTTGGCTACCTGCTGGATCGTCAGCGCCTTGTCCGCAAGCTGAAACAAGATTTGCTCGAGCAGTTGGAACGCAACGTCCAGCTTCGCCAGCAAGCCAGCGTCGACATCCTGCAATCGATGCCAGGGCAGGACCATTTCTGGGATCGTCTAGCGATGGAACATCGCAGGGCCATGACCATGCATAAGACGCTCTCTCTCTTGCTTGTCCAGTCCAAGCGCGGCTCCAGCACGGGAAACGCCGAAAAGAACACCGCCGCAGCGGGCGATGCCGCCAAGGCAATGTCCCGCAAACTTCGCCCCACGGATTCGATCTACAATCTTTCGCCCGACATCTTCGCCGTCGTCCTTCCTGAATCCGATACCTTGAACGCAAAGCAAGTGGCTGCCCGGCTTCAGGAAGAGCTGCGAGCCGTCAGGACAACTCACGGCCTAACGTTTGAAATATCGGTTCACAATTATCCTGAGCACGTGCGCAGCTCTCACGAATTGGAAGACATCGTTAAGTCTCTTCTGCCCGATACTCAGAAGAGCGAGCTGCCCGTTCCCGTAGGATCTGTCTAGCCGCGCGGAACTTTTTCTCTGTAATCCATTGAAAAAAAGAGGTTAACGGCCCTGCGAGATTCTTCTTGACAAATGATTACGTCTATGAAATAGTAACTGATAGGAATTACTGTGACTTTGCTCCATGAGCGCCAGCTTCGTGCTGGCATTTTTCTTTTCTGGCGCCTTTCCTTTTCGAACTAAGCCTTTTGTTTGCCACTCTTACGCGACATGCCGCATTTTGCACAATTTTGGTGCATCCTAAGTCCTTTGCTTGCCACTCTTGCAGACACCCTGAACTGTAAGTCCTTTCCCTGCCTCTCTTACGAAAATCACCGGGGGTGGGGTACCCTAACCAAAAATGTTAAGTAGCCAATCGAGCCCGCGCCACTCGCTTACCTCCTATGTGCTTGGCCGCAACGAGGCCCAAACGCCCCGCCCACAGGAGGTTTCACGGGTCACAAGTCACGCCCTGCGACTTTAATGGCTTTACTTTCATCAAATTCGGTAAACTAACCCACGTAGGTGCCCCGTGAACCAGGCCACATCCCCATTCACAAGTGTCGAAGAAGCCGTCGAAGAGATTCGCCAAGGCCGCATGATCGTCCTGGTGGACGATGAAGACCGCGAAAACGAAGGCGACCTCACCATGGCCGCCGAGAAAATCACCCCCGAAGCCATTAATTTCATGGCCAAGTTCGGCCGCGGCCTGATCTGTCTGGCGCTCACCGAACAGCGCTGCGAGGAGCTCCACCTCCCTCTGATGTCGCCCATTAACACTTCCGTGCACGGCACCGCCTTCTGCGAAGCCATCGACGGCCGCCTCGGCGTTACCACCGGCATCAGCGCCTCGGACCGCGCCATCACCATCCTCACCGCCATTGACGAAAAAACCCGCCCGCAGGACCTCGCTCGCCCCGGCCACATCTTTCCCCTTCGTGCCCGCAACGGCGGCGTCCTCGTGCGCGCTGGCCAAACCGAAGCCAGCGTGGATCTTTCCCGCATCGCCGGCCTTAACGCCTCCGGCGTGATCTGCGAAATCATGAACGAAGACGGCACCATGGCCCGCGTGCCGCAGCTTCACGAATTTTGCAGGCAACACAATTTGAAAATGCTGACGGTCGCGGACCTCATCCGCTATCGCATGCAGCACGAGCGTTACGTCCGCCGCGTCGCGGAAGCAGTCCTTCCTACGCGCTACGGCGACTTCCGCATGATTGCCTATGCCAGCGACGTCGATCACGATCAGCATATCGCTCTCGTTCGCAGCAACCTCGAAGGCGAAACGCCGGCTCTCGTTCGCGTGCACTCGCATTGTCTGACGGGCGATGTCTTCGGCTCGACCACCTGTGATTGCAACGAGTTGGTTTCCCAGTCGCTCGCGGCCATCGCTAAGGAGGACCGCGGCGTTTTCCTCTATCTCCATCACACCGGCCGTGGATTCAGTGTCGATACGCCCGAGGCAGCTGGCGTGCTGCCTCAAATTCATGTGCACAAACGCGGCCAGCTCGACCGCGAGCCCGCCCGCCAGCGCATGGTCCAGCACGAGAGCGGCATCGGCGCGCAGATTTTGATCGACCTCGGCCTGAAAGACATCCGTGTCCTGACCAATCACCCGAAAAAAGTCGTAGCCCTCGAAGGCTACGGCATCCGCATCGCCGACCAGGTTCCTCTACGCCTCGAACAGCCCAAGCCCACCCACCAGGTGCTCTGACGGAGGAAAGAAGCGCAGCGTGACGACAAAGTATACGCACGGCGACAGGGTCATCATTTCGCAAGAATTCTTTTGGGCGAAGCGTGCTACCGGAACGATCTCCAGGCCACCCACAGAGGTGACCGCGATCAGCGGGCCTTGGAAGAATGGTCTTACCCGAGCGGAATACAGCGCCCTCGGCGAAGCAACCGTTTACTGGGTTTGGTTCGACGAACCGCAGTTGGATGCAGATGGTGAGGGCCCCTACAGGGGAGGAAGTATCTGGGAAAGCGCGTTGAGTTTAGTCCCGCGAGGCTCGACCTGATGCTGCTAACGGTTCTGACTCGTTGGCTGAACCGTTGCAGCGCCGGCGTGGGGATTTGTGCTTTTTGACGAAGCTGGTTTCCCCACCGTCAGGTATTTGCGCATTTTTTCGAGGCGCTTGGGCCCGATTCCTCGGATTGCTCGCAGGTCATCCACGCTCTTGAATGGTCCGTACGCCTTGCGCATCTGAAGAATCTTTCCCGCTGTAACCGGGCCGATCCCCGGCACCTGCTGCAGCTCGTCCGACGTAGCGGTGTTCAGGTTAATCGGCGCCGCAGGCGGCTTCTTATTCGCGGCAAGAACCGCTGGAATCATACAAAACGCAATGAGCGTAAAGGAAAGTCGTGCAAGAGATCGCCAGGCCATAGCGGCCTGATAATGTAACAATTATATTCATAAATCAACAATTATGACGGCGGCGCAAGCTAGCTCAACTTCTTGCCCTGTGCATCGAAGACTTCGAGTTCGCCGAACAGAGCGGCTTGCGATTCGATTTGCACGCGGTCGCCGACGATCACTATCTGCATGTTCGCGGAATCTAGATATTTGCGCGCCGTTTCGAGCAAATCTCCCGGCGTCAGCGCGCGCACTTTCTGGCGATAGGTCTCCAGATAATCTTCCGGAAGTTCGTTCAGCGCTACGACCGCGATTTGCGATAGCAAACCGTTTTGCGTGGCAAGCCCCATCGAAAAGATACCGCTCAAATAATTCTGCGCGTCGGCGAGCTCACTTTCGGGGACTGGCACGGAACGTAGCTTGTCCATTTCGTAGAAAATCTCCGTGAGCGAAGCCGCAACCACGTCATTCCGCACCGCCGCCGAAACCGAGAAGTAGCCGTGCTGGCGGAACGCGTTAACACCGCTGCGCGGACTATAGGTATATCCCTTGTCTTCGCGAATGTTCATGACCAGTCGCGAATTGAACGCTCCGCCGTACAAACTATTGGTCAGCCCGAGCTTCACCCAGTCCGGATGCTTCCGCGTAATCGCGTGGCAACCCGCGAGAATCTGCGTCTGCACCGCACCGGGCAAATGCACCAGATAAACGCGCCTTCCGCGCGGTTTTGCAGGAGCGGCGGAGGGCTTTGTCTCGGGTTTCTTTCCCTGCCACGCGCCGAATACCTTCTCGGCGGCTTTCAGCATCGCGTCCGGCTGAAAATCGCCCACGAGCAGCAACAAAGCATTTTCGGGCGTGTAGAAGTCGCGGTACACCCCTAACAAATCATCGCGCTTGTACGCGGCAACTTGCTCTTCGCTCGGCGAAACCTGGGCATAGGGGTGAGCGCCAAACAACACTTTGCGAAGCCGCTCGCCGGCCAGGAATCCCGGCTGCGTCCGCTCCAGTTTGACCTCTTCGAGTTTTTGCCGCCGCTCGCGCTCAAACTCGGCTTCGGGAAACGCCGCCTGTCGCGCCAATTCATCGACCATTCCAAGTAGCGGCTCGGCGAAATCAGAAAGTCCGGCAAAGGAAATTGCGCTCGTATCCGCGCCCGCACTCGAGGAGAGATCCGCGCCAATCCGCCGCAGATCTTCCTCAATCTGTCTGCTCGCGCGCTTGGCCGTGCCGGTTCGCACCACCGTAGCGGTCATTTCCGCGAGCCCGGTTCCGCGGTCAATCGCCGCCGCATTTCCGGAACGGAAAAAAAGTTCGCCGTGAAATTTCGGAATCGTATGCGATTCCACGAGAATCACTTCCAATCCGTTTGACAGCCGCGCCCGTTGCCGCTTCGGCCATGTCACTTGGCGTTCGGGAGCCAGCGCCGGCACCGCGTTATTCACTTCGACGGCGCGCGTAGCCATTACGCAGCCTCCTTGACTCCGGCCGCAGCCGGACGCCGAAAGACGATTGCGCGCTTTTCCTTACGCAAATACTTGTTCGCGGCTGCCAGAATTTCGTCCCGCGTTACGGAAAGAAAACCGTCGAGCACTGTATTTACGAGTTGTGGTTCGCCGTCAAAGAGCGTGAAACAGGCAAGCAGATGCATCAGGCCATATCGCGGCATGCCGCCGTGGCCGCTCTCGAGAAGCGAGAAATAGTCCGATTGCCATTTCACTTTCAATTGCGCCAGTTCATCTTCGCTGACGCCATTGTCCTGAATTTCGCGAATCACTTCGTCAAACGCCGCCAGGGCCTGTTCGCTCGAATACTCCGGTTTGTGCAAAATTCGGGTGACCATTTGCGTCGGCCCGTTGTAGCCAAAAATATCCTCGATTCCTCCGTCGAGCTCGACGGCCACTTGTTTCTCCAGCACGAGTTCGCGATAGAGTTTTCCCGCGCGTCCGCCGTGCAGCGCCTGATCGAGCAGCGCCATCGCGCACCAATCGGTGGTTCGCCGTTTCGGGACAACATATCCGATGGCCATGGCGGGAAGCGTTCCGAATTTCTCTTCCACTTCCCCGCGCCGCTCTTCGTTCTGTTCCGGCTCGGCCGGATCCGCGAAGGGCGGCGGCGCGCCCGCGGGAATATCGGCATACAATTTCTTCGCCAGAGCAAATCCTTCTTCCGGTTTTAGGTCGCCGAGCATCAGCAATACGGCGTTGTTCGGCACGTAATAAGTCTTGCAGAAGGCCTGAACGTCGGCGAGGTCCGCGGCATCGAGGTCCGAGAAATCGCCATAAAAATTGTGCGAGTTCGCCCAGTTGCGAAATGCCACGGGCGGCAAATCCAGCCAGGGAAAGCCGCCATACGGCTGGTTCAGAACGTTCACGCGCACTTCTTCTTTCACCACGTCGCGCTGGTTGCGCAAGTTCTCGTCGTCCACTTTCAGCGCTCGCATGCGGTCTGCTTCGAGCCACAACACTCTTTCCAGCGCGTTAGACGGCACGGCCTGGTAATAATTCGTCACGTCGTAATGTGTCGATCCGTTGAGCACTCCGCCGCTCGAATTGATGAGTTTGATGTGCTGCATTTTCGGGGCGTTCGCCGATCCTTGAAACATCATGTGCTCGAACAGGTGGGCGAAGCCGCTTCGCCCGCGCGGCTCGAGGCGGAATCCAATTTTGTAATACACGCCCACGGTCACCACCGGCGCGGCCGTATCCGGCGCAATCACCACTTTCAGTCCGTTCGCCAGCGTCGTGCTCTCGATCGCAATTTGCAGTCGCTTCACGCTTTTCCCCCCGTCGCTTTTACTTTTGCTTTCTTGCCTGCCGCAACCTTTTCCAGCTCCGCCAACATCGCTGCGGAATCCTGCGCCAGAACCAGCGCGGCCAAACGATTCACAGATTCATAAGCTTGCACGAACTCCGCGGGCGAATCTTTCATCGCCTCGATATGCGCCGCCACCACGCCATAATCTCCTCGCGAGAGCGGTCCAGTCCATGCTGCGCGCGGCCCCAGGCGTTCAAAATTTTCAAGCACCTGCCGTGTAAGCGGCAGAAGCGCTCGCACTGCCTCGCGCCGTTTCATTCCAGCCGTTGTCATCAGGCGCGTGGCCGCTTCCATCAGGGCAAGTACACTTCCCGCGGCGAACGCTCCCGCCGCGTGATACAACGGTTTCTTCGGGCCCTCGATATGCACGGGAAACCCGCCGAGCGCCCGCGCTATCATCCTAGCCATGCGTACTGCGGCGCTGTCACCCTCGATCGCAAAGACTCTTCCGTCGAGCAGTGGCACTCCCACGCCGCTGAACGTCTGCAAAGGATGCATCGACCCTGCGGCTGCCCCACACTGCCGCACGGGATTGAGAACGTCGGAGCTCAGCGCACCGCTTGTGTGGAGAACTATTTTACCTCGCAATTCTTCCGCGCCAATACGCGCCAGTTCCTCGGCGACATCCGGGACGCCGCGGTCCGGCGTGGTAATCAGGATGACCTGCGCAGCAAGCACCTGTCGCGTGAGAAAGGCATGCGCGCGGCCCGCGCCGATGGAGCGCACCGCTCCGCGTGCGCTCGGCTCGGTGCTGCATACCACAGCACCGATCTTCCATCCCAACTCGCGCAAGCGCCGTCCTAAAGCACGTCCTACGCGCCCTGCGCCGATGATGGAAAGCGTCCCTCCCATTACATGTTAGGATAACCTGAGGCCGTCACTCGACACCAACCTTCATGCACATTTTTGGGCTCGTTCTTTTCACTCTGGTTGCCGCCTTCTGGGTGCTCCATGGCATCCGCGCCGCCTATGGCGCAAGAAGACTCCCATGGCTTAAATATTTCGAACCTGCTCAAGATGCAGCATGCCCAAGCATTTCGCTTATTTTTGCCGCGAGGGATGAAGAAGAAAAGCTTCCCGCGGCACTCGCGACTCTCGCCAGGATCGACTATCCGCGTTTGGAGATCATCGCCGTCGATGACCGCTCGTTGGACGCGACCGGCCGGATTCTCGACGAATTTGCGGCGGACCATCCTCGACTTCGCGCAGCGCACATCTCCGAGCTGCCACATGGCTGGCTCGGAAAAACGCACGCGCTTCAGAAAGGATATGAAACTTCGAGCGGTGAGTGGCTGTTGTTCACTGATGCCGACGTGCGATTTCAGCCTGATGTGCTTCGCCGGGCGATCACACTGGCTGAGCAGGACAATCTCCATCACCTTACGCTGCTCTGCAACGTGGAAATGCACGGATTCTGGGAGAAAACGCTGATTACGTTTTTTGCGCTCGCGTTTCACCTGACGACAGACGCCTATCGCGTGAGCGATCCAAATTCGCGAGCTTACGTGGGTGTGGGCGCGTTCCAACTGCTGCGGCGCGGTACTTACGAGGCGATCGGGACGCACCGGCGCCTGGCGATGGAAGTGGTGGACGACATGAAGCTGGGAAAGCTAGTGAAGCAACGCGGCTTCCGCTCGGGGGTCGCGCTCGCGCAGGAATACGTGACGGTGCGCTGGCAAGAGGGAGCGGGAGATGTGATTCGCGGGGTGACAAAAAATTTCTTCGCGGCCCTCGACTACAACCTTGCTCTTGCGGCGGGTGTCATGACGGGATTGTTGCTGCTGAACGCGGTTCCTTTTTTTGTCGTTTTTGCCGCGCATGGGTGGATTCGCATCTGCTCGGCAATCGCAGTGGTAATAGCGCTTTTTGTGCATGGCACTATAGCCGCGGTAACCAAGGTCTCCCCGCTGTACGCGCTGACGCACCCGATTGGCGCTGTGCTTCTTTCGTATATGGTGGCGCGCTCCGTGGCCGTGACGCTCTGGAACGGCGGCGTGACCTGGCGCGGCACTTTTTATCCACTGAGGGAATTGAAGCGCGGCGTTGT
>Ga0070704_100002076_pt1 | contig 11130 bp, 11 predicted proteins | sample KBSK5252metaG_FD_65467 | JGI IMG/M metagenome (GOLD analysis project Ga0070704, IMG submission 65467) | Corn, switchgrass and miscanthus rhizosphere microbial communities from Kellogg Biological Station, Michigan, USA - KBS K5-25-2 metaG | ecosystem: Host-associated > Plants > Roots >... | reverse complement strand
CCGATGAGGACTCAGCCGGAGACGACCCGACCCGCGCGAACCACCACGCGGAGGTCACCGAGCGCCTCGAGCCGCATGAGGGGATCCGAACCCAGCACGATCAGGTCGGCGGGCCCGTCGACCGCGATCGGCCCCGCCGTCATGGCGCCCAGCACCTCCTCGGGCGTCATCCGAACGGCCTCGTACAGGAGCAGCGCCTCGCGAAGATGGATCCCGGCCGGGATCGCGCCATTCCCGAGGTCGGTCCCGTAGACCACCGTCCCCCCCGCAGACCGGAACCGCACCAGGTTGTCGCACGCCGTCCGGAGCTCGGGCGTGACCCTTCCGAACGAGAAGATGTCGAGCGTCGAGACGATCCGCATCGTCCGGGCCGCGGACTCGAGCAACGGGTTCGACAGCCGCTCCGTCCACGGCGTGTGCGCGAACTCGTCCATGCCGGCACCGACCGCACGCTCCGCCTGTCCCGGGCCCTGGACGTGCGCGGTGACCGGGAGCGCTCGCTCGTGGGCCGCCTGCACGATCGCGGCGAGCTCGGCATCCGACGGAGTGGGGCCGGCCTCCGCGTTCAAGGCCACCTTGACCGACGCGACGCCGGCGTCCGCGAGCTCGGCCACGACCGCGGCCGCATCCTCGGGACCCTCGAGCTCGCGACCCATGCCTGCCGGAGCCCACGAGGCCTGCGTCGGATACCCGCTCGGCGCGGTGAGCATCGGCCCGGCGGCCCGGATCACCGGACCGGTGAAGGAGGGCAGCTCGGAGGTGTTCGCGAGCGCGAGGATCTCCTCCGGCACCCATCCCAGATCCCGCACCGCCGTCACCCCGCCGAGCAGCACGGCTCCGGGATCCGCGAGACGGATGTGCACGTGCCGGTCGGCGACGCCGGGCATCAGGAACCCGTCGACCTCCAGGAACTCGTCCCCCGGCGGCGCCGCCGCGCTCGGTCCGGCGTACGTGACGCGACCACCCTCGCAGACAACGGACGCGTGATGGACGAGCGTGCCGGGCCCGAACCAGGCGATCGGGACCTTGATCTTCAGCGACATCGGGTGGGTCAGCCGCCGACGCCGGCGCCGCGCAGGGCCTTCAGCTCCTTGCGGAGGTCGACGACCTCGTCGCGCAGGCGGGCCGCGTATTCGAACCGCAGGTCCTTGGCGGCCTCGTGCATCTCCTCCTCGAGCTGCTGGATCAGCCGCTCGAGCTCCTCGGTCGGCATCTCGGGGTGCTCGCGCTTGCGGCGGCGCTTCTCGGGGGTGGCAGCCCTCGTGTCGACGGCCATCGTGAGCAGGATGTCCGAGACCTTCTTGCGGATCGACTGGGGATCGATCCCGTGTTCGCGGTTGAAGTCGATCTGGATCTTGCGACGCCGCTGCGTCTCGCCGATCGCCTGCTTCATGGAGTCGGTGACCTGGTCCGCGTACATGATCACGGTCCCGTCCACGTTGCGCGCGGCCCGGCCGATCGTCTGAATCAGCGACGTGTCCGAACGCAGGAAGCCCTCTTTGTCGGCGTCGAGGATCGCGACGAGCGAGACCTCGGGCAGGTCGAGCCCCTCCCGCAGCAGGTTGATGCCGACCAACACGTCGAACTCGCCCAGCCGCAGGTCGCGGACGATCTCGATCCGTTGGATGGTGTCGACCTCCGAGTGCAGGTACCGGACCCGGATCCCCATCTCGAGCAGGTAGTCCGTCAGGTCCTCGGCCATCTTCTTGGTGAGCGTGGTGACGAGCACGCGCTGGCCGGCGTCCGCGCGCTTGCGGATCTCCTCGATCAGGTCGTCGACCTGGCCGCGGGTGGGCCGGACCTGGACCTCGGGATCGACGAGGCCGGTCGGGCGGACGATCTGCTCCGCGATCCGGGTCGAGGTCCGCAGCTCGTACGGACCGGGCGTGGCGGACATGTAGACCGTCTGGTTGACCTTCTTCACGAACTCCTCGAACCGAAGCGGTCGGTTGTCCAGCGCGCTCGGCAGGCGGAACCCGAACTCGACGAGGGTCTCCTTCCGCGTCTTGTCGCCCTCGTACATCCCGTGGATCTGGGGGACGGTGACGTGGGACTCGTCGATCACGCAGAGCCAGTCGTCGGGGAAGTAGTCCAGCAGCGTGTAGGGGGCCTCGCCGGGTGCGCGGCCGTCGATGTGGCGCGAGTAGTTCTCGATGCCGGAGCAGAACCCGACCTCGCGCAGCATCTCGAGGTCGTAGGTCGTCCGCATCCGCAGGCGTTCCGCTTCCAGGAGCTTGCTCTGGCTCTCGAGCAGCGCCAGCCGATCCCGAAGCTCCTCCTCGATCCCGACGACGGCCCGCTTCATCCGCTCGTCCGATGCCACGTAGTGGGAAGCGGGGAAGACCGTGATCTCGGTGAGGTCGCCGAGCACCTCCCCGGTCAACGGGTCGAATCGGGTGATCCGCTCGATCGTGTCGCCCCACCACTCGATCCGGACCGCGGTCTCCTCGTACGAGGGATGGACCTCGAGGACGTCGCCCTGGACGCGGAACTTCCCGCGCGCGAGATTCGCCTGGTTGCGGAGGTACTGGATGTCCACGAGGCGTTGCTTCGACCACTCCATGTCCGTCGCCACGCCCTTGTGGACCCGCAGGATCTGGCCCTCGTACTCCTCGGGTGAACCAAGGCCGTAGATGCACGAGACGCTCGCGACGATCAGGACGTCGCGGCGGGTCAGGAGGGCGGCCGTCGCCGAATGCCGGAGGCGCTCGATCTCGTCGTTGATCGAGGAGTCCTTCTCGATGTAGGTGTCGGTCGACGGGACGTAGGCCTCGGGCTGGTAGTAGTCGTAGTAGGAGACGAAGTACTCCACCGCGTTCTCGGGGAAGGCCTCGCGGAACTCGTTCGCGAGCTGCGCCGCGAGCGACTTGTTGGGCGCGATGACGATGGTCGGCCGCTGGACGCGTTCGACCACGTTGGCGATGGTGAACGTCTTGCCCGTCCCGGTGGCGCCGAGCAGGGTGATGTGGGGCTCCCCGGCCCGGATGCCCTCGACCAGGTGGTCGATGGCCGTGGGCTGGTCGCCGGTCGGGACGTGGTCGGCGTGGATCTTGAACGGGGGCACGGGACCAGTGTAGGCGCCACCGCCGACCCCTTTACATCCGCCCGGCCTCGATGATGCTCTGGAGGAACCGCCGGGTCCGCTCCTCGCGCGGCGAGGTGAAGATCTCCTCCGGTGGCCCCTCCTCGAGGATCACGCCGGCGTCCAGGAACCCGATCCGGTTCGCGATGTCACGCGCGAACCCCATCTCGTGGGTCGCGATCACCATCGTCATCCCGCCGGAGGCGAGCTCGCGGATCACGTTCAGCACCTCCGCGACGAGCTCGGGGTCGAGCGCGCTGGTGACCTCGTCGAGCAGCATCACGTCGGGCTTCATCGCGAGCGCCCGCACGATCGCCACGCGCTGCTGCTGACCGCCCGAGAGTCGGTCGGGGTAGTCGCCGCGCTTGTCGGCGAGCCCGAACCGTTCGAGCAGCTCCGTCGCGAGCGCGTCGGCCTCGGCCTTCGACGCGCCGAGCGCCTCGATCGGTCCGAGCGTCACGTTGCGCAGCACCGTCATGTGCGGGAAGAGGTTGAAGGCCTGGAAGACGATCCCGACCCGCTGCCGGATCCGGTTCACGTCGACCCCTCGGGCGGTGATCTCCTCCCCCTCGATGAACACCCGGCCGGCGTTGACCGGCTCGAGCAGGTTGATGCAACGGAGCAGGGTCGACTTGCCCGAGCCCGATGCCCCGATCAGGCCGACGACCTCGTGCTCGACGACCTCCAGGTCGATCCCCTTGAGCACCTCGAGCCCATCGAACGACTTGTGGAGACCCTCGATCCGCAGCGCCGCCGCGGGCCCCATCTCACACCCCGCCCACGGCCTGGAGCCGGCGCTGGTCCCGCGCGACGAGCCAGTCGACGAAGCGCGCTTCGGGGATCGTGATCACGATGTAGACGAGCGCGAGCGCGACGTACGGCGTGAAGTCGAAGTTCGCGGCCGAGACGATCTGCGCCTGCCTCAGCGCCTCGGTGTACCCGAGGACCGCCACGAGCGCCGAGTCCTTCTGGAGGCCGATGAAGTCGTTCAGGAGCGGCGGCAGCACGCGCCGAACTGCCTGCGGCACGACGACGAACCGCATCGTCTTGCCCCGGCTCAACCCCAGCGCGCGGGCCGAGGCGACCTGGGAGGGATGGACCGATTGGATGCCCGCCCGGTAGACCTCGGCGACGTATGCCGAGTACACGAGGACGAGCGCCACGATCGCCCAGAAGATGTCCGAGTGGGGCACGCCCCTGATCTGCAGCGAGGGCGCCCCGAACCCGAGCAGGAGGATCACCAGGATCGTCGGGACCGCGCGGAACAGGTCCGTGTACGCGGCCGCCAGGATCCGCAGCGGGGTGAACACGGGGCCGCGGAGGCTGCGCATCACGGCGACGATCATCGCGAGGATCAGTACGAAGACCTCGGCCACCAGGAAGATGAACACGTTCCGCGTGAACCGCTCGATGATCTTCGACAACGAGTCCCGGAAGACGGCCGGGTCGAAGAAGGCCTCCTTGATCTGGGGCCAGCCTGACGAGTTGAGGACCGCGAACGCGAGCAGTCCGAACACCACTACGGTGCTCACGACAGCGATCGTCACGCCGCGGGCGCCCTCGGCCTTGAGCGGGGCGAGGATCCTCGAACCGCGGTCTCCGGACGGAGGCGTGTAGCTACCGCCCGGCAGGCTCTGATACTTCTCCGGCGCCCCGCCGCCCACGGGATGGCTAACTCAGGACCGGTGCGTTCGTCTTGTCGGCCAACCACTGCTGCTCGATGTCGTCGAGCGTCCCGTCGGCCTTCATCTCCTCGAGCGCGAGATCCACGCACTGGACGAGCGGACTCCCGGTCTCGAACGCCATCGCGAAGTACTCGTCCGACTCGGTCCCGAACTGACCCACGACGACGCCATGCTTGATCTGCACGGCCGCCATGAAGAAGGCGGTAGGCAGGTCGACCACGATGCCGTCGATGTCACCGTTCTGCAGGTCCGTGACCGCCTGGGCGAGATCGTCGTAGACGGCCGGCTCCTGCGTGGGCTGGATCTGGTCGGTGATCACGTCGAGGCTCGTCGTCCCGATCGGCGCGCCGAGCTTCGCGTCCTTCAGGTCCGCGATCGTGGTCGCGTCGGCGACCGAGGTTCCCTCCGCCGAGACGAGCGCCTGGTTCACGTTGTAGTAGGACTCGCTGAAGTCGACGGCGTCATCGCGCTCGGGCTTGTACGAGATCTGCTGGAGCACGAAGTCGAAGTCCTTGGGGCCGGGCGCGAACGACTTGTTGAAGGACACCGGCACGAACGTCACCTGATCCGGGAAGGTGAAGCCCATCCGAGTGGCGACCTCGGCCGAGACGGCACCCTCGTACCCCTCGCCCTTGGCCGGGTCGTTGAACTCGAACTCGGAGCCGTCGGACGTCCCGCCCTCCCACCAGGGCGGGAACGCCGGGTTCCCCGTCCCGATCGTCAGGGTGCCCGGACTCTTGAACGCGTCGGCGTTTGCGGCGGCGCAGTCGGCTGCCGTGGCGGGGGTGGTGGCGCCCGTACCGCCGGTCGCGGTCGGCCCGGTGGAACCGATCGTCGGGTTGTCTTCCGCGCAGGCGGCGAACAGCAGGGACCCGACAACCAGGAAGGCGAACACCTTGCGCATCTGGACAAACCCCCTGCCGACTGAAGTGCGCGAGCCTAGCACACGCCTGTTCTACGGCGTTGTGGGAAGCCGCGGCTTCACTTCCGCGGCTCCCACGAGAAGTAGCGCGTCGCCACGATCAGGCCGGCGAGCCCCCACGCCGCGACGATCCCCACGTCGACCCACGAGAAGGCGAAGAGCGGAGGTCCGTAGAACGAACCCAGGAAGGCGTCGACCAGATGGCGAACCGGGAAGATATCGCTCAGGGTCTCGATCCACTGCGGGGCATCGGGGCCGACGGGGAAGAAGATGCCCGAGATGAACAGCAGGGGCAGGATCGTCGCGTTCACGATCGGCGGCGCCGCATCCGCGTTCGGGATCGCCGGCGTTAGCGCGAGGCCAAGCGCCGCGAAGCTCGCAGATCCGATGAGGACGACCACGATCGACCGGAACAGATCCACCCCGGTCGGAAGGTCCGCGTCGTAGAACACCCACCCGAAGGCCGCGCAGATCACGACGAGCACGATCGACATGATCATGACGTGGATCACCCGCGCCCCCAGGTAGGCGCTTCCCGGAAGCGGCGTGCCCCGCGTCCGCTTGAGGATCCCCGCATCTCGCTGGAAGGTCACGCCGATCGCCAGGTTCGTGTAGCAGGCAGTGATGACCGAGAACACCGCCATGCTCGCGACGTAGTAGGTCGACTGGTTGAACTCGCGGCCGCTCTCAAGGGTGACCGTTCCGCTCCCGAGCAGCGTGGCGAAGATCACAAGGAACATCAGGGGAAACACGAACGTGAAGAAGGCGGCCGCCGGGTTCCGCCAGAACGCCTTGTTCGTGTAGCGGATCTGCCTGGCTGTCAGCGCGAGATCGCTCACGCGGTCACATCCTCGGTGGCCGTGAGCTCGAGGTAGACGTCTTCCAGCGTTGGAGGCGTGACCTCCAGTGCGTCCAGGACGAAGCCCGACTCGAGGGCCCATGCCGTCAGATCGTGGACGAGCTTGGTGGTCTCCTCCTGGTGGGCGAGGATCTCGTACCCGCCGTCCGGCAGTCGGTGGGAGGCTCGTTCGGGTTCGGGAGCTCCGGGTGGGAGGCGGAATCGGATCCTCGTCCTCATCCGATCGCGTCCGGCCAGGCTCCCCGGTGGCCCCTCGGCCACGATCGTGCCGTGCGCGATGACCGCGACGCGGTTGGCCAGATTCTGCGCTTCGTCCATGTAGTGCGTCGTGAGGAACACCGTCTTGCCGATGGACGAGAGGTTCTTGACGATCTCCCAGGCGTTTCGGCGGGCGCCAGGGTCGAATCCCGTGGTGGGCTCGTCCAGGAAGAGGAGCTCGGGGTCGCCGGCCAAGGCGATCGCGACGTCCAGGCGCCGCTGCTGGCCGCCGGAGAGCTTGTTCACCCGGACGTCTCGCTTCTCGACCAGCCCGACGACCTCGATGACCTCGTCGGTCGGTCGTCGTCTCGGGTAGTACCCGGCGTACATCTCGATCGTCTCGCGCACCGTGAGGAACGGGTCGATCCCCGTGGACTGCAAGACGATGCCGATTCGGCGCTTCAGCGCAGGCTCACGCTTCGCCGGGTCGTGCCCCAGGACCGACACGATCCCGGACGTGCGCTCCCGGTATCCCTCGAGGATCTCAACGGTGGTCGTCTTGCCGGCGCCGTTGGGGCCGAGAAGGGCAAAGACCTCGCCCGCGTCCACCGACAGGTCGATGCCGGCGACGGCCTCGACGTCGCCGTAGGACTTGCGGAGCTCGGAGACGAAGATCGGGGGGTCGGCCATCTCCACGGAGGCTATCTACTCAGGACGGCACGTAGCCGCGGGTCTTGTCGACGACGTTCAACAGGGGGCGACCGGTGAGATAGCGCTCGAGGTTCCGGACGAACAGCTCGACCACGCCCTCGCGCCACCCGGCCGCGTCGCCGGCCATGTGGGGCGAGACGATCACGTTCGGCATCGCCCATAGCGGGTCGTCCTCGGGCAGCGGCTCCTCCTCGAAGACGTCGAGCGCGGCGCCGGCGATCGCACCCGTCTCGAGCGCTCGGACCAGCGCTCGTTGGTCGACCGTGCTCCCCCGGCCGACGTTCACGAATCTCGTCCACGGCTGCATCGCCTCGAACACCACGTGGTCGAACAGATGGTGGGTCTCGTCCGTGGCGGGCAGCGCGTCGATCACGTAGTCGGCCGATCCGACGGCGTCGGCGAGTTGCTCGGTGCCGAAGATCTCGACGAGCACGTCGTCGCCCGAACGGGCGGTTCGAGCGACGCCCCGGACGGACATCCGGAGCGCGGCGCAGGTGCGAGCGATCGCGCGTCCGATCGGTCCGATGCCGACGACGAGGACACGCTTGCGGTCGAGCCGTTCGGTCTCGTTGTGTCGCCACTCTCGGCGCCCCTGCCGCTCGAGGACCCTACCGAGACCCTTCGCCAATGCGAGCAACAACCCGAGGACGTACTCGGCGATCGCGTCCTCGTAGACGCCGCGAGCGTTGGTGAGGACGACGTGGCTCGCGGCGAGCTCGGGGAAGAGCAAATTGTCGACGCCCGCGGACGCCGACTGGATCCACTGCAGGTCGGCAGCGCTCCGCCACGCCCCGGAGAGCAGGTCGCCCTGCGGACGCCAGGCGAACAGCACGTCCCTGCCCTCGAGCGCCGCGGCGAGCGACGGGACATCGTCGGCAAACGCGAGATCGACGGTGTCGGCGATCGCTCCGATGCCGGGGGGCGGGTCCTCGACGGTCGCGCCCATGACCGCCACCCGAGCCCGGGCGCTCACAGCGGGCGCCGGCTGGCGAAGCCGGTGTCGAGCGGATGCCAGTTGGCGACGGCCTCCTCGCCGACGCGCCAGCAGAGGTAGACGCGCTCCCCGTCCAGCTCGGCCGGGAAGTCCACGAGCCCGGTCTCGGGGTCGCGCAGCAGGATGTTCTCCGACGCCAGGTGCTGGAGCTCGGTCCGCAGCGTGGTGCTTGCCTCCCAGTACTCCCGCCCCGCGTGGCTCCCGCCGCCGTCCGCGACGATCCGCTCCCTCACCACCTCGGCCTCCCGCAGGATCACCTGCCGGGCCTCGCGGATCCTCGCCAGCCGCTCCCGGAGCTCGGGCAGCATCGCGTTGGCCCGCTCGACGTCGTAGGAGCGCTCCTCGGACATCACCCCACCCCGAGCAGTGCCGGCAACTGGTCCAGCGCGGTGATGCGTGCGCCCGGCGCACCTGCGAAGCGCTCGCGCCGATCGATCAGCACGGGGAACATGCCGACCGCGCGCGCCGGGTCGACGTCGAACTCCGGGTTGTCCCCGACGTAGACCGACCGCTCGGCAGTCACCCCCGCCCTGGCCATCGCGAGCCGGAAGATCCGCGGGTCGGGCTTCTCGAACCCCTCGACGCCCGACACGACGCTCACATGGAAATACCCACGGACGCCGAGATCCTCGAGGAGCCGCTCGAGCCACTCCTCGAAGTTCGACACCACGCCGAGCAGCAGTCCGGCGTGGCGCAGCCGTTCGAGGACGGGCGTGACGTCCTCGAACAGACGATAGTTTCCGAGGTCGGTGAACTCCGTGTACACGAGGTCGATCAGCCCGTTGGCATCGGGGATCCCGAGCTCGCGCAGGAAGATGCCGTACACGTCGTGCCAGAACCGGCGCGAGCGTTCGGGCGAGGTGGTCCACAGCTCGTTCGCCTCGGCCGCCGCGCGGAACCGATCGAACACGACGTGCCCCCGCTCGCGGATCGTCTCGGGCGAGACGTCGTGCCCCTCTCGACGGAGGATCTCGGCGAACAGGTCGGGGAAGGTGGGGTGCGGGTGGACGAGGGTCTCGCCGGCGTCGAAGAACACCGCCGCGTACCCGGAGGAGGTCACGACACCAGGATAGCGACGGAGCAGACGCGGTCCCGTCCGCCGCTCACGCGACCGGGCGTGCGGACAGGTCGTTCCAGAGCCGATCGACCTGGCTCTCGAGCTCGTCGAGCGAGCCCTCGTTGTCGACGAGGAAGTCCGCCGCCGCGGCCTTGTCCTCGAGCGGCGCCTGGGCGTCGATCCGCGCGCGGATCGAGGGCTCGGACATGCCGCGTTGATGCATCAGGCGCTCGATCTGCGTGGCGACGGTGGCCGAGACGACGACGAGGACCTCGAACGCCGTGTGCATCCCGGTCTCGACGAGCAGCGGGGCGCTGAACACCACGACCGAATCGGTGTCCCGATAGGCCTCGGAGCCCTCGGCGAAGAGCCGCCGGACCTCGGGGTGGACGATCTCCTCGAGATCGCGTCGGGCCGAGGGGTCCGCGAACACGATGCTGGCGAGCGCCTCGCGGTCGAGCTCGCCACCCGGCGCGAGGACGTCCGCGCCGAACCGTTCGATCACGGCGGCGTGACCCGGGGTACCGGGTTCGACGGCCTCGCGCGCGAGTAGATCCGCATCGAACACGACGGCGCCCCGCTTCTCCAGCAGGCGAGCGACGGTCGACTTGCCCGACCCGATCCCGCCGGTCAGCCCGACGAGCAGCACCGACCTAGCCCGAGCGCCCTTCGCGGCGCTTCAGGTCCTCAAGGATCGCCTCGAGCGAGATGTCGTCCTCGCTCGCCCCTTCACCCTCCCCGGCCTCCTCCGTGACGGGCTCGGCCTCGGCTCCAGCGGCAGGCTCCGTCGGCTCTTCGTCGACGGCGGCGTCCGTGCTCGGTGCCGCTTCGGGCGTCGACGGGTCGCCGATCGGACCCTCCGCCTGCGCCGCGACCGCCGTCCCGGCGGGTGCGGCGACCTCGGCGGGGGCGGGCTCGGAGGCGCCCGACCCGGCGCCCCCGTCGGTGGTGATCTCGACCGGAGCGATCTCGGAGTCCGCAGCAGCGAGCGGCGCCGAAGAGGGCGAAGTCGAGGCCGCCCCCGCCGCCACCGCATCGGCGGCCTCCTCCTCGATCTCGCTCGCGGGCCGGGGCATCGCGCCGCCGACCTGACGCATCGACAGGCTGATGCGCCGGCGTGGCACGTCCACCTCGATCACCTTGACGCGCACCTCGTCGCCGACCGAGAGGACGCTCTCGGGGGTCTCGATGTGCTGCTCTGAGATCTCGGAGATGTGCACCAGACCCTCGATCCCGGCGGCCACGCGGACGAACGCGCCGAACGGCACGAGCTTGGTGACCTGGCCGTCGATGATCTCTCCGGCGGAGTACTTCCGCTCGAACTCCTTCCACGGGTCCTCCTGTGTCGCCTTGAGCGAGAGCGACACGCGCTCGCGCTCGAGATCGACATCGAGCACCTCGACCTCGACCTCCTGGCCGACCTGGACGACCTCGCTGGGGTGGTCGACGTGCTTCCACGAGAGCTCGGACACGTGCACGAGCCCGTCGACGCCGCCGAGATCCACGAACGCACCGAAGTTCACGATCGAGGAGACCGTGCCCTTGCGGCGCTCGCCCTTCTGCAGCGACTCGAGGAACTTCTTGCGGCCCTCGCTCTGCGACTCCTCCAGGAAGGCGCGGCG
>Ga0070704_100002075_pt1 | contig 11133 bp, 8 predicted proteins | sample KBSK5252metaG_FD_65467 | JGI IMG/M metagenome (GOLD analysis project Ga0070704, IMG submission 65467) | Corn, switchgrass and miscanthus rhizosphere microbial communities from Kellogg Biological Station, Michigan, USA - KBS K5-25-2 metaG | ecosystem: Host-associated > Plants > Roots >... | reverse complement strand
TTAAAGACACGATGGCATACGAACCCAACAGTCAGCATGACATGCGACCACATTCAGGGTCTCTTGCGATGGGCTTTTGAAGTAGGTCTTACTCGAGAAAAAATTGCCGCAACCGCGCGGCATAGTCCGACTTTTCGACACTATCCAGCGGATCTAATGAAGCAAATAGTAAAGTATGTCGCCTCACCGACAGCGCATCCGATTGAAGCCTTCGTCTTTTACTTAATAACTTTTCACACGTGTTCTGTGATGGAACTAATGCACGCGCAACTGCCGACAAACAAAAATGGAGAAGTTCAGAAGTTATCCGATGCGCTTTGCATCATCGTTGCAGAGCGAGAGCCTTCGCGCGGGAATCTTTCCACCGGACGCGTTGAGAAGCGGATCGAATTCGACCCATCGCTGGTTGAGTGGCTGACGCCGCTGCTGGTACGCGTTGATGAGTGGCGCGCGCGAGTCCTCAAGACCCTGAGCAATAAGTATGTGTTATTAACGCCAGCCGGAGCTAAACATGCGAAACCCGTTACACGGAAATTTATTGCGAATACCATCGATCGTGGTTGCGCGAACGCTGGTGTGGGGCACTGCATACCTAAGACATTGCGTCTGACAGCCGCAGCGATGTTCGCGGATGCCGGGGTAATGGGAATTCTCGAATTAATGGGTTGGAGCAAACAGCGCGCGCACCAACTCGGCTGGGTTGAGAACCGTGAGTTGGTATTCCCGGGAATTCGCAAAGGGTCTGGAAATAACAATGGGCCCGCGCCAGTCCCCAGCGGGGGCGTTAGCGAAGCGAGCCGTGCGAGTGCGCGAGCCGGCGAGCGAACCGGGCGCAAGGGGGAGGGCCCGTAAGCGGGCGTACGATAATCGTCATTACGTTAGTAGGCGCAACTTAAGTAGTCTGTGTCGTGGGGGAGGGAACTAGTCTTCTTGCTTTCAAGCGCGCCGATAACGTAATGCCCGATTATCGGATGACCGTCCGATCCGATTTTTCAACGTTGACTTTAGGGCTAGGCGGTAATTCTAAATGGCATTACAAGTTTCTAATTGGCGTGAGGAATCATTTGTAGAATTGTTCTTTTAACTAACAAGGAAATTGTGGGGGGATTGCGTGAGTTCAAAGGCAGCTTCGGAAGCCATGGTCATTTACGTTTTAAGTGTAACCAGTTCTTAAGCAAGTGAACAATAAAAGATTCAGCCTCAGTCAAAGGCATGGGAGACGGCGGAGGAATTGTACGTTCTTCGCCGTGCCGCGCCTCATCTCCTGCAGCGCTCACACTGTTAGCCGTGTGTTTGAAGTTTGATACTCTTGACTTGCTAATCCAACTTAGATTAATCATCGCACTCAACCCGCCCATATCAGACTCGATAATCTCGTAGATTCTGTACAGGTTCACCCAATCATGAGTCCCCGAACCAAAGAGGCGCAGTGCTCGTGTGACACTGGCATCCTTTATGGCCAGTTCCGCGAAGGCTTCAACGGCATTATCGCGCGTGCTCTCCACGCTGCCGTCGGCGCGTGTGATTGTGAGATTGCCACTCATTCGAGATCGACCTCGTATCGACTCCGCAAAGAGAAATTGTGTACGTGTACCAGTAGGTTCTTCTCTGGCCACTCCGGCAACTCTAATATTCTCCCAGTTTTGTATTTCAAGTTGTGCAATGCCATTTAGGATATTTACAATTTCGTTAGCGCGATCAAGCACCGCCCTAGCCTCCGTATAAGATTTGAATTCAGGCGACCGCAGATAAAAGCGATCAGCCTCCTCGAAGACTTCTATGTTGGAAGGTGAACGCAATCGAAGTAATTCTTGGAGGTCAAATCTCTCGCCACCAAGCTCGATGATCCAGGTCATTCTCAAATAATACTGCAGGATCAGCTATACGTAACTGTTCGCACGAGAAAGATCCCGACCTGGAGGAATTTAAGAGTGTGAGCTAATGATCTCGGGAAGCATTCGTTCGGAAATGGCGATGCATAAAACTCCAAGTGGGAATACCATGACTTGAGTGCCACTCATCCGCGGTGGCTAGGTGATAGCACGAAACCGCGAGTGTAAGAGGGAGGTGTTTCGATGTCCGTTCTTCAACTGCTCGTAGTTGGTCTGGTTTGGCCCGTTTTTAGTCTTTTTTCAGACAACGAACGCACAGTGATAGATAGAATCGTTGCGGGTGAATTCAACAAAGAGGCCTCGATCGTGGCCATCACCGGGGCCGGATTAAATTGTCGCATTCATGATTCAACGAACAGTACGCAATCGAGGCCCGTACCACGTGAACCAATTCAGAGTCTATTTCACGGTGGAAGATCGCGATATTACTCCATCGATACTAGCTAAAAAACTTGAAGCCAACTTCCACAAGGCTTTTGCCAACAATCGCGTTGCACGCGTCTGTAGACCCTTTCCGGATCGCCTGGATATTATTCAGTTCACCGTCGTGCTTTGGCGTTCAAAGCTGTTCAAGCAGGTCATGGGAAAGGAACGGCAAGAACACGTAAAACTTTCGCGTCCCCCATCGGGCGATGCCGTTTTTCAGGCGGGAACTCTTGCGATATCTGGGGCCTCTGCTACGGACTGGCACTTCCTATCAGGCGTCCGCTCCTGGTCCATTGCCAAAACCAAAGACTGTAACAAGTTCGGTGAACCAGTGCCTGAACGTGACGACATCTTCTTCTTGGAAACGGCAGCGCTCGAGGAATTTTCTTTTTTGGACGTACAAAATGCTCTTGATAGGACGGAAGCAAATCAAGAGAACTTGGCGTGACTTCCTCATCGACGCGCTCGGCCAACTTGACGTGGCCGTTGTGCCATTAGTTGCGAGCAGTCCGGTTTCCGAGGAGCGTACAAACTTGGCTGTAGCAACTGGGAGAAAAGGCGCCAGCGGAAATGGAGAGGAAGCGGCCCAAGAGTTCAGATCTGGGAGAGGGAATCTGCATACAACAAGAAGGAGATTGCGTTGCTTGAACAGGAAGCGTACGCCTCACGTCTGTTCAGTCTTCATCCGGGTATTGAGGAAGAATATATTTCGTTAGTCAAGTAGTTCAGCTCGGAGGTTGGGCACTCAAAAGTGTCGCTATCATGAAAGGTGAAAACACTTCTGGCGATACACTGGAGATCGAAACGAACGGCATCGCAGTTACTCATTTCGTAGGTCACCAACGCCGTTGAGGACCGTGCCTATGCCTGTAGTTACCGACGCAATTGCGCCCCACGTTTGTGTTTCAGCTGAGACGGGAAGTTTCAAAACGCCAATTGCCAAAGCTACGTCCGCGATCGAAAGCGCGGATCCCTGCGCAATTTGGCCGAGGCCCTTGAACCAGCGACGAGATTTCTTCGGCACCTCGGGCTCTAGTTCTTTCATCTCTAGTCCCTTTCGGATTTTCTGTTCGGCCTGATCCAGTTCTTGCGCGCAGTTTTTCAATTCCTGACGGACGGACACTTCGCGGTTTTGCCGCTCGACCTTCCGCAGTCGCGCTTTGGCTAGGTACACAAGTCCGCGAATTTCGGCCTCTGGATTCATGCTGCCCATCTCTCTCAGGATTTCTTTGTCTTCCTTTGGAAGATGCTCGGGTTGCAAACCCTGAAGAATCTCGGTTTCGTGCTCCTCGTATGCCTCAAGAAAACCGCCTTCTTCCGTAATCCTATTGCTGAAACTGAGGCTGTAGCGAGTCTCAGAAATTGCCCGCGCGAGGCGCTCCACCTTGAACGTGCCATAGATGTCTCCGTCGTCATCGCAGTCACTCTCGATGAAGCGAAGGATGCGAGCTGAACGTTCGGCCTCGCCAAGATGGTAATGCACGTCATCCTTCATGTGATGATCCAAGTGACTACGAAGCCGAGGTATTCGAGGACGCACGTAACGCTCGAAGAGGTAGTTCATGAATTCTGCGTATTCCTGATCGTTCATGCGTGTGTCCGATCTGAAAGCGGCAACGTCCTCACCCCGTCGCCGCTTTCCTGGCGCAACCATTGAAGGTGCGCCGAGGTAAGACATTCAGCCTTACCCATGTGGCCGGCATTGTACCTCAAACGTCGTCCGCGGCGGGGATCTATTAGAGATTTCGGTAGTGCTCTATAGTGTGTTGCTGGCTTTGCCTGTTTTCAGCTTGGGAGATGGATCGGGCTGAGAACCACGGGTGTACACGACTCGTCGCGGGCGATGTATTTAACGTATTCAATCGGTCGCAAAATCATGTTCACATCATCATCCGTTACCACCAAAAGGCCCGTTGCGACCTTACACGCCATTTTCGCCGCTGTGATAGCAACGGTGCAATCGTCATGAATAACATTCTCATCCAACTCGCGATATTTTGAATGGAGCGCGCGCCGTTCAGCAATCGGCGTGGATTTTAGTTGCTCTATCAAGCATAAAATCGTGTTCTCGTTAGCGCATAGATACTTAACCGCAGACGGGGGCATTTTTTGAGACGGGTGATTACTACACCAATGCCTAAGGTTTCGGAGATCTGCGAGGATTGCGGAAAGTGCTGGATCGTAGTTAGTCATTGTACCTTCCCATAGCCTACGATGATTCGGGCTCCAGTAGTTACTCGTGAACCAACCGGTGCAGGGTCTTTGGGATCGAAAGCCTTTAGTGCCACGGTGTCGCCACTCTTGGCTTCCAAAGACAGCCGAAGGCTCTCCGCACCCAGCTTCTCCCTGATAGCATCGAAAAGTGCCGCAATCGGCTTGTTCTCATCACAAGTAAAGCTAAAGACTTCGCCGTTCGATGTTTCCCGTCCACTATCAGCGGGCAAGACCAACAAGAGATCAATCATTATTGAGTTCCTTGACCATCGCTCTTGAGCAAACGAACTTATACCACCAATCGACTAGCCAATAAAACGAAAAAGGGCGACCGAAGCCGCCCTTCCCCGTTGCCTCACGCTATTGCGGCGACTTCGGGAAAAATCTTTTCCTGTTAGCCGCGATCCTGAAAAATAATCGGCTCGCCTGAAGCGTTCAGGAAATCGCGTCTTGTCCTCTAACTTACCTGACCGGGTAATAACAGAGTTGAGGCGAGCCGAAAGTCTTAGCGCGAGCGGCCGTCCCTCGACAAATACAAAGCGATTGTCGAAGGCAGAAATCCTTACTTGCCGCCGATAGATGAAAAACCGCCAGGGTCTGATGGCGGTCTTGAAAAGCAGGCCTTGGCAGGTAATTATCAGGCTCAAAGAAATCTAGGATTCCTTTTGTCTTCAGGCTATCAGGGCTATCCCTCCAATCCCGTTATGGGTTGCGCCTGGCACATCGTCATTTTGAAATCGCGACACCCAGAAGTTAACGACAGCGATAGAAAAAACAAAGAGTTGGAGTGTGAGCAAAAACTCAGCCTGTGGGATCTGTCATAAAGTGAAATTCGTTGGGCATTAACTTTGTGCAATTTTGAACGCAAAATGAGTTCGGGCGAGTTCCGGTGAATGGGGCGCGCCGATGGAATTGATTTGGCGACGTCTTGCGTTGCGTATTGCGTTGCAAACATTGACAGGCTCAGCCAATTCTGATATTTAGCCCCTACTTACAACGGCTGGGCCTCCCGATCCCTCAAGATCCCTAGACCCATCAGCGGCAATCATTATTTGAAATTCCACCAGTCTCGCGGCTCGCCAAATTGTTCTGATTACTATGCGAGCGGCGCTAGCGTGTTTCGCAAGTTTCATTAGCCCGGCGCCACTTGATTGATTCGCGCCGTCGCAGGAACAACCTGTCAGTCCGTAACTCAAAAGGAGGTAACACAAATGGCGAGAGTCCTCATCGTTCTCGACGGCGCATTCCGTTTCTCAATCGGCACAACGACCGATCCCGATTTCACCTATACCGCATTAGTCGATGCGCTTACCAGCGCAGGGCATACGGTCACCAAGGCGCACCGCAACACCGTGACAAGCTTCGGCGGCATCGATACAAGCCCCGGGGTGATCACGTCCTTCCACTTCGACACCGGCAATCTGCTCAACTATGACGTCATCTGGTTGATCGGTTGGGAGGGACGGAACCAAAACCCAGATTCGACCATCTCCAGCGGAGCGGGCATCGGCAACCGCGAAATCGCCGCGATTGCCCGGTTCATGGAGGCAGGGGGCGGCGTCTTCGCCACCGGTGACCATGACAGCGTCGGCTCCGAAATGTGCGGGCGCATTCCCCGCGTCCGCGCGATGCGCAGTTGGTTCGGCGCCAGCGACAACGCACCGGAGAAGCCAGCCGGCCTCCCGCCGAACTTCCCCCGCGTGACCGCGTTGCGCGCGGACACCACACAGCGAAATCCGACGGGCCACTACGACGTGCCCGCGCCTCCCCCTGATTATGTCTGGTTCGACAACCAGTCGGATTCCGTGCCCCAGCCGATCACGCCGACGCCGCCAACGCACCCGATCCTGCGCCGCGCCGGCGCGGACATCCTCGTCTATCCGGACCACATGCACGAAGGGAACACGCTCGGCCACTGGATGGGCTACAACTACGGGCAAACGCTGTCCTTCGACCATGACTCAATCCATGAGTCGTTTGTCGAGTTTCCCGGGGTACCGGGGTCCCCCGAGGTGCCGCGTGTCATCGCCCAGGGGCAAACCGTTCCCTATGCGTCGCGCTACGTCGCTTCTGGCGAATTCGTCGGGGGGGCTATGTTTAGCGAGACTGCGGGGCCGAACGTGGTCAACACGTTGAGCGTCTATGACGGGCGGGTCGCCGGGGTCGGCCGAATCGTCACCGGTTCCACCTTTCATCACTATGTCGACATCAACCTCACTGGCAGCAGCGCCGTCAATACGGACGACTTAAGCACCAAGGTCGGACCTAACGCCCGGAAGGGCCACGGCTTCAACGAGAATCCCGCGACGTTCGACCAAATCAAGGCCGTGTTCGACAACATTACGAACTGGCTCGCCCGGCCGCGCCCCAGGATCCAAATCATCCTCGAGCGCAGCACCTTCAGCCAGGCCGAGGCGATGGCTAACCCCGATGTCGTGGGCGCGATCCTCGTCACCGTTGACGGGTTAAAGCCGAACCAGTTCCCGGGCGAGCACGGCGTCACGAGTCTTGTGCCCGGCGATTTCCAGCCAGCCTGGGCGCCGACGATCACGCCGCTGGAGCCGACGGGGCTCAGCATCGACGCGACCAGCGTGAGCAGCGACGATTCGCTGTCCGATCGGCTGCAGCGGCTCACCTTCACCTATCGGGTGCGGGTGACGGCTCCCGCAGCCTTCGACGCATTCCCCGAGGCGTTCAATCATGTCCAGGTAGACGCCGCCCTGACGTCTTCGGCAGTCTCGGGCCCACTCACCGACTCCGCCCAGATCACCCTGGTGAAGTCGGCGAACCCATTCATGCTCGATCTCGAAGCCCCCAACACGACGGCGTGGCTGAGTTCCGACGTGAAGGTGTTCCCAATCGTTGCCGGCGCGCCCGGCTCAGGCCTCGGCAACGAAGCCTCCCGCGAGGACGCGATTGCTTTTCTTCGCGCGCGGCTTTTGACGATGACCGACGCGCAGTTCACCGGGTTAAGCGGGAATGAGGAGGCCTCGGCGCTTAGCCCCTACGCGAGGACAACCATGAGCCATCGCAAAGTCTATAATTTCGCAGTGGCGCGCGTGCGTATGCCGCCCTCGGGCGCTTCGGCGGACCAGGTTCGCGTCTTCTTTCGCATTGTCCCGTCTCCGACTACGGCGGCGCTCACCTATAATGAATCGATGGGCGTTCCGGTCGGGAGTTATAAAGAGACGTCCGGCGCCATCCCCATTGCAATTCCCGGGACCGACGCTGCAGGGACCGATTGGTGGTCCTTCCCCTGCTTTCTCCACAGCCGCATGTCGCCGCCGGAGATACAGATTGACGGCGACAATCTAAAAGATCACCTCATGCCCGGCTCGTCCACGTTCTTCGGCGCGCTGCTCGACAACAATCTCGACGAGGATCCCTACCTCCCCGACTCCCCGACTTCAGTAGGCTTGCCGCTCAGCCTGCCGATGCTGATGATGGGCGAGCACCAGTGCATCGTCGCGCAGATCAAATATGGCGGTACGCCGATCCCCGACGGGGCGAACCCGTTCACGTCGGACAAGCTGTCCCAGCGTAACCTCGCCTTCAGCGAGATCGCCAATCCCGGGCTCGACGCCTCGCGCACAGCGCTACACACATTCGAGATCGAAGCGACGCCGAACCCGGTCAGCGACGCGCTGCCGCCCGACGAACTCCTGCTCGATTGGCGCGGCGCAGCGCCGCCGGACGGCACCGAGGTGCGCCTTTTCGTGCCTGGCTGGAATGCCGAGCAGGTCGTAGAAATGGCGGACCGCTTCTACCCGCGCCACGAAATACGCGCGGTCGACGCGCACACCGTGGCGTTGCCGGGCGACGGAGTCCGCTACGTGCCGATCCCGTCCAACGCGACGCGTCAAACGGGCATTGTCATCGCTGATTTTCCGTTGGGGGTGAAGAAGGGCCAGCGCTTCGACCTCGCGGTTCGGCAGGTCACGACGCGAGGGCGCCAGGTCACCGTGCTGCCGAAGGTTACCGAAATCTCCAGAGCGGAGGCCGCGAGGCTCATCCAAGGGCTCACGGTTCCCGCAAACCAACCTCCACAGGCGGGCGACGTTCCACAGGCGGGCGACGCGCCCCCGGGAGGCGTTTTCGACCTCGGCGGGAACCGGACCCTGGTCACTGATCTCAGCGTGTTCGACGCGGCCGGCGACCATGCGCTGATTATCGAGCATCCTGATGCGGTGAAGGTGGAGGCGGCGCGGAATGAGTCGGGACGCTGGCGCGAGACGATCGGCGCCTTCCAACTCGGGATTCCGGTATCGTTCAAGGCCGACATGCTGGCACATCACCTGCGGCTGCTTTCAGTGCTGCGCTGGCGGGCCGAGCGGCTGCGGCCGAATGACCGCTGGTACGCGACCTTCGTCCGTTACGTCGAGCTTATCGCAGAAAAGGTCCGCGCACTCGGCGGCGACCCCTCCTCAGTGCCGGCGACGCCGGGCGGGATCATCCCGTTGCCCGGGAAGGATGAGGATCCGGTCGGCTGCCTCGGATGGCTCGTATGCCTTCTTCGAACTTGTATCCGACTATTGACCGGTGGACATCAGCGGGCCTGACACACCGAACAAATGCGCAAGTGAGATTGGGACGGGTCATGCGGAAAATTTCATGTTATGTCCGAAATCTGTAGGAAATTTCCACGTGATGCCCAAACAGATTTTCACTTAATGACCGAACTGCGCCGGTAAGTTATTGATTCCAGGTAGGAGCGATTTTCACTTAATTACCGAACCCACACAGCCCGCAGCAACTGCGTGAGGCTGAAGCCTAGAGTGATGTTCTATTGAAACGGATAAAGAAACGCTAGCCAATGCGACCCGTTTCCATCAATGCCGCAGAGCAACAAGGTTAGACCGGAGTGGGCTATAAATCATTCATCACGCGACCACCCTTTCACGAGAAATTTCTGAAAACAATTACCCGCCCTAATTTTAAGTTGGATAGGCCGATACTTGCCCCACCATTAACCGCAAACTACCAGCTGATCGGTATAGCCTTTGATTACCTGTTGAGATTCTATTTAGAGCGTATCAACGTTGGTTCAGGAACCTCTGAATGGGCTGCCGAAGAAGGTGTCATCCTTCTCGATCCTTTGGAAGGGACCTCGGACACATATGAAAAAGCAAAAACTCATCTGGATGATGTGCGCAAGCTCTATCAGTCATATATCCAAAATGGCCTCCTGACGGATGAGCTACTTTCAGCAGCACTCTGTTTGGCCCATCTTGAAGGGACGCGTCGTAGCGGTTCTTTCCATGAAGCGGTCCTTAAGACACTTGACGAAAAAGATGTTGCTGTTTTAGGGGAACTGCTGTCGCTCGTACAACAGCAGGATTTCACAGCTCGAAAGGCTTGTTATCTAAATCCAACATTTGGCTCAACGCGATCAGACGCAGACCTCATTATTGATGATAAGCTCATAGACATAAAGACAACTAAAGATCTTGTGTTGGATCGCCGGCACCTTCATCAACTTGTTCACTACTACATTTTGTTATCTCTTGAGGGCATTGATGTGGGAGGCAATCGGCGCATCAACTACTTTGAAGACGTGTGCGAAGTGAATCACTTATGTATTTACTTTTCACGGCACGGGTACCTCCACACGATGAAGATCACCGACTTGATAAAGTCGGAAAGTCTCCCTGGGTTTGTGAAATGGTATATCGAAACAACCTATCCTTCAGAGGATGAACGTTTAGCCTATTGCCGTAAGTCTTACGGTTTGGTCCCAAAGGGAATTGCGAAAGAAATACAGGCAGCGCGTTGCTTAAAACAGAAGAAAGCATTCAAGAAGAGATCATGAACGAACGGCTGAAATCAATCCACGCTACCCGACCGCCCTCAGCTTGCCTCTCACTATTTGGTTTCATTAGGGTATCGTTGGGCGGCGGGCTAATTCGGGCGTTCGGCGTCTTCACCGTTTCACTATCTCCGAGATTACTTGCTCTGACGTGATATAGAAATGCCTAACAACGAAATAGGACTAAAACACGCCCAAGTGTTTCTGGATCTTGCATTTGGTGTGCTGATTGCCCTGCCATTACTTGAAATACTTCCGCGGTTAGCGAGTGGTGTAAGAACCGAACCCAGTCTATCTTCTTTGGGCTCTCTTCTTCTATTAACTGCGGTTGTTGTTTTTAGCGCCTTTTATTGGGTTGAGGTAAGACGCTTCATTGATGAACAAAGTAGGTTTGATAGAGCCATTCGCGCTGGCGGAATTTCATTGCCGAGGTTCTTTGGTAGCCTAATAATGGTTGTCCTGGCAACTACTATCCTTCACTTTGTCGATATAAAAAGACTTCGTGCATTTCTAATAACAAACTTACTCTTTTGGTTCTTTGATTTATTAGGGAACATCGGGCTAAAGCTCAGATATGAACAAGAAGATGTGAATTCTATCGAACACAAGCATCCCAAAGAATACAATTGGTACATGACTAATATTCGACCCTGGTATAAGGGGCCTTTTTACAGCGGTATTAACATAGCGTTCTTTGGATCAGTATTGGTGGTTAATTACATCTCGCATGATCTCAAGGTTCAATTCATAATCGCGTCATTAGTATTTGGCTTCACGCTCTTCAGACATCTTTAC
>Ga0070704_100002073_pt1 | contig 11137 bp, 8 predicted proteins | sample KBSK5252metaG_FD_65467 | JGI IMG/M metagenome (GOLD analysis project Ga0070704, IMG submission 65467) | Corn, switchgrass and miscanthus rhizosphere microbial communities from Kellogg Biological Station, Michigan, USA - KBS K5-25-2 metaG | ecosystem: Host-associated > Plants > Roots >... | reverse complement strand
GCGCTCGCGAATGTGGAGCTTCCGCTGGTGTATGCCGGCATCACCGCCCGGCTGCGGCGTCAGCGCGCCGAGGCGGCGCTGACCCGCGTCGGACTCGGCGATCGGATGGATCACCGGCCCAACGAGCTCTCCGGAGGGCAGCGGCAGCGGGTCGCGATCGCCCGCGCGCTGGTGAACGAGCCCGCGATCCTGCTGGCCGACGAGCCGACCGGCAATCTCGACAGCACGACCAGCGAAGAGATCATGCGGGTCTTCGAGTCGCTCCATGTCCAGGGGCAGACCATCATCATGGTGACGCACGAAGCCGACATCGCGGCGCATGCCGAGCGGGTCGTCGTGCTGCGCGACGGCCGGATCGCCAGCGACACCCGGCAGCGGGAGGCGGCGGCCTGACATGATGCTCAAGGACGCGGTGCGCATGGCGCTGACCACGATCCGCACCCAGAAGCTCAAGAGCTTCTTCTCGCTGCTGGGCGTGCTGATCGGAGTCACCTTCCTGATCGCCGTGGTCTCCATCGTCCAGGGCATGAACGTCTACATGGAAGACCAGTTCGCCAACAAGCTGGTCGGCCTCAATACGTTCCAGTTGCGGCGGATGCCCAATTTCAGCGAAGCGTCCGAAGAACAGTGGCGCGAATGGCAGCGGCGGCCCCGGATCAACTACACCGAGGCCGGATTCGTCGAGTCGCGGATGAAGACCCCGGCCATCTTTTCGCGGTTCTGCAGCGAGCGGCTGCCGATGATGTGGAACGGAACCACGGCGAAAGAGGTGGACGTGTGGACCGCCGACGCGCCGATGTTCCGGATCAAGAATCTCGAGATCGAGTCGGGCCGGGTCTTCACGCCTCAGGAGGCGGAGGCCGGGATGCCGGTGGTCGTCATCGGCTGGGAGATCGCCGAGAAGCTGTTCAAGGGCGCCGATCCAATCGGGAAGAACGTCGCCATCGAGGGGCTTCCCTACCGAGTCATTGGACGGATGACCAAGCAGGGCACCATTTTCGGGATCTCCCTCGACAAGTTTGCCGTGGTGCCGTTCAACTCCCCGGCGCACCGCGTGGCGTGCCGCATGGGCTTCATGGATGAGTTTCACGTCCGGGCAGAGAACGTCGTCAGCATGAAGGCGGCGCTGGCCGAAACCGAAGAAGCAATGCGCATCCAGCGGCGGCTCAAGCCACAGCAGGAAGACAACTTCGCGATGCAGACGGCCGAGGGCGCTCTCGAGGGGTGGAACAAGATCTCCGCGATCCTCATGACCGCGCTGCCGATGCTGGTGTCGGTGAGCCTGGTGGTCGGTGGCATCGTGATCATGAACATCATGCTCATGGCCGTCGCCGAGCGCACCGTTGAAATCGGGATCCGGAAGGCGCTCGGTGCCAAACGGCGCGACATCCTGGCGCAGTTCATCGTCGAATCGGCCACGCTCTCCACCCTGGGCGCCGGCATCGGCGTCGCGACGGGGATCGGCCTGGCGTTCACGGTCCGGTCGCTCACCCCCCTTCCCGCCGCGGTCGCGCCCTGGTCGGTCCTCCTCGGGGTGTCCCTCGGCGTCGCGGTCGGCATGATCGCGGGGATCTACCCCGCGAGCCGCGCCTCCAAACTCGATCCCATCACCGCGCTACGGGCCGAATGAAAAGACTCCGCGGACTCGCCGGCAGCGGCGCTCGCATCCTCGAAGGCATGGGGATGGCGCTCGACTCGGTGCGCGCCAACAAGGTGCGGGCGGCGCTCACCATCCTCGGGGTGGCGATCGGCGTCATGGTGGTCATCGCAATGGCATCGGCGATCACCGGGATCAATCGCGCGGTCGCCACGCAGCTGGAAACACTCGGACCCAAGACGTTCTTCGTCTTCCGATTCTTCCAGGGCGGACTCAACATCTCCGACGGCTCCGACGAGATGTCCCCGTGGCGCCGCAATCCCTGGCTCACCCCCGACGAGGCGGCGCTCCTCCGGACGCTGCCGACGGTGGACGACGTCGGCTACCGAGAGTCGACCGGCGCGCCGATGGGATATGGGGACTTCAAGCTGTCGAGCGTCCAGCTGATCGGTTATACGACCAACTGGCCGCGCGTTTCCGGCGGCACCATCACCGCCGGCCGGAACTGGACCGACATCGAGTTTGCGGCGGGGTCTGCCGTCACGGTCATCAACGACAAGCTGGGGCAAACGATGTTCCCAGGCGTCGACCCCATCGGCAAGCGGATCAAGATTTACGGACAGCCATTCCAGATCATCGGGATCTACGCCGAAGCGTCGAGTCTCTTCGGCGGGGGCTCGGCCTCGATGGCCATGATCCCGCACACCACGTTCACCAAGGTGGCGGACTGGTTCAAGGGGTGGCTCGACTTCGTGGTCCTCCCCACCGACGCGGCGTCGGTCGCCGATGCGCAGGACGACGTCATCGCCGCGCTCCGGGCCCGGCGCGGGCTCCGCCCCAGCCAGGAGAACAATTTCTCGGTGGTGACCCAGGACAAGCTGATGGAGACCTTCAACTCGGTGACCAGCGGCTTCTTTCTGGTGATGCTGGCGCTTTCCAGCGTCGGGCTCATGGTGGGCGGTGTCGGCGTCGTCGCGATCATGATGATCTCGGTGACCGAACGCACCCGCGAGATCGGCGTCCGCAAGGCGCTCGGCGCCACCCGGCGCGAGATTCTCTTCCAGTTCCTCGTGGAAGCCGCCTCCCTCACGCTGATCGGCGGCGCCATCGGCCTGGCGGTCGGCGCACTGATCGCCTGGGCCATTGCCGCCTTCACGCCGGTTCCCGCCGCGGTACCGCTCTGGTCCGTCGTCGCGGCACTCCTCGCGTCCGCGGTCACCGGCGTCTTCTTCGGCATGTATCCGGCGACCAAGGCGAGCCGGCTGGATCCGGTCGAAGCGCTGCGGTACGAATAGGGACCAGTGGTCAGGGGCCAGAGTTCAGGGGAGGTGCTTTTCCCTGACGCCTGACCGCTGACCACTGACCCCTTGCCCTGCTATTCTTCCCCGCTCATCTCCACCGAGCGATCATGTCCGATCTCAGCGAGCAAGACTCCCGCGCCATCCTCGAAAAGGTGATGCGGATGTCCCGCGCGGACAGCTGCGTCGCCGCCATCGGAGGGAACGTCGGCGGCAACATCCGCTTCGCCCGGAACTCCGTCAGCACCGCGGGCGAGACCACCAACCGCTCCCTGAGCGTGTCCTCGAGCTTCGGCCGCCGGACCGGCTCCGCCAGCGGCAATGAGTTCGACGACGCGGCCCTCGAGCGCGCCGTGCGGCGCGCCGAAGAACTCGCCCGTCTCGCCCCCGAGAATCCGGAGTGGCTCGAGCCCCTGGGGCCCCAGCAGTATCTCGCGACCCCGGGGTATTACGCGTCCACCGCGGCGATCGGTCCCGAGTACCGGGCCCAGGTCGCGGCCGACAGCATCCTCCCCTCGAAGAAAATGGGCGCCGTCGCCGCCGGCTTCCTGCAGGATGGTTCCCGCTGGTCGGCGCTCATGAATTCGAAGGGACTCTTCGCGTACGACCGCCGGACCGATCTCGATTTTTCCCTCACCGTCCGGACCGAGGACGACCTCGGCTCCGGATTCGTCGCCCGCGACTACAACGATGCGGCACGGTTCGATTCGGCCACCTCGGCGCGGGTCGCCATCGACAAGGCCATCGCCTCGCGCACCACGCGCGCCATCGAGCCGGGCAAGTACACCGTCATTCTCGAGCCGACGGCGGTCTCCGATTTCGTCGGCAATCTCCTGTTCGGCTTCAACGCACGGGCGGCGGAGGAAGGGCGTACCTACCTCTCCAAACGGGGCGGCGGAACCAGGGTCGGCGAGAAGCTCGTCTCCGAAAAGGTGTCGATCTCGACCGACCCGATGCATCCCGACGTGCCGGCGCCGGGCTGGGGATTCGATGGGCTGCCGAGGCGGGCGATGACCTTCGTAGAGAACGGCGTGGTGAAGCAGCTCAATTACGACCGGATCTGGGCGGCCCGGAAGGGCGTCGAGCCCACACCGAGTCCCGGCAACCTGATCATGAGCGGGGGAACCGGCACGGTCGATGATCTCATTCGCGATACGGCGCGAGGGATCCTGGTGACTCGTTTCTGGTACATCCGTTCCGTCGATCCGCAGACGCTGCTGCTCACGGGACTCACCCGGGACGGCACCTTCTTCATCGAGAACGGAAAGATCCAGTACGCCATCAAGAATTTCAGATTTAATGAATCGCCGATCATCATGCTCAGCAACGTGGAAGCCATGGGCGCGCCGGTTCGCCAGGGGGGGAATCTCTTCCCGCCGATTCGTTCCCGTGACTTCACGTTCTCCAGCCTCTCGGACGCGGTCTGACCGGTGCCACGGAGCTCCGCATGAAGCGACGTCATTTTCTCGAAGCGACCGGGCTCACCGCCGGGGCCCTGGTGCTGCCATCGGGCGCGAGGTACTGGCAGGGCTCGCTCGTGGCCATTCCAGGCGCCGACCGGAAGGCGCTGGCGGACGCGGGGCTCGACGCGGCCCGGCGGGCAGGTGCGTCGTATGCAGACCTCCGGATCGGCCGCTACCTCAACCAGTCGGTCTCGACCCGCGAGCGCCGGGTCCAGGGTATCGCCAACAGCGAGTCGTATGGCGCCGGGATCCGGGTCATCGTCAACGGGACCTGGGGATTCGCCGCGACGCCGGACGTGACGGCCGACGGCATCGCCCGCGCCGCGGTCCGGGCCGTGGCGATCGCGAAAGCGAACGCCAGGCTGCAGACCGAGCCGGTTCGACTCGCCCCCGTCCCCGCCTACGGCGAGGTGACGTGGAAGTCGCCGATTGTGAAGAACGCCATGGAGGTCCCGGTCCAGGAAAAGGTGGACCTCCTGCTGGCGGTCAACGCCGCCGCACTCGCCGCCGGGGCACGATTCGTCAATTCCGCGATCTCGGTCGTCAACGAGCAGAAGTATTTCGCCTCGACCGACGGCACCTATGCCGACCAGGATATTCACCGGATCTGGCCCACCTTCACGGTGACGGCCACCGATCCGGCCAGCGGCCGGTTCCAGACCCGCGACGCGCTGAGCGCCCCCGTCGGCCTCGGGTACGAGTATCTGCAGGCCGGCTCGGGCCGTCCCGGCGCCACCGCGATGTACGGCCAGCGATACGACATGGTGGAGGACGCCACGCTCGCCGCGGCGCAGGCCCGGGAAAAGCTCACCGCGCCGTCGGTCGAGGCGGGACGCTGGGATCTGATCATCGATCCCACGCAGCTCTTCCTCACGATTCACGAGTCGGTGGGGCACTCGACCGAGCTCGACCGGGTCCTCGGCTACGAGGCCAACAACGCGGGCACCAGCTTCGCCACCCTCGACAAGTGGAAATCGAAGTCGTTCAACTTCGGCAACAAGCTCGTGAATTTCGTCGCCGACCGGACCCAGCCCGGCTCGCTCGGCGAAGTCGGCTGGGACGACGAGGGGGTCAAGGCACGGCAGTGGGACCTGATCAGGGAAGGGATTCTGGTCGGGTATCAGGCCACCCGCGACCAGGTGCACATCATCGGGGAAAAAGAGGGCCATGGCTGCTCCTACGCCGATTCCTGGGAGTCGGTGCAGTTCCAGCGAATGCCCAATGTGTCCCTCTCGCCCGGGAAGGCGCCCCTGACCCAGGCCGAGCTGATTGCCGGGGTCGACAAGGGAATCCTGTTTTACGGGCGGAATACCTACTCGATCGATCAGCAGCGATACAACTTCCAGTTCGGCGGCCAGCTCTGCTTCGAGATCCGGGGCGGCAAGGTCGTGGGGATGCTGAACGATGTCGCCTACCAGGCGAACACGCGGGAATTCTGGAATTCGGCGTCGGCCGTCTGCGATCAGCGCGACTACCGGATCAACGGCACCTTCCGCGACGGCAAGGGTCAGCCTGGGCAGATCAGCGCGGTCTCACACGGCTGCGCGACGACGCGGTTCGATCGGGTGAACGTGATCAATACGGCGCGGAGTCTGGGGTAGTGACCAGGGATCAGTGATCAGTGGTCAGAGAAAGCCCTTCTGACCACTGACCACTGACCACTGGCCTCTCATCACTTATCCTTTACGATGCCTCTGCGCGAAGCCTTCTTCCTCGCCCTCGAGGCCATCCGCTCCAGCAAGCTCCGTTCGTTCTTTACCCTGCTCGGCATCATCGTCTCGGTGGGATTCCTGGTGGCGGTGGTGGCGATCATCCAGGGGATGAATTCCTACGTCCGCGACAATCTGCGCGGCGCCATGATCGGCACGAATTCGTTCCAGGTTCGCCGCTGGCCGATCGCGCTCGGCAACCTGGACGACTCGACCGTCCGGGAGCTCAACAAACGCCCCATTCTCTCCCAGGAAGACGCGCACGTCGTGCGAGCCGCCCTGACCGAGGCGGAGGCCGTCTCGCTGCAATCGGGGTGGCCCACGCCATTCGCGGATATTTCCTACCGGAACCGCACCGTGGGGAGCGTGCTGATCTTCGGCGTGACCCCGGACTATCAGGTGGTGCAGGACTACAAAATCGTGGAGGGCGAGCCACTCACCGAACCCGATGTCGCCGAGCGGCGTCTCGTCGCGATCGTGGGCCCCGAAGTGGCGGACAAGCTCTTCGAAGGGGCGGCACGCGCCGTCGGAAAGAAAATCCGGGTGGGCGGGACCGAGCTCACCATCAAGGGCGTGACCGGAAAGAAGGGGCGTGTCCTGGGGCAGTCCTTCGACGGCTTCGCGCTCCTCCCGCTCAGCACCTTCGAGAGCCTCTACGGGCGACGGCTCACCACGACCGTCTCCGTCAAGCTGCACGACGCCTCGGAGATTCCCGGCGCGATGCTCCGGGCCGAGGAGGCGATGCGCCTGGCGCACCGGCTCCGCCCCGGCGAGCCGAACGATTTCACCCTCGACAAGGCCGACGCGCTGGTGGCGTTCTGGACCTCGCTCACCGGAGTGCTCTTCACCATCATCCCCGCGGTGGTCTGCATCGGGATCGTCGTCGGGGGGATCGTGATCATGAACATCATGCTGATGTCGGTGAACGAGCGCACCCACGAAATCGGCATCCGGAAATCGCTCGGCGCCCGCCAGCGCGACATCCGCCGCCAGTTCCTGGTGGAGGCGGTGCTGCTCTCGATGCTCGGCGGCATCCTCGGGATCGCGGGCGGCGGGATGCTCGCGCTGCTCATCTCCTCGATCAGTCCGCTCCCGGCGCGCGTCACCCTCTGGTCCGTCGGCGTGGCGCTCGCACTCGGGGCCGGAACCGGCATCCTCTTCGGCGTGTACCCCGCCTCACGGGCGGCACGGCTCGACCCGATCACGGCATTGCGGCAGGAATGACGCGATGAAGATCCTTCGCAATCTGCAGGAGGGCGTCGCCGTCGCGCTCAATACCCTGCGCACCAACAAGCTGAGGTCGTTCCTCACCATCCTCGGCGTGGTCATCGGCGTGTCCACGGTGATGCTGATGGCGTCGATCGTCGACGGGGTCAAGACCCAGATCTTCAATTCGCTGAACGCGGCCTCGCCCAACGCCTTTTACGTGATGCGGTTCTTCTCGCAGACGCCGCTCAACCCCGACAACCTGCCCTACGAAGTCCGGATCCGCCCCGTCCTGAACGAAGACGACGCCAGGGCGATCGCGCGTGCGCCGGACATTCGCCATGCCGGCCTCTGGAACCAGTCGTTCAACCGGATCGAGTACCAGAGCAGCCGCACCCAGCCCATCGTGATTCAGGGCGCCGACGACGCCTTCATGGAGATTCAGGGGGGCAGCGTCGCCGCCGGGCGCTTTTTCACCACCGCCGAGCTGAGCGGCGCCGACGTCGCGGTCGTGGAAGTGGAGACCGCCCGCCGTCTCTTCGGCCGGATCGACCCGCTCGGGAAGACCATACGCATCGCCTCGCGACCCTTTCGGGTCATCGGCCTCTGGCAACCGCCCGACAACGCCTTCCAGGCGCCCGGATTCGTCGTGGGGGCGATCGTCCCCTTTCAGGTCGCCAAGCACGCCTTCAATTACAGCGACACCAACGATCTTTTCATCGTGGTCCTGGGCCGCTCGGGGATTTCCGTCGCCGAGGCGAAGGATCAGGCGACGGTCGCCCTGCGCCGAATCCGCGGACTCCGGCCCAGCATGCCCAATACCTTCGACTTCATCACCCAGGATCAGATCCTGGAAGTCATCGACCAGCTCACGTCGATGTTTTTCCTGGTGATGACGGCGATCTCCAGTGTCGCGCTCCTGGTGGGCGGCATCGGCGTGATGGCGATCATGATGGTGTCCGTGACCGACCGGACCCGGGAGATCGGGCTGCGCATGGCGTGCGGCGCCACCCGCAAGGAAATCCTCTGGCAGTTCCTGGTCGAGGCCGCGACCCTCACCCTGATCGGCGGACTGATCGGAATCCTCTTCGGGCTCGGAATTGGGGAGCTGGTCAAGCGCATCCTCGCGATGCAGTCGGGCGTTCCGCTCTGGAGCGCCGTGGTCGCCGCGATGGTCTCGATCGGAATCGGGCTGGTCTTCGGGATGCTGCCGGCAAATCGGGCGAGTCGGATGGATCCCGTCGAGGCGCTACGACACGAATAGGGAGTAGCGAAGCGCGAGGAGCGAAGCGGTTGTCCCTCTTCGCTACTCGCGACTCGCTGTCACATGGACTGAACCTGCAGCGCCACCACGTCGTCGACCGCCATCGTCTCATGCGTATGGAACGGCTCCGCGTAGCGGGTCCGGATCAGCGAGCCATAGTGCCCGTTCTGGTGCTCGACCCTGCTGTAGAGATCCTGCCCCGTCGGAAAAATCTCCCCGGCACTCACCGCCGCATCGAACTGGCTCGCATAGCACCGGATCGCCGCCATCTTCCGCTCGAACTGCGCGCTGATGTCGACCACGAACGTCGGCTTCAGCGGATCCTCCCGGTAGGAAAGTGCATAGAGCACCTTGAACGGCCGGTGCGGCGCGCCCTCTGCCGGGTATTTCGCGAGCCCCGCAAGGAAGCATGCGTCTCGCCCAAGCTCGGAGGCGATGCGGTGATCGGGGTGACGCCCGACCGGAAACGGGAGAATGACGACCCGGGGAGCGAAATGCCGGATCGCTTCGACGACGATCCGGCGGGACGGTTCGTCGTTGGCCAGATGAGCGTCCGGGAGCCCCGCGTTGCGTCGCTCGGTCACGCCGAGAATCACCGCCGCCGCTTCGGCTTCCCTGGCTCGGAGATCGGCGCTCCCCCGGGTGCCCGTCTCCCCGGCGGTCAAATCGAGAATGGCGGTCCGGTGACCCTGATCGACCGCTTTGAGGAGGGTCCCGGCGCAGGTGAGCTCGACGTCGTCCCGGTGGGCGGCGATGGCAAGAAGATCCACAGTCATGACCAAACCTAATGATCCTGAGGGAGTTGCGAAGCGCGAAGAGCGAAGCGGGCGTTCCCACTCGCTCCTCGCTCTTCGCTCCTCCCCAATCTAAGTTTCCTGCCATGCCAGCACCCCCCGTCTACCTCGACCACGCCGCCACCACGCCGGTGCGCCCCGACGTCCTCGAGGCGATGCTGCCTTTCCTCGGAAGCGCGAGCTTCGGGAATCCGTCCAGCGCGCACCGTTTCGGCCGGACGGCCCGCGCGGGGCTGGAGCAGGCCCGGCGCGAGGTAGCCGCCGCACTCGGCGCGGAGCCCACCCAGGTGATCTTCACCTCGGGAGGAACCGAAGCGGACAATCTCGCGGTCATCGGTGCTGCCCTCGCGGCCCGGCATCATGGACACCCGATGCTCGCCGCGGTGTCCGCGGTGGAGCACAAGGCGGTCCTCGCGGCCGCGCATTACGTGAGCCACCTGGGCGGCGAAGAGATTCTCCTCCCGGTGGACGCCGACGGTCTCCTCGACCTGAGCGCGCTCGACGCTGCCCTGGCCCGAAAGCCCGCGGTCGTGTCGGTGATGTGGGTGAACAACGAGACGGGAGTACGCCAGCCGGTCGAGGAAATCGCCCGGCGCTGCGCCGACGCCGGCGCCCTGCTGCACAGCGATGCGGTGCAGGCCTTCGGCAAGGTGCCGGTCGCGCTCCAGAACCTCCCCTGCACCCTCCTCACCATCTCGGGCCACAAGATCGGCGCGCCGAAAGGGATCGGGGCCCTGATCGTCCGGGATCGCAAGGCCATCGAGGCGATCATCCACGGCGGCGGGCAGCAGTTCGGCATCCGCCCCGGCACCGAAAATGTCGCGGGCGCCGTTGCGCTCGGCCGAGCCGCGACCCTCGCGGCCCAGGAACAGTCCACCGAGGCAACCCGACTCTCCGGGCTGCGCGACGGGCTGATCGACCGGCTCCGCGCCGTGGTCCCCGATGTGGTGGTGCACGGACAGGCGGCGCCGCGCGCGCCCCACGTACTCAACATCGGGGTTCCCGGCGCCGATAGCGAAGCGCTGCTGATGCACCTCGACCTTGCGGGTGTGGCGGCGTCGGGAGGCTCGGCCTGCTCGACCGGCGCGATGGAGCCGTCGCACGTCCTCGCCGCCATGGGTGTCCCCCGCGCCCTCGCGCTTGGCTCGATCCGATTGAGCCTGGGGCACGAAACCACCGCCCCCGACATCGAACGCGTTGCCGACGTGTTCCCCAAGGTGGTCGAGAAGGTCCGCAAGCTCTCGGTGGTGCTGGGCCGTGCGTAAGCAGCCGTCCCGGGTCCTCGTCGCCATGTCCGGCGGCGTCGACAGCTCGGTGGCCGCGGCGGTGCTGGTCGACCAGGGCTACGACGTCGTCGGCGCGACAATGAAGCTCTTCTGCTACGGCGACAACGTTCCCGACCGCCCCTGCTGCTCCCTCGACTCGATCAATGATGCCCGGGACGTCGCCGCGAAGCTCGGCATCCCGCACTACGTGCTGAATTTCGAAGACCGCTTTTCCCGGCATGTGATCGAGAACTTCGTCGAAGAATACAGCCGCGGGCGCACCCCGATACCCTGCGTCCGCTGCAATTCGTTCACCAAGTTCCGCGATCTCCTGGCCCACGCCGATTCCCTCGGATGCGACCACATCGCCACCGGGCATTACGCCGTGGCGAAGGACGGCGCGCTCTACCGCGGGAGCGATCCCGCCAAGGACCAGAGCTACTTCCTCTGGGGAATCGATCGCGCGGTCGTGGCCCGGATGCTCACCCCGGTCGGGGCAAGCACCAAGACGGAGACCCGCGCCGCGGCGCGCCGCCTCGGC
>Ga0070704_100002072_pt1 | contig 11139 bp, 11 predicted proteins | sample KBSK5252metaG_FD_65467 | JGI IMG/M metagenome (GOLD analysis project Ga0070704, IMG submission 65467) | Corn, switchgrass and miscanthus rhizosphere microbial communities from Kellogg Biological Station, Michigan, USA - KBS K5-25-2 metaG | ecosystem: Host-associated > Plants > Roots >... | reverse complement strand
CCGAAGATCGCGGCGTATCCTTTCACGACCCTCGAGCCGAACCTGGGGGTGGTCGATCTCGGCCAGTATCGCACCTTCGTCGTGGCCGACATCCCGGGACTGATCGAGGGGGCGCACCACGGCCAGGGGCTCGGGATCAAGTTCCTGCGGCACATCGAGAGAACCCGCGTCCTGGTGCACCTGGTGGACGCTTCGGAGATGTCCGGGCGCGATCCGGTGAGCGAGATGGACATCATCCACGGTGAGCTGCGGGCCTTCAGCGACGACCTTGCCGGCAAGCCGCGGATCGTCGCCGGCACCAAGATCGACGCGCTGTCCGACCGCGGTCGCCTCGAGGCGTTGCGCGCCCGCTGCGCCTCGGAGGGGGTTCCGTTCGTCGCCGTCTCGGCGGTGAGCGGCGAAGGGATTCGCGATCTGCTCGAGGAGGTCTGGTCGGTCCTGAACGCCGGCGCCCCGGTGCCGGCGGGAACACCGTCGCCTCTCGGCAGCGCGCGCCGGGAAGGAGGAGCTCATCCTACTTAAGAAGAAAATCTCGCTCGTGCTCGAGGCCGCCGCCGACCGGAAGGCGGAAGACCCCGTGGCGCTCGCCCTGAAGGGGATCGCCACGTTCACCGACGCCTTCGTGATCGTCGGCGGCGCGCAGCGGCGGCAGACGCAGGCCATCTGCGACGCCATCGTCGAGAGGCTGGCCGGGAAGGACGTGCATCCGGGCCACGTGGAGGGATACGATCTCGGCGACTGGATCCTGATCGACTTCGCCGATCTCGTGGTGCACGTGTTCACCCGCGAGACCCGCGAGTTCTACAACCTCGAGGGCCTCTGGGGCGACGCCCCGAAAGTGGCGCTGGGGAGCGCCCAAAGCCGCAGGAACAAAAGGACTTCGGCGGCGCGCAAGAGTTGACTTTGCCCGGGGTGATCCGTACATTACCCGCCTCACTGGCGGAAGGATTCCCGCGTGAACGCCATCGCCTCCGACCTTGCGGCGTCTCCCCTGGTGCACCGGTCGGCGCTGATGGCGCGGGTCGTCGCCCTGGCGCGGAAGGTCGCGGCGAGCGACGCCAGCCTGCTCCTGGTCGGCGAGAGCGGCACCGGCAAGGGGATCCTGGCGCGCTATGTTCATGACGTGAGCCCGCGGCGCGGCGGGCCGTTCGTGACCATCGCCTGCGCCAATGTCGCCGTCGACCTCCTCGAGAGCGAGCTCTTCGGTCACGAGAAGGGGGCGTTCACCGGGGCGACGGATCAGAAGAAGGGCCGCTTCGAGCTGGCGGACGGCGGCACGATCCTGATCGACGGGGTGAGCGAGCTGGCCCCCTCGCTGCAGGGGAAGCTGCTGCGGGTCGTGCAGGAGCGATCGTTCGAACGTCTGGCGGGGACGAAGACCTTGAGCGTCGACGTGCGGATCCTGTCCTCGACCCAGGCCGACCTCGCGCCGCTGGTGGCGGCCGGGAGCTTTCGCGAGGACCTGTTCTATCGCTTGAACGTCATCCGGCTGGAGATCCCTCCGCTGCGCGATCGGATGGAGGACGTGCCGATCCTGGCGGACCAGATCCTGCGCGACCTGGCGCGGCGGCAGGGCGCCGCCGTGAAGACCCTGTCGCGGGGCGCCCTCGACCGGCTGATGCGCCACTCCTGGCCGGGCAACGTCAGGGAGCTGCACAACGTGATCGAAAGCGCCACGATCATGGAGAATGGGGCCGAGATCGGCCCCGACGCCGTCCGCATCATCGGGAACCCGCTCCCCGGGCCGATGGCGGGGGCGGCCGACCGGCGGTTGTCCCTGGCCCAGGTCGAGGAGCAGTACATCCGCGACGTCCTGCGGGTGACGGGCGGCAACCGGAGCGAAGCGGCGCGCATCCTCGGCATCAACCGCAAGACTCTGCTGGAAAAACGGAAGCGCTACGGAATTCCCTGAGGCCGGAAAGGAAGCCCCATCATGGCGATGTTGAAAAAGCAGCTCGAATCCTACAAGAAGCGCCTCCTCGACAAGAAGAAGAACGTGGCGGAGGCCTACAACAAGAACAAGAACTACGGCCGCATGACCGAGGACGAGGGGACGCAGGACCTGGCCGACAAGGCCTCGAGCGCCTACACCAAGGAGTTCCTCTACTCCCTGTCCAACACGGACCGCGAGGTCCTGCAGAAGGTGGACGAGGCGCTGCACCGGATTGCCAAGGGGAAGTACGGCACCTGTCTCGAGTGCGAGGACGAGATCGAAAAGAGGCGCCTCGAGGCGGTCCCCTGGGCCAGCCACTGCGTCACGTGTCAGGAGAAGGTCGAGAAGGGGCTGATCTAAGGCTCCTGGGAGCGCCGCTCCCGGCGGGACAGAGATGAGGATCCGGACCTTCCTGTACCTGATGTTCGGGGCCGTCGTCGTCGCCGTCCTCTCGATCCTGTACGTCACCAACCAGGCCGTCCTCGACAGCCGGCTCGTCCTGAGCCGCGGCATCCAGGTCCCCGTCTGGTTCGCCCTGCTCCTGGCGAGCGGCGTGTCGATGCTCGTGCCGCTCCTGTTCGGCGTGCTGCGCGACCTGCGCCGCATGCTCGGCGACCTCACGGCGCGCCGCCAGGCCCGCTCGCGGAAGGAAGCCGAGGAGCACTACCTGCGCGGCGTGGAATCGATGCTGAACGGGCGCGAGGAGAGGGCCCTCGAGCATTTCGAAGCGGCGCTCCAGATCGATTCGAACCATTTCGACTCGCTCATCAAGGGGGGCGAGGTCCTGCGCGCCCTCAGGCGCCACGGCGAGGCGATCGAGTACCACCGGCGCGCGGCGCGCGTGAAGGAGAACGACCTGCAGCCGCTCTACTCCCTGGTGGCCGACTACGAGGAATCCGGGGCCCTGGAGAACGCCAAGGCGGTCCTGAACCGCATCATCGAGATGAACCCCAAGCGCTCGCTCGCCGCCTGCCGCAAGTACCGCGCCCTGTGCATCAGCGGCGGGGAGTGGGAAAAGGCCTGGGAGATCCAGCAGAGCATCGAGAAGCAGCTCGTCGAGATGGGACGCTCGGCCAAGTCCGAGAAGAAGCACCACCTCGGCATCCGTTACATGCTGGCGCAGCGCCTGCTCGAGCAGGGCAGGACGCGCGAGGCGATCGGCATCCTCAGGCGCCTCGCCGGCATGGAGCCTTCGTTCGTCCCGGCGCACCTCGCCCTCGGCAAGGGACTCCTGTCCCTGCACCAGCCGGAGGAGGCGGTCGAGGTGTGGGAGAAGGCGTACGAGGCGACCGGTCACCCGGTCTTCCTGACGACCGTCGAGGACCACTACCTCTCGCTGGAGCAGCCGCGCCGGGCCATCGAGGCCCTGAAGGCGGCGATCTGGAAGAGCCAGAAGGACATCATCCCCCGCTTCTTCCTGGGGAAGCTCTACTACCGGCTGGAGATGATCGACGAGGCGCTGCAGCAGTTCTCGCAGATGAAGGGCCGGGTCACCTATTTCCCGGCCCTGCACTACCACCTGGCCAAGCTCATGGAGCGCCAGGGCCACCTGCGCGAGGCCCTGCAGGAGCTCGAGCTCGTCCTGCGCCAGGCCGAGGTCCTGAAGGTCGAGTACGCCTGCGCCACGTGCTCCCGCAAGTATCCCTCCTGGACCGACTATTGCGGACGCTGCGGGGAGTGGAACAGCGTCGTGGTCGACTTTCAGGAGGAACGCCCGATCGAGGAGCTCGGCATCAGCACGGCGCCCGTCTACACCGCCGAGACGGGCGAGGTTTAGGACCCGGCGTCGATGCCGCATCCTCTTCCCGCGATCCTCATCGTCCTCGACGGCTGGGGGCACGGCGAGCCCGGCCCGGGCAACGCCATCGCACAGAGCGCGCCGCGCTTCATGGAATGGCTCGGCCGCACCTATCCGACGTCCCTCCTCGAGGCCTCCGGAGAGTCGGTCGGCCTCCCCCGGGGGGTGATCGGCAACTCGGAGGTCGGCCACCTGTGCCTCGGCGCCGGGCGGGTCGTCCTGCAGGACCTGTCGCGCATCAACCGCGCCATCCGCAGCGGGGAGTTCGAGCGGAACCAGGTCCTGGCGGCTGCCTTCGAGACGGCGCGCCGGCCGGGGGCGGCCCTGCACGTGATGGGCCTCCTGAGCGACGCGGGCGTGCACAGCCACGTCGATCACCTGGAGGCGCTGGTCCGGTCGGCGGGTGCTTCGGGCGTGCGCCGTCTGTTCGTGCACGCGTTCATGGACGGGCGCGACACTCCGCCCCGGAGCGGCGCGGAGCACGTGCGGCGCGCCGAGGCCATGCTCGAACGCCTAGGCCTGGGACGGATCGCCACGGTCTCCGGCCGCTTCTACGCCATGGACAGGGACACGCGCTGGGACCGGACGGAAAAGGCCTGGCGCGCCATCGCCCTGCGCGAGGGGCCGGCCCACCCGACCGCCGAGGCGGCCGTCCTCGCCGGCTACGCCCAAGGCATCACCGACGAGTTCCTGGTCCCGTCGATCGTCGAGCCCGGCCCGGGCGGCGCTTTCCCCACAGCCTCGAGCGGGGGGGCCGATCGGGACGCGCGCGTCCGTGACGGGGACGCCGTCGTCTTTTTCAATTTCCGCTCCGACCGGGCCCGGCAGATCACGCGCGCCTTCACCGAGGACCCCTTCGAGCCGTTCTCCCGTCCGTCGCGGCCGGCCCTGGGGACCTTCGTCTGCTTCACGACCTACGATCGGACCTGGCGGCTTCCGGTGGCCTTCCCGCCCCAGCACATCCGGGGGACGTTCGGCGAGGCGGTCAGCGCCGCGGGCCTGCCGCAGCTGCGCATCGCCGAGACGGAGAAGTACGCCCACGTGACCTGGTTCTTCAACGGGGGCGAGGAGCGCACCTTTCCCGGTGAGGAGCGCTGCCTGGTTCCCTCCCAGCGCGGTGTGGTGACCTACGACCAGAAGCCCGAGATGAGCGCCCGCGAGCTGACCGCGGAGGTCCTGAAGCGGATGCAGGCCCGGCCGGCCCAGGCGATCGTCCTGAACTTCGCCAACGCCGACATGGTGGGGCACACGGGACGCCTCGACCCGACCGTCGCCGCCTGCCGGGTCGTCGACCAGTCGGTCGAGGCGGTGGTCCGGGAGACCCTGCGCCTCGGGGGGTTCGCCGTGGTGACCGCCGACCACGGCAACGCCGAGCAGATGATCGACCCGAAGACCGGCACGCCCCTGACCGCCCACACGATGAACCCGGTCCCGGCCCACGTCGTGGCGGCCGGCCTGGAAGGGAAGCGATCGAGGCCGGGCGGCCTGCTGTCGGATGTGGCGCCGACGATGCTGTCGCTCATGGGCCTGAAGGCGCCTGACGAGATGGAGGGCCGATCCCTTCTCGAGGAGCCCCTGGCTCCCTGACGGGTCCGGTTGCAGGTCTCATGGAGCGCGGTCGGGCGCCTCACCGGGGCGCTCCTCGCGTCGGTTTTCCCCGCGGACTGCCTGCTGTGCGGGCGCATTCTCCCCTGGCGCCAGGAGGGGGGCGTCTGCCTCCCCTGCTGGCGCGTCCTTCCCTGGACACCCGGGTTCCGCCCCGCGAGCGGACCCCTGCGCGCGCTTCTCTGGGCCACCGAGTACGAGGGCCCGGCCGGGCGGCTGGTGCGCGCCCTGAAATTCGAGGACATGGACCGCCTGGCCCTGCCCCTGGGCCGTGAGACCGCCGCGCGCCTCGCCCCCCTTCTCACGCTCCTGCGCCCCGATCTCGTCGTGCCGGTCCCCCTGCACTGGTGGCGCCACAGCCGCCGCGGCTACAACCAGGCCGAGCTCGTGGCGCGCGTCATCGCCCGCCGGTCCGGCCTCCCCCTCGCCACCCGCGCACTGGCGCGGCCTCGCGCCGGGCGCCGCCAGCTCGGCCTGTCGCGGCAGGAGCGGCTGGCCTCATTGGCCGGCTGCTACGTCGCCCGCTCCTCCCGCGTGCGCGGCCTGACGATCCTGCTGGTGGACGACGTGGTCACGACCGGCGCCACGCTCGAGGCGTGCGCGCGCGCGCTCCTTGGCGCGGGCGCCGCCGCGGTCGTCGGCTGCGCCTTCGCGCGCACCACGAAGATCTCCTGACACGCCGCGTCACCTCGGATCGACGATTCCCTCAAAGTCCTTGCCTGGCGCGGTGTCTGGTCGTATATGGAAGCGGATTCCGGAGACGCGATGATGTTCTGCTCGGGCTGCGGCGGTTCGATGTCCTCCATCAAGTACCTGACGATCCCCGTGGATTCCTGCGGCGACTGCGGCGGCACCTGGCTGGAGGAGGGGCGCCTGAAGTGGATCATCGAGATCGGCCCCAAATCGCTGCCGACCGACCGCGTCAAGGAAATGATGGCCTTCAATCGAGTCGCCCCGGCCTACCGGCTGGGGGACGACGAGACGCGGCGCATCGTCAAGTGCCCGTACTGCATCGGCATCATGCGCCCCGTCAATTATTCGGCGAATTCCGGAGTCGCCATCTACAAGTGCATCAACGACCACGGCGTCTGGATCCCCAAGGACGGCATCGACCGCCTCGTCCTGTTCATCGACACCTGGGACCGGATGCTGCGCGAGAACGGCCCCTACTATGCCCACCTGGCCCAGCTCGAGCGCAAGCGCTTCCTTCGCAAGCTGACCCTCTGAGTCCTTCCCCTCGCAGGGGACGGGGTCCGGCCGGGGATCGCTTGGGGCCCGTGGCGTTTGACAGTCCCCGGTTCCTGTCGTAGCATCTTGACGGCCGCGCGGCCTCGTCGCCGCGCGTCGTGTTTTGTAGGGCCGCCCCGGGAGGCCCATTGGAAGCGGCCCCCGGCCACCGAACCGGTTGATGCAGGAAGAGGTGCGCGACATGACAGCCTGTCCTCTCGTGGTGCGAACGGGTCCGGCCGCGAGGCGGGCCCGCATTTCGGGTCTCCTGGCACTGGCGATCGCGGGATCGCTTGTGGGCCTCTCCTCGCCGGCCAGGGGCGAAGACGGGCCGAAGCTGTACGTCCACCTGGAGACGCCGGGCCGCTTCCAGTATTCCGGGGACCCTGTGCAGATTTCGATCCTCTTCAAGAACGAGGGGAAGGCCCAGTGGGTGAACCCGGGCATCGACATCGAGGCGGGGCTGCAGATGTTCGACAGCGCGGGGACCAAGCTGGAGCACGCCAAGGTCCCCGCCGTGTCCCGGGACGGCCAGCCGAAACTCCTCGAGCCGAACGCCTTCTTCGGCAAGATCATCAACCTGAGCCAGCACTTTCCGAAGGCGAACGCCATCGGCACCTACCGGATCACCTGGTCGGCGCCGGACATCCCCGAGCAGAGCCTGGCGACGCGCATCATCAAGAAGTACGACCCCACTCGCGACTACCAGGCGGTCATCGACACCGATTTCGGCAAGGTGGTCATCGAGTTCTACCGGGACCTGGCCCCCTTCCACACCAAGAACTTCATCGACCTCGTGAACCTGGACTTCTACCAGGGACTTCTGTTCCATCGCATCGTGAAGGGGGAGATGATCTTCGGCGGCTCGCCGACCGGGGACGAGCGGGGCTCTCCGGGCTACAACATGCCGCAGGAGCCGAACGGCCTCAAGGTCCTGCCCGGCGTGGTCGCCCAGGTGCGTAATTCCCAGACCGGCGCCGACGAGTCCGGCAGCATCTTCATGATCGCCTCCACGGCCCAGCCGGACCTGGACGGGCGGGTGACGGTGTTCGCCCGCGTCGTCGAGGGACTGGACACCGTCAAGGCCATCAGCAACGTGCCTACCACCGGCGGCCAGGCCCGTGCCGCCAGCCGTCCGATCAAGGACGTGACGATCAAGAAGATCGAGATCCGGGAAAAGAAGCCCGCAAAGAGCTCCTGAAGCACGACGGTCTCGTGAGGTGAAGCGATGCGCGGATGGCGTGCCGCGCTCGTCGCGGCGGCGCTCCTGGTCGCCGCCGGAGGCGGCCTCGCCGGCCCCCTCCGGGGCGCGACCGGCGCGCAGGAGCATCGCCCCGCGACGCCTTCGGCCCGCAAGCCCCCCGACTACGACGAGCCGGGCGAGCGCTGGCGGGAGGGCCCGGTCCGTTACCTGATCAGCAAGGACGAGGATGACTCCTTCCGCGCCCTGAAGAGCGACGAGGCCCGCGCCGAGTTCATCCGGACTTTCTGGGCCAGCCGCGATCCGATCGCCACCACCCCCGAAAACGAGTACCGGACGCTGTTCTACGCGCGGGTGGCCGAGGCGAACCGCTCCTTCGCGGACTCCACGAAGCCGGGCTGGAAGACCGACCGCGGCAAGATCTACATCCTTCTCGGGCCGCCCGACGACTTCGAGCAACAGCAGTACCGCGACGAGTTCGTCCCCGACGCGATCACCTGGACGTATCGCAACCGCCGCGCCTCCGGCGTCGACTCCATGCCGATCGTCCGTTTCGTGAAGGACACGACGGGCGAGTACCGCCTGTCCAACAACCTCATCCTGAGCGGATTCGAGACCCCCTTCGCCATCGCCTTCCAGACGCAGGCGATGCAGATGAAGAGCCTGCCGGAGCAGCGGAAGGTCCTCGACACCATCGTCAGCACCCGCACGCTGTTCGACCCCAGCCCGTTCCGCACTCACCGTGATTTCGTGCGCTCGACGGATGGCAACACCTTCGCGGTCCTGACGCTGGGAGTGAAGCCCGATCTGCTGCTCCCGGCCGGGGGGGAGAAGCCGGCGGGCGAGCCGGGGGCGGGCGCCGCGGGGGGCGCGGCGGGCTCTCAACCGCCGGCGGCCCGCGATCGCTTCGAGGTGCTGGCCCGCCTCGTGGGCGGCCGGCCCGACATGACGACGTACGATTTCGCCGGCTCCTCCGAGCTCCGCGCCGGCGCGGAGGATCCGGCGCGCGATTCCTCCGGATACCTGCTCTTCCAGGGAGGGCAGATCGTCCGGCCCGGCTCCTACACCGCCTACTACGGCGTCGTCGATCGCTCGAGCGGCGAGGTGTTCAGCTACAAGGAGCCGGTCGAGGTGCCCGATCTCCACGAGGACCGCTTCCGGCTCAGCGGCATCACCCTGGCGAGCCGCCTGGAGAGGATCGACAGGGCCCCCGGCGGCTACTCGACCCCCTTCGTCCTGGGCGGCTTGAAAGTGATCCCGCGACCCGACGACGTGTTCCACAATGGCGAGGAGTTCGCCTTCTACTACCAGATCTACGGAACGGAGACCGACCCGATCGACGGTCGCCCCGACCTCGATCTCGAGTACCAGTTCTTCGCCGCGCGGGATACCGGACCGGGCGGCCTGGTCTTCTCCCCCCTCGGCAAGCCGATCCGCCTGACCCGGCAGAGAAGCCAGGTGCAGGGGTACACCATTCCGATCAAGGATTGGCAGCGCGGCACCTACAGGCTGCGGGTCCAGGTGACCGACAACGTGGGCGATCGGCAATCGACCGGGGAAGTTTCATTCCGCGTCCTGTGAGGACACACCGGTTCCCCTCCGGGCTCAGGGTGGTGGCCCTGGGCGGCGGCACCGGGCTGCCCGTGGTCCTGCGCGCCCTGAAGCGGGAGATCGTGGCCTGCGGCGGGACCCTCACCGGCATCGTCACGGTGACCGACGACGGTGGCAGCAGCGGGCGCCTGCGACGCGACTACAACGTCCTGCCGGTCGGAGACATCCGCAACTGCCTGGTGGCCCTGTCGGAGAACGAGCCCCTGATGTCGGCCCTGTTCCAGTACCGCTACCGCGGCCGCGGCGGCCTGTCCGGCCACAGCGTCGGCAACCTGATCCTGACCGCCCTGGCCGACTGCCGGCGCTCCTACTTGAAGGCGATCGAGACCTCGGGGCAGGTCCTGGCGATCCGCGGTCGCATCCTCCCGGCCACGCTCGAGAACGTCGTCCTGCGGGCCCGCCTGGCCGACGGGACCCAGGTGACCGGGGAATCGCGCATCTCGGCGAGCCGCTCCCCCATCGTCCGGATCGCGACCTCGCCGCCGGCCCCGAAGCCGGCCCCCGGGGTGCTGGCCGCCCTGCGGGAGGCCGACCTCATCGTCCTCGGCCCCGGGAGCCTGTTCACCAGCATCCTGCCCAACCTGCTGGTGCGGGGGGTCGCTCGCGCCATCTCCCGCTCGCGCGCCCTGCGCGTCCTGGTCGGCAACATCATGACCCAGCCCGGCGAGACGGGCGGGTTCACGGCGGAGGACCATCTCGAGACGATCCGTCGCATCGCCGGGCCGGGCCTGATCGACGTCTATCTCGCCAGCGGCGGGCCGATCCGCCCCGCCCTGCGCCGGCGGTATGCCCGGGAGCGGGCCCACCCGGTCCCCTGGTCCCCCGCCGCGGTTCGGCGCCTCGGGGTGACCCCGGTGTTGCGCGACCTGATGCAGGAGGATCCGCACGTGCCCAAGGTGCGCCACCACGAGGGGAAGCTGGCCCGCGCCCTCCTGGCTCTCCTGCGCCGGCGCGCGTCGTAGAATGACCTCCCCATGCGACTGAACCTGAGCGACGAGCCGCTCACGGCGGAGCTGATCGCGGAGTCCCTCGGCCGCTCGGAGACCGCCCTCATCGGGGTCAACGGCACCAGCATGCACCCGACCCTGCAGATGGGCTGGCGCGTCTTCGTGCGTCCCGTGGCGGGGGCCGATCTGAAGATCGGCGAGATCGCCGTGTTCCGCGGCGAGCGCTACCTGACGATCCACCGTCTGGTCTGGAGAGAGATCGGCCCGGGCGGGACGCGCCTGGTCTTCCGGGGCGACTACAATCGGCTGCGGGAGCGGGTCCCCGAGTCGGCGGTGATCGCCCGGGTGGTGGCCGTCGAGATTCCCGGGCGCCGGAAGGGCATGGAGCGCGTGGTCTCCATCGAGACGGACCTCCTGGCGCGCTTCTACCGGGCCTCCTACGGTCTCTTCCGCCTGCTTCGCCCGATTCTGCCGTCGCCTGCTCCTCCGGGAGCCCCGATCGGCCCGTTCGGACGGACCGTCCGGACCGTTTTCGCCGGTATCGAGCGCCTTCTCGGCCTGTTTCTTCGCGAGCGCCGCTGACTTCGTCAACCCCCTGACGAGCCCCGCCCGGGAAATCGCACGCGATTAGCGCGTCGAGCACGAAAAATGCGCTCCGTGTCCTTGACTCTCGATCATCGAAATTTATATTAACCCGTTGTATTGAGCATGATTTCCAGCACGTTCCGCGCGGAGGAGCCGGAGGCATGAAGAACATCCTGGTTGCCGAGGACGACAGGACCCTGCGCGACGGGCTCGTCCAGTCGATGAGCAAGAG
>Ga0070704_100002071_pt1 | contig 11142 bp, 9 predicted proteins | sample KBSK5252metaG_FD_65467 | JGI IMG/M metagenome (GOLD analysis project Ga0070704, IMG submission 65467) | Corn, switchgrass and miscanthus rhizosphere microbial communities from Kellogg Biological Station, Michigan, USA - KBS K5-25-2 metaG | ecosystem: Host-associated > Plants > Roots >... | reverse complement strand
GTCGGAGCGATCGTGCTCGCGTGCCGTGCGCTCGGCTTCGCGCGCCATGCGCTCGGTCTCGCGCGCCTGGCGCTCGAGCTCGCGCGCGAGGCGCTGGCGCTCGGCGATCTGCGAGGAAAGGAGCGCCGCGAAGCGCCCGATCCCGGGCGCCGCCGGGTCGGCGAGCGGCTCGAGGAGCTCGGCGGCGCGCGCGTCGTTGCGCAGCGGCGCGGGGAGCGTGGCGAGGAGCACGGCGAGCCGCAGCCGGTCCGATGGCGCCGCGCTGCCCGCCTGCTGTGCGCGGGCGAGCGCCGCGGCCTGCTCCGCGGCCGGGGCGCGCGCCGCGGCCGCCGCTTCGCCCACGATGGCGTCGACCGGGTTGACCAGGGGCTGGACGGCGGCGCAGGCGGCGAGCGCCAGGCTGGCGAGGACGACCAGTCTTCTCATGCCGCCAGGCGGCGCGGCAGCGCCACGCGAAAGTGGGCGCCGCCCGCCTCGGCGAGCACGCTGATGCGGCCGCCGTGCGCCTCCACGAACTCGCGGGCGATGGCGAGGCCGAGGCCGCTGCCCTCGACGCGCGCGCTCGCCTTGGCGCGGCCGCGGAAGAACGAGTCGAAAATCGAGTCGCGCTCCTCCTCCGGCACGCCGGGGCCGGAGTCGATCACGTCGATGAGCGCCTGGTCGCCGTGCGCGCGCGCGTGCACCGAGACCTTGCCGCCGGCGGGCGTGAACTTCACCGCGTTGCCGATCAGGTTGTCGACGATCGAGCGCAGCTTGTCCGGGTCGGCATTCACCTGCACGCGCTCGAGCTCGAGCGCCATGCTCTGGCCCTTGGCCTGTGCGGCGAGCTCGTGCGCGCGCGCCACCTCGCGGACCAGCGTGTCGAGCGCGAGCTGCCGCGGCGCGAGGGCGGCGGCCGCGTGCAGCGCGCGCTGGTAGTCGAGCAGCTCCTCGATCAGGCGCTGCAGCTTGATGCTGTTGTCCTTCATGATGCCCACGACGCGGCGCTGCGACGGGGAGAGCGGCCCGCCCACCTCGTCGTGCAGCAGCTCCGCGCCCTCCCGCAGCGCGGTGAGCGGCGTCTTGAGCTCGTGCGAGAGATGGCGCAGGAAGCGGTTCTTCTCGTCCTCGAGCTCGCGCAGCCGGCGCCGCAGCCAGTCGAGGCGCTCGCCCAGCGTCTTCAGGTCCTCGGGCCCGTGCACCGCGATCGGCTGCGCGAAATCGGCGCCGCCGAGCTGGCGGATCGCGGCGTCGAGCTGCTCGATCGGCCGCGCGATGTGGCGCGTGAGCGCGAGCGCGATGAAGAGCGCCACCGCGGTGCTGATCAGCACCAGCACCACGAGCTGGCGCTGCAGCGACTCGGCGTGCGTCCGCAGCCGGGTGACCTCGCGGTCGGCGACGCGCGTGCTGATGGCGAGGACCTCGGAAGCGTTGTCGGCGAGCTCGGCCGCCAGCGAGGCGACTTTCTGGCGCTCGGTGCTCGCCTTGACGTTGCGCGGCGCCGCCCCGGTGACGAGGTCGTAGAGGCTCTGCTCCTGCGCCATGGTGCGCTCGAGCGCGGCGCGCTGATCCTCGTCGAGCGGCAGGTGCAGGAGCTCGTCCGCCACCTGGCGGAAGCTCGCGTGCACGCGCGCGAGGTCGGCCCCGACCCCGGGGGCCTCGATCATCGCCAGGCGCTCGAGCGAGCCGATGCGGTTCACCAGCGTGCGGCTGGCGCGTGCGGCGAGCGAGGCGTTGAACACGGCATTGCGGCTCTGCTCGGCGAGCTGCTCGCTGTGCCAGGCCGAATAGGCCAGCGCGCCGACAAGCGGCGCCGCGACGAGCATGAAGCTCGCCAGGCACAAGCCGAGAAACGACCGGGGATAAGCCATGGGTCCTTATACTTTGAGCCCGATTCTGCCCCTAGCGAGGACCAATGTCACAGAACTCCGGGCCGCGGGTCTATCTCGTCGCCGCGGTGGCCGCCAACGGGGTCATCGGGGCCGGCGGCAAGCTGCCCTGGCACATTCCCGAGGAGCTCAAGCACTTCAAGCGCCTGACCCTGGGCCACCCCGTCATCATGGGGCGGCGGACCTGGGAGTCCCTGAAAGGCCCGCTCCCCCAGCGCGAGAACATCGTGGTGACCCGGACCCCGGGCTACGACGCCCCCGGGGCGGCGGTCGCGAGCTCGCTCGGCGGCGCGCTCGCCTTGTGCGCCGGCGAGCCGGTCGCGTTCGTGATCGGGGGCACCCGGCTATTCGAGGAATCGCTGCCGCTCGCCGACGGCATGGTCCTCACCGAGATCCGGCGCGATTACGCCGGCGACACCTGGTTCCCGAAGTGGGAGCGCTCGCAGTGGCGCGAGTCCCAGCGCGAAGCGCATACCGCCGAGGACGGTACGCGCTTCGATTTCGTGCTTTACGAGCGGATTATTTAGACTCGAAAACCCGCACTTCCGGCAACGGAAAGCCGTTGAACTGGCTCGCGTAGGCCGTGGTGTAGGCGCCGGCGTTCTGGATGTAGACGAAGTCGCCCTCCTGGAGGTCCGAAGGCAGCGGCTCGTCGCGCATCACGATGTCGACCGAATCGCACGTCGGTCCGCCCACCGTCCAGGCGACGTCCGGCCCGGAGCGGTCGGTGCGCACGCGATAGCGCAGCCCCTCGCTCGACTCGATCACGCCGCCGAAGAGCCCGGCGTCCCAGTGCATCCAGCGCTTGCCGGCGCGCGTCGCGGTGCCAAGCACGCGGCAGACGAAGTAGCCGGCGTCGGAGACGAGGTAGCGCCCCGGCTCCGCGATCACCTGCACGTCCTCGGGAAAGGCCTTCAGGCCCTCGTTGACGACCTGGCCGATCACTTCGATCGACGGGATCGGCTTCACGTGGCGCACCGGGTAGCCGCCGCCGATGTTGAGGAGCCGCGGCTTGAGGCCCGCCCGGGTCATCGCTTCGAACAGGACCTTCGCGCGCTCGAGGGCGACGCGCCAGTTCTCCGGATTGCGGCACTGGGAACCGACGTGGAAGGTCACGCCGGCGAGGTCCACGCCGAGCTTCGCCGCCGCAGCGACGATCTCGCGCGCGTCCGACACGCCGCAGCCGAACTTGCCCGAGAGCGGCCAGTCGGCGCCGATGTTCGGCGTGGCGAAGCGCAGGTATTGCTTGGCGTCGGGCTTGGTTTCATGGATGCGCCTGAGCTCATCCACGCTGTCCACGACGTACCACTCCACCCCCTTGGCCGCGGCATAGGCGATCGAGTCGCGCGACTTCATGGGATTGGAAAAGAAGATGTCCGCGGCGGGCACGCCGAGGCCGAGCAGGAGGTCGAGCTCGGCGGTCGAGGCAATCTCGAAGCCGGCGCCCTCTTGCATGAGCACCTTGAGCACGCGCCGGTCCGGGTTCGCCTTGACCGCGTAGTGCGGCCGCACGCGCGGCATGGCCGCGCGGAAGCGCCTGACCTTGTTCCGCACGATCGCGGTGTCGAGGATCAGGAACGGCCGGGTGTATTTTTGCCGTGCGGCCTGGCGCACGAGCTCGAAGTCGAGACTGACTTCGGCGTGCGTATCGAAGACGGCTTCTTGCGGCTGCTGCTTGAGTACTGCGGCGGATTTTGTCCTGGCGAAGCTACTACTGCGGTCCCCCATCAAAGTCTCTCCTTGATCACGACCTACGTTTCAGGAATGTCGCGGACGCACACGTCGGCGGCCGGGCGCGAGTTCCTTGTGCTTGTCATGATGACCTCCTTCTCCTCGTTGAATCCAAAAAGAAAAAAACTTGAGCGGAGTATAGGGACATGACTCCGCATGTCAAGAGTCTCGGCGATTTTTTTTCGGGAACTCTTGCTAGATGCGGGGGAGCGTGACGCCCTTCTGTCCCTGGTACTTGCCGCCGCGGTCGCGGTAGGAGGTTTCGCAGACCTCGTCGGACTCGAGGAAGATCACCTGCGCCACGCCCTCGTTGGCGTAGACGCGCGCCGGCAGCGGCGTGGTGTTGGAGAACTCCAGCGTCACGTGCCCTTCCCATTCGGGCTCGAGCGGCGTGACGTTGACGATGATGCCGCAGCGCGCGTAGGTCGACTTGCCAAGGCAGATGGTGAGCACGTTGCGCGGGATGCGGAAGTACTCCACCGTGCGCGCGAGCGCGAACGAGTTCGGCGGGATGATGCACACCTCGCCGCGGTAGTCGACGAAGTTCTTCTCGTCGAAGTGCTTCGGGTCGACGATGGTGGAGTTGATGTTGGTGAAGATCTTGAATTCGGTCGAGCAGCGGATGTCGTAGCCGTAGCTCGAGGTGCCGTAGGACACGACCCGGCGCCCGGCGAGCTCCTTGATCTGGTGGGCTTCGAAGGGCTCGATCATCCGCTGCTCGAGCGCCATGCGGCGGATCCACTTGTCGGCTTTGATGGTCATCAGGCATTCTAAGCTTGCCGCTATGGGTGCCTCGCCCGCCTCTTTTCCCTTTGCCGTGCGCCCGTTGACGCCGCGCCTGGGCGCCGAAATTTCCGGCCTCGCGCTCGACGCCGACATGGACGAGGCGCTCTTCGGCGCGGTGTACCGCGCCTTCCTGCGCTACCAGGTGCTGCTCTTTCCGCCGCAGGAGCTGCCGCCCGGCCGCCAGGTGGCGCTCGCCCGCCGCTTCGGCGAGGTGCAGATCCACGTCATGAACCAGTACCACGCCGACGGCCACCCGGAGCTCTACCGTCTGTCGAACCTGGACGAGCAAGGCAGGCCCACCGGCCGCCATCCCGACAAGGGCACGCTTGCCTGGCACACCGACGGCTCCTGGCAGCGGGTCACCGGGCAGGCGACCCTCATCTACGGCGAGGTGATGCCGGCGCACGGCGGCGAGACGCATTTCTGCGACATGTACGGCGCCTACGAGCGCCTGTCGCCGGCCTGGAAGGCGCGCATCGCCGGCCTGCGCGCGGTCCACAACCTCGACTTTTCCCGCACCCGGCGCCACGGCGAGGATCCGCTCACCGAGGAGCAGCGGCGCGCCAAGCCGCCGGTCGACCATCCGATCGTGCGTACTCACCCGGAGACCGGCCGCAAGTGCATCTACCTCGGCGACCATGCCGAGTACATCGCGGGCATGCCCTACGAGGAAGGCCGCGCCCTGATCGAGGAGCTGAACGCGCTCGCGGTCCATTCCGACCTCACGTACGAGCACCGGTGGAAGACGCGCGAGCTCCTGATCTGGGACAACCGCTGCGTGATGCATCGCGCGACCGGCTACGACGCCGCTACGCAGGGCCGCGTCATCCGGCGCTGCACGGTGCTCGGCGAGGTCCCGGCCTAGGTGTTCTGGACCACGATATTCGGGAACTTCGACGTCATGTCGCGCTGCAGCTCGGCGATCTTCACCGCGCAGCGGCGCGCGATGCGCCGGTAGATCTCGGCGGCCTTGCCGTCGGGGTCGGACACCACGGTCGGCTTGCCGGAATCGGCCTGCTGGCGGATCGCTTCATCCAGCGGCAGCTGCCCGAGGAGCTCGGTGCCGTAGTCGCGCGACATCCGCTCCGCGCCGCCCGAGCCGAAGATGTGGCTTTCGTGGCCGCACTTCGGGCAGACGTGGAGCGACATGTTCTCCACCACGCCGAGGATCGGGATGCCGACCTTCTCGAACATCTTGAGGCCCTTGCGCGCGTCGATGAGCGCGATGTCCTGCGGCGTGGTGACGATCACCGCGCCCGTCACCGGGACCTTCTGCGCGAGCGTGAGCTGGATGTCGCCGGTACCGGGCGGCAGGTCGACCACCAGGTAGTCGAGCTCGCGCCAGTTCGTGTCCTTGAGGAGCTGCTCGAGCGCCTGGGTCACCATCGGCCCGCGCCAGACCATCGGCGTGTCGCTATCGATGAGAAAGCCGATCGAGATCGCCTGCAGGCCGTGGCCCTCCATCGGCTCGAGGCGCTTGCCGTCCTTCGACTCCGGGCGGCCGGCGATACCGAGCATCATGGGCTGCGACGGCCCGTAGATATCGGCGTCCAGCACGCCGACCGAAGCGCCTTCCGCCGCGAGCGCGAGCGCCAGGTTCACCGCGGTGGTGGATTTCCCGACGCCGCCCTTGCCCGAGGCGACGGCGATGATGTTCTTGATCCCCGGAACCAGCTTGACGCCGCGCTGCACGGCGTGCGACACGACCTTCGACGACACCTTCAGCGAGACATTCGCGGCGCCCGCGCCTTTCAGCGCCTGCACCACCTCGCGACGGATCGGATCGTGCTGGCTCTTGCCGGGGTAGCCGAGCTCGATCTCGAGCGCCACGTCGTTGCCCGAGACCTTGATGTTGCGCGCCGATCTCGTGCTGACGTAGTCCTTGCCGGTGTTCGGATCGACGAGCTTGCGCAGCGCTTCCTGAACGGAACCTTCAGTGACGGACATGATTGAAGTGTAAGCTAAAATCGCCCTCCCCCATGGCGCGCCCGGTTGGAAAACGCAAGCTCTTCGTCACCACGGCTTTGCCGTATGCAAACGCGCCTTTCCATGTCGGCCACATGATGGAGTACATCCAGGCCGATATCTGGGTCCGGTTCCAGCGGATGCAAGGGCACGAAGTGCATTTCGTGGGCGCCGACGATTCGCACGGCGCGCCGATCATGCTCGCCGCGGAGAAAGCCGGACAGACGCCCGAAGCGTTCATCACGGCAATCCAGAGCGGGCGCAAGGCGTACCTGGACGGCTTTCATCTCAGCTTCGACAACTGGCATTCGACGCACTCGCCCGAGAACACCGAGCTCTCGCAGGACATCTACCGCCGGCTGAAGGCCGCGGGCCTGGTCTACACGCGGCCGGTCGAGCAGTTCTTCGATCCAGTGAAAGGCATGTTCCTCGCCGACCGCTACCTCAAGGGCGAGTGCCCGAACTGCGGCGCGAAAGACCAATACGGCGACGCCTGCGAGAACTGCAGCACCGTCTATTCCGCAACCGAGCTCAAGAATCCGTATTCCGTACTCTCGGGGGCGCAGCCGGTGCTCAAGAGCTCGGAGCACTATTTCTTCAAGCTGTCCGACCCCAAGTGCAAGGCGTTCATCCGGAAGTGGCTGGAAACGCCGGCGCGGTTGCAGTCGCAGGTGGTCAACAAGGCGAAGGAGTGGCTCGAAGGTACCGGAGACAAGGCGCTTGCCGACTGGGACATCTCCCGCGATCCGCCCTACTTCGGCATCCGCATTCCGGACATCCAGGAGGAGAAGTACCTGTATGTCTGGCTCGATGCGCCGATCGGCTACCTCGCGTCGTTCAAGGATTACTGCGCGAAGCACGGCATGGACTTCGCCGCCTTCCTGCAGGACCCCAAAGCCGAGCAGATTCACTTCATCGGCAAGGACATCATCTACTTCCACACGCTGTTCTGGCCGGCGATGCTCGAGTTCGCCGGCAAGCCGTACAAGGTTCCGGACCACGTGTACGTGCACGGCTTCATCACCGTGGCGGGCGACAAGATGTCGAAGTCGCGCGGCACCGGAATTGATCCGCTGCGCTACCTGCGCCTGGGCATGAACCCCGAGTGGCTGCGCTACTACATCGCGGCGAAGCTCAACGGCAACGTCGAGGACATCGACTTCAGCCCCGAGGACTTTCTCGCGCGGGTGAATAGCGATCTCGTCGGCAAGTACGTCAACATCGCCAGCCGCTGCGCGGTGTTCCTCAGCAGGAAATTCGACGGCAAGGTCGAGCTCCCGCCGAGCGCCGAGGACCAGGGCTTGCTGGCGCAATTCCAGCAGGCGGCGGCGAGCATTGCCGCGGCCTACGAGGAGCGCGAGTTCGGCAGAGCGCTGCGCGAAGTCATGGCCCTCGCGGATTCCGCCAACCAGTTCGTGGACCAGCACAAGCCCTGGGAGTTATCCAAGGATCCGAAGAGCGAACGCAAACTTCTCCACGTTTGCTCGGTGGCCATCAATCTCTTTCGACTTTTGACAATCTATCTGAAGCCGGTCCTGCCCCGGCTCGCAAGCGAGGCCGAGACGTTCCTCAGCGTCGCGCCCTTGCAGTGGAGCGACGCGGGGAAGCTGCTGGCCCCGGGACACGCCGTCCGGCCCTACCAGCATCTCATCGCCCGGGTCGAAGAGAAGCAGCTCGAGCAGCTGTTGAATGCCCGGTCCGTGCCGCAGCCGACCGCGCCGCAGCGCCATGCCGAGAAGCAGCAGCATTCCGCGAAGGAACAGGCCGTGAACAGCGAGATTTCCATAGACGATTTCAACAAGCTCGACCTGCGCGTGGCGCGCATCGCGCGCGCCGAGCAGGTGGAAGGCGCCGACAAGCTCGTCAAGCTGACGCTGGAGCTCGGCGACGGCACGCGCACCGTCTTCGCGGGGATCAAGTCCGATTACACCCCCGACAAGCTCGAGGGCAGGCTCGCGGTCCTGGTGGCCAATCTTGCGCCGCGCAAGATGAAGTTCGGCGTCTCCGAGGGGATGGTGCTGGCGGCTTCCGGGGAGGGACCGGGAATTTTTCTCGTGTCGCCTGACGCGGGGGCAAAGCCGGGCATGCGGGTAAAATGAGGCATCGCGGCTCGAGGGCCGCTTTAGGGGGAGCTCCCGGTTGGAAAGCGCAGGCCGCACGCTCGTCTGCAGCGTTCTGTTCCTGGACATCGCCGACTATTCGCAGAAGCCGGTAGCGGAGCAGCTGCAGCTCAAGCAGGGCTTTAACCAGGCGCTCGCCGTAGCGCTGGAGCACGTAGCGCCGCGCGACCGCATCATCCTCGACACCGGCGACGGCGCCGCGATCACCTTCATGGGTGACCCCGAGGACGCGCTCTTCGCCTCGATGGCGATGCGCGACCTTTCGGCCACCGTCCCCGTGCGCCTGGGCGTCAACCTCGGGCCGGTGCGGCTGGTGAAGGACCTGAACGGCCAGATGAACATCATCGGCGACGGCATCAACGTCGCACAGCGCGTCATGAGCTTCGCGCGCCCCGGGCAGCTGCTGGTCTCGCGCTCGTTCTACGAAGTGGTGTCGTGCCTGTCGCGCGACTACGCGAGCCTCTTCCGTCACGAGGGCTCGCGCACGGACAAGCACGTGCGCGCCCACGAGGTCTACGCGGTGGTCGGCGCGACGCCGTCGCCGCGCCGGGTGGACGAGGCTGAGGCGCGCAGCGAGCAGACGCTGCCCGGAGCCGCCGGCTGGCTTTCGGGCACCGGGCCGCTCGGCCTGCGCCGCTCCGCCATGGTCGCCGCGCCGCTCGCGTTTCTCTTCATCGTCGCGACCGGCGTCGGCGCGCGCGCGATGATGCCGCCGGAGCCGCCGGCCAAGCCGGAGCCGCCGAAGCCCGTGGCGAGCACGGTTGCCCCGGCTCCCGCGGCCATCGTACCGGCGCCGGTTCCCGCGGCGGGTGGCGGGGCGGCGGTCATCGAGCCGCCCAAGCCGAACAAGAACGCCGTCGCCGCGCTCGAGAAAAAGCCGGAGAAAAAGCCCTCGAAGCCCGGCCGGGTCGAGATCGCGGCCGCGCCCTGGGGCGAGGTGCTGCTCGACGGCAGGAGCCGCGGCCGCACGCCGCCGCTCCTCGTGCTCGAAGTGCCGCCCGGCTCGCACACGATCGAGATCCGCAATTCGACGTTTCCGGCGCACGTCGCCCAGGTCGAGGTCAAGTCGGGCCAAGCGGTGAAGATCCAGCACCGTTTCCGCTGATGCGCCGGCTGCCGGTCGTGCTTCTCGCGGCAGCCCTTTCCGGATGCGCCGCAATCCAGGATGCGGTCAACGCGACGCGGGCGCAGATCACGCTGGTCGAAGGCCTGCGCCAGTTCGACGCGGGCAAGCACGAAGACTCGGCGAAGAGCCTGGCCGCCGCGCTGCAAAGCGGCGGGCTCGGCAAGAAGGACCAGGCCGAGGCGCACAAGCACCTCGCGTTCATCCACTGCACCGCCGAGCGCGAGCGCCAGTGCCGCGACGAGTTCCGCAAGGCGCTCGCCGCCGATCCGCAGACCAAGCTCGACGCCGCGGAAGCGAGCCACCCGGTGTGGGGGCCCATCTTCCGCTCGATGAGCGCGCCCGACTCGCTCGTGACCGGGCTGCGCCTGTATGAGCAGGGCGATTTCGAGGAATCGGCGAAGAACCTGCAGGGCGCGATCGACCTCGGCGTGGCGGAGAAGGAGCGCGCCACCGCCCACAAGCACCTCGCGTTCATCCACTGCGCCTCCAACCGCGAGAAGCAGTGCCGGGACGAGTTCCGCAGGGCGCTCGCCGCCGATCCGACGCTCGACCTCGCCCCGGAGGAAGCCGGCCACCCGGTCTGGGGACCCATTTTTCGCGCGGTGAAAGCCGGTCGCTGAAAGCCGGGCGCGAGTCCCGGTAAGCTTGGGGGATGGACCAACCGCAGCTCGGCCGCTACCTCATCGATTCCGAGATCGGCCGCGGCGCCATGGGGGTGGTGTTCAAGGCCACCGACTCGGTCCTGCAGCGCACCGTCGCGGTGAAGACGGTGAACATGGCGCTCGAGAAGGACCACGCCGACAAGTACGAGCAACGCTTCTACCAGGAGGCGCGCGCGGCGGGCGGCCTCAACCATCCCAACATCGTCACCGTGTACGACGCCGGCAAGGCGGGCGACGTGGTCTACATGGCGATGGAATACATCCAGGGGGTCGAGCTGCGCACGCTCTTCATCGAGGGCCAGCCGATGGGCGTGCCGCAGGCGCTCTCGATCGCCGCGCAGGTGGCCGAGGGCCTGGGGTACGCGCACCAGCAGGGCGTCGTGCACCGCGACATCAAGCCGGCGAACATCATGGTCACCGCCGACGGCCCGGTGAAGATCACCGACTTCGGCATCGCCCGCATGCGCGCCTCCGCCGACCTCACCCAGACCGGCGTGATGCTCGGCTCGCCGAAGTACATGTCGCCCGAGCAGGTGATCGGCAAGCGCGCCGACCACCGCTCGGACGTCTTCTCGCTCGGCGTGATCCTGTACGAGATGCTCACCGGCGCGGCGCCGTTCAGCGGCGAGAACGTCACGGCGCTCATGTACCAGATCGTCAACTTCGCGCCGCCGGCGCCGAGCACGGTCAACCCGCAGGTGCCCGAGATGCTCGATTTCGTGGTGGCGAAGATGCTCGCCAAGCCGCTCGAGGACCGCTACCAGGACGCGCGCGAGGTGGCGCGCGACCTGCGCGAGTGTGAGCGCAGCCTGGCAGCGCCGCTCGCTTCGGCGGCGAGCGCACGTCCCGCCGGCCTCGCGAGCGGCACGCACCCGGAGATGATG
>Ga0070704_100002070_pt1 | contig 11142 bp, 10 predicted proteins | sample KBSK5252metaG_FD_65467 | JGI IMG/M metagenome (GOLD analysis project Ga0070704, IMG submission 65467) | Corn, switchgrass and miscanthus rhizosphere microbial communities from Kellogg Biological Station, Michigan, USA - KBS K5-25-2 metaG | ecosystem: Host-associated > Plants > Roots >... | reverse complement strand
GATCGGGATGCCTCGCAATTCTTTCCGGTGTTGTCATGATTATTACCGGTCCCGCCTCCAGCGTCGAGAACACCCGGGAAGTCGGCGGAATTCGCAGCCTCCGGTCAAACAGCACACGGGTCAGAGGGCGTGCGCGATGGACCATTCGAGCCGTCAGCAGCGGATCGTCCACGATCACCGTTTCCGACCCGACGGCGATCGCATCGACCTCGGCGCGAACCGCGTGGGCGTGGCGCTGCGACTCTTCCGAGCTCAACTGCGTCCGCTCGCCGAAGCGCCTGGCGATACGGTTGTCGAGACTGGTGGCCACTTTCATGATGACGAAGGGCCGCCGTTCGGAAATGTATGTGAAAAACGGCCGGTTCAATCGAAGCGCCCTCTCACGTCCGACGCCGACTTCAACCTCTATCCCCTTTTGACGCAGGAAATCGAAGCCACGCCCCGACACGACGGGATTGGGATCCTGTGACGCGGCGACGACCCGCGCGACCTGGGCCGCCGCGACCCGCTCGACACACGGCCCGGTCTTGCCGACGTGAAAACACGGCTCCAGCGTGCAGTAGAGTGACGCGCCTTTGGCAAGGTCGCCCGCCTCGTCGAGCGCCCGGATCTCGGCGTGCGGCCCACCGGCTTTTTCGTGAAAGCCCTGCCCGACGATCGTGCCGTCTGCGGCGACGATGACGGCGCCGACCATGGGATTCGGACTCGTCGTCCCACGCCCGCGCTCGGCAAGGTCGAGCGCGCGTTCCATGTATTCAAGATCGGTCAGCATTCAAATCAAAACTTCTGTTCGAACAACGCGTCGACATATTCATCGAGCGAGAACGGCACGAGATCGTCGATCGACTCGCCCACACCGACGTAGCGGATCGGCAGCTTCAGCTCGCACGCGATCGCGACCGCGATGCCGCCCTTGGCGGTGCCATCCAGTTTTGTCAGGACGACGCCGTTGACGCCGGCGATGTTCATGAACTCGCGTGCCTGTGTCAGCCCGTTCTGTCCAACCGTCGCATCGAGCACGAGCAGCACTTCGTGAGGGGCGCCGCTCACTTCCCTGGCGGCGACCCTGCGAATCTTCTCGAGCTCGTTCATCAGATTCACCTTCGTATGCAGGCGGCCGGCTGTATCGACAAGGATCGGATCCCGTCCCCTGGCTTTGCCCGACACGATCGCGTCGAAGACAACGGACGCGGGATCGGAGCCGTCTCGCGCGCGGATCAAATCCACGCCGGCCCGGCGCGTCCAGATCTCCAGCTGCTCCACTGCCGCCGCTCGAAAGGTATCGGCCGCGACCACCAGCGGCGTCTTGCCCGACGCCTTCAACAGCTGCGCCAGCTTTCCAACGGTCGTCGTTTTTCCGGTGCCGTTCACGCCGACGATCAACACCACGTGCGGCGTCGTCCCGTTCGGGGACGCAGTGGGAACGGCAAGAAAAATTGCGCGGATTTCGTCCTTCACGGCGTCGCGCAGGCTCTTCCCCGGTTCGCGTTGACCCTTGACGGCCTCGACGATCCTGCTGGTGGCGGCGACCCCGACGTCGGCCATGATGAGGAGCTCCTCGAGCGCCTCGATCGTATCGACATCAACGGGCCGCCCTTTACGTTCGGGCGACTCGCTCTTGACGACGAGCTCGTCGAATCGCTGAACAATCTGCTGCGTGGTCTTTGACAGACCCTCGCGTATCCGGCCGAAAATTCCCATGTGTCTTAGTGAGATTCCTGTTCGGTTTTCTGCGGGCGCAGCATCAACTCTTCGACGGCGGCTGCGGCACTGCGGGTTCCGGCGAGCACTTCCGCCATTTGCGTGGCAATCGGCAGCTCGACCCCGTGACGGCGCCCCAGCGCGAGCGCAACGCTCGTCGTCCTGACGCCTTCGGCGACCATTTTCATGCCCGCCACGACTTCAGAGATTTGACGGCCGTGCCCGAGCTCGATGCCGACATGACGATTGCGGCTCAGGGAGCCGGTGCAGGTCAGCACAAGATCGCCAAGGCCACTGAGACCGGCGAGCGTTTCCCGGTGTCCGCCAGCGGCGCACGCCAGCCGTGTAATTTCGGCGAGGCCTCGCGTGATAAGCGCGGCAAGCGCGTTCTGTCCTAATCCCATGCCTTCGACGACCCCGGCGGCAATCGCGATCGTGTTCTTCAGCGCACCGCCGATCTCCACGCCCGCGATGTCGGTGCTGGCGTAAAGCCGGAAGTAGGGGGCTCGAAACTCGCGCTGCACATCCTCCGCAAGAACCGGATCGGCGCACGCGACGCAGACCGCCGTTGGGAGGCCGCGCGCCACTTCCATCGCGAAGCTCGGACCCGACAGCACGGCAATCGGCCGCGCCCCGCGCACTTCCTGCGCGATCACTTCCGATATGCGGAGCAGCGTGTCCTGTTCGAGACCCTTGGTGGCGCTGACGATCAGCGCCTGCCGCGGAATATACGGCGACGCCGAACGAATCACTGCTCGAGTGCCGTGCGAGGGCACCGCGGCCACGACGATTTCAGCACTGTCCAGCGCTTCCTCGAGCGACGCGGTTGGCGCGACGGCCGCCGGCAGCACGATGTCCGGCAGATACACCGCATTGGTGCGCCGCAACGTCATCTCTGAGACAAGCTCGGCGTTGCGTCCCCACAAGCTGACGTCATGTCCGGCGTGTGCGAGATGAAATGCGAGGGCGGTGCCCCAGCTTCCCGTCCCGAGGATCGCGACCTTACGCACGTTGTCCGATTCTCCGCTCAATGCCGGCGAAGACACGGCCGAGGTTGGATCGATGCCGATGGATGACGATTGCCGCGACCACGAACGCGGCGATCACGGTGAACTCGGGCGAGCCGGTCAGATACGCCAGTGGTCCCAGCACGGCCGACGCGACGACCGAGCCCAGAGAAATGTATTTCGTCCACCACACCGTAAGGATGAAAAAAATGCCGGCGATGGCGGTGGCCTGAGGGGCCAGAATCGAAAAGACACCGCACGTGGTGGCGACGCCCTTGCCCCCACGAAATCCGAGCCATACCGGGTAGATGTGGCCGAGCACTGCTGCGATGCCCGCGACGGCGGGACCGGCAGCGCCGGGATCGATTTGCCGCGCAACCAGTACGCTGGCAATGCCCTTGCCCATATCGAGGGCCATGGCGCTGACGCCGATTTTCTTCGTCGTGATCCGAAGAAGATTGGCCGCGCCGACGTTTCCGCTGCCGGCCAGCCGCAGATCGACGCCGCGATGGCGCCGCGCCAGCAGGTACGCAAAGGGAATGGATCCCAGGAAATAACCCACGACGAGGACCAGAAAGATATTCACGATGCTGCCTTTAAAGGCGCCTGCGCCAGGGCCGTGTAAATCGGGCCTTTGGACGAGAGGCGGCTTTCGTACAAGGTAACACGATCGATCCGCGACGGCCCGGCGGCGGCCGGAAATGCGGCCATTTCCGCCACGCGCCCGCGAGGCACGCGGTCCCGAAAACGTGCGAGCGTCAAATGAGGATGGAACGGCGACCGGGAGCGCCCCCCGGGCTCGATGCGGCGGCTGAGCTCACCGTGAATTGCCCGCAGCTCGTCGAGTCCTTCCGTAATCCCCAGCCACAACACACGCGGGGCGCCCCGTTCCGGAAAAAACCCGAGTCCCTGAAACGTCAGATTAAAGGGCGCATGCGGACCGAGATCGCCAAGCGCATCAAGCAGGAGATGTTCGGTGCCGGCATCGGCGTCGGCCACGAACTGCAGCGTCAGATGCATCCGGTCCTTGCTGACCCAACTCGCGCGGCCGAGTCTCTGCATCGCAGCATCCTGCCGCAGGGCGCGCGACAAATCATCCACAGCGTCGCGCGTCGGCTCATCAACGTCGACAGCGATAAACAATCGCTTGCCCACACGTCTTTACCTACGGGCTTTCCTCGAGCAACCATCGGCGGACCATATCGAGCGCAGCCTGCGAGGCCTGAAATCTCACCATGTCGCGCCCGCCGACGAAGTTGAACGTCCGTACCCGAGTGTCCGTGCGGCCGTTGCGTGCCCATGCTGCGGCGATCACCACCCTGCCGACCGGCTTCTCGAGCGAGCCCCCGCCTGGTCCGGCGATGCCTGTGACGCCGACGGCGAGATCGCTCCCGGCGACGCGCACCATGCCATCCGCCATCGCCTGCGCAACAGGCTCGCTGACGGCGCCGTGCCAGGCGAGCAGCTCGGCGGGCACGCCAAGAAGATCGATCTTCGATTGATTGCTGTAGACGACGACCCCGCGGTCCACGTAGTCGGAGCTGCCGGGAACCTCCGTGAGACGCGCAAGCACGAGGCCGCCCGTGCACGACTCGGCCGAAGCGATTCGATAGCCGCGCGCGCGGAGAAGCTCGCCGATCACCTCCTGCATCGTTTTGCCATCGGTGCTGAACAAATCGCGGCCGAGCACGCCTTTCACTTCTTCGATGGCCGCGTCGAGTGCGTGCTGCCCCTCTTCGGCTGTCTTCGCCATCGCCGTCAGATGCAGCTCGATCTGACCGAGCGACGCGAGAATCGTCGTAGAGATTTTGGTCGGCGCGGCCAGCCATTTCGTATACAGCGGCTGCATGTGCTCTTCGACCGACGACTCGCTTTGCCCGGTGATTCGGAGGACCCGCCGGAGCAGACGAATGCCGCCTCCGGCATCGGCGAGCCGCTCCTGAATGACCCGCTCCAGCATGGGCTTGAGCTCGCGCGGCGGGCCCGGCAGCAACAGCAGAAACTTGCCTCCGTCCTCGATCCAGAGTCCGGGCGCGGTTCCATTCGGATTCGCCAGCACGACGGCACCGCGCGGCACCATCGCCTGGCGGCGATTGATTGCGGGCGCCCTCAGGCCGCGCGACGCAAAACGCTTTTCGATTGCCTCGAAAATCCCGGCGTGAAATTCCAGGGGCAGCCCGGCCAGCTCGGAGACGACGTCGCGCGTGAGATCGTCGTCTGTAGGGCCAAGCCCGCCCGTGAGAATCAGAAGATCGGTTCGCCGAAGGGCGTCGGCGATCATCGCCCGGAGCGTCGCGCGATCGTCGGCGGCCACCGACTTGCCCTGCAGCTCGATGCCAATCTCGTTCAGCCGCTCGGTGATGAAGAGCGAATTGGTGTCGACGAACTTCGGCGTCAGCAGCTCGCTGCCGACCGCAATCACTTCAGCCTTCATGCTTCATGACATCCAGTTCGGCGCCAGATGATAGGCGCCGCGCAGCAGCAGGTTTGCGTAAATCGCCGCCATTGCATCATCACACATGACGCCGTATCCGCCGTGTAGATCTTCGAGCCGTCTCGCCGGGAACGGTTTGAAGACGTCCAGCAGCCGGAACAACAGAAAACCCGTAAGCATCCCGCCCCATCCGACCGGCACGAGCGCCAGCGTGATCATCATTCCCATCACCTCATCGATCACGATCGGACCTGGATCGACGCAGCCGAGCGCCTCTTCCGCCGGAACGGTAAAGACCACGCCGAGCACGAACAGCGCCACGATGATGGGAATTTCGAGATACAGGATGCCGGCGCTGCGGCAGATGACATAGAGGAGAATCCCGGCGGCCGAGCCGATCGTGCCTGGGGCAAACGGAAAGAACCCGACGTACCCGAAGCTGCAGACGAAAACCGCCAGCCGCCGCATCAAGTCAATTGAACGACACGTGTGTGCGCAAGTCGATCGTGAAGGGCGAGGCGCTCCGCGCCGATGACGCCCGGGAGGAATCCGGCGCCAAGCGGCAGCGCCGAGACCAGATACGCCAGTGTGCGCAGCGTGGCGCGGCCGATCGGAACAGATTCATCTTCCCGGCCGACAACCTTGATGCTGAGCGCCATCTTCCCGATCGATTGCCCGCCGACAGCGGTGAACGCCACAAAGTACCCGCCGTTGAGCAGCAGGAAAAACGCGGCGAGCGGAACGAGCGGCAGTTCGAGGATTGCCGCCAAGGTAAGGCCCAACAGGCGCAGCGTGAAATACAGCACGGCCGCATCGAGAGCCGACATCAGCGAGAAGTCGAGCAGCGCCGCCATGATGCGGGTCAACGCCGTTGCAGGCATATCGCCGTCAGCAGACGTCTCCCCGCGCGCAGCCGATGTGTTTCGCACGGGCGTGTAATGGTGATGACCGAGCACGGCGGCGGGCGGCTGCTCGAACAGCGATTCGTCGGAAGTTCGAGGCGTTTTCGCCCGGGCACGAGGAATTTCCGGCGTGGTCCTTCGGACGCTCAAGGGGGCGCGGGGCCGCGAAGGCGTGGTGATTACTGTGTCAAAGTCGCCTTGCGGCGGCGGAAACAACGGCAGATCTTCCGGCGGGCCACCGATCAGGCGATCGAGGTCGAGACGGGGCCGCGCCTCGGCGGCCGTCGCATCCGGGCTGGCGATGAGCGGCTCGGTTGCGTCCGAGTCGATCGGCAAATCGAACAGCACCGGCGAGGGCTCGTGCGTCAATGAAAAATCGTACCCGCAATTACGGCAGCGGTCGCTGCTCTCAAATCCAAGGTAGTCGCACTTCGGACACTTCATCGGGCGCTCGGCGGTACGGGCACCGTCTGCGCGTGAGCCAGAAGCTCGCGCTGAATGGCCGCCTTCAACTTGTCGGCATCGACACGCAATGGATCGGTGGGGCGGACCAGATCGACGGCCCTGATTGCGTCGTAGAGCCGTCCGGACGCGAACAGCGCATTGGCGCGATCGAGCGCCGTCTCCGAGCTGCGCGGCACGACAAGCGGTTCCTCCGCCGTCCGCATGGGAACAAGATCGATCTGCGATGCCGAGCCGAGACCGAGACGCGGCATCAGCACGCGCACTTGATTCCACGACGCGAGCGCGTAAACAGACGCCGCTGCAACGGCGACCACCACTACCGACGGCCAGAGTCTGCGGTGCCGCCTGAGAGGCTCTGCCTTCGGCTTGTAGATTGCGCGCGCGGGTACGACGGCTGGCGCGTTCGCCACAGGCATGGGCACCGCGCTGATGCGATCGATGCGCGTCAGAAACGCCAGCGCCACTTCGTGCGCGCCGCCGCGCTGCACTGCCGCATTCAGCAGCTGTCTCGCCGCTTCGATCTCGCCGCGCTCGAACGCCGCCACGCCGTTGTGAATCAACTCTTCAGATTCCCGCTGCTGCTCGCCGAGCGCGCTTCGCGCGCGCTCGATGTACGCGCGGGCACGCGCGTGATTGCGATCGAGAAACAGCGCGCGCGTCCAGACGTCGATCGCCTGCGTAAAATTGGATGCGAAATAGTGGTCGAGACCGGCGAGCAGGAGGCTCTCGATCTTGGCGTCGCGCTCGACGTCGGGGTGCTCGGATGACGACGGCGTAACGGGATCTGTTCGGAGCGGATCGGACATGTTTGCGCGCTGAACGTGACGAGTCGTCCGCTGAAAAATCTCGCTCGGATTATGCGGCAAGACGACCTGTGATACAAGACCTTATGCCGCTCGTCGAGTGCGTACCCAACGTCAGCGAAGGACGCAGAAGCGACGTCATCGCCGCGCTCGCCGCGTCGCTGGCCGTGAAAGGTGTACGGTTGCTGGACCAGTCGTCCGATTCTTCTCACAATCGCACGGTTTACACCTTCGTCGGCGAGCCGGACCGCGTTCAGGAAGCCGCGATTCGGTTGTACGACGCAGCGATCGAGCGTATCGATTTACGCCAGCATGAAGGCGTGCACCCGCGCATCGGCGCCGTCGACGTCTTTCCGTTCGTGCCGATGGCCGGAACCACGATGGCCGACTGCGTCGCGCTCGCGCGCAGCACCGCCGAGCTGGTCGCCACGCGATTTCAAGTGCCGGTGTACTTGTACGAAGAGGCGGCGAGACGGCCCGACCGCCGCAACCTCGCCGAAATCCGCCGCGGCGGCCTTGCCGATCTCGAGCGGCGCATGACCGAGGTGGCGTGGCTTCCTGATTTCGGCCGGCCGACTCTTCATCCCACCGCCGGCGCGACCGCCATCGGCGCGCGGCCGATTCTCGTCGCTTATAACGTCAACCTGCGCTCGGATCGGCTCGACGTGGCGAAGCGGATCGCATCGGTTGTCCGCGAAAGCGGCGGCGGATTCGCAAGTGTGAAGGCGATGGGCGTGCGGCTCGACGATCGCGGCATCGTCCAGGTGTCGATGAACCTTACCGACTATCGGCGCACATCGATCGTCACCGTCTTCGACGCGATCAGCCGCGAAGCTGACGCCGACGGCGTCGACGTACTCGAAAGTGAAATCGTCGGTCTCGTTCCTGCCGAAGCGCTGCCGCCGGAGCCTGTCACGCGCCTGAAACTGGCCGGAGGCGGCGAAGCCAGGACACTGGAATCTAAAATGTAGGAATCAACAATCTACAGTCGACAATCTGCAATCAATCGAAAATCTCAAATCTACCATCTCACATTTCAGATTTTCGATTCCTCGGTCTCATTGTCCTCCACCACATCCGCCGACTCTGGGCTCTCGACGCGGCGAGGCGCGATGCCGAACGAGCGCATTTTTCTATAGAGGTTGCTGCGCTCGACTCCGAGCACTTCGGCAGTGCGCGAGATGTTCCCCTGCTGGTTCGCGAGGGCCTGAAGAATGTAGTCGCGCTCGAATTGATCGCGCGCCGTATAAAGCGGCACCGCGGGTGACGTGTCGTCGACAGGTTGCGCCCCAATCGAGTCGGCCGACAGAAATGCGAGCTCCTTGTCGGTAATCACGTCACCTGGCGCCATGATCACGACCCGTTCGATCACGTTTCGAAGCTCGCGCACATTCCCCGGCCAACGATAACTCTGCAGCCGCGCCATCGCGCCCGAATCGAGCCTCTGCGCGCGGCGCCCGTACTCGATCGCGAAATCGGCGACAAAATGCTCGACGAGCAACGGAATGTCTTCGGCACGCTCGCGCAGCGGCGGCACGTAAATCGGAATGACGTTCAGGCGAAAAAACAGATCCTCGCGGAATCGCCCCGCGCGGATTTCGGTCGGCAAATCCTTGTTCGTGGCGGCGAGCACGCGCACGTCCACCTGCACCCGCGACGTGCTCCCGACCGGCTCGGTCACCTGTTCCTGAAGAACGCGGAGCACTTTGGCCTGCGTCTTCACGCTCATGTCGCCAATTTCGTCGAGAAAGATCGTTCCGTTCGTGGCGGCCTCGAACTTTCCTTTGCGATCGGCCACCGCGCCGGTGAACGCCCCTTTCACGTGGCCGAACAACTCGCTTTCGATCAGCTCTTCGGGAATCGCGGCGCAGTTCACCTCGACGAACGGCTGATTTCGCCGCCGGCTCAACGTGTGAATGGTGCGCGCGACCAGCTCCTTGCCCGTTCCGTTCTCGCCGAAGATCAGCACCCGTCCGTTGGTCGGCGCCGCCATCGCCACCTGCTCGCGCAGCTGGCGCATCAGCAGGCTCTCGCCCACCATCTTTCCCGAGCGGCCGACCCGTGCGCGCAGCGCGCGGTTCTCGGCCTCGAGACGCCGCTGCCGGAGCGCGTTACGAATGACGAGGACCGTTTTTTCCAGCGAGAGCGGCTTCTCGACGAAGTCGAACGCGCCCATCTTGATCGCCTTGACGGCCGATTCGATATTCCCGTGGCCGGAAATGACGACCACCTCGGAGTCGACCTTCATCTGCCGTAGCCGGCCGAGCGTCGCCAGCCCATCGAGCCCGGGCAGCCACACATCGAGCACGATGACGTCGACAATTTCGCGGACGACACGATCGAGGCACTGCTCGCCGCTCTCGACGGCGTCAACGGTGTATCCCTCGTCGCGCAGGATGGCGCTGAGCGCGCTCCGCACGCCCGGCTCGTCATCTACGATAAGGATTGACGCTTTACTCACAATTTTGGGCTTCGGTCTCCGGGCTTTGGGCTTTGGGCTTTGGGCTTTGGGCCAGTTGACCAGGCCTGAAGCCCAGAGCCTGAAGCCTGGAGCCAATCTGTGTTCTTCAGCATGGCAGCTCGACCGTGAACTTCGTGCCTTTGGGAGAATTCTCGCCGACTTCTATCGTCCCGCCGTGTTCGGCGACGATGCGGCGAACGATGGCAAGCCCGAGGCCGCTGCCGCGGCGCTTGGTCGAATAATACGGCATGAACAGCTTCTCGCGTTCCGCGACTGGAATGCCTGGACCGTTGTCGGAAATGACGAATCGCACCAGGCTCGCGGCCGGATCGTGCTGCGTCTCGATCGTGATGACGCCCGATCGATTCATCGCCTCGATGGCGTTGTCCACCAGGTTGATGATCACGCGCCGGATCTGTTCGCCGTCGACACGGACCTTCGGCAGGTCTGCGGCGAACCGCCGTTCGAACGTCACGTCGCCGAGCAGTCCCTGATACAGCGCCAGCGCCTCGTTCAGCAGCGCATGGAGGTCGGTGAGCGTCGCGCGCGGCGCCGGCATTCTGGCGAACTGCGAGAACTCGTCCACCAGCGCCTTCAGCGAATCGACTTCGCCGACGATCGTCGAGGTGCACTCCTCAACCAGCGCCTGCGTCGCCGTCGGCGCGCCGGAAAAATGGCGCCGCATGCGCTCGGCGCACAACTGGATGGGCGTCAGCGGATTCTTGATCTCGTGCGCCAGTCGACGCGCCACCTCGCGCCACGCAGCGACTTTCTGCGCGCGAATCAGCGGCGTCACGTCGTCGACGACGAGCACCATCCCGTCTGATCCTTCCCCGTGAAGCGCCGTGGCGACCGCGGCAAGCTGGAACTCGCGCTCGTCGCGCGTGAGCGCAATCTCCTGAGCGGACGGCTGGCTCTTCCCGGATGCGGCGGCGCGCAGCAGCGCCCCGAACGGCAGCAGATCGTCGCGGCCGAATACCTCCGCGGCCGCCTGGCCTACGGCCGACGCGTCGAGCCCGAGCAGGCGCATCGCTGCCGTATTCAGCGTGCTGATCTTCCCGGCGGCATCGATGGAGACGACACCGGTCGCAATTCGCTCGAGGATCGTTTCGATGTACCGGCGCCTGCCTTCCACTTCGACATGCTTGTGCTCGAGCTCCACGGTCGATCGCTCGAGCCGGCGGCGGCTTTTGCCGACTTCGCTCGCCATACTGTTGAACGCCTCGACGAGCGAGCCGAATTCGTCGTCGCTGACCGTTCCACGATCGACGCGGTAATCGAGATGGCCCGCCTCGATCTCGCGCGCGGCCGTCGCCAGCCGCTGCACCGGCTCGGTGATGCGCTTGGCGAGATACAAACCCATCCACGT
>Ga0070704_100002068_pt1 | contig 11144 bp, 10 predicted proteins | sample KBSK5252metaG_FD_65467 | JGI IMG/M metagenome (GOLD analysis project Ga0070704, IMG submission 65467) | Corn, switchgrass and miscanthus rhizosphere microbial communities from Kellogg Biological Station, Michigan, USA - KBS K5-25-2 metaG | ecosystem: Host-associated > Plants > Roots >... | reverse complement strand
CCGCGATCGGGAATTATCTCGCCTGCAATCTGTTTACCAAATCGGAATTGGTGGTCCTGATTCGCCGGGGCGACCATATCCTCGGGCAAATCGATATCGATTCCGACGTCCCCAACGGTTTCGGCGAGCGGGAGCATGCCGACGTGAAAGAAGTTGCCGACGCCCTCGCCGTCCTTCTTTGAAGTCAACGGCGTCCGCCTCTTCACGCGCCGGGTAGGGACCGGTCCACTCGTCGCCGTGCTGCACGGTGGGCCCGGAGCACACCACGATTACCTCCTGCCGCAGTACGACTTGCTGTCCCAAGGCCGGGAGCTGTTTTACTACGATCAGCGCGGCGGCGGACAGTCACCGGTCCCGCGTGACACGCCCGTCGGTTGGCGTGAGCACGTGGCCGACCTGGATGCTCTGCGGGCGGCGCTCGGGGTCGAACGCCTGACGCTCTGCGGCTATTCGTGGGGTGGTTTGCTCGCCATCCTCTATCTCCTGGAGCATCCCGCGAAGGTCGAGCGGTTGGCCCTCGTTTCTCCCGCATCGATCACCGCGGAATATCGCCGGCAGTTTGACCAGGAGTTCGCACGACGCATGGCATCGCCGGAAGTCCAGCGGGAGCGCGAGGCGCTACGCGCAAGCGGGCTGCGCGAAAAAGATCCGGCAGCATATCAGCGGCGCGCGTTCAAGCTTTCGGTTGCCGGGTACTTCCGCGACTTCCATGACGCGAAGAACCTGACGCCGTTCCGCGTGAATGCGCGCACGCAGCAGGCGGTATGGGATAGTCTCGGTGACTACGATCTGCGGCCGAGACTCCGCGATCACGTTGCCCGTTTCTCGTTGCCCGTTGCCCGCGTCATCCATGGCATGTACGATCCCATTCCGATCGCCGGGTCCCGCGAGCTGGCGCCTCTGCTCGACGCCGAGCTGATCGAGCTGCCCGTCGGTCATTGCCCCCACGTCGAAGCGACGGACGAGTTCGTGCACGCGCTCGACGGATTCCTCCCCCGGCAATGAGATTTACGCCCTTCAGTCTCGTGTTCGCGGACATGGCTCGCGAACGGTTTCCGGCGGTGGCCTCGGCGCTGCAACAGGACAACGCGCCGCCGGCCGACCGCGATCGGTTTGTCCTGATCGAGCCCGTGGCGCGAATGCTGCGCGAGATCGTGCCGGAGAGCGGGGGGGGAGCTGAAGCGCTCGAAGCGCACCTGCTGCTGCTCCATCATGCCTATCTGCATTGGGCGAGCGGTGGCTGGGTCTACAGCGTCGGCGAGGCGACGCTGCGTCGCGCGATGGCGGAAGGGCCAATCACGTCGCAGACCCCGCATCCCGCTCTGTACCTGCAGCTGCCCGAGCTGCGCGTGTGGGGACGCCCGAGTCCAGATGCCACGCCGGAGCCCCTCGACGGGATGTTCGTGAGCGAGACGACGACCGCGGGATCGATCGCGCTGCTCGCGGTCTTCGGGATGCGTCCTGACCGCCCCGGCTTCAGTGCGGTCGGCCTCGACGGGCGAGCGGACGCCGATGATGCCACGCCGAGCGAGATCGAGGTGGCCGCGGCACGCGAAGACGGGAGCGCGCCATTCGGACCGATGCTCGCCGGCGGCTCAGCCGCCGGCCTGCATTCGGTCGCGAACGCAGGAGAATTACTGCTGCTGACCTGCCGCATCCTGGCGCAGCTGCCGCCCGGGACGGACGCGGCAGATACGGGCCTCGACAGTGGCGCATTGGAGCGGGTTGTCCAGGTCGAGTAGATTCCGCCAGAATCCATGAGCACGAAAGTCGCAACGGCAGAGCGCCAGGCGCGGGCACGCAAGATCATTGCCCGCTTGAAGCGGGAGTATCCCGACGCGACGTGCGCCCTGCATCACAGCAGCGCCCTCGAGCTCGTCGTCGCTACCATCCTCTCGGCACAATGCACCGACGCGCGCGTGAACATGGTCACGCCGCATCTCTTCGCGAAGTACCGCACCGCGGCCGACTACGCGGCTGCCGATCCGCGGGTGCTCGAGAAAGAGATCCAGTCGACCGGCTTCTTCCGCAACAAGACGAAGTCGATCATCGGCATGGCGCAGGCGCTGGTCGAGCGCCACGGTGGCGAGGTCCCCCAGACCATGGAGGAGTTGACGGCCTTGCCCGGCGTTGGCCGGAAGACCGCCAACGTCATCCTCGGCACATGGTTCCGGAAAAATGAAGGGGTGGTGGTCGACACCCATGTCCAGCGACTCACCCGGCTGCTCAAGCTGTCCAAGCAGGACGATCCGGTGAAGATCGAGCAGGAGCTGATGGCGATCGTGCCACGGAATGACTGGACGTGGTTCTCGCATACACTGATCCAGCACGGTCGAGCCGTCTGCATCGCCCGGCGGCCTCGCTGCGCTGACTGCGTGTTGAATCGCCTCTGCCCGAGCTCCACCGTATGAACCTGCCTCCGGTGGACCGGTCCCAGCTCGTCGCCACCCGGCGCGAGATTCACGAGCACCCCGAGCTCGGATTCGAAGAGACTCGAACATCAGCGCTCATCGCCGACCGGTTGCGCGCGTTCGAGTATCAGGTGACGCCCGGCGTTGGGAGGACGGGTGTGGTCGCCGTGAAGCGAGCTGCAGGCCGTGACGGCCGATGCGTGCTGCTCCGGGCCGACATGGACGCCCTTCCGGTGGAGGAGGCGAATGACGTTCCCTATCGGTCGCGCAACCCCGGCAAGATGCACGCGTGCGGCCATGACGGGCACGTCGCGATTGGGCTTGAGGTAGCACGGCGACTCGCACCGGTGACGGTGGCCGGCAGCGTCAAGTTTGCCTTCCAGCCGGCGGAGGAAGTTTCGAATGGCGCGCAGGCGATGATCGCCGACGGAGTGTTGGAGGCGCCGAAAGTGGACGCGGCGTTCGGGATTCATCTGTGGAACGACTTGCCGGTCGGGACCATCGGCATCACCCCCGGCCCAATCATGGCGTCGGTGGATCAGTTCGAAATCGAGATTCATGGACGGGGCGGGCACGCCGCGGCGCCGCATCAGACGGTGGACGCCGTGCTCGTCGCCGCGCACGTCATCACGGCACTCCAGAGTCTCGTCTCACGACGGCGCGATCCGCTCGAGGACGCCGTCGTCTCCGTGACCGCAGTGCACGCCGGACGCGCCTTCAACGTGATTCCCGCTCGTGCCGACCTCAGTGGCACAGTGCGCACGTTTGGAGGCACGTTCTTCAGGGAAGCGCCGCGACTGATCGAGCAAACGGCGCGCGGCGTCGCAGCGGCGTTCGGCGCGCGCGCCGAAATCCATTACCACCGACTGAGCGGACCGCTGGTCAACGATGAGAAACTCACGGGATTGATGGCAGAGATCGGGAGGGAGCTCGTGGGCGCCGCGAACGTGCGGCACGGCGTCCGAACGATGGGCGGTGAGGACATGGCGTACTTCCTCGAGAAAGTCCCGGGTTGTTTCGCCTTTGTCGGCTCGGCGCCGCGCAGCGGCAACGCGTCGCCACATCACAGCCCCACGTTCGACATCGACGAGGACTCGTTGGTGATCGGCGCCGAGTTGTTGAGCCGCACCGCCGTCCGTTACCTCGAACACTGAATGGCAGCCGCCAACCTGCTGGCATCCGAAGCGTCCGCGTATCTGAAATCCGCCGCGCACCAGCCGGTTCATTGGCGCCCGTGGGGCGACGCGGCGTTTGCACAGGCCCAAGCTGAGCACAAGCCGATCCTGCTCGATATCGGTGCCGTGTGGTGCCACTGGTGCCACGTCATGGACGGCGAGTCATATGAGGACCCCAGCGTGGCCGAAATCCTCAACCGGGATTTCGTCTGCATCAAGGTCGACCGGGACGAGCGCCCCGATGTCGACTCCCGATATCAGCGCGCGGTGCAGGCGCTGAGCGGCCAGGGCGGCTGGCCCCTCACGGCGTTCCTCACACCCGAGGGCGAGGTCTTCTTCGGCGGCACGTATTTCCCGCCCGACAACAATTCCTACGGTCGGCCGGGATTTCGCCGCGTGCTGACGGAAATCGCGCGCGCCTTCCGTGAGGAGCGAGATCGGGTCATGACCAACGCGCGCGCGATCCGCGAGCACGTCACACAGTCGTTGAACGAGGCAAAGCCGGGCGCCGTGAGTGCCGAGCTCGTCACCACGGCCGCGGACCAGATGGCGCGGCTGTTCGATGTCCGCTACGGCGGTTTCGGAAATGCGCCCAAATTCCCCCATCCCGCCGCTCTCGAGTTTCTGCTGGCGCGTATGGCCGACGCCCAAGGTGGAGGGGGGGAGCGGGGGGGGCTCCAGTGGCAGCGGGAAATCGTCGAGAAGACGCTGACGGGCATGGCCCGTGGCGGCATTCGCGATCATCTGGGCGGCGGATTCCATCGCTATTCGGTCGACGAGCGCTGGATTGTGCCGCATTTCGAGAAGATGTCCTACGACAACTCCGAGCTCCTGCGCGCCTATCTCTCCGCCTACCAGGCGCTCGGCACCCCGCTGTATAAGGAGGTCGCCACCGGCATCGTGGACTGGGTACTCCAGGTGATGACCGACAGGGACAAGGCGTCGTTTGCGACGTCCCAGGACGCCGATCTCGCGTTCGGCGACGATGGCGACTATTGGACGTGGACGAGCGAAGAAGCGAACGACGCGTTGACGGCGCAAGAGGGCGCCGTCGCCTCACGCGTGTTCGACATCGAGGAAACGGGGGAGATGCACCACAACCCGAAAAAGAACGTGTTGTGGTGGAAGCAGGATCCGGCGGGCGACGATGAGTGGCCGATCCTGCGGCAGGCGATGCGTACGTTGAAGGCCGCGCGAGACCAGCGGCCCGCGCCGTTCGTCGATCGCACGGCGTATGTGAACTGGAACGCGATGATGGCCGGCGCATTGCTCCAGGCCGGTGCGGTCCTGGATCGAGACGAGTGTAACACTCTTGCGTTGAAGGTCCTTGAACGGATTTGGTCGGAGGCATGGGACCCGAGTCGCGGAATGTCCCACGTGCTCGGGCGAGATCATCCGCACGGCATGCTGGACGACAATGTGCAGTCCGCGGCGGCATTCCTCGATGCCTACGAAGCGACCGGAGAGTCACCGTGGCTCGATCGTGCGCGCCAGGTGATGCGCTACTGTGAAAGCGCGCACGCCGACTCGAGCGGTGGCTATTTCGACCTCGCCGCCGGCAAGAACGGCACCGCGTATCTTGCCGCGCGCGCAAAGCCCGTCCAGGATGCGCCTACCCCGTCGCCAAACGGCGTCGCCGCGCTGGTGCTCGCCCGACTCTGGGCATTGACCGACGATTCAGAATGGCGCATGCGGCTCGATCGGCATCTTGCCGCTTTTGCCGGCAGCGCGCCTGAGCTGTCGCTGTATGGCGCAACGTTGCTGCGCGCCATCGATTGGGCGGTCAACCCCGTCACGCGCATCGAAGTCAAAGGGCCGCTCGGGGACGGTCCCGCGTGCGCGATGCACCTGGTGGCGTTGCAGCAGTACCGGCCCCGCAAGGTCGTCCTCCGTTCGACCGCCGACACCCCCGCCGCGACGGTCTGCGTCGGCACCACCTGCTCGCTCCCGGTCGCCACGCCTGACACGCTCAAACAGCTACTACATTCCTAGACCTCTCAACGCGAGAACGTGAATGCCGAATAAGAAGGCCGTAATCGAAACGGGCAAAGGAACGATCGAGGTGGAGTTGTTCGCTGATGAGGTACCCAACACCGTCGGCAACTTCGAGAAGCTCGCCAATTCAAAATTCTACGATGGCACCAAGTTCCATCGGGTGATCCCGAACTTCATGATTCAGGGCGGCGATCCCTATTCCAAGACCGGCAAAGGTCCGGTCGGAACGGGCGGACCCGGATACAACATCAAGTGCGAAACCGAGAAGAACACGCACAAACACGTCGCGGGGACCCTCTCGATGGCGCATGCGGGAAAGGACACGGGCGGCAGCCAGTTCTTCATCTGCCACTCGGCGCAGCGACATCTCGACGGCGTACACACCGTGTTTGGTCAGGTAACGAAGGGAATGGACGTCGTGAACTCGATTCGGGGCAACGACGAAATCAAGTCGATTCGCGTCTCTTAGGGGGGATCTGTGGTCGCATTGCTATTGGTTCTCGCCATGACAGTTCAGGATTCCGGTGCGTTTGTGGTGCGCCTCGGCAGCGATACGCTGTCGTTGGAACAGTACCAGCGGACCGCAACTCAGCTGCGAGGGGAGTACGTGATTCGCGCGCCGCGCAGCGTGCATCGCATTTACACGGCCGACCTGAATCCCGACGGCACGGTTCGCAAACTCGAAGTCATCACGCACAACATCGGCGGTGGCCCCGGACCCATGGAGACGAGGCTCGCGATCGAGTTTGTCGGCGATACGTCCGTGTGGACCATCCCGCGGGGCGACAGCAGCGTCGTCCAGAAAATCGCGGCACCCCGGGGAACCCTGCCCTACCAGATTCATGTGTATGGCTTGGTCGAGCAGTACGGCCGCTGGGCACGCTCGACCGGAAAAGACAGCGCCGCATTCACCGCCCTCGGCTCGGCGAATCAGATGAGCGGCGGCTACGTGAAAAAGCTCGGTGGCGACACGCTGCGGCTCATGTTCAGCGACGGGCAGCTCGCGGGTCTCGGGCCGTTCACGTTCCGGCTCGATCGGCAGGGACATCTCACGTGGCTCACGGGCAAGGGCAGCACGGTGCAGGTGGAAGTGCAGCGCGTCGCGTCGGTACCCATGGCGCAGGCGAGTGCGATGTTCGCGAACCGCCCGCTCGGGCAGCTGTCTCCGCGTGATACCGCGCGCGGCACGATTGGCGGCGCATCCGTCTGGATCGATTACAGCCGTCCCTCCCGGCGCGGCCGGGACATCTTCGGCGCGCTGGAGCCGTGGGACCGAGTCTGGCGCACAGGTGCAAACGCGGCGACGCAGTTCAGCACGCCGGTCGACCTCGTCATCGGCGGCGCGACCGTCCCCGCGGGCAAGTACACGCTGTGGACGCTGCCGTCGCCGAAGGGCTGGAAGCTCATCGTCAACAAGCAGACCGGCCAGTGGGGCACCGCGTACGACTCCACGCAGGACCTCGTGCGCGTTGACGCGAAGGTCGAAACCCTCGCGACACCGGTCGAGCAGTTTGTGATCGTATTCGAGCCGGCGCCCGACGCGAAGGCCATCACGTTCGCCTGGGACAAGAATCGCTACTCGGTGCCGGTGTCGAAGAAGTAAATGCATCTCGATTTCGCGGTCGTCGCCGACTACGCGCTGGTCGATCAGTCGGGCAAGATGTCGGTGCTCGGCATCTTCCAGCACATCTGGGTGCCGCAGTTCCCCGCGATGCACCCGCGGCTGCACCTCGTGCTGCGCCTCAAGGGAAAACGCACTGAGGTCGGTGAGCATCAGGTCCAGATCAAGCTGATGGACGACGAGGACACGGAGCTCCTGGGAGGCTCGGGCACGGTGAACTTCGCCGAGCCCCCCGCTGGAGTGACCGAAATCGAAGCCGCGGCCGTTCTGGTGTTCGATGTCCCGTTCCCGCATGCGGGCCAGTACCGATTCGAGATCACCGTGGACGGCGAGCGGAAAGCGACGGTGCCGATCACCGTCTCGCAGATGCCGCCGATGCCGGTCCAGGCTCCTCCCCACCCACCGTCTCCGCCCGCGCCGCAGACTCCTGGCAACTAACACGCTGCCGCTCGGCGCATACGTGCGCCTCCCATTACTGCTCGTCGCCGCCGTCCTTGCGCTGTCGTTCGACCTCGGCGGCTACCCGCTGTTAGATCCCGATGAGGGCCGCAACGCCGAAGTAGCCCGCGAGATGGCGCACAGCAACGATTACCTGCTGCCGCATCTGGAAGGATTACCGTATCTCGACAAACCGGTCGTCTATTTCGCCGCCGCCGCAGCCGTCATGGAAGTCCTGGGGCCTACCGAAACCGCCGCGCGCCTGCCCGCGCTGTTGTTCACGATCGCGACCATTGTGGTCGTTGTCCGATTTGGCCGCCGTCGCTGGGGCTCCGACACGGGATGGCTGGCCGGGCTGGCGCTCGCCACGATGCCGCTCGTGCTGGCGTACGCGCGCACGACGATCTTCGACAGCGCCCTCGCCTGCTTCACCACGATCGCGATCATCGCGTTCTGGGAGGAACGACCGGTGCTTGCCTGGGCCGCGATCGGACTCGGCGCGATCACAAAGGGGCCGGTGGCGATTCTCATTCCGCTCGTGACCCTCGTGTCACACGCCCTGCTCACCGGGCGGCCGCTGCGGCGTCTGTTCCCGTTCACCGGCCTCGCTGCATTTGCGCTCGTCGCACTTCCATGGTTTATCGCGGTGTCGGTCCGCATTCCCGATTTCCCGCACTACGTGTTCGTGCGCGAGACGTTCGAACGTGTGATGACGACGCAGTTTCATCGAACCGCACCGTTCTGGTACTATCTCCCGATCGTCCTTGTCGCCGCATTTCCCTGGATTGTCCCCGCGCTGGCGCGGTGGAAAGAGTGGCGGTGGGCGTGGCTCGGCCGTCGCGTCAATGCGCACGCCCAGGACACGCTGCTGCTGGTGTGCTGGGTGCTGGGACCGCTGCTCTTCTTTTCGCTCAACCAGTCGAAGCTGCCCCAGTACGTCCTGCCGCTCATGCCGGCGTTCGCGATCGGCGCCGCGCGCCTCATTACGAATCAGGCGCGCGAGCTGGGGGGCGGCATCGGCGTCGGCCGACGCGCGTATACCGCCATCGCCGCGACCCTTGGCCTCGCGCTCGTCTCGCTCACGCTCTGGCTTCCGGCGCCGATCAGTCTCACACCAGCCGAACGGAGCGCGATCCCAACGGTGGCGCTCGTGCTGGGCATCGCGTTGCTGATCTCTGCCGCTCTGGTCTGGCATGCGGGCCGGCCGGGCCGCGAGCGCCCAGCGCTCGGCGTGATTGGCTATGCGTTGGTCGTGGTCAGCGTGCCCCTCGTGTCGGCGCGATTGCTCGCGGCGGTGGGTGAGGATCGTTCGTCGGCGACGCTCGCTCAGGTAATTCGGAACACCGGTGGCGATTCGGTAGATGTGGTGGGCGTCGGCGCATTTCCCACGTCCCTGCCGTTCTACTTGCGACGCGTCGTGCCCGTATCGACGGGGCACGGGCGCGAACTCACCAGCAACTACATCGCCGACCACTACGAGCAATTTCTGGCGCTTCCAGGCTCGCCCCTCTTGCCACCCGATGGCTGGCGCGAGCGGCTGGCGCGCTGCAGTCGGCCCACCGTCTTCGTCGCGCGCGCGAACGACGCGCGTATCCGCGCGGCACTCGAGCCACACCTCTCGCTGCTCGTGACGGAAGGGCAATACGCGGCATACGGACCATGTGCGGCATCTTCGGCGCGGTAGCGAGCCACGGCGCCCCGCTCCGCCATCCCGAGGCGATGTCGCGTATGGCCGCGGCACTGAAGCATCGCGGACCCGACGGTGAGTGCATCGTGGGTCACGAGCGCGCGCGCATTGGCGCGCGCCGGCTCGCCATCATGGACCTCACAACCGGCGATCAGCCGTTCCAGAGTCCTGACGCCAAGATCTGGATGGTCTGCAACGGCGAGATCTACAACGCCAATGACCTGCGCCGTGAGGCATCCCAGCCAGGTTGGAACTATCCGTTTCGCTCGCGCGGCGACATCGAAACGATCGTTCCGTTTTATGAGCGGTACGGCGCAGATGCGATCGCTCGGCTCGAAGGGATGTTTGGACTCGCGGTCTGGGACGACGCGCGAGGCCGGCTGCTGCTGGCGCGCGATCGCGCCGGTGAGAAGCCGCTCTTTTGGGCCGACGTCCAGGGTGAGCTCCGGTTCGCCTCTGAAGTCCAGGCGCTCCTCGAATTTCCCGATCAGCCCCGGCGTGTGGACCGCCACGCGCTCTCCCTCTATCGGGCACTGGGATATGTGCCGGCGCCCTACACGATGTTCGAGGGGATCCACAAACTGCCGCCGGCGTCGCTGCTCATCTTCGAGAACGGCCGCGCCGAGATTCGGCAGTACTGGAGCGCGGCCGCCGCGGCTGCGCGGCCCTCGCGGCTTTCCTCCGAGAGCACAGATGAGCTACGCGAGACGCTGTTGCGCGCGGTCCAGCGCGAGCTCATGTCCGACGTGCCGCTCGGTGTCTTCACGAGCGGCGGGCTCGATTCGTCACTGCTCGTCGCCGCGGCGGCCCGCGCCATGCGCGGGGACCGAATTCACACCTATGCCGTGCGATTCACGGAACCCGGATACGACGAGAGCGAGTACGCCGAAGCGGTTACGCACGACATCGCGACCGTGCACCACGTCGTGACCGCGGACGATGAATCCCTGGCGCGCGCGCTGGACGTCGTGTCCAGCACGCTCGCCGAGCCTTTGGGCGACCCGGCCGTCCTGCCGACGTGGCTGCTCGCCGAGGCGGCACGGGAGCAGGTGAAGGTGATTCTGTCGGGCGAAGGAGCGGACGAGCTCTTCGGCGGCTACCCGACCTACCTGGGCCACAAGGTCGCCGCGCGCTGGCAGCGCATTCCCGGCCCCGTGCGCCGCCTCGTGCGGCGGGCCGTCGATTTCTGGCCTACGTCGACCGGCAAAATGACGCTCGAGTTCATGCTCAAGCAGTTCCTCTCCGCCGCCGAGCAGCCGTGGCTGGAGCGCCACCTGATCTGGATGGGAGCGGCCACCATCGAGGACGGCGTCATCCCCGAGCTGGCCGCCAAACTCGATGGCTTCCCGCAGGTCGATCAGTTGAATCGCGTGATGTGGTTCGACTTTCTCACGTATCTGCCGGATGACTTGCTGGTGAAAGTCGATCGGGCCACGATGCTCGCCTCGGTCGAGGCGCGCGCCCCATTTCTCGATCGTGAAGTGATGGAGCTCGTCCTCCCCGCGCACTCCGATTTCAAGGTGCACGGCTTCACGACCAAGGCGATATTAAAGGAAGCGGCGCGCGGACTCGTTCCCGATCGCGTGATCGATCGCAAAAAACGCGGCTTGTCGGTGCCGGTCGCGCGCTGGCTCAATACCGGCCTCGCTCCGTTGGCGGATCGTTTGCTCGATACGCCGCTCCTCGCCGAACATCGCGCGCGACGCCGCAATCACGCACGACGGCTGTGGCCGCAGCTGATGCTGGCGCTCTGGGCGGAAAAATGGAAGGTGAATCTTGAACCGTAGCGAAGCGCTCGCGCTGATGCACGATCACAC
>Ga0070704_100002058_pt1 | contig 11165 bp, 11 predicted proteins | sample KBSK5252metaG_FD_65467 | JGI IMG/M metagenome (GOLD analysis project Ga0070704, IMG submission 65467) | Corn, switchgrass and miscanthus rhizosphere microbial communities from Kellogg Biological Station, Michigan, USA - KBS K5-25-2 metaG | ecosystem: Host-associated > Plants > Roots >... | reverse complement strand
TCGCCCTGCGGCGCGAAGGGACGGCCTTCCATGTACGCGAACGTCGTCTCGTCGGGGTTCACGTAGCCGACGCGGGCCCCGCCCTCGATCGACATGTTGCAGATGGTCATCCGCTCGTCCATCGACATCTGCTCGATGGTGTCGCCGGCGTACTCGTACGCATAGCCGTTGCCGCCGCTGATGCCGAGCCGCTGGATGATCGTGAGGATGACGTCCTTCGCGTAGACGCCGCGCGGCAGCCGGCCGGTCACGCGGATGCGCCGCGCCTTCAGCGGCTCGATGGCCATGCACTGCGATGCGAGCACGTCGCGCACCTGCGAGGTGCCGATGCCGAAGGCGACCGCGCCGAACGCGCCGTGCGTGGAGGTGTGGCTGTCGCCGCACGCGATGGTCATGCCGGGCTGCGTCAGGCCGAGCTCGGGGCCGATCACGTGGACGATGCCCTGCCGCTCGTCGCCGATGTCGTAGAGCGGCACGCCGAAGTCGCGGGTGTTGCGCTCGAGCGACGCGATCATGTCCTCGGCCATCACGTCGATGAACGGCCGCTGCCGCTGCCTGGTCGGCACGATGTGATCGACGGTCGCGAAGGTGCGATCCGGCCGCGCGACCTTCCATCCGCGCAGCCGCAGCGCGTCGAACGCCTGCGGCGTCGTCACCTCGTGAATCAGGTGCAGGCCGATGAAGAGCTGCGTCTGCCCCGTCGGAAGCGTGCGGACTTTGTGAAGGTCCCAGACCTTCTGCAGAAGTGTCCTGCCCATGGAAGACGTCAATTGTACTTTACGCGCGTGCGGTGGCCGGAGACGGCCCGGTGCCCTTCCACCCAGTACCGCCACGGCCGCTCGACCGCGACGCGGATGCCGACACGCGGTCCCGTCGCGATTCGGCCGACCGAGATTCCGCGATCCTCGATCGTCAGCTTGCTGTCGGCGAGATCCAGCCGGTTGTCCCTGATCGTGATGCCGAGCGCCTTGGTCAGGTTGCCCGGACCGCGACACAGATCGTGGTCGTTGATCGCGCGTCCATCAGGGGCCCTGCGCTTTTTCATCAGCTCGAGGCCGTCGAGCGGCTGGAGCGCGCGAATCAGGACCGCGCCCGGGTAGCCGTCCGCCTCGGTGACGGCGTTCATCAGGTAGTGGACGCCATAGTTCAGATAGACGTACGCAAAGCCCGCCGGCCCGAACAGCGGCTCGCTGCGCGGGGTGCGGCCGAAGGAGGCGTGGCACGCCGGGTCGTCTTCGCCGATGTACGCCTCGGTCTCGACGATGACGCCGGACGCGACGCCCTGACGCGTGCGATGGACGAGCACCTTGCCGAGCAGATCCTCGGCTACCTTCAGCGTCGGGCGTGCGAAGAAAGAGTGTGGAAGGACGTTGGCGGGTCCGCGTCGCCTTGCACCGGCGCTCCGCGGAACCCGCCCCACGTACGCCCCAGTAGGGCGGGTCCCGCCGAGCACCGAAGCCACGCGAGGCGGACCCGCCGACGTAGGACCCGCCGGACCGCGACGCGGACCCGCCGGACTACCGCGCCGCGTACGCATTGCTGCGGCCGGCGGCGAGCACCTGCTTGAGCGCCTGTCCCGTGTACGAGGCCTCGACCTGCGCCACCTGCTCGGGCGTACCGGTCGCTATCACGTTGCCGCCCTCCTCGCCGCCTTCCGGTCCGAGATCGATCAGGTAGTCGGCCGTCTTGACCACGTCGAGGTTGTGCTCGATGACGACGAGCGTGTGCCCGGCCTCGACCAGCTTCTTGAACGCCGCGAGCAGCTTGGCGATGTCGTCGAAGTGGAGGCCGGTCGTCGGCTCGTCGAGGATGTACAGGAGCCGCTCGCCGCCGAACGACGCGAGGTGCGCGGCAATCTTGATGCGCTGCGCTTCGCCGCCGGACAGCGTGGTCGCCGGCTGGCCGAGGCGCAGGTAGCCGAGGCCGATCTCGTCGAGCACCTGCAGGCGGCGCAGCACTTTCGGCGAGGTCGAGAAGAACGCGAGCGCCTCGCGGACGGTCATCTCGAGCACCTGGTGGACGGTCTTCCCCTTGTAGCGGACCTCGAGCACCTGCGGCTTGAAGCGCTTGCCGTCGCACTGCTCGCACGGCACGAAGACGTCGGCGAGGAATTGCATCTCGACACGCACCTCGCCCTCGCCCTGGCAGGCCTCGCAGCGGCCGCCCGGGACGTTGAACGAGAAGTGGCTGGCGGTGAGGCCGCGCGACTTCGCGTCCTTCGTCAGCGCGAACAGCTCGCGAATCGGGTCGAAGGCCTTCAGATAGGTCACCGGGTTGGAGCGTGGCGTGCGTCCAATCGGCGTCTGATCGACCAGCACGACGTCGGTGATGTATTCGAGCCCCAGCAGCTCGCGGTGCGAACCGACGCGCCGATCCCAGTCGCCTTTCGCGCGCTTGATCGCCGCATACAGCACGTCGTGCACGAGCGTCGACTTCCCCGAGCCGCTCACGCCGGTGACGCACGTCAGCGCGTTCAGCGGAATGGCGATGTCGATGTCCTTCAGGTTGTGCTCGGTGGCGCCTCTCACGCGAAGCTTGTGGGACAAGCCCTTCCGGCGCGGCGACGGCACGGGGATGGCCAGCTCGTTGCGGAGGTACTTGGCCGTCAGCGACCGCGTTTCCTGCAGCAGCCCCGGGTAATCACCGGAGTAGACGACCTTACCGCCCTGCTCGCCCGCTCCGAGACCGATGTCGACGACGTGATCGGCGACGCGAATCATGTCCTCGTCATGCTCCACGACGAGCACGGTGTTGCCCTGGTCGCGGAGCTGCTGGAGGATATCGATCAGGCGGCGGTTGTCGCGCGAGTGAAGGCCTATCGACGGCTCGTCGAGGACGTACAGCGTGCCGACGAGCGCCGAGCCGAGCGACGTCGCGAGGTTGATGCGCTGCGATTCGCCGCCGGAGAGCGTGCTCGAGAGGCGATCGAGCGTCAGGTAGGCGAGTCCCACGTCGCCGAGGAACGACAGCCGGCGGCGGATCTCGCGCAGCACCTTCTCCGCCACCGCCGATTCCTTCTCGGTGAGCTCGAGGTTCGTGAAGAACTGCTGCGCGTCCCGAACGGTCAGCGCCGACACCGCGTCGATCGTGCGGCCGCCGACGCGGACGTCGCGTGCCTCGCGCCGCAGCCGCGCGCCGCCGCAGTCGGGGCACGTGAGGTAGCCGCGATAGCGGCTGAGGAACACGCGGACGTGCACCTTGTACTTCTTGCGCTCGAGCCACCGGAAGAACCCGCGGATGCCGTCGTAGGCGCCGTCGCCTTCGATGACGAACGTCCGCTCCGCGTCGGTGAGCTCGGACCAGGGCACGTCCAGCCTGATGCCCGATCTCCGCGCCGCGCGCTTCAGCTCCGCGAGCTGCGCGCGGTAGTGCGGCTTGCTCCACGGCTCGATGGCGCCCTGATTGATCGACTTCGACGGATCGGGAATCACCAGGGCCATGTCGAGCTCGATGATGTTGCCGAAGCCGTGGCAGGTCGGGCAGGCGCCGAACGGGTTGTTGAAGGAGAAGAGACGCGGCTGCGGCGTTTCGTACGCGATGCCGCAGGTGCGGCATTCGAAGCGCTCTGAAAACTCCAGCCGGTAGGGATCCCCGCCGAGCACCACCGCGAAGGCAGCCCCGCCGCCTTCGCGATACGACGTTTCGATCGAGTCGGTCAGCCGGCTGCGCAGGTCGCCCTCGATCTTCAGCCGATCGACGATGACGTCGAGCGTCGTCCGATCCTTCAGCGCGGCGCGATCGATCTCGTCGAACGGCACGGCGCGGTCGTCGACGAGCAGACGCCCGTAGCCGCGGCGCTGCAGCGTATCCAGCGTCTCGCCAATCGCCGCGAACCCGTTTCCGTTGCGCGACGGCCTGGCGACCTCGGCCTCGACCCCTTCGAGCAGTTCGTCGGCTGTGTCGGTATCCGCCGCGGCCTCTTTCGCGGTCGCGGCGGGAATCGCCACGACCGGAATCTGGAACCCGATCATCACGCGTGTCCCGGCGGGCAGCTCGGTCAGCCGCTTCGCGACGATCTCGGCGGTCTCGCGCACGACCTCCTGGCCGCACTGGCGGCAGAACGTGCGGCCGATGCGCGCGTAGAGCAGCCGCATGTAGTCGTGAATCTCGGTCGTGGTGCCGACCGTCGATCGCGGGTTGCGGACGCTGTTCTTCTGGCGGATGGCAATGGCGGGACAGATGCCCTCGATTTTGTCGACGTCGGGCTTCTCCATCCGCTCGAGGAACTGCCGCGCGTAGGCGGACAGCGACTCGACGTACCGGCGCTGCCCTTCCGCGTAGATGGTGTCGAAGGCGAGCGACGACTTGCCCGACCCGCTGACGCCCGTGAAGATGATGAGCTTGCCCTGGGGCAGCGTGACGTCGACGTTTTTCAGGTTGTGCGTGCGCGCGCCGCGGACGACGAGCGGGCCGCGCGCCGGTTGTCGGGCGTCGGGCATGTATGTCGCGAATTTCCGCGAAACCGTAAGAGATGAATCGTACTACCGCGGTTCAGCCACCGCAAGCGCGCTGGTGTTCCGCACGACGGACAGCGTGAACGCGGTCAGCAGCCCCGCCGCGCCGATTGCGCCGCCGGCGTCGAACAGCCGGACTGTAAGCGGCCCGATCGACACGTGCGGGTCGCCAAGCAGGGCGATGGCGCCGGCCGCAAGGAGGATGCGAAGCTCCGTTGGCCCGATGCCCGCGACCGACATGCGAAACACGCCGTGCACGGCGGTCGCGAGAAATACCTCGCCGGCGACCAGCAGGTAGGCAATCAGGAGCACCAGCGCGATGGCCGGCGTCATGAACGGCGAGCAGGCGAGGCCGGCGAACAGGAGCGTCGCGCCGGCGATGTCAAGAACGTGATCGACGTAGAAGCCGTATCGCGGCCGCTCGGCGCGGCGGACGCGCGCGAGCGTCCCATCGAGGCTGTCGCCGAACCAGTTGAGCGCCAGCGCGACCACCACGAGCCAGAGCGCCCGCCGATCCCACCGTGCGGCCGCGAACGCCGCACCCGCCATCCCCATCGCCAGCAGCGCGAGCGTCGTCAGGTGGTCCGACGTGATCGCCCGCGGGAGCCGCTCGGCGATGAAGATGAGCAGCCGCTTTTCCGCCGCGGCCAGGATGCTTCGGTGTTCCCGCACATGAGTCATGAAAACCCCCTCAGCGATGAATGTGCGAACCGAGGGAAAAACGGCTCAGTCCACGGCGGAATGGCTCATGCACCAGTGCAGTCCTGTGCGGCGCTGGCGGACCTGGGTTCTTGCGGCGGGACTGACTGCCCTGATGCTGGCAGCCCTCTGGCCGGGTCCCAAAAACGACGTTCGTGACGCAAATGTGCCTGTCGGCACGGCGGGATCCGCGGCACCCGAACCCGAGGATTCGTTCGCGACGCTTCACGATCTCGAGACGATGACCGGCGTCCTCGATCCGCATCAGCTGCTCGGATGGCGCGTCGACTTCCACGTGAAGGTCGGCGGCATTCTCAATCCGACGTCGTTCTGGATCGGCAAGGCGGACGACCACGTGCCCGTCGTCGCGATGACGCCCGTCGAGCCGGGTCAGGCCGTGTGGATTACGGGAACGGTCGAGGGACGGAAGCGCGACGTGTACATCCGGGCGGACTCGGTCACGCCCGAGTAGTGGCGGACCTCACGTGCGCCGTCGCAGCGCCTTCGCCACAACTTTGAGATCCGCGACGAGCGATTCGTAGGCGGCGCGTCTGCCTTCGGAGTCGGGCGCGCGCAGCACCGCGGACGGGTGGATGGTCGCCACGACCGCATGCGCGGGCCCGGCGAGTCCTTTCGCATCGGCCGCGTCCAGCAGCGTGCCGCGGTTCTGCATCAACTTGAACTGCGGGCCGAGCACCGCCTGCGCGGCGGTCGCACCGAGACATACCAGCACCTCCGGCTTGACGGCTCGCAGCTCCGCTTGGAGCCACGGCCGGCACGCCTTGATTTCCGACGCGCGCGGCTTCTTGTGAATGCGGCGCTTGCCGCGCGGCTCCCACTTGAAATGCTTGACCGCGTTGGTGAGGTAGACATCGGCGCGCGGGATGCCGGCGTCTTCGAGCGCCTTGTCGAGCATCGCGCCCGCGGGGCCGACAAACGGTTCGCCCTGCCGATCTTCCTGGTCGCCCGGCTGCTCGCCGACGAACATGACGCGCGCCTTCGCGGGCCCGGCGCCGAAGACGACCTGCGTGGCCGTCTTGTACAGGTCGCATCCCCGGCACTCGTGGGCCGCGGCGCTCAGCGCCCTGACGCTGCTGGTCTTTGGGACAAAGGGGGCGGCGGACCGTTCAGAGCGGGGATTGGCGTGTTCGGGACTTCCTTTTTCGCCACGCACCCTGACGGCAGTATACTCAGACCTCTCCGCCTTCCGGTCGAGCTACGGCGAGCCTTGCCGAAGCGCGACGCGCGACGGCGATCAACAACCCAGGAGGTTGAGTGATGCGTGCACTGCTGACCGCAAGCCTCGTCTTCGGCCTCGCCACGGCGGCGATGGCCCAGACGGCCGATCTCAAGGTGGGCGACCAGGCCCCGAACTTCAAGCTGCAGGCGACCGACGGCAAGACCTACCAGTTGTCCGACTTCAAGGGGAAGAAGCCGGTGGTCGTCGCGTGGTTCCCGGCGGCGTTCACGCGCGGCTGCACGATCGAGTGCAAGTCGCTCGCGGAAAACGGCGACAAGATCAAGATGTACGACGTGAGCTACTTCATGGCGAGCGTCGATCCGATTGAGAAGAACACCGAGTTCGCCAAGGCGAAGAGCGTCACGCTCGGCCAGGGCGCCAATCAGACGGTGGTCGAGAAGAAGGAAGCCGACTTCCCGCTGCTGAGCGACCCGAGCAAGGAGACGGCGAAGGCGTACGGCGTGCTCAACGAGCGCGGCGTCGCGAACCGCTGGACGTTCTACATCGACAAGACCGGAAAGATCTCCTACATCGAGAAGATGGTGAAGCCCGAGACCTCAGCGGAAGACATGATCGGCAAGCTTGCCGAGCTGAAGGTCCCGATGACGCACAAGGGCACGAAGTAGCACCGCACTTCGCACCTCAACCTCCTGACTGATCCGGGGCCGCGGGCTCCGGATCAGCTTCTCCCCTCGCGCCTCCTTTCTTGCATGTACTCGCGGTGATGAAGAACACCGCGAAACAGTCCAGATGCGCCCTCGCCCTCGCACTGATGCTGGCGGCGGTGGCGCCGGCGCTTGCCATCGAGTCGAAGATCTTCGAAACCGCGGTCCGCGGTTACCCCGTGATGCGCGATGCGAGCGGCCGCCGCATCGCCGACGGCACCTTCGTGCAGACGCTCGAGAAGGATCGCCTGCACGTCCAGATCACCTACGTTGGCGACAACGATCACCGCTTCGAGGAGACGATCGTGATGCGCCAGCGGCCCGAGCTCGTCCAGGACGCGTGGCAGTGGCGCGAGCTCGAGCGCGGCAAGCCCGTGCGCACCTTCGAGGTGAACCTCGCCACCGGCGACGCACACGCCACGAAGCTGGAAAAAGGCGAGATGAAGGAGTGGTCCGACCACATCGACGTGGAGCGCGGCACCACGTTCGCCGGCTTCGGTTTCACGATGGCGGCCAAGGCGCTCCGCGACCGGCTCGTGAAGGGAGAGACCGTCGACCTGAAAGCCGTCGGCTTCACGCCGTCGCCGAAGGTCGTGACGGTCGCGATGTCGTACGCCGGCCGCGACACCGTGCGCATGTCGGGGCGCGCCATCGCCGCCGACCACTATCTCGTGCATCCGAAGATCCCGGCGATCGCGAAGCTGTTCGTCAAGGTCCCGGATGCACACATCTGGCTGACGACGCCGCCCGCGGGCTTCCTGCGCTACGAAGGCTCGCTCGCCGAACCAACCGACATGATCGTCCGGATCGACCTGCTGCCGGGTGAGCCGAGCGGGGCGGCAACGCCTGTCGCCACGGGCGGCAAGACGCCGGCGGCCAACGAGAAGAAGGAGTCCGAGAAGAAGGAGTCCGAGAAGAAGGAATCCGAGAAGAAGGAATCCGGAAAGAAGGAGTCGGGAAAGAAGTAGTCGGCGTAGGGTCCGCCTTCAGGCGGACCTCCCACTCAGGCGGTCCGCGACAACTGCGGCGGGACCGAAGACGGCTCCTCGGCCGCCTTCCTCCCGTAGCAATCGGGACAGAGGCCGACCGACGAGGTCGTGTTCTTGCGCTGCTGCAGGAACTGATCGATCGACAGCCACTCGCCGTTGACCGACACGCGCCGGCACCACGCGCACATCGTCAGCATGTACGAGAGGCGCTGGATGCGCGCGATCGCCTCGCGCAGCACGCCGAGCACCGTGATGAACAGGCAGAGCGCCGCGACGACCTTGATCGAGAACTCGTACGGGCGAATCGGCTTCAGCATCGCGCCGAAGGAGCGCGCCGGCAGGTCCCAGTACTCGTCGAGCGCGAAGATGACGATCAGGCCGATGAAGCCGGCGACGGCGAGCGTGATGATCGGGGGCAGCGAGCTGGTGCGGCGGGCGTGATCGCGGTTGCCGTGGCGGCTCATTTCGCCTCCGCGACCGGGCGCGAGAACGCCGGGGCGAACGTCGTCTGGCACTCCGGACACATGCCGTGCGTCGTTTCGACTTGATCGCGCGACTCGACGAACAGCTCGAATTCCATCCAGCGGCCCTCGTCGCCGACGCGCTGGCAGCCGGCGCAGAGAATCAGCAGCGATTCCAGGTACGCGAGGCGGCGGAAGGTCAGCCAGGACACGCCGGTGACGGCGGCGCCGAGCAGCAGCACGCAGCCGGACTCGATCGCCACCTCGACCGGACGCCACGGTGTCGGCGGGGCGCCGAGCACCATGTGTGGCAGGTCGAGGTATTCGTTCACCCAGATCAGGAGGGCGACGAAAATGAACCCCAGCGCCTCGAGAAGTAGGGCTTCGTTAACTGCGCGTGACCGCATTTGCATTGGACTTTGGGGGTCTTTGTACTTATCGGCAGAAACGCGGCGGGCTTTGGACCCTGCTACAATCGACAGTCCGATAGATTCCCGCCTGCGCCGGCGTAGCTCAGTTGGTAGAGCGGCTGATTCGTAATCAGCAGGTCCGCGGTTCAAGCCCGCGCGCCGGCTCCACAAACCAAATCAACAACTTACGGGATCAGTGCATCCCGAGCGTGTGAGGGCTGGGCAATTGCCATAAAGGCTTCAGAACTGAACACTCCACTTGCATGGCGACTTTTCGCGTCCTTCCGGCTGCCCTCGTCGTGATCGGCGCGTTCACCCCGACAATCCAGGCGCAGACAGCTCGGAACCCCGCCGCCCTACCTCGCCTCTTCGGTGGGATTGGATTCGAGTCGCTGAAGAATGACGTCCCAAGACGCAACGGCTCCCATCAAACTCCACAGAACCCCTATGCGCTCGAAGTTTTTGGGCTGGACAGCTTCGCGACGCGAATCGAAGGTGGCGGCGCAATCGCGGCTTGGTTGGGCGCGGGTGTCGAATTCCTCAGCCTGCCGACCCGCGGCCCGCTGGTGACCAGCACCATCGGCACCAGGACCACTACTCACCGCGCGGAGTCAGTGGTGCTTGCGGTGGGGCGTGGGCGGCTCTTTGGCAGACAGCCGATTGCCGTCGATCTCGTTGGTGGTATAGGCGCGATCTTCCAGGACTATGCGTTCCGCCTTGAATTCTGCGGCCTCAGCGGCCCCGGTTGCTCGGTCTTTCGTGACGAACGCCTGAATCGCGCATCGCGGGCAGTAGTTGTCGGTGTCGATGCACCCGTTCGGATAGTGAGTCACCTCTGGGTAGTCCCGGAAATTCGGTTTTACCACGCACCCGCGCCACAACTCGCCAACGGACAGCAATGGCGGTCACCCGACCGGAGAGCGATAGGCCTTACTGGACGGGCCGGATGGTGATTTCGACGCGACGCGAGCGTTGAGTCGTTCCGGTTTGCCAGCTGTCGAAAGGAGCTGATCCCGTCAGCGAGTGCCGCGGCCGCTCGACGCCGCGAGGTCGCGGTTCAAGACCGTGGCGAGCCGGGCGCCGGCGAGAGCCACGCGGGCTTCGCCGATCTGCCGCGCGTGCGTCTGGTAGGCAGGGGTCAGCGTGTAGGGTCCCACGTCCGCGCGAACCGGCGTTTGATACACCTCGGACCTGGCGAGCGCGAAGCTTTCCTGCACCCACTGCGGGGGGTCGACCACGCGCACGCGGTCGGCCGGTGCGGCCGCCAGCCGCCGCGCAGCAGCCATCGCCGACGCGACGTCTTCCTGGAAGCCAAGCAGCCCGTCCCACACGCTGTGCAGGTTCGTCGTCATGCGGCACGCGGTGTCCTCGCAGATGTGGACGCTGTTGCCGCCGTTGTCGCCGTCGAAATGCCCGGGCGTGACGCGAGTCGCCGCGTGGAGCGGCTGGTGAATGTCGCCGACGATGTGCAGCAGCCACGTGAGGTCGTACGACTTCAGCGCGTCAGCGGCCGTCGGCGAGGCGAGCACCGACAGAAACAGCGCGATGCGGTCCTGCGCGTTCGGCACCGGGATCGACGGCAGATGCGCGCCCGCGACGCCGCTGAACGGGATGTCCACGAAGTGCCAGTACTTGTGGCGGAACGTGTCCGCGTAGCCGAGATTGCGCGACGACAGCGCGCCGCCCGGGCGGTTGCCGCCCTGTGTGCCGTCGTCGCGATACGCGGGATCCGACTTGATCTGGTCGGCCCACGTGGCCGCGATCATGAAGACGGCGAGGTTGCGCTCGCCGGCTGGCACTGTCGAAGGAATCATCGCCAGCCATCGGCGGTAGTACGGATTCATCCGCACGAGCCGATCGACCCGCTCGCGTACCACGGGCGTCAATTGCTGATACGCGACGAAGGCCACGGCCATGTGCCCCTTGTCGTTCCAGGCCGCCGCAGGCCGTGTGAACAACACCACCGCCACGCACAGCGCCACGAGGATGCGGCCGACGGCAGGCCTCGCTCTCATCACCATTGATCAACGATGGCTGAATGATATGCGAACAGGTTCGGAAGGCGTGCGGGGCGGGTGAGGTGGGCGGCCTCACCTGCCCTTCCCTGCTGATGCCGGTTACGGCGCGATGAACCCGCTGAAGAACCGCGGCTTCAGGCGGACGGCGTCCGGCACCGGAAACGGGAAGCCGACCACGACCGCACGGCCCCGAACCCGGTTCTGTGCCTGGCAGTTCTGCGTGCACACG
>Ga0070704_100002057_pt1 | contig 11165 bp, 9 predicted proteins | sample KBSK5252metaG_FD_65467 | JGI IMG/M metagenome (GOLD analysis project Ga0070704, IMG submission 65467) | Corn, switchgrass and miscanthus rhizosphere microbial communities from Kellogg Biological Station, Michigan, USA - KBS K5-25-2 metaG | ecosystem: Host-associated > Plants > Roots >... | reverse complement strand
CGTCGGCGCGCCGCTGACGTTCACCGTCACGCTGCCCGACGCAACCCCTGACGCTGCGGGGGTCGTGGCTGGCGGCGTCGTTCCGGACGCTGGCGGAGTAGTTGGAGGAGTGCTCGAGCCAGCCTGAGCCCCGACCGCAGCCGTAACCGTTGCGTTGGTGGCTGTCCGCAACGTCGTCGTCGCAAGGCCGTTCTGATCGGTTGTCGCAAACGACTGGTCGATGAGTCCAGCGGTCGTTGAGAACGTCACCGGCGCGGCGCTGAGCGGGTTGCCGTTGACGTCGAGCGCCTGCGCGGTGATGACCGATGTGCCGCCGATTGCTGGCAGCAGCGTCGGGTTCGCGCTCACTCGAACGCTGCCGACGGCCGCCGTTCCGATGAGGATGCGCAGCGGGGTCTGCGAGCTCGTGGCGACGCCGCCAGAGATGGCGGTAATGAGGGCGGTGCCCGAGGCCGTGCCGGCCTGGAACTTCACCCGCACGATGCCGCTGGCGTCGGTCTCAGCCTGCCCCGGCTGAATGGATCCCAGGGTCGTCGTAAATGACACGAGCGTGCCGCGCTGCGGCGGCGTTCCGGCAGGTTCGATGACCTGGGCGACGATGTCGGCGCTGCCGTTGATCGGAAGCGCGGTGACCGGCGTCGTGAGCGTGATGGCCGACCCGCTTGGCGCAAGCAGCGGGACTTTGTCGCAGCCGAAGGCAGAAATCGCGAGGCCGCCGACGACGGCAAGGCCGGCGAGGTGACGTTGGACCCGTGTTATCATGAATTTCCTAAGTATTTTAAGGCCATGAGGTTACGAGATCAAGCTGAGCGGAGATTTAAACAGCGAGGCGAGCAGGGGTACGCCATGGCGGCCCTGCTGGTGGCGATGAGCATCATGGCCGTGATGATGACTGTGGCCATGCCGGTCTGGAAGCACCAGACCCAGCGCGAGCGTGAGGAAGAGCTCGTCTTCCGGGGCATGCAATACGTGCACGCCATTGCACTGTTTCAGCGCAAGTTCGCCAACGCCTATCCGCCAAACGTCGACGTGCTGGTTGACCAACGCTTCCTCCGCAAGAAGTTCAAGGACCCGATCACCAACGACGATTTCCAGCTGCTCCCGGCCGGTGCCGGCACGCAGGCGCCCGGTCAGACCGCGCCTCAGCCGGGCAGCGGCCGCGGCGGCGACGCGCCGGGGGCCGGCGCCGCGCCGCCGACTCGAGGCACGACCGTCGCGGCGCAGCCGACGCAAACGCAGGGTCAACCGGCGACCGGCGGCGCCCTGCGCGGCGTCTCGCCGATCGGCACGCCCGGCGCCGGCGGCGGAACCACCGCCGGCATCGGCGGCGTCGCGAGCAAGAGCAAGGACACGTCGATTCGCCTCTACAACGGCCGCAGCCATTACAACGAGTGGGCGTTCGTCTACCAGCCGCAGGTTCAACAAGCCGGGCAGGGCGGCGCGCCCGGCACTGCGCAACCCGGCCAGGTGCCGGGTCAGCGCGGCGGCCTGCCGATTCAACCCGGCGGACGCCGCGGCGGCGCCAGCCCGTTCGACGGCCCCGGCGGCCGCGGCGGCGGCCGCGGCTTCGGCCCCGGCCAGCAGACGCCGATCCAGCCGCCAAACCCACGCGGGCGCCAGTAGCGCGCGCGCGAAAAACCTGCGCGCGCCTGCGGCGTAGGTCGCGGCGCTGCAAACGCGCCGCGTAAGTCGGGTAGGTTTGTTGGGTTCGAGTAACGAAGGTAGCGAACCCTTCAACGCTAACCCAACCAACCCACCCGACCTACTCGACCCACCCGACGACTCCCGTGAGCCTCAGTTATGACGTCGGAGCTTCGCGCACGGCCGACTCGCGCCGTTCTTCGTTCCCGAGATTGCGCGCAATGACCACGGCGGCAGCCGCGGCGAGCACGAGGAGAGCGATGCCGCGTGTGGCGCTGCGCAGCAGGATTTCACCGACGCCGAAGAGCGAGGCGTAGACGAGCACGCATCCGAGCAGCGCGTTGAGGAGCTCGCCGCCGAGCGACGCCGACGCCGGCGGCAGGCCCGCCGCGGCGGCGACCGGCGCCCAGCCCGGGCCATGCGGCCGCACCCGGCGATAGAACGCCACCAGCGTCCCCGCCGGTTCCGGCGCCGTCATCGCCGTGACCGCGAGCCACGCGATCGTTGTCAGCGTCACCGTGACGAGCATGAGGTAGGCGAAGTCGCGAGGCCGATCGCTGTCCCACCCGAGCGCGAGCTGCAGATACAGCGACACCGCGGCGGCGACTACCATCGCCGACACTTCGGACCAGGCGTTGATGCGCCACCAGAACCACCGCAGCAGCAGCACCGAACCGGTGCCGGCTCCGGTCACGATCAACAACTTCCACGCCTGCTCGATCGAGGCGAGGTGGAGCGTCACGTAGATCGACACGAGCATCAGGCCGACGGTGATCGCCTGCGACACGAGCACGTATTCGCCTTCCGGGCGGTCGCGCCGCACGAACCGGCGATAGAAGTCGTTGACGACGTACGAGGCGCCCCAATTCAGCTGCGTGCCGATGGTGGACATGTAGGCGGCGCAGAAGGCCGCGAGCATGATGCCGCGCAGCGCCGTGGGGAACACGTTTGGATCCATCAGCGTGCGCACGTAGCCCGACTCTTTGTCCTGCAGCGTCGGGTAGAGGACGAGCGACGCGAGGGCGGTCAGGATCCACGGCCACGGCCGCACCGCGTAGTGCGCGATGTTGAACCAGAGAGTGGCGAACAGCCCATGTCGTTCGTTCTTCGCCGAGAAGATGCGCTGGGCGACGTAGCCGCCGCCGCCCGGCTCGGCGCCGGGGTACCAACTCGCCCACCAGCTGACGCCGAGGTAGACGAACAAGGTGATCGCCGGCATCCACGCCGAGTCGGCCGAAGGGAAGAACGCGAGCCGGGAGCCGCCGCCGGCCGCGGCATCCAGCAGCCGCACCTTCTCCTCCAGCGCCGCGAGCCCGCCGGCCGCCTGCACGGCGTAGTAGGCGAGCGCCAGCACCATGCCCATCTTCAGTACGAACTGGACGAGGTCGGTGACGAGCACGCCCCACAGCCCGGCGAGCGTCGTGTAGAAGGCGGTGAACGCGAGCATCGCCACCAGCACCCACAGCGCGCGCCCGACGTCGAGGCCGAGCGTCACCTGCAGGATCTTCAGCATCGCGAGGTTCACCCAGCCGATGACGATGCAGTTGATGGGCACGCCGAGATACAGCGCCCGGAAGCCACGCAGGAACGCGGCCGGCGTGCCGGCATAGCGCAGCTCGGCGAACTCGACGTCGGTCATGACGCCGGCGCGTCGCCACAGCCGCGCGTAGACGAACACCGTCAGCATGCCGCTGGCCGCCATGTTCCACCACAACCAGTTGCCGGCGATGCCGTAGCGCGCGACCATGCCCGTAACCACGAGCGGCGTGTCGGCGGAGAAGGTCGTGGCGACCATCGAGGTTCCTGCCAGCCACCACGGCACGTTGCGCCCGGACAGGAAGAACTCGGTGGTGCTGCCCCGCGCGCGCCGTGCGTAGTACAACCCGATCGCGAGATTCAGCGCGAAATAGGCGCCGATGACGATCCAATCGACGACGGTCAGCGTCATAGGATCTGACCCGCAGGAGAAGCGGAGATTAGACCTCGCTCAGCGCGTCGTGGAATGCTCGCCGCACCGTGCGCATCTGGTCGAGCGTGCCGGCGCCGCAGGCTCGGTTGGTGAGCAGCACGTAGTACCGATCGCGGGCCGGATCGATCCACAGCGAGGTGCCGGTGAACCCGACGTGGCCGAACGCCGTTGCCGACATGCGTGTGCCGCACGACGAAGTCGGCAGCATCGTATCCCACCCCAGGGCGCGCGAGCTGCCGCTCACGCTGGTGCGTTTGGTGAACTCGGACACCAGTCCCGGCGCGAACGGCGGGGGTGCGTCGCTGGCGCCGCGGGCCGCCCGGAGCAGGGCGCGCGCGAAGCTGCCGACGGCGGGGGCCGTGCCGAAGAGTCCGGCGTGGCCGGCCGCGCCGCCGAGGGCGGCCGCGTAGTTGTCGTGGACTTCACCGGCCAGCACGCGCCCGCGCCGCGCGTCCTCGTCCATCGGCATCGTCCGCGCGGTGAGCTCGCGCTGCGCGGGCGGAACCTCGAACGCCAGCAGGTCGCCGCCCAACCGCAGCCGCGATGCGAACCGATCGAACTGCCCAGCCAGTGGCCGCCTGCCGCGATCGGCAATCAGGAATCCGAGCAGGATGAAGCCGAGATCGCTGTAGATCGACGCCGACCGCGGCGGATACTCCAGCGCGATGACACCGATGTCGTGCTCGAACTCGCGCCGCGTGCCGGGCGGCGCGTCGACGAGGCGCGCGGGCAGCCCCGAGGCGTGCTCGAGCAGATCGCGGACCGTGACCGCTTCACGATCGGCGCCTCGCCAGTCGTCGAAGAACGACCTGACCGGCTCGTCGAGGCGAAGCGCGCCGGCCTGCACGAGCTCCATCGCCAGGGTGGCCGTCGCCATCGGCTTGGTCAGCGAGGCGAGATCGAACGGCGTGTCGATGCTGGCCGGCCGCGCGTCCGCCGCGAAGCTCAACCTGCCGAGACCGTCGCTCCATCCCGGGCCGCGGCTGTCGCCGACCTCTATTGCCGCCGCCGGAAAGATCCGCGACGCAATCGCGTCGTCGACGATCTTCAACGCGGCGTCGTAGCCGCTCATCCGCGCGCACCCTGCCGCACGCCGGCAGCGTGTGCGGCGAAGGCGACGAACGCGGTGATCGAGGCGCCGATGAAGATGTACCAGGTGAATGCGATCGGGGTCCAGCCCCAGACGATGGTCATCACCGCGAGGCCGGCGATCATGCCGATGAAGGTTTCGGCCTCCGTGATCGTCGAGGCGAGCGTGCCGAGGAGAAACGCACCGAGTACGGGGCCCGACGCATAGGAGAGCACCGCCAGCCCGGCATCGAGCACCGAACGCTGCATCAGCTGCGCGCCCAGCGCCACGCCGATCTGCACCACCCCCCACACGATCGTCCACAACCGCGAGACGCGCATCAGTGTCTGCTCGTCGGCGTCGGGCCGGTGGTACTTCAGATAGAAGTCGTTGACGGTCGTCGCCGCCATCGAGTTGAGCGACGGCGACAGCGCCGCGGCGACGATGGCGGCAACGATGAACCCGGCGGCGCCGTGGGTCAGCGCGGTGACGATGAAGCCGGGCAGGAGCTCGTCGCTGCGGCCGAGCGTCCGCGGCATCGGCACGTGCTGGTAATAGGTGAACAGCATGACGCCGATGACGAGGAAGAGCACGAACTGCGCGAAGACGAGGAAGCCGCTGAGGATCAACCCGCGCGACGCCTCCCGCTGCGAACGCGCCGACAGCAGCCGCTGGACGAGGAACTGATCGGTGCCGTGCGTCGAGAGCGTCAGCGCGACGCCGCCGATGACGCCGGCCCAGAACGTGTACGGCCGCGTCAGGATCAGCGAGAAGTCGAGCACGCGGAACTTGCCGGCAGCGGTGCCGGCGCGGACGACTTCGCTCCATCCGCCGGGAATGAGCGCGAGCAGCGAAAAGAAAACCACCGCGGCGCCGGCGATGTAGACGAACAGCTGCACGACGTCGGTCCAGATCACGGCGGATGCGCCGCCGCGCACGGTGTAGACGATCATCGCCGCGCCGATCACCAGAACGGCAACGGGCACCGGCACGTGGGTCACCACCGAGATCACCAGCGCGGTGGCGAACAACCGGATTCCGTCGGCGAGCGAGCGGGTGATCAGGAAGATGATCGCCGACAGGTTCTTCACGCGCGGGCCGAAGCGGCGCTGCAGCAGCTCGTACGACGTCATCAGCTCGCCGCGGAAATAGGCAGGGATGAACAGCAGGCTGACGATGACGCGGCCGATGATGTAGCCGAAGACCAGCTGCAGGAAGGTCATGTCGCTGCCGTAGGCGGTCGCCGGCACGCTGATGAAGGTGAGCGTGCTGGTCTCGGTGGCGACGATGGTGAAGCAGATCGCCCACCACGGAACCGACTGGCCGGTGAGGAAGTAGTCGCGGGTCGTCTTCTGGAAGCGCGCGAAGTAGGAGCCGAACGCGGTGATCGCCAGGAGGTACCCGCCAATCACCAGGTAGTCGACCCAGGTCAGGACCATGCGCGGTGCGCGGCGGCGGCGATCCCGGGGTCCACTACTGGCTGCCGGTGAACGCGGCGCGTCCGACCTGCGACAGATAGCCTGGGCCGCGTGCCGGGTCGGCGAGGCTGTCGTACGAGAAGAGGATGACGCCGCCGGCGCCAATCCGCCGCGCGGCGTGGACGTTTTCGGCGATCTGCGCCGGCGACAGCCGGTAGGCGCCGATGCCCGCCCAGAGCGGCCGCCCGCCGGCGATCTCGTGCGCGCTGGCAATCTGCGCCGCGAACGCCGCCGGATCGGTCGTGTAGGCCATCGGGCAGACGACGTCGATCAGGCCGGCGTCGGCCCAGCCGCGCCAATCCTGGAGCCGCCGGTCCGCCGCTTCATTGGCGTCCGGCACGACCGCGGCGCTGACGATGGCCGCTGGCCGAACGAGTTTGACCGCCTGTCGGATGGCCGTCAGCAGCGCCGTCAGCCGCTCGATGCGGAAGGCGCGCCATCGCTGCGGGTAGGCCAGCGTGTAGATCGTCGGCTCGGCGCCGGCCGCGCGGGCATCGTAGCGGCCGCGATCGGCGGCGTTCAACTCGTCGACGAGCGACGCGCGGAACGCGGCGAGCGCGCCGGCGCTGTAGTCGAAGTCTTCGCGCGGGTAGCGGATGTAATCGAGGTGAACGCCGTCGAGGTCGTAGCGTTCGACGATGTCGCGGATGATGCCGGTGGTGTAGGCGGCCGCGGCCGGGGTGACCGGCGACAGGTATAGCCCTTCGAGCTCGTTGGACTGACCACGAACGAAGCGCGCCAGGCGGCCGAGATATCCCGGGCTTCTCGGATCGACGCTCACGAGCTCGCCGGCCAGCGCCCGCGGCACCATCAACCACTCGGGGTGACGGAAGACCACGTGGCCGCGCGCCGACGGCAATTCGCCGGTGTTGGCGACGAGATTGACGTTGATCCAGGCGTGCACCTGCAATCCCGCGTCGTGGGCGTGCGCGATCGTCGCCGCCAGCGGATCGAAGTCCGGCTGCGCGTCGAGCGAGGGAGGTTTCGGCTCGAGGCCTTTCTGAAAGTACGCGTCGCCGCGGCCCCGCACCTGGACCAGGAGGGTGTTGAAGCCGCCGGCCTTTGCCGACGACACCATCGTCGCGATTGCCGCCGGCGAGGTGAGCGTCGTGCGCACGACCCACAGCGCGCGCACTTCAGACCCGGCCCTGAGCTCCGTTGAAGGCCTTGTCCTGACCTGCGTCGAAGGGCTTGGCCCGAGCGCAGTCGAAGGGGTGGGCTCGGCGCCGAGCGGCGACGAGAGAACCAGCGCCGCGGCAATCGCGGCGAGTGCGTGGGAAGGGGACGCGTGACGCATCGAACCGCCGCACAGCATAACGTACGACCGCGTCCGCTCCTCGCGGCTCGAACGCTGCCCGCGCGTGCGTCCGCTCGTCGTGCAGGCGTGTCGCGATACTATCGTTGCCGACATGCACGTCATCGGCATCGACGCCGGAGGGACCAAGACCGTCTGCCTGCTCGCGGACGAGCGCGGCATGATCCTCTCCGAGGGCCGCGGGCCCGGCGCCAACCTGCACGCGGCCGGGGAGCACGCCGTCGAGCAGGTGCTTCGCGAGGTGATGACGGCCGCGATCGGCAGCCGCGCCACCGTGCCGGCGGCAATCTGCCTCGGCATCGCCGGCGTCGATCGCGAAGACGAGATGCGCACGATCCGGACGCTGATGGAGCGCATCGGCCACAAATCGCGCGTCCTGGTGGTCAACGACGCGCTCATCGCGCTGGCCGCCGGGGCCAGGGACGCGCCGGCGATCGTCATCATCTCGGGCACCGGCTCGATCGTCTACGGCCGCAACGGCCAGGGCGAGGCGGCCCGCGCCGGCGGCTGGGGACACATGATCGGCGACGAGGGCAGCGGTTACTGGATCGGACGCGAGGCGCTGTCGGCGGTGATGCGCGCAGCCGACGGCCGCGGCCCGGCGACGCGGCTGACGACGGCCATCCTGGGTCACCTCAACCTCAATGACGAGTCGCGGCTGCCACGGATCGTCTACGACCGCGAAACGCCGCGGATGACGGTGGCGGCGATGGGCCCCATCGTCCAGGAAGCGGCGGAGCAGGGCGACGCGGTGGCGCGGCGCATCCTCGAGCGGGCGGTCGACGAGCTGGTGCTGGGCGCGCAGTCGGTGGCGTCGAGGCTCGAGATGCGCGGCGACGAGTTCACCTTCTTCCTCTCCGGCGGCGCGTTTCGGGTGGTGCCGTGGCTGGTCGGCGAGTTGTCGCGGCGGCTGGTGGAGGTGGCGCCGCGCTGCCAGGTGGAGATGCTGAACGAAGAGCCGGCGGTCGGCGCCGTCTGGCTGGCGCTGGCCGAGGCGCAGGGCAAGGCGAACGTGCCGCACTATGCGCGTCCGCGTCTTTGAGTCGGCGCCGGCGCTGGCGCGCGCGCTCGCGGCGTCGATCGCGCGGACGCTGAAGGCCAATCCGCGCAGCGTGCTCGGGCTGCCGACCGGCCGCACGCCCATTCCGTTGTATCGCGAGCTGGCGCGGCTGCACGCTGCCGGCAAGGTCGACTTCAGCCGCGCCGTGACCTTCAATCTCGACGAGTTCCTCGGCCTCACCGCCGCCGATCCGCGCAGCTACCGCACCTTCATGCAGCGGCACCTGTTCGATCACGTGAACCTGCCGCCCCGGCGCATCCACTTTCTCGACGGCAGCGCGACGTCGCGCGCGGCGGTCGAGCGCGAGTGCGCGCGCTACGAGCGCGCGATCGAGCGCGCCGGCGGAATCGACCTGCAGCTTCTCGGGCTCGGCACCAACGGCCATATCGGCTTCAACGAGCCGGCGCGCGCGCTGGCGGCGAGGACCCACTGCTCGCGGCTGACGCCGGCGACGCGGCGCGCCAACGCGCCCCTGTTCGGCAACCGGATCTCAGCGGTGCCGCGCGAGGCGTTGTCGATGGGGATGGCAACGATCCTTCATGCCCGGCGGATCGTCCTGGTGGCCACCGGCGCCACCAAGGCGCGGTGCGTGGAGCGGATGATTCACGGGCCGTTAAACCCTCGGCTGCCCGCTTCGTTCTTACAATTGCACCGGCAGGTGGAAGTCTGGCTGGACCGCGCCGCAGCGGAGCACGTGTCGGCGTCAGCCGACCTTGAGTAATTCCTTCAGGCGCTCTTCCACGTCCTCGCCGATGGCGTCGCGGACGAAGTCGTGCGACTTGCGCAGGCGGGCGAGCGCTTGAACGTAGGTGAGGCCGCTCTTCTGCATCACGATCGCCGCCTTGACGTTCCAGTGCGACCGGCGGAGCAGTTTGTCGGCGTCGTCGTACTCGAGGCCGGTGACGATGATGATGATCCGGCGCGCGCGATCCTTGAGCTTCTCCGATCCCATCTGCACGTCGACCATCAGGTTGCCGTAGGTCTTGCCGATCCGGACCATCGACGCGGTGGTCAGCATGTTGAGGACCATCTTGGTCGCGGTGCCCGCCTTCAGCCGCGTCGAGCCGGCGATGACTTCGGGCCCGACCGCCGGGGCGATGGTGAGATCGACGAAGGTCTGAAGCTCGGTGCGCGGATCGCAGGTGACGAAGATGATCTTCGAGCCGGCGCGGCGCGCGCGGGTCAGCGCGCCGCGGACGAACTGCGTCATGCCGCTGGCCGAGACGCCGATGACCACGTCCTTCTTGGTCGGCCGCAGGCGGTTGATCGAGCGCGCGCCTTCCTCGTAGTTATCCTCGACGCCTTCGCGCGCGCGCAGGATCGCGCCCTGGCCGCCGGCCATGATCGCCTGTACCAGGTCGGGATCGGTGCCGAAGGTGGGCGGCATCTCGGCCGATTCGAGCACGCCGAGGCGGCCGCTGGTACCCGCGCCGACGAAGACGATGCGTCCGTTCTTGCGCAACGCCTGGGTGATGATCTCGACGCCGACGGCGATGCGCTCCTTCTCGCGCTGCACCGCGGCCAGCATCTTGCGATCCTCGCTGAGCATCCCTTCGACGATGTCGGCTGCGGAGAGCTTGTCGATGTTGAGCGTGGCCGGGTTGATTTGCTCGGTGGGAAGCGACTGCCACTTGGACCGGACAGGCATGCGATCACTACCTTTGCGCCAAGCCGCGAATACTATCATAGTCGTTCGACATGGGACGGCGTCCGTTGACCGCCGCGATCGACGCGTACCTCGACCATCTGCGCGTCGAGCGGCGGCTGGCCGATCACACGCTCGAGAGCTACGCGCGCGACCTGACCGCGCTGGCGCAGTTCGCCGCCGGGCGCGGCGCCCACATCGAATCGCTGGATCGGCAGGCGCTCGAACTGTTCGTCCGCGAACAGGTGACGCGCGGCCTCTCACCGCGCTCGGTGGCGCGGATGGTGGCGGCGGTGCGCGGCTGCTACCGCTTTCTCGTCGTCGACCGGCGGCTCGACCGCAACCCGGCCGACGACCTGCGCCCGCCGCGCGCCTGGCCGGCGTTGCCGAAGTTCCTGTCGCTCGATGAAGTCGACGCGCTGATCGCGCAGCCCGACGTCACCACGCCGCTTGGCTTGCGCGACCGCGCGCTGATCGAGCTGCTCTACGCCACGGGACTCCGCGTCAGCGAGCTCGTCGGCGTGCGCTTCGGCGATCTCCATCTCGACGACGCGTATCTGACCTGCGTGGGGAAAGGAAGCAAGGAACGACTGGTGCCGATCGGGGAACAGGCGGCCCTCTGGATTCGGCGCTACCAGCGCGAGTCGCGCCCGCAACTGACCGACGCCGTGCCCAAGGCGCGCGACGTAGTCTTCGTCAACGCGCGCGGCGGGCCGCTGACGCGCGTCGGGTTCTGGAAGATCCTGAAGCGCTACGGCCGCACGGCGCAGCTGCCGCGCATGTTGAGCCCACACGTGCTGCGCCACTCGTTTGCCACCCATTTGCTGGAGAACGGCGCCGACTTGCGCGCGATTCAGCTCATGCTGGGGCACGCCGATCTGTCGACAACGCAGATTTACACCCACGTGCTCGAAACACGGCTGCGGAGCATCTACGACCGCTTCCACCCACGCGCTTGATTCTGCTAAACTTAACCGTTTCTCGTCAC
>Ga0070704_100002056_pt1 | contig 11166 bp, 6 predicted proteins | sample KBSK5252metaG_FD_65467 | JGI IMG/M metagenome (GOLD analysis project Ga0070704, IMG submission 65467) | Corn, switchgrass and miscanthus rhizosphere microbial communities from Kellogg Biological Station, Michigan, USA - KBS K5-25-2 metaG | ecosystem: Host-associated > Plants > Roots >... | reverse complement strand
GTGGCGCAGTCCTGATGGCCGACGCCGGTATTGGTGCGCTTGTCCTTCAGATAACACGCCTGATCGACCAGCTCGCCCGTCAGACTGATTTCGGCGGCGGGAGCAGGGACGACGGCGAGCGTCAAGAGCACGACTGAAGCGAGTAGGTGGCGCATGGGTCTCCTGTCGGCCAATATACGTTCCGCTCTTGCGGGCGTCAAGGCAATGACGTTGCGCGACTGGAACGCACGACGACGAGCGGCCTTCTCATCAACGTCAACGTACGTAGGGGCCGGTCTTTAGACCGGCCCGCGTCGGGACGGCCTCAAAGGCCGTCCCCTACCGAAACCGGAACTCCGCCGATCCCATTAATGAGATAGCTTCTAGAACGAGAATCGCGCCCCCAACTGGATCTCGCGCGGCGGGAAGTACTGCGTCGGTCGCAGCCACGTCGCTGCGGGCGATCCAGAAATGAGCCCGTAGTTGTTGTTCACCAGCGCCACGTTCTCCTTGTTGAGAAGGTTGAACGTCTCGAGATAGACCTGAAGGCGCGCGATACCGGGCATCGGCACGGTCCACGCCACCCGCGCGTCGAGCGAATTCATGCCCGGCCCGCGGAACGAGAACGGCTGGAGACCCGGCGTGCGATCGCCGAACTTCTGATCGCCGTTGGGGTCGAGGCCGGCGGCGGTCGGGTCGACGGCGAGGCCCGTACGCGCGCGGAAGATGCCGGACAGCTGCACCGCCGACGTGACGTTGTACCAGGTGCTGATCAGGCCGCGCACCTTCGGCACGTCAGGCGCCGGACCGTAGTCGCACATCAAGCCGCAGCGCTGGTCGTTGATCGTCCCGTTGATGCCGCTGGCAGCCAGCGGCGTCTGCAGCGAGCGCGCCCAGGTGATGTTGCCCTCGTAGCCGAACAGGCGGCCCCGCCTGGTCAACTCGACAAAGGCGCCCTGGTATTCGGCCGGCCCTTCGAACCGAATCTGGTTGATCGACCGGTAATTCGCATCGGGACGAATCCAGGCGCTTCCGTTCCAATCGAGGTTCGTGTCGTAGGTGAACTCCTTGAACCACGACTTCGTGTAAATCACGCTGCCGGCGATGCGCACGTTCGGCGTCAGGACGCGCTCGATGGTCCCGACCACCTGCGCGCTGGCGGGAACCTTCACCTCACTCGGCATGATCGACACGTTGACGACGCTGCGCGGCACGTTGGCCGGGATGGTGCCGAACACATTGGGGTAGCGCGGCGCGCCCGGCGTAGTTGGCGTGTAGGTCACCGACGTCGTCTGCTCCTGCCCCTTCAGCGAGGTGAAGAAGCCGGTCTGGTTCTGCCACAGCTTGTCGTAATAGATGCCGGTGCTCATCTTGAGGAATGTCTTGCCTGAGCCGGTGGGGTCGTAGGAGAGCGCAAATCGCGGCCCGAAGTTGTTGTAGTCGTTGCCGAACGGCGTCCCGCTCTTCGCGTGCTCCGGATTCAGCTCGAGGTCGTAGCGGACGCCGTAGTTCAACGTCAGGTTCTTGCCGGCCTGCCACGAGTCCTGCACGAACCCCGAGATGTACTGGTGCGTCCGGGGATTCGAGACGTCGCCGAACGTCTGGGTGTAGGTCGCATAGTTGCCGCTGAGGAAATTCGGCATCGAGCTGAAGTTGTACTTGCCGGTGTAACCCGAGAAGAACGCCCAGCGAAGGTGCGAATACAGGTAGTCGCCACCGACCTTGATCTGATGGCGATCCTTGAACGTCGTCCAGGAATAGATGGTCTGGATCGGATAGGTCGCGGTATCGCCCTGGAAGCCCGCCGAGCCGAAGACGGCAACGTTGGTGATCGTCACCCGCGGCGGTGACGCGTTGGTGAGGTCGCCGATGTTGATCTGCCCATCGGAGGTGAGCGGCTGACCGCCGAAGGCGTAGCCGCCCGGCGTGTAGAACCGCGGGCTGTACGACACCTTGAGGTCGTGCAGCATCTTGCCGCCGTGCGTGACCGCGGTCCACTTCACGAACGCGGCGTGATCGACGTAGACGAGGTGATTCGACGCCGCCGAGCGCGTCGTGAACGGCTCGGGCTGCGACGCCATGTGATCGGTCTGCGTGCCGAAGGTATACGCGACCTCGATGCGCTGCGTATCGCGCAGGTTGTAGTTCCACTTGCCCATCGCGAAGTTCAGGCGGAGGAACCGGGGCACGATGCCGACGTCGGCCGCCGGCAGCCCGATGATGGCGGCGTTCTGTGGCGTGATGCCGTTGTCGAACGGCGTGTCCTCGGTCGTGCGCTCATAGGCGCCGAAGAAGAAGCTCTTGTTCTGCTTCAGCGGTCCGCCGAAGCTGCCGCCCCACTGCTGGCGGCGGAACTCCGACTTCGGCCGGCCGAGCGCCTTCTCGCCGAAGTCCTGTGCGTTCAGTTTTTCGTTGCGGAAGAAGCCGTAGCCGCTGCCGCGGAACTCGTTGCCGCCCGACTTCGTGATCGCGTTGATGACCCCGCCCAGCGCGCGGCCGTACTCCGCGGCTCCGCCGAAGGTGACGACCTGGAACTCCTGGATCGAATCCTGACTGTGCCGCGTCTTCGGCATCGCGAAGGTCTCGTCCAGATTGTAGAACCCGTCGACCAGCAGCGACCCTTCCTTCGAGCGGGCGCCGCCGACCACGGTGCCGGTTCCTTGAATGGTCGTGACGTTCTCGGTGGCCGCGGGGAGAAGCAGAGCAAAATCGAGGTACTGCCGGTTGCGGCTGGGAAGCGAATTGATCGTCTCCTGCGTGATGACGCTGCTGAGATCGGTCTTCTTGCTCTCGATGAGCGGCGCTTCGCCGGTAACCGTGATCGATTCCTGAATGGTGCCGACGGCGAGGTTGAAGTCGATGACGGCGACCGATCCGATGTTGACCGTCACCTCCGGACGCCTGACGCTGGAGAACCCGGTCAGCTCCGCAGTGACGGAATATCGGCTCGGCTGCAGCGCTGGAATCCGGTACCGGCCGCCCTCAGCGGTGACACTGGTTCGCGACTCGCCGGTCACCAGGTTCACGACGGTCACGGTCGCGCCGGGCACCGCCGAACCGGTCTGATCCACGACGGTGCCGGCAATCGCCCCGGTCTGCTCCTGGGCCCGCAACGGCGAGACGCCGGCGGCGAATGTGGCGATGCTCAGCGCCGCGAGCATTCGCATGAACCGGTGAATCCTTCTGTTCGATCCGTGCATGTGGCCCTCTCCCCTTGTTGGTTCCAGCTATCTCTTCGACCGATTGAGTCGGCGACGAACCAGGCGTGTGCGTCGTCGTTGAAACGGGCGCATCTGCGGCGACGCAGGCGAGCCGGCCGCAGACGGGTTGCCATCGCCTGATGAGTTTGGAGCCCGAATTGTAATCCACGAGGGCCATGACTGGCCAAACGACCCGCGGTGATTTCGCCGGCTACGACTTGAAAATACTCTTGGGAATCTTGCCGACGACGACCTGCGTCCCGTCGACCGCTTCGGCGATATGGAAGTCGACAGCCAGACTGGCGAGCGACAGCGCCTTCGAGGCGGTCAAATGCTTCTCCGTCACCAGGAAGTTGATAACTTCCAGGGTCGCCAGCCTGAGCGCGCGGTCCAGATCGAGATCGATGCCCATCATCACGTAGTGCGTAGCGGTCTCCGCCCGCGGCGCCGTGATGGTCTTCCCCTTGTGCACGACAAAACGAAAGTCGCCGGTGAGCGATTGTTCCAGCGCGTTGCCGCTCACCTCGCCGTCGCCCTGCGTGCCGTGCGGATCGCCGACGTAGAAACGCGCGCCGGAATGGAAGACCGGGAGGAACAGGCTCGTCCCCGCTGTCAACATCTTGAAATCGAGGTTGCCGCCGTAGACGCCCGGAGGTCCGGAGCCCTGGAGACCGGCGACTCGGACGCCAGGCTCACCGACCACCGGATTGCGCGGCGCCACGGCCATGGTGCCCATGAACGGTGCCATCGGCACGTGAATCGTGTCGGAGAAGAGCGCGACGTCACGACCGTTCACCGTGCCCGTGCGAATGACGTGGATCTGCTCGGTCTCGGGAAGCGGCGGTGGTGGATCGCCTGGCTTGGACGCGTAGGCGGCGCGCAGCACCCCGGCCGATGGCGTCGTGCTGTTGACCCCGTACGGCACGCGCTGCGTTACGTCCAGAATCTGCACTTCCAGCGTGTCGCCTGGCTCGGCTCCGTCGATGTAGATCGGACCGGTCAGGATGTGTCCGCCACCGGCATCACGCCGGCTGCGCCGCGCTTCCCAGATGTCGATCAGATCCTTCAGGACTTCGTCGCGCTTGACGCCGAACGCACCGAAGTAGTCGACGGGGCTTTGATCCTGGTTCAGCCCGCGCTGCGAGACCGTGTCGATGCGGACGGTCTGCCCCGACTTCACCGTCAGTACCGGAGCCCGGTCGATCGGAAAGACGCCAAAGACCACGGTCTCCGGTCGCGATGGGACGAACAACGAGCCTGGCCCGGTTTGCGCCAGCGTCGGAAGCGCGACGAGCAGCGCGCCCACTATCATGAAACCCGACCGCATCACGATCCGCATCCCCAAGGCCTTGCGAGCGCGTCAGCGCCGCGGCGCGTCGCCCCCGGAGATCTGACGCACCGATGGCAGACTGAACGCGACGAATTCGGCGCGATGGCCGAGGCCGCCAATCGCGACGAGCACGTACTGCTTGCCGTCGGCGCTGTAGGTCATCGGCGCGCCGGTCGTGCCGGCGGGCAACTCGGTTTCCCAGACCACTTTCCCCGTTGTCTTGTCGTAGGCGCGGAACTTGTTCCCGCCGCCACCGCGCGGAACCCTGACCGCGGTCTTGTCCCCCTCTCCCAGGAAGAGGAGCGTTTTCGTCAGCAGCGGCGCGCGTCGTCCCGGCGTCCCGAGCGGCGGCAGCTTGAGCCCTTTCAAGAGCGGATGATCGCGCGGCCCATCGCCGATCGGCGTCATCCAGACGTGCTCGCCGCGGTTGAGATCGATCGCGGTCACCCGCCCGTACGGCGGCTTGAGCAACGGCAGGCCATCGGGCCCGAGCATGTCCGGTGTGCCGTCAACCTGATACGCGTAGCGGCCGTTCGGCTCGCCTTTCTTCAGCGCCAACAGAAACACGGACGACATCGACGGCACGTACATGATGTTCGTTTCGGGGTCGAGCGCCGCGCCGTCCCAGTTGGCTCCGCCGATCCAGCTCGGCACCATCAACGTGCCCTTCTTGCCTCCGGGTTCGTCGCTCTTCACAGAGGGCGGCGTATATATCGGGCCGATGACGTACTGCTTCGTCAGGTCGAGCGCCTTGGCCCGCAGCTCGGGCGTGAAATCGATCAGATCGTCGACACTGATGCCCTGGCGTTCGAACGGCGCCGGCCTCGTCGGGAACGGCTGCACCGGCGCATACCACTCACCCGGCACGTTGCCCTTGGGGGCGGGGCGTTGTTCGATCGGCCAGACCGGCACGCCGGTGACGCGATCGAACACGAACGTGAAACCCATCTTCGTGATTTGCGCCACCGCCTTGATCGACCGCCCGCCGACGTTGAGGTCCGCGAGAATCGGCGCGGCGGGGCTCTCGTAGTCCCAGAGGTTGTGGTGGACCAGCTGATAGTGCCAGACACGCTTGCCCGTCTTCGCGTCCAGGCAGACCAGCGCATCGGCAAAGAGATTGTCGCCGGGCCGTTCGCCGCCGTACCAGTCGTACTCAGGCGCGTCGAGCGGCACGTAGATGTAGCCCAGCTCGGGGTCGGCGGTCATCACCGCCCAGCTGTCGGCGCCGCCTGAGCGCTCCCACGACTGCTGCTGCCACGTGTCGTTGCCGAACTCGCCCGCGCCAGGAATCGTCCTGAATGTCCACAGCAGCTTGCCGGTTCGGACGTTGTACGCCCGGATGTCGCCGATCGTTCGCGGCAGCTTCCGCGCATCGACTGCCGGCGCCGCCGTGGCGGCGCCCGGCTGGCCGCCGGGGTTCTCTCCCGTGGCGATCGTCCCATTGCCGGCGACGACCACGATGTCGTTCACCACCAGCGGAAAGCCGGACCACGAATAGTTGCGAACCGGCAGGCGATAGCCTTCCGTCAGGTTGATCTTTCCCTCGTCGCCGAACTCCTTCACCGGCTTGCCGGTCTTGGCGTTGAGGGCGAACAGATAGCGGCCGCGAACGCTCAACGTGCGCCCGTCTTGTCCATCAGCCCAGTAGCTCAGTCCGCGAACCTTCCTGCGGTCCGCGTAACCCTGCAGACCGGGGACGAGCGGCTCCTGCATCCACAACGTTTCGCCGGTCGTCGGGTTGATGGCTTCCACCAGCCCGACCCCGTTCGCCGCGTACAACACGCCGTTGACCATCAACGGCGTGGATTCGAAATTCTGCCGGCTCTCGTCGTTCAACAGGTTCTTTTCGCGGCCGGGGAGCTCGGCCACGACTTCCGGATACGCGCGGGCGACCTCAGCCGGTACCGCGGGGTGACGCCACGCAATGCGCAGGTCTTTCACGTTCGCCGCGCTGATCTGATCCAGGGCCGAGTACTTGGACGCGCGCTCGTCGCCACCGTAGAAGCGCCATTCGCCTTGCTTCATCGGCTGGGCGCGTTGCGCGACCATGATGCCGGATGGCAGGAGCACGGCGCATAGTGTGACGAGGGCGCGAAACCATGGTCTGATCATCTTTCGCTCCGTTACCGCACGAGTGGCCGTTCGGCTTCGACTGCCGGCATCCGTGACGTCTGGGTGACTGGAAGGAACCGCGACCGTCGCCGCGAGCCCGGTTTCGCGAGACTAATCGAACTGCGCATCAGGCACAAGTAGATCGCGAATCCGACGACTGTGCGAAGATTTGCGCGAGGTGCTATGAATCTGTGGATGTCCGGCCGCGGTTGGCACGGCGTGGCGATCGTCGCGATGTCTGCCTACGTGCTCTGGGGAATCATGCTCGTCGCGAACACCGCGCCGCGGGAACAGGCGGCAAAGTCTGTCTGGGACGCGGTGTATACGGACGCGCAGGCCTCGCGCGGCAAGGAAGTCTATGGCCGGGAATGCGGCGCGTGTCATCTCGACAGCCTCGGCGGCGCCGACATGGCCCCCGGCCTCGCCGGCGAGGCGTTCCTGACCACCTGGAACGATCTGTCGGTCGGCGACCTCTTCGAGCGTATTCGCATTTCGATGCCGCAGGACAATGCGGCCGGTCTCACCCGTCAGCAGTACGTCGATATCGTGGCCTACATCCTCCAGGCCAATAAGTTCCCGACCGGAGCCAGCGAGCTCGTTCATGACCTTCCCACGTTGAAGGCGATCAGGATCCTGAGCAAGAAGCCGGCGTAGGCACGGGGCCGCCGGCGTGGTGGTTCATGGCGACGCTGCTGGATCGCCGTCGATCGAGCGTTCGCGTCGACAGATCGCAAACATCTATAATCCGCCCCGTGTCGGCCACCCGACGCGAATTCCTGACTATTTCCGCGGCCGCATCCGTGACGCTGCTCACGATGCCGGCGGTGGCGCCCACGCCGCAGAACGCTGGACGCCTGCTCGGCGTCATGCGTCTGGGCGGGCGCGACCGGCAGCCTCCACCGCTCGAAACCCTGCTGTCGTCGGGCGCGAACGCGCGCCTGTTCACGGATCTCTCGACGTTGTCGGAAACGACGCTCGTCATTCCAAACACCCGTTTTTTCGTCCGAACGGCGTGCCCCGCCGCCGTGCCGGCCGGTGACGACTGGTCGATCGAGATCGGCGGTCTCGTCGCCCGGCCGCGATCGATTGCGCTCGCCTCGCTGCGCGGCCTGGTGCAGGCCACCGGCACGCATCTGATCGAATGCTCAGGCAACGCGGATCCGACCAACTTCGGCTTGATGAGCGCCGCGCGCTGGGACGGGATTCCGATGGCCGCGCTGCTCGAGCGGGCGGGCCCGCTGCGTCACGCCCGTCGGGTGCTCGTCAACGGCATCGATTTCGCGGACAGGACGCCGACGTCGCTGCCGGGCGCGAGCTGGATTTTCACCCGCGACGAGCTCGAGAAGACCGGCGCGTTTCTCGCCACGCGCATGAACGGCGCGCCGCTCGACCGCGACCACGGCGCTCCGGCGCGGCTCGTCGTTCCCGGCTGGTACGGCTGCACCTGCATCAAGTGGGTGAAGCAGGTCGAACTGGTCGACGACGACGTCCCGGCCACGTCGCAGATGCGCGAGTTCGCCGGCCGCACCCACCAGGAGCCCGGCGCGACGCTGGCGCGCGATTTCCGGCCGGCCGACATCGATCACGCCGCCATTCCGGTGCGGGTCGAGAAATGGCTGATCCGCGATCGCGTCGCCTATCGCGTCGTCGGCATCGTGTGGGGCGGCGCCAGGCCGACCAACGCGCTGCAGATTCGCTTCAACCGTGACGAGCCGTTCGTCGCTGTCGAAGACTGCCCGCTGCCGGCGTCGACGACGACCTGGAGCCGGTGGTCGCATCTCTGGCGGCCGGCCGCGCCGGGCAGCTATCAAATCGCGCTGCGGATCGGCGACCGGGCGGTTCGGACGAGGCGGCTCGATCGCTTCTTCTACGCGCGCGACGTCGACATCGACGAAGTGTGAGCGGCCGAAGAACTCTCGTAAAGGATCGGCGGGTGGTTCGTGACGACAAAGGACAGAACGATGACGAGACGAACTGTGAGCGCAAGACGGCTGGCGTGGCAACTGACGGCGATCGTCCTCGGATCGGGCCTCGTCTGGACCGGCGTCATGGCCCAGGCGCCCCAGGAGCTGATCATCCGCAACGGCCTGGTGGTGAACGTCGACGGACGACGGCAGGCCGATGTCCGGGTGCGCAATGGCGCGATCGCGGAGATTGGGCCAAACCTGGCGGCAACAGCCGGAGCCAGGGAAATCGACGCGCGGGGCCGTCTCCTCGTGCCCGGCGGCATCGACCCGCATAGCCACCCGATGGCCGAACGCCCGGCGCAGCCCGATCGGCGCGTGATCGAGGACTACACCACCGTTTCAGGCGCGGCGCTGGCCGGCGGCGTCACGACCGTCACCAACTTCATCTCGAAGCCTGCGGCCGAGGACGTCGGCGCGTTCCTGGATCGGAACACCGCGCTGGTCGAGAAAGCCGGCATCGCGGACTTCCTGCTGCACGTCAACCTGGGCAGCGATCCCAGCTGGCTGACGCCGGCCGCGCTACAGACGCTTGTGAGCAAGGGCTACACGAGCACGAAAACGTTCATGCGCGAGCCGTACTTCGATACGAACGCCGTCGCCTTCGTCAAAGCGTTCAGGCTGTCGGGCGTGGCCGGCGTGCTCAGCATGATCCATTGCGAAGATGCGTCAACGCTGGCGGAGCTCGACGAACGAATGGTGGCCGACGGACGCGGCAGCCTGACCAATCTGGCCCTCAGCCGCCCGGTCGTCACCGAGGAACTGGCGGTGCAGCGCGCGGTGGCCATCTCCGAAACCACCGGCGCGCCGATCTACATCGTCCACCTCTCGTCGGAGCGCGCGCTTCGCGCCGCCGAAGTCGGACAGTCGCGCGGCCTGCCGATTTATATTGAAACGCGTCCGATGCTGATCCACTTGAACGAATCGCGCCTGCTGAACCCGGACGCCGGGCTGTACGCGGGATCGCCGCCGATCCGGTCACAACGCGACGTCGACGCGCTGTGGGACGGCATCGCGCGCGGCAGCGTGCACACGGTCGGCACCGATCACGGCGTCCGCACGCGCGAGGAAAAAGTCGACCCGACGCTCAACGTGGTGACGAGACGCGAGGGCGTCAGCAACATCCAGCACTATCGAGCGCTGCTGTACTCCGAAGGCGTGCGCAGCGGCCGGATCACGGCGGAACAGTTCGTGGCGGTGACCGCGACGAACCCGGCGAAGCTGTTCGGACTTTATCCGCGCAAGGGCGCGATCCAGGTCGGATCCGACGCCGATATCGTCATCTGGGATCCGAACCTCAAAAAAACCATCCGGGACGCGGACGAGCTGTCCGCGGCAAAGTGGTCGCTCTATGACGGCTGGGAAGTGACCGGCTGGGCGACGACGACGATCCGGCGCGGCGAGATCGTGTTCCAGGACGGAAAGGTCATCGGCAAGCCTGGCACCGGGAAAGTCATCCCGCAGGCGAAATGGACGAAGCCGACGCTGACGTGGTCGTTCTGAACGGCGCGTCGGCCGAGCCGACCGCGCTGCCACCATCTCTCCGCTGCTGATTGCGGAAACGATAAATCGGTTGTTCAGATTCCGAAGCGCCATCAGGCGGCCCGAGGTGCGGGCCGCCTGATGTGTCGTGGCGAGGACCGTCCGGTCAGAAGATCAGATGGACGGCGAGCTGCGCGCGGCGTGGTGCGTAGCCGTTGCCCGTGTTGGCCACGGGTAAACCGAACCGCGCGTTGTTGACCTGGGTCACGTAGCTGCCGTAGTTGGCGTGGTTGAACAGGTTGAACACCTCCGCCATCAGCGACACCTTGGTCGTTCCGCCGAGCGGCACTTCCTTGCTCACGCGGACGTCGACCTTGTGGAGGGGGTCACCCCACAGCGCGTTGCGCGGGATCACGCATCCGGTGCAGATCGTCGTCGGGCCGTCCCAGCGATCGGCGACCGCGCTGGGAATGGCGATCGGCGCCAGGTTGTTGAAGCGGTTGTTGCCGGGGATGCCGAACGGCACGCTGCCGATGACGGCGGAGTACGGGTTGCCCGAGCCGTAGAAGTACGAACCGCTGACCGACACCCGCCACGGCAGCTGATAGATGGCGTAGCTGCGCAGCGTATGCCGCTGGAACTCGCGCGACACCGCGTACTCGCCGTCGACGGCGTCGAAGTTGTTGTTCGACGAGCCGCCGTTGTTCGCTCCGGCAGTGTCCTTGTAGAGGAACATCAGCGTGTAGTTGACGCCGAGCTGGAGCTTGTTCGTCATCCGGCGCGTGAGCGCCGTCGGCATCGCGATGTAGTTCCGGTAGCCGGTGCTCTCGTAATAGAGGATGTTGGCGTAGGCCGGGTTCGGCCGGCCGAAGACCGCCGGCGACTTGTTGTAGCCGGTGGCCGGGTCGTAGAACACGTTCGGGTCGGTGATCGTGCGGCTGTTGTACCAGCGGAACTGGACGACGTCGATGTCGAGCGACGTGTTCGCGGCGAGCTGATGACCGACGCCGAAGCTGGTCTGCCACGTGAAATCGTTCTTGTAGCCCGGCGCGAACGCCGTACCCGTCTGCGCCGGCAGCGGCACTTTGCAATCGGCCGG
>Ga0070704_100002050_pt1 | contig 11181 bp, 12 predicted proteins | sample KBSK5252metaG_FD_65467 | JGI IMG/M metagenome (GOLD analysis project Ga0070704, IMG submission 65467) | Corn, switchgrass and miscanthus rhizosphere microbial communities from Kellogg Biological Station, Michigan, USA - KBS K5-25-2 metaG | ecosystem: Host-associated > Plants > Roots >... | reverse complement strand
CCGTTGTGGGCGCTGGTGTTCCAGCATCACTGGCAGTTCCAGAGCGGGCGCCTCGGAGCGCGGGCCGAGCGGGACGGCACGATCGACCCCGATGCCCCCTGGGGATTCGGGAACTACGCGCTGTGCGCCATCCCATGGGTCGCCGCCGTCTCGACAGGACTCGTGCCCGACCGGCCGCTGCAGGCGCCGCCGGGCCCGTCCCGCTTCGACTACGACCCCGATTCTTTCCGGGCCGGCACCAGTGATTGGTGTCGCTACTTCGCCGCGGCGGACGCCGCCGACCCGGGCGATGACGAGCCCGTTCGCCTGGCCCTGTGGAAGGCCCACAAGGCCTGCCTCGACGTTGTCGCCCACCGGTTGGCGACCGTCGATTCCGGCTCCGACTCGCCGGCCGAGCTCGCCTTCCTGCGCGGCTGGTGCCGCATGGTCGACTATCTCTGGGCGGCCGCGTGGCGGACCGACTTCGACTTCACCGTCACCCACGGCCTCGGGGTCCTCCCCGCCCGCCTGCTCGACGACCGCCCCGAGCGCCCGGACCTTCCAGCCCGGGTCGGGCGCAATGTTGCCACCGTCATCCGTCTGTCCCGTTCGCCGGCGTGGCGGCACCGCGTCAACCTGACCCTGTGGCGCCGCGTCATGCGCAGCCGTGAAGCCCGCGACGACGTGCTGGCCATGCTCGACGCCCTCTTCAATCCGAACCCGGGCAACGTCGCCGCCCGCCGCCGGCTGGTCCGCTACCTGCTCCGCGGTTGACCCGGCGCGCTACCTCGGTGACGGCACCACCACGACGGGCCGCTGGGAGTGGTCGATGAGATGGTCGCTCAGCCCCTGCATGAGCCGGTGCACGAACCCGCTCCCGTTGCGGTGGCCGATCACGATCAGGTCTGCGTCCTCCCGTCGGGCGGTGTCGAGCAGGGCCCGGACGGGTTCGGCGTCGGATACCAGCGCCCGATACGCCACCCCGGCGGCCTGGAGAGGGGCACACCACTCTTCCAACGCCCGCCTGGCTTCTTCCTTGCGGCCACCGGCATGGGGGAACATCCCCAGTCCGGTGGCGGCCGACGCGGCTGCCTGACCGATCAGCGCTGTCCCGGTGGAGTGGACGGCCACCACCTCTCCGCTCGGCCCTGCCGCCTCGGCGGCCCACCGCATGGCGGCCTGCGCCGCGGCCGAGCCGTCAACGCCGACGAGGACCCGTTTCTGTTCCATGCATACCTCCTTGAAGATCTATCGCTCTACGATAGTTCTTCCCGGCTGAGCCGTCTCTTAGACGCCTGCGCCGCAGTGAGGTCCAGCCACTCATCCCTGCCGTCCGGCTTGTTCTAACGGGTCCCTGCCCGAAGCGAGTCGGCCTCTTCCTGCTCCGCGATGCCGGCCGCCTCGAGATCGGGGTCGTCGAGCAGTTCGCCGGCGACTTCCTTCGCCTTGCCGACGATGCCGGCGGCGATCCCTTTCACTGCCTCTTCCAGAGTCTCCTCTTCGCCCACGATGGAGACGTTCCCGGCGCTGCCGTGCGACAAACAAGAAAGCATCATCCGGGATCGGGGTCCGGTCCGAACACCCGGCATGACCCGCTCCACCACATTGGCCGGTCCGGTCATCCTCGCCCTCGCGGTCGCCCTCGTAGCCGGTGGGTGTGGGAGCGGCGACACCAAAAACAACCAGGGGGCGCAGGTCACGGCACCCGGTGAGGCGCCGGTGCGGATCGTCAGCTTCCAGTTCACACCGCAGACCGTGACCGTCAAAGCGGGCACCAAGGTGACGTGGACCAACGATGACACCGCCATCCACAGCCTCAAGGACACGAGCCCGCTGGCCACTCCGGTCAGCCAGGACCTGGGGAAAGCCGCCACGTTCTCGATCACCTACGAACGGCCGGGCTCGTACAGCTACATCTGCGGCATCCACCAGTACATGACCGGCACCGTCACCGTCACGCCCTAGTCAGGAGCACCTTCAGGAGGTTGTTGCGTGGAAATCAGTGAGAGGGAGCTACGCGCCATGGTCGCCGGTATCGACGACCAGCACCGCGCCGCCATGGACACGTTCGGCGAAGACAGCCGAGCGCTCATCTTCGAAACCGGCCCGTCACGACGGAAGTTCCTGGCTGGCCTGGGCCTCGGCAGCGCCGCGCTGGTCATCGGCTCGGCGGCCATGCCGGTCGGCCGGCTGGTCCCCAGAGCCTGGAGCCAGACGACCCCCAGCGACGGCGACATCGCCACCTTCGCCGCCAGCGTGGAGTACGCCGCCGTGGCCGCCTACCAGGCTGCCGCCAAGAGCGGCAAGATCAAGAACAAAGCCATCCTCGACGCCGCCACGGCCTTCGCCGGTCAGCACCAGCAGCACGGCGACGCCTTCAAGGCCGCCGGCACGAATCCCAACGTGGCCGCCAACAAGGGCGTCCTCGACATGGTCACGCCGCAACTCACCGCGGCCAAGACGGAGAACGACGTCGTCGCGCTGGCCTACGGGTTGGAGAATGCCGCCGCGGCGACCTACATCTTCGCCCTCGGCGTCCTCGCCAACGAGAAGGCTTACAACGCCGTGGCTTCGGTCATGCCGGTCGAGGCCCAGCACGCCGTCGCCCTGGGCCTGGTGCTCGGCAAGCCGCTCGACGAAAAGGGCTTCCTGCCGTCGTTCGAGACCAAGGACGGGGCGCTGGACCCCGCCAAGTTCCCGGCCGCCTGACCGCCGCGCTCACGAGAGGACGAAGAGAGACCATGGACTTCAGCAAGGACGAACTGCGGCGCCAGTTGCGGGACCTCGATGCCGAGCACCGCGAGGTCATGCCGAAGTGGCGTGACTCTGTCATGCGCCTGTTGGTCGACGACAAGGAGACGTCCACCGAGGCGAAGGCCGACGTACTGCTCGGCGGGTTCAACCGGCGTCGCTTCATGCGACTATCCGGCTTGGCCGCGGTCGGCGGGGCCGTCCTGGCCGCCTGCGGCAGCGACAACAAGAAGTCGGCGGGCGGCGCCGCTTCGGAGACCAGCGCGACCACCGCCACAACGGCCGCGGCCGGAGGCAACAAGACCGACCAGACCATCGCCCGGACCGCCGCCTCGCTCGAGATCTTCGCCGTCGCCGTCTACGACAAGGCGATCATGAATGCTGCCGCCCTCAAGATCAGCGACCCGATCGCCAAGGCGGCGGTGCTGTTCAAGAGCCAGCACGACGAACACGCCAAGGCGTTCAATGCCGCCGCGGTGCAGCTCGGCGGTCAGCCCTACAACGAACCGAACCCCACCGCGGCCAAGGCCTTCGAGGCTCAGATCGCCGCCCTCAAGACCGAACAGGACGTCCTCAAGTTCGCCTTCGCCCTCGAGCAGATCGCGGCGCAGACGTACCAGGGCGTCGGCATGAAGCTCTCCACCCCGATGCTGCGCCAGACGGCCATGACGGTCGGTGGCGTCGAGGCCCGCCACATGGCGATCCTGGGCCACTTCATCCAGCCGCCGATGGCCGTCCCCGAGAAGGCCTTCCAGCCCATCGAAAAGGCCGTCGACTCGACCTTCTACGTCTGACCACCACGACCGCTGAGAGGGAGCAGGCCGGAAGATCGGCCCGCTCCCTCTCAGGCCTCGGCCAGGCGGCGTTCGGTGGCCCGGGCGGCCAGTTCGGACCGGCGGGTGATTCCGAGCTTGCCGAAGATGTTGTGCACGTGGACCTTGACCGTGCCGGTGCTGACGAACAGCCGCCGGCCGATGTCGGCGTTCGTCAGGCCTTCGGCCACGAGCGCCACGACCTGCTGTTCCGTCGGGGTGAGGGACTCCCAACCGGCCGACGGGCGCCTGCGCTCGCCTCGGGCTCGAGTGGCGTAGGCGGCCGCATCATCCGCCGACATGTGCTCGCCTTCGCCGGTGACGGCGACATACACGGCGGGGCTCAGCGCCGCAGTCAGCACCGATTCGTCCGCGTCGACGCCGGACTGCTCCAGGACGGGCCGGCGCAGTCCGGTCAGGCGGCGCAGCGCTGCCGCCGCGCCATACAGCCGGGCCGCCTCGGCCCAGCTCTCCGCCACCACGGCCAGGGACGCGAGGGCTTCCAGCGTTTCGGCGGTCCGGGCTGCGTATCCGTGGCGCACGCAGAGGCTCAGCGCTCGGTGGTGCGCCTCCTCGGCCGCGGCGAGCCGGCCCTCCGCCCTGGCCAGGCGCCCTTCGGCGTCGGCCACCCAGGCCAGGTACCAGGGCATCCCGAGCGTCTCGGCCAGTACGGCTGCTTCGTCGACCGCCACCCGCGCCGCCACCAGGTCGCCGGCTTCCTGCGACGCACGTCCGCCGATGAGATCCAACTCGATCTCGGCGCAGGGGAAGCCGAGGCCACGCAAGACCGTCGCCGCTACGGCAGCCTCGGTCTGCGCGCCGGCCAGGTCACCCTGCCCTAAGAGCAGCCGTGCCCGGCGCAGGAGCACGAACTCGCCCCGCCCGATCGCCGAGCGATCCTGCCATTCGACGCTCCGGGTGATGACGGCGTTGGCCTCGGCTGCCTCACCCAGATCGACGAACGCATCGGCGAGGGGTAAGGCACCGAAGAACTCGATCTGCGAATCACCCGAAAGCCGGGCCGCCTCGACCGCCGGGGCGAGAACGTCGACCGCCTCTTGGAGCCGGCCCGTCCGGGCGGCGGCGTAGCCCGAGCAGACCGCATGCCACAGAGCCCAGTACGGGCTTCCGCCGGCATCCGCCTCGATCCGCAGCCGGCGCAGCTCCTGCTCGGCCAGGTCGGCGCTGTCCAGCCCGAAGGTCGCGGTCATACAGAGCCAAACAGTGGCGAAGTTGGCGCCGAACCGGTCGCCGGCCCCGGCCGCCACCTCCCGGGCGTGCCGGAGGGGTTCGACGGCCCGTTCGGGGCGGGCGAACAGGTCCACTACATGGCGCATGCCCAGGGCGCGGCCGAGCACGCTGGTGGCTCCCGTCGCCTCGGCCATGTCGACGGCCTGGCCGGTTTCGGCCAGGCCGTAGCCGTTGGCGAGGTCCATGCCGAACAGGGCGTGCTGCCCCGCCGCCCAGAGCACCCGGGCCCGGGCGCGGCTCGGGTCCGGAGGGGTGGCGGCCAGCACCCGCCGCAGCAACGTGAGGCACTCGCCGTAGCGCCCGCGCAGGAGCCAGAACACGGTCATGTCGGCTGTGACTGCCAGCGCTTGCTCGTGATGTCCGTCCGTCAGGGCCTGTTCGATCGCCGCCAGCACGTTGTCGCGGGCCACCTCCAGTCGCTCCAACGTGGCCGCATGCGGTCCGGCATCCAGTTCCGCCGCTCCTTCTGCCGCCAGCCCTGCGTAGTGGGCGGCGTGAGCGGCGCGGAGGAGGCCGACTTCCCCGGCTTCGGCGAGCCGCTCGAAGGCGAAGGCGGACACCGTCTGCAACAGCCGGTAGTGCTCGCCGTCGAACACGACCAGTGAACGGTCGACCAGGTCGGCCAGCACGACGAGACAGTCCCACGAAGTCAGCGGCTCGGCCGTCGTCACGGCCTCGACATCCTCGAGGGTGAACCGGCCGGCGAAGACGGCCAGACGCCGCAACAGAAGGCGCTGGGGCTCGGTCAGCAGGTCGTAGCTCCACTCCATCGACGCGGCCAGAGTCTGTTGGTGGGCGGTCCCGCCGCGAACTCCGGTCAGGAGCGCGAAGCGTTGCGTCAACCCGTCGAGGATGCGCTGGGGCGTGAGGGCGCGCACCCGGGCGGCGGCCAGTTCGATGGCCAACGGCAAACCGTCGAGACGGTTGCAGATCTCGGCCACGACCGCAGTGTTGGACTCATCCACCCGGAAGCCGGGTCGGCTCTCGGCCGCCCGTTCGGCGAAGAGGCGGACCGCCTCGCTGGCCGCGATACGGTCGACGTCCTTTCTGGTCGGCCGGCCCTGACCGGTGGTCGGCAGCGCCATCGGGGGCACCCGCCACACGACCTCTCCGGCGATGCCCAGCGCTTCCCGGCTCGTGGCGAGCGTGGTCACCCGGGGGCAGGCGGCCAGCACGGCCGACACGAGCGCACCGGCGGCGTCCAGCACATGCTCGCAATTGTCGATCACGAGCATTCCTCGTCGTTCGGTGAGAAAGCCGGCGATCCGTGTCACCGGGTCGACGTGGGTGCCGTCCAGCCCGATGGCGGTCATCACCGCACGGGGCACGAGACCCGGGTCGGACACCGGGGCGAGATCAAGCCACCAGACTCCGTCCGGAAAGGCCTCGGCGGCGTCGCCGGCCGCCTCGATGGCCAGGCGTGTCTTCCCGGTTCCGCCGGGGCCGACCAGCGTCACCAGCCGGTGTCGTCCGAGGAGGTCCCCCAGGTCGGCGAGTTCGGCCTCACGACCGACGAAGCTGGTCAGCTGCGTCGGCAGTCTTGTGAGCAGCGCATCGACCGAGCGCAAGGGTGGGAACCGCTCCGGCAGGTCCGGATGGGCCAGCTGGAAGACATGTTCGGGATGCCGTAGCCCCTTCAGCCGGTGCACCCCCATGGGCAGCAGGGCCGCCCCCTCGGGCAAGGACCCGGCGAGCAGGTCGGCGGTAGTCGCCGACAGCAGCGTTTGGCCTCCGTACCCGAGCGAGCGGAGTCGTGCACAGCGGATGATGCTCGGACCGGCGTAGTACAGCTCGTCCCGCAACCGTGCCTCACCCGTGTGCAGTGCCATCCGGACGGCGATCTCCGATCCGTCCGGCCACCGTTCCGCCAGCAGTGCCCGCTGTGCATCGAGCGCCGCGCCGACCGCCTCCGAGGCCAGGGCGAAAACGGCCACCATGCTGTCGCCTTCGCCCTGTTCGACGGGACGGATCCCGTTGTGGCGGTTGACGGCCGAGTCGAGGATCTCGTAGTGGCGGCCAACCGCCGACGCCATCTGATCCGGCGACGCCTCCCAACCCGGGGTCGAGTTCTCCACGTCCGTGAGCAGAAAGGTGACCGTTCCGGTGGGCAGCGGCGCCGCCTCCGGCCCCGGCAGCGGCCAGGGACGTTCGCCCATCCGCTCGCTGGCCCGGTGGTTGCGGAAGTCCGACAGGTGAGTCACCGACGCCTCCGTCATGCCCGCAAGTCTGCCGAGGCCAACCCCGAAGAACATCTATCCAAAGACATAGATTACGTAAGTCGCTGCATCTGTCGCCGAGAAGCCGCTCTCAGCGTCGGTCATACGACACGGCCCTATGAGCGCACCGACCTGCTCAATACGACTGTAAACCCAGGTCTGTCGACGAGCCCGTCGTCCGGCACCTTCCAGAGCGAGCCGGCACCCCTCGATTGCAAGGGCAACATCAAGGGCACCATGACGTTCGCCGGCAAATACGGCACCAAGGATCCGGACAGCTGCAGCTCCGGCGGCGAAGGAACCTCGACCAACACCTTCAAGTTCACGGATGGCACCGTCACCGACGATGTGGACTTCACCTACGGGCCCTTCCAGGGCGGGGCGCTCGGAGGAAGCTTCAAGGGCCCCCGCACGTCGGGCACCTTCGAGGTGACCGGGATCGAAGGGGACTGCGTGAGCAAGCCCCTCACCAAGGCTCACGCCAAGTTCAAGAACATCGTCATCAACCGGTAACGGCATCGGGCTCGTGAGGGAGGCAGGGCTGCGCCTTGCCTCCCTCGCTTCATCTGGCGGGTTACGATTCCGCCGCGATGGAGAGAGCGCCGTTCCAGCCGGTGTCTCGGGCCGGGGTCGAATGCTTTCGAGCCGGAGAGGAAGCCAGCCGGTATGCGGCGGGCGATTTCATCCTCACCCACGGCGACGCCTGGACCAGCAAGCTGATCCGGTTCGGTCAGCGCCTCCGCATTCATGGCGCCGACCGCAAGTACACCCACTGGAATCACGCGGCGATGATCGTCTCCGGTACCGGTGACCTGATCGAAGCGCTCGGAGCCGGGGTCACCCCGACCCACATCTCGAAGTACACCTCGAAGGAACTGCACCTGGTTCGCGTCGGCGCTTCTTCCGAAGACCACAAGCAGGCGGTCGACCTTGCCCGCTGGGCGGCGGGGCTCACCGGCGCTCCCCGGCAGCGCTACGGGTTCATCACCATTGTCAGCATCGCCTACACGCTGCTCACCGGCGGAAAGTTCACCTTCGGCATCGACGGTGAGCTCATCTGCTCCGGGCTCGTCGCCCGGGCGATGGAGCGGACCGGGGCGATCTTCAACCGCACCCCCACCCACGTGATGCCCGCCGACCTCGCCAAGTACTACGACGTCGAACCGCCACCGACCTCGGAACCATTGTGACGACCGACACGGTACGGGCGCGCCAGCCGCCGTCGGCCGACCTGTTCTCGCTCTACCAAAAGCTGATTGGGATCGCCGCCCCCTCGCCTGTCGGTCGCCATCGGAAGCCGCCCACCTGTGGGCAATGTCTGCCCAGCGATGGCTACCACAGGACGTGAGATCCGAGCGGCCCACCCAGAGCGCCCCGCCGACAAGTTACTTCTCGACGTAGGCCGCCAACGGAGGCAGAACTCCATGCTTCTCCATGAGGGCCGCTAGCTCAGGAGGCGGTGAGGCGAGGGCCGCCATCATTGCCGCCACATCCTCAACGTCGCCGCTCACGGAGACGTTGTTGCCTCCGTCGTGCGCCACGTGGTCGACGACATTGGTGCCTCCCATGCCGCCGATGGCGTCGGCCCGCTCCGACTTGAACTTCAGCCAGGCGTCTACGTCGACGACGCGGTGGGTGATGACGATGTTGGGCATACGATCTCCTCGTCGGAGCGTCGTTCCAATGACGGCGTGACTGCTGTGTAGTGCAGCCCTCGGCCTCGTGCCATCGCGAATACGCGTTATGCCCGAGTTTGCCACTCCGAACATTCGCCCACGCTTGAAGTGCCTGATTGATCCTGTGCTGATCAGCTGGTGGTGACGGCAAAGCCGGCGAACACGACGAGGATCGTGGCGGCCTGCAGCAGCACCCAACGCCAGAGCGGACGTTGCATCGTCAGCGCCCGTGCGAGGAACCCCGTCGATGTCCCGAGCAGAGCGGCGGCGACCGGGAATTGCCAGGCGAAAACCCTCATGCCGGGAGCGAGTTCGAGCGCCGTCAGGCTGAAGTAGACGAGCCCCAGAAAGCTCCCGACGGCGACGCCGATGACAGCACTCGCCCGCTGGACGCGGTTGACGTGGGGACCAAGGTCGGTCATCTGGTCAGTGTCGCCTGGCCATGTCCCCTCTGGAACCGCGTGACCGACCCGAATCTGCCGATCCGAGACAGGTCGTGGTACTGGAGCGGATGCTCCGCAGACTTCCTAGTCTGAGGCCATGACGGAGCTCGGCAGCCGGAAGCGGGATCAGGCCCCGCCGCCCTCGATTGTGTGGGAGGCACTGGCGGACGGGTCGCGCCAACCGGCGTTCCTCACCAACAGGGGGTGTTGGTCAGGAACGCCGGATCGTCGTGTTCACAACTCCAGCGCCACCGGTTGGCCACCACCGGGCAGACCGTGGTGGCCGCTGACAGTCGTCACCTCCGCCTGATCGGAGGGTATGCCCGAGGCGTGGGTGGCGATGCCATACCATCCTGTGGTGCGACGGTCCAGATTGGTGATCCCGTTGGTTGTGCCGCTGCTGTGGCTCGCGATCCCCGCCGAGGCCGGCAGCGGTCGAGCCTGTCCGGATGGAGTCGGATGCATCTGGAACAAGGCCGACTTCCAGGGCAAGAGAGCGCAGGTGCCGCCGTCGGGGTGCATCGACTCCAACATCCGCTCGGCGGTCAACTCCACCAACCGCGTGCTCCAGTTCTTCGTGGGTGCCGGATGCTACGGGCTGCGGGCCGGGACCCTCGGGCCCGGTGACGAGACATCCCAGATCACCGCCGGCTCCGCCACGGGGGACTGCTCCCACGGCCCGGTTGACCCCTGCAGCGACGAGCCTCCCGAAGCACCCTCGCCCTGAGGGGCCTGGACCCCACGATGTCACCACTTGCCGATGCGCGGTACCCGGCGGTCGAGCCGCTCGAGTCCGGGCAGTTGGAAGTCGGCGAAGGCCACAGTCTGTACTGGGAGGTCGTCGGCAACCCGGCAGGGCAACCAGCCGTGTTCCTCCACGGCGGGCCCGGCGGCGGAACATCGCCCGGGACGCGGCGGTACTTCGACCCCCAGGCCTATCGAGCGGTGTTGTTCCACCAGCGGGGCTGCGGGCGGAGCCGCCCGCTGGCCAGCGAACCCGACGCCGACCTCTCGACCAACACCACCGCCCACCTGGTGGCCGACATCGAGTTGCTCCGTGAGCATCTCGGCATTGACCGGTGGCTGGTCGTCGGCGTGTCGTGGGGAGTGACCCTGGCTCTGGTCTACGCCCAGGCGCACCCCGAGCGGGTGACCGGGATGGTGCTGGCCGCCGTCACCAGCGGTACGCGCCGGGAGACCGACTGGATCACCCGGGACATGGGACGGGTCTTCCCCCGCGAGTGGGAAGCGTTCGTCGCCACCGTCCCCGAGGGCGAACGCCACGGCGATCTGGCCGCCGCCTATGCCCGGCTCCTGGCCGACCCCGACCCCGCCGTCCGGCAGCGGGCCGCCCGGGCCTGGTGCGCCTGGGAGGACACCCATATCTCGCTGATCCCCGGCTGGACCCCACCGAAGCCCGACGACCGGGACCCCGACTGGGAAATGGTCTTCGCCCGGCTCGTCACCCATTACTGGAGCCACGCCTGCTTCCTCGCCGACGGCCACGTCCTGGCCGGCATGCCCCGCCTCGCCGGCATCTCCGCCACTCTGATCCACGGCCGCTACGACGTCTCGGGCCCGCTCGATATCGCCTGGGCGATCCATCGGGCCTGGCCCGCCAGCCGGCTGGTCGTCGTCGACGACGCCGGCCACGGAGGCGGTAGTTTCACCAATGAGATGGTCGCGGCGTTGGACGCCTTCGCGAAACTGACCTGACCCGGAGGTCTGACGTGCACGTCGGGGTAGGGACGTTCTTCCAGAACCCGGGGCGGGCCCGGCCCGACGCCGAGGTGTGGCGTCAGGGGCTCGACATCGCCGCGGCGGCTGAGCCACTCGGGTTCGACTCCGTGTGGTCGGCGGAGCACCACTTCACCGACTACCACATGTGTCCCAACGTCGCGCAGTTCCTGACCTGGGTGGCGGCCCGCACGCAGCGGGTGCAGCTTGGTTCGATGGTGATGGTGCTGCCCTGGCACGACCCGGTGCGTCTCGCCGAAGAGGTGAGCATGCTCGACCACATGTCGGGCGGGCGGGTCCTGCTCGGCCTCGGGCG
>Ga0070704_100002047_pt1 | contig 11182 bp, 13 predicted proteins | sample KBSK5252metaG_FD_65467 | JGI IMG/M metagenome (GOLD analysis project Ga0070704, IMG submission 65467) | Corn, switchgrass and miscanthus rhizosphere microbial communities from Kellogg Biological Station, Michigan, USA - KBS K5-25-2 metaG | ecosystem: Host-associated > Plants > Roots >... | reverse complement strand
GTGAGAATGCGGACGGAGAAAACTCTCCGCGCGGCGATAGGCGAGGAGAGAATGAGGTCGAGATCGGAACGTGTATAAAATGCGCGCGTCACCGACTCCATCGCCTGCGAGATCATCAGCGCCCAGGCGAGCAGTGCACAACCGCTGATCATGACGAGCGCGAACTTGCTCGGATCAGCACCCGTATCGTCTACATTGCGGAGCGCGAGAATGGCCATGCCGTGCAAAAAGGCGACAAAGCCGACCAACCCGAAAGCGGCGACGTAGGCGCGGGTGCGTTTTCCCGCGGTCATCATGGAAACCCAGTCGCGCCACGCGATCCGGAATTCGTGGCGCGCGAACCAGGTTAAGGTCGCAGGCGAACTCACGCGGCGACCGCCTCTTTCGCGACCAGGGCGAGAAACGTGTCTTCGAGAGTGAATTCTGTTTTCCCGGCCTGCGCCTGCAATTCCTTCAGGGTGCCCTCGGCAATCAGCTTACCGCGCGCGATGATGCCGACGCGGTCGGCCATGCGTTCGGCGACTTCCAGAATATGCGTGGTCATGATGACTGTGCCGCCCGCGTTCACACGCTCGCGCAACACGCTTTTCACCTGACGCGCGGAACCGGCGTCGAGGCCCGTGAGCGGCTCGTCGAGGATGATGACTTTCGGGTTGTGCACTAGCGCGCCGGCGAGTGCCACTTTCTGCCGCATGCCTTTGGAGAATCCCTCACAGCGCTCATGCGCATGCGGCGCGAGTCCAAGCCAGTCAAGCAACTCGCGCGCGTGGCTCTCGGCGAAGCGATGGTCGACACGCCACAGGCCGGCGACAAATTCGAGATATTCGAACGGCGTCAGCTTGTCGTAGATCATCGGCTCGTCGGAGACCCAAGCCATGATCGATTTCGCCGCGACCGGATTGTCAAGCGCATCGATGCCCGCGACGAAAATCGCACCCGCGTCCGGCCGCAACAGCCCGGTGACCATGCGAAGCGTCGTCGTTTTGCCGGCGCCGTTCGGGCCGACCAGCGCGTAGAACTCCCCGGTCTTGACTCGAAGATCGAGCGCATCGACCGCCGGGCGGTCGAAACGCTTCACTAGCCCGCGAATGTCGAGGGCAAAATCGGCTTCTGGGCGATGTTTCATGAGGGCTGCCGCATTGGAGAAATTTCCATGAAATTAGCGAACAGAAGTTTCGGCCTCGTGAATCGGCCTACACGCCCGGATCGCTAAGATTTTATGTAATTTTGCTTTTTGGCCGGAGATTGCTAGGAAAGGCGCGCGAGGAATCATGCGCGCCGAAACACAAAAAATCGTCGAAGAGATCGAGCAGTCGTTAGGGCTGCTGAGGAGGTCGCTTTGACGTCGAGAAATCCGAACAGCGTCTCGCGGAGCTAAACCGCCTCGCCGAAGACCCCAAGATTTGGGACAACCCGCAGCAAGCCTCGAAGCTGATGCAGGAGCGCACCTCGCTCGGCGACCAGCTGGATTCATTGAAGCGCATCGCTCAGGAACTGCACGACAATCAGGAAATGATCGCGCTCGGTGAGGCCGAGAAAGACGCGAACGTCGTCAAGGAAGCGGAATCAGCACTCGCCAAGCTGCGCGATGAAACCACGCACCGCCAGGTCGAGGCGTTGCTGTCGGGCGAGGCCGACGCCAACGACACGTATCTAGAGGTTCATGCGGGTGCGGGCGGCACCGAAAGCCAGGACTGGGCCGAGATGCTGCTCCGCATGTACACGCGCTGGGCGCAATCGCACGGCTTCAAGATCGCCATGATCGACGAAGCGGCAGGCGAGGGCGCCGGCATCAAATCCGCGACTATCGAGGTGAAGGGCAAGAATGCTTACGGCTGGTTGAAGACGGAGGCGGGCGTGCATCGTCTCGTCCGCATTTCGCCTTATGACTCGAATGCGCGACGCCACACGTCGTTTTCGAGCATCAGCGTCTATCCCGCCATCGACGACGACATCAAGATCGACATCGCCGAGTCCGATGTGCGCGTCGACACCATGCGCTCGGGCGGCGCCGGCGGCCAGCACGTGAACAAGACCGAGTCCGCAGTCCGCCTCACGCATATGCCGACCGGCATCGCGGTCGTCTCGCAGGGCGACCGCTCGCAGCACAAAAACCGCGCCGAAGCCTGGCGCATGCTACGCGCGAAACTTTACGAGGCCGAATTGAAGCGCCGCGAGGAAAAAGCCGCGGCCGATCAGGCCGCGAAAAGCGACATCGGCTGGGGTCACCAGATCCGCTCCTATGTGTTGCAGCCCTATCAACTGGTGAAGGATTTGCGCACGGGCGTCACCAATACGAGTCCGAACAAGGTGCTTGATGGCGAGCTTGACGAATTCATGGAAGCCGAACTCGCGCGCCGCGTCTTCGGCGGCGGACCGGATAAGGTCGAGGATGTGGAGTAAACGCGCATATTGCAGCGCGGCTTGCCGCCGAACAGAAGCGCCGATAGCCTTGGTTTCCGGAGTCGACACCGGGAGAATGGGCCGCGATGCTTATCCAGACAATTTCTGTCTCGCTTCGCGCTTCTCTTGTCCTCGGCGCAATAGTGATATTGGCCGTTGTATCAACCAACAAAGCTTTGGCTCAGGGATCGCCGGACGCAGGTTCCACCTCACTGTTCGGCGCAACACTCTTCGCTCCAGACTCGTTAGATGTCGCGGAACCGCCCGCGGCCCCCATTGACTACAGCGCACCCTCTGTTCCGAGTTTCGATCTGTCGCCAAGGAAGGCCAGAGTGAACGACGGCGAGATACCCAGTGTGGATTCTTCGCCTGCAAAGAGGAACTTTCGGCCGGAAGAAGCCTTGGGCCGTATTCAATCCAAGGACGGCACGTTCGGGCTCGAAACAGAGCGCAGGGCCGATCCAGGAAAACTGGTTCCGATGAACGATTTTTCGGAGGCTCAGTCCAAGAAGCCGGATTCGTTTATCGGACTTTCTATCATTCGGCCCTACGATCCAAAATAAGTATCGCCGGGATTTTATCGTGACCGGCTACATCGATCCGACCAAGGAGCAGTTCAAGGAATTTCGCGAGCGGACCCGCCCGGGCCCGATTCACATGCTCAATCTTGTATTGTTGCACGAGCACGCGAAATACCAAGACGCGCGCAAAGCCAGCGGTGCCGAGGCTTACGCCGCTTATGGCCGCGAGAGTCTGCCAGTTTTCGAGCGCCTCGGTGGCCGCATTGTGTGGCAGGGAAAATTCGAACTGATGCTGATCGGGCCGACGTTAGGCGAAAACTGGGATCACGTTTTTATCGCCGAGTATCCGTCGGTCGAGGCCTTCGTCGAGATGATCCGCGATCCGGTTTACCGCGAAGCCGTGAAGCACCGGCAGGCCGCGGTCGCCGACTCACGGCTGATCCGCCTCAAGCCACTCGCGCCGGGTAAAGGATTCGGCGAACCTGCTTGACCTCGCTTACTTCTTCTCCAGCATCAGCGTGCCTTCTTTTTGGATGACCGGGGTGATTGCCTTGGCGAGCTTTGCCAATAGCCACGGCAGCTCGACATCGAGTTTTACGTGATCCTCGGCGACCTTGATCGTCCCTGCTGTCTGCTGTGCCAACGCGCTGACGCGGAAGGCGAGCGTATCGCCGGTCCAGGTCTCTTCCTGCACGGTGAGAACGCTGGCGAAATTGCTGCGCGCCGAGCCGATGCCGGTCTTGATTCGGCGCAGCGCCTCGTCTTTGCCGAGATGGTGGGGAATCGAAACGGTGATTGTTTCTTTCATGGGCCTCACCCGGGAACTGGTGTCCAAGCCCTGCATGTAGGTGCTGACGGCGCCCACGGAAGAGTTCCAAGGGGCCTATTGGGAAAAATTCTTCGCCCGTTCCTGCCACAATCTAGTCTGAAATCGCTGCGAAGGGAAACGCGGGGGGTGCTCAGCGCGGCAAGACCGCGGGGACCCGAACTCTATGTCGACAGCTTTACGGGAAGGCGTTCAGCGCCTCGAAATCATGACGCGCGTGACGCTAGGCGTCCTCGCGCTTGCAAGCGGCGTCTACACTTATTTGGGCGTACGCGAACTCTTGAACGGCAATGCCACGGTCGTCTTTTTCGCTGCCGTCATCTACTCGGTGGCGGTCTCGATCGGCATTTATTGCTTCTGGACCTATCTTCTCCGCTTCCTGCCGCATGTACGCGACTATTCCAGCCGCAGCCTCTTGTTCGGCTGCATGGGTCTCGGCGCGTTCATGATCATCGCCATGTCGGCGTGGCTGAATGCGTCCGCACTCGCAGGCGCCGCCGCCATCCAGCAGCATCTTGCCAATTCGGTTCAGTCTTATACGCGTGACTTGGATCGTGCCCATTCGAACGCAATCGCAGCACAGAGTCTGCTGCCGGATATTCAGTTGGCCGCGATGCGTTTCAGCAAGCTCGCCGAGTCCGAGCGCGCGGGATCGCTGACCGGAACCTCCGGTTCGGGAACCGTCGTCCAACTGCTCTCCCAGATGTCGACGCAGTTGAACGACCTTGCGCAGCAAGTCTCGCAGTCGAGCGAAAAGGTGCAGAAGCTGTTCGACGAGGGCTCGAAGCGTCTTGCTAAAATGCGCGAGCTGACATCCGCGCGCGGCCCCATCGCGACACGCAGCGATGCCTTCGGCGCCGAAACCATGGCGCTGATGGGAACCATCAACTCGCTGCAGCAAACCTCGGTCGCGCCCTCCGTAAAGCGCGCGGCGGACGGACTGATGAACGGTTTCATTGCTCCCGCTGCCAGTGGACGTGGCGACTTGTTCGAGCGGCAAACTTCAGTTGTCGGAAAAGTCGAAACTGCTGTGGCGCAACAGGCAAAAGCGCTGTCGAACGCTGCCGAAAAAATTCTGGATGAGCCACGGATCGAACCGGAGCGCTTCCAGCCGTTATCGCCCGCGGAAGCGGTTTTGCGTTACGCCGGCGACTTCATTCCGAGCTGGGCCGGCGCTATCGCGATCGATCTGATGCCCGCGGTGCTCGTACTGATCCTCTGCGTCGTGCAGGCGGGGATCCGGCGCGAGGGCGAACCGCATGCAACGACCAGCACAATGACCGCTGCAGAACTCATTGCGGCGCTCCGGCTCGCACGCGAAGTAGAGGTAGCGAGTGCAGCAGTTCCCCAGGCGGCACGCATGCGGATCGCGGAGGCCGCGGAAAATACCTCTCCGCAGGAGCCGGAAAACGTCACCGCGATTTCGGCCGCGCGCGCGAAGAAGGAGTAGGCCGTGCTGTTCACGGACAACATTCGCGACCGCGCCGTTGCGTGGCTCAACGATCATCCCGACGACCGCATTCTGAATTGGTTGTTCGCGGCAGTGATCGTCGCGACGATTTCCGTCGTTGGTTACGATTACTATCAAATGATGACGGGCGAAGGCGGGGAACAAGCTGCAATTTCGCAGCCGTCGCCATATGCCGATCCGTCGCCCTCCCTTTTGCCGTCAATCGTTCCCGCGTTTCGTACCGGTGGCGGCGACAGGCGCATCGCCTATCCGAAGCCAAACGGAAAACTCGCCGAGAAAATGAGCTTCGAATTGCTCGGCGACGGAAAGCTCATTGCCGTCGGCACGATCTATCCCGGCTCTGCCGACGCATTCAAAGCCGAAGTCGAAAAGCGCGGCGGCTACATAAAAACCGTCGTGCTCAACTCCTCCGGCGGCTCGGTAACTGATGCGATCGCAATGGGCCGCCTGATCCGCGACCGTAAATTTGCCACTGCGGTCGAAAACGGGGCCATATGCGCCTCATCTTGTCCGCTGATTTTCGCTGGCGGCGTCGATCGTCGGGCAGGAGACAAATCGACCATCGGGGTGCATCAGGCCTTCGCACCCGGCGACGCGAGCGGCGATGGCGCGGCCAGCATGGCGCATGCGCAGCGCGTATCGGCCGAATGCCAGAAATATCTCGCCGATATGGGTGTCGACCTGCGGCTCTGGGTGCACGCGATGGAAACGCCCAAAGAGCAGCTTTACTTTCTGAAGCCGGACGAGTTGCTCTCACTCAAGCTCGCAACACAGCGCGGCACTGCGCCGAAGACAAGCGCAAACGCGAGCTGAGCCTTATGCGGGGGCAGAGAGCGCGTCCGCCACGAGCTGCGTGTCGAGATATTCCGTGAGTTCACGCATTTGCCCGCCGTCGAAACGGCAGATGTAGCAATATGTGTTGTTATAGGGCTTCCCGGATTTCGTATTCACTCGGCCGCGGCATTCGACGACGACAAAGTCGTCCTCGGCGATAAACCGCTGCGCTTTGTTCGTATATTGCCCGTCGAATTGCGCAAATAACGGCTTCATCAGGTCGTTGAGGACCGCCCTCTTGCCCTTGTAGGTCTTCGACCAGGGGCTATTGCCCGTGATCGTCCAGCTAAAATCGTCGGCCATGGCTTCGACGAAAGGCTTGCCGTTGCCCTTCTCAAGCTCGGCGAAAATCTGCTGCATAAGTCTTTTGTTCTCGATAGTTCCCATTGCATTTCCTGGCTGTGCTAATTGACCATTATCCCACGCTAGGCTGCTTTCCCCCAAACGGGTGGTGTGGCCTGATATTCCAGAGGGAAAAGACGTTCGGCTAAGCCCTTTTCTCCTGCGCGGAAACGGGCATAAATGGGCTAAAGGAACGCACAACAAAAACGCTTCAAAAGCTACAGGGGGAAATTTCCATGGATCGCATCTGGCTCAAACACTACCCGCCCGGCGTGCCTGCCGATATCAATCCGGGACAATACAAATCCATCGTCGCGCTGATGGAAGAAAGTTTCGCCAAATTCCGCAACGCCAAGGGTTACTCCTTTATGGGCAAGGAGTTCACCTACGGTCAGGTCGACGATATGTCGAAGGCGTTCGGGGCTTGGCTCCAGTCGAAGCACCTGCCGCGTGGCGCGCGGGTCGCCGTAATGATGCCGAACGTGCCGCAATATCCGGTCGCGATCGCCGGGATCTTGCGCGCGGGCTATTCGGTCGTGAACGTCAATCCGCTCTACACGCCGCGCGAACTCGAGCATCAATTAAAGGACTCTGGCGCCGAAGCGATCATTATTCTGGAGAATTTTGCTCACGTTCTGCAGCAGATTGTATCGAAGACCTCGGTAAAGCAGATCGTGACCGCGAGCCTTGGCGATATGCTGGGCTTGAAGGGCAAGATCGTGAATTTCGTCGTGCGCAAGGTAAAGAAACTTGTGCCGGCCTTCAGCTTGCCGGGCGCTGCGAATTTCAATCACGTGATTTCGGCCGGCAAGAAGCTCACGCTAAATCCGGTTGATATCAAGGCGGACGACGTTGCCTTCTTGCAATATACGGGCGGCACGACGGGCGTCTCGAAGGGTGCGACACTTCTCCATCGCAACATTATCGCGAACGTGTTGCAGAACGACGCGTGGCTGCAGCCGGCAATTGCCAAGGCGCCGAAAGACGAGCAGTTCATCTGCGTGACGGCGCTACCGCTCTATCACATCTTCGCGCTGACAGCCTGCTTCTTTCTCTCGTTGCGTACTGGCGGCATGTGCATCCTGATTCCGAATCCGCGCGATCTTCCGGCGCTGATCAAGGATGTGTCGAAATATAAGGTCTCGTCCTTCCCGGCCGTGAACACACTCTATAACGGCCTTCTGCATCATCCCGATTTCGGCAAGATGGACTTGAGCCATTTGCGCGCCGCGAACGGCGGCGGCATGGCGGTGACGCGTGCGGTGGCGGAAGCCTGGTTCAAGAAAACCGGCACGCCCATCATCGAGGGTTATGGTCTTTCTGAAACCTCGCCGACGCTTACGTGTAACCGCGCCGACAATACGGAGTTCACCGGCACGATCGGCTTGCCGGTGCCTTCGACAGAAATCACGATCCGCGACGACGAGGGCAAGGATGTGAAGCTCGGCGAAGCCGGCGAGATTTGCGCGCGCGGACCGCAGGTCATGTCCGGCTATTGGAATCGTCCGGACGAAACCGCCAAGGTGATGACCAAGGACGGCTTCTTCCGCACCGGCGACATCGGCGTCATGGACGAAAAGGGCCAGGTGAAGATCGTCGATCGCAAGAAGGACATGGTGCTGGTCTCCGGCTTCAACGTGTATCCGACCGAGATCGAGGATGTGGTTTCGACCCACCCCGGCGTCATGGAATGCGCCGTGGTTGGCGTGCCGGACGCTTCGAGCGGCGAGGCGGTAAAGCTCTTCGTCGTGAAGAAGGATCCGAGCTTGACGGAGGAGGCGATCCGCAAATTCTGCGCGGACCAGCTAACCAACTACAAGCGGCCGAAATACATTGAATTCCGCACGGAGCTGCCGAAGACGAATGTCGGCAAGATCCTTCGCCGAGTCCTGCGTGACGAGGCAGCGGGAAAGAGCGCGCAGAAGGCGGCGTAGTTAACTATCCAAACATCGTCATGCGCGGGCCTGTCCCGCGCATCTCGCTTAAGGACGCGCTGCCTCACTAAGCGGGATGTCCGGGACAAGCCCGGCCATGACGCTGGAAACACACGAATCCAATTCGCAGGACTATCGTCTAACGACTCGAAAAGACTCAACAATTTCGCCTCGGACAGCTCTACCGCTGCAACCGTGGCAGGAAACAAAGGGAGAAGTCTCGTGAACCGCTATTTCCGGCTTGCAGTTGTTATGCTCGGGCTCAGCCCGTTGCCTTTCGTTACCGACGCTTCGGCGCAGCAGTATCCGACGCGCTCCGTCCGCCTCGTGGTGCCGTATCCCGCGGGCGGGACGACCGACGTCATGGCGCGGCTCATCGCCAACTATTTGCAGGAAAAGCTCGGCCAACCTTTCGTTGTCGAGAACAAGCCGGGCGGTGGCACGAATATCGGCACGCAGGAAGTCATCAAGTCTCCGCCCGACGGTTACACGCTTCTCATACCGAGCCCGGCGAACGCCATCAACGCGACTCTCTACAAGACGCTTCCCTTCGACTACATCCGCGACACGGTGCCGGTCGCCGGCATTGCGCGCGTGCCCAACGTGATGGAAGTGCACCCCGACGTGCCGGTGAAGACGGTCGCGGAATTTATTGAGTACGCCAAGAAGAATCCCGGCAAGATCAACATGGCGTCATCAGGCAACGGCTCCTCGATCCATCTCTCGGGAGAGCTGTTCAAGTCGATGACCGGCGTCGATATGTTGCACGTGCCCTATAAGGGATCGGCGCCCGCGCTCACCGATCTCCTCGGCGGCCAGGTGCAGGTGATGTTCGACAACCTGCCGGCCTCGATCGCCTTCATCAAGGCGGGCAAGCTTCGCCCGCTTGGCGTGACGACCTCAACGTCGGTGCCCGCGCTGCCGGGCGTGCCGCCGGTTTCCGCGACGGTGCCGGGCTTCGAAGCAAGTTCGTGGTTCGGAGTAGCGGCGCCGAAGGGAACGCCGAAGGAGATTGTCGATAAGCTGAACAAGGAAATCAACGCCGCTCTCGCCGATCCCAAGATTAAGGCGCGGATCGAGGACCTCGGCGGCATTCTGTTTCCTGGAAGTCCCGCCGACTTCGGCAAATTCGTTCAGGCAGAGACCGATAAATGGCGTCCGGTGGTGCTGAAGTCCGGCGCGACGGTGGATTAAGAACCAAAGGGAACGCCGCCACTTGCGGAGCGTTATCATGATGGCCGGAACCCGGGTTTCTCCCCCGGCGCATCCGCCGGCTGCCTCAGCGGTTACCCGGAAAGTGCCGCTGGGGCTTTTGGCTTGGCAAAATAAAAAAAGGCCCGGCGATGCTCGCCGGGCCAGATGTTTACGCAGCAGGTAGCAGAGAACGACCTGCCAACGCTTCATCGTAGCGGAAGGTTCCTGGCGGTCATCGCCCCCGCTGAGGTCATGGTGAACGAATTGCAAACGCGGCGAAGTTGACCTCGGCTTGTCCGGATAATTACGCGACCACGGCGGCGATGGAACCGGTAAGGCCCTACCGTATCGACAACTTCCTTCAAATCCGCTCTCGTTAGCGGGGGCTTGCGACTCGCCTGACGCTGGCGGGCATGGGGAGGGAAGGATGGTCAGCTCGGTTGCTTCAGGCAAATGTCCGAAATGCGAGAAGATCGTGGTGCATGCGAACCTCGATCACATCACCATGGGCAATCAACTGACCGGCCCGTTGTATAACGCCGTGAGTGCGGTGTGCCCACACTGCAAAAACATCCTCGGCATCACCATCGACCCGTTCGTGATCCGCAATGAGATCGTCGAGCGTGTGCTGGACGGGTTGGGAGTGAAGAAGAAGGCGAGGTAGTGGTCGATGTCTGGCCTGACGATCCCTCCGACACATCCTTCGGTCTATCGAACGGGAATTGTAAGCGTCGGCGCAGTGGGCACGACTCCGGTCTCCGCCAGCGAGAAAAACAATAAAAGGAATGTCATACGCTATCCGCCTTTCGAGTCAGATTCCCTAATCTCTAGTGCAATTTGCTGTTGGAAACGCCGGATCGCTTCTTTCGCGAGTCCCACGACGGTAGGTTCGGCTCCACTCCGCGCGATGGCCATGATGTGTTGGGCCAACGACATGCGATAGTGCTCCTCGGATTTTAATTCAACTCCTATATCGGCCTGGACGCTCTCCCACGCGATCGCGAAAGCCATATCCAGATTTTGAACCTGCTCCGGATTAAATCCGTCCGCCCAGCGCTTTCGCATGCAGACCCTTTCGAAGCCTGATCGACCGCTTACTATTCCAGCGAGGCAACACAGTCTGCTTTAGTTCAAATGCCTCGAAACAATACGCCGGCAAGAAGCACCAGATAGGCAATCGCGAGCACATCGAAGATGCGCGCCGGTGTGATGATCGGCATTCTGACGCCGCCGTAGTACGCGACCAGGGCGACGAGGGCGAGCACTACCGAAATAATGAAGATCGGAATGGTGGGCGGCGTGAGGAAGTGTCCGGGTCCGCCTGGTCCCCTTCGGTAGAGTCTGCCTCCGCCTCGTCCGAAGAAGCCGAGAATAACCAGGAGCAGTATCGCGCCAATGGTGGCGGCGATAATTGCGGAAACGATACCGGTGCCAACTCGGATGCCCAACTGCGGCAGCAGCCACGTCCCGATAAAAGCGCCGACGATTCCCAGAGCAATGTCGGCGACAAGGCCGAAGCCCGTGCCACGAACAATTTGTCCGGCCAACCAGCCGGCGATAGCGCCGATCAATAGAATAACGAGAAGCGTTTCAGCAGACATCGATCGTCCCCCTCTAGAACAATGCTCCGAAGCTAGCTCCGACGCTAACACGACAC
>Ga0070704_100002046_pt1 | contig 11184 bp, 12 predicted proteins | sample KBSK5252metaG_FD_65467 | JGI IMG/M metagenome (GOLD analysis project Ga0070704, IMG submission 65467) | Corn, switchgrass and miscanthus rhizosphere microbial communities from Kellogg Biological Station, Michigan, USA - KBS K5-25-2 metaG | ecosystem: Host-associated > Plants > Roots >... | reverse complement strand
CTGGTCGCGACGGTGCAGGGAGCGGCGGACTTCGAAAAGAGCACGCTCGTGGAGATCACCAACGCGCGTGCTTCGGTGAGCGCGATCAAGGCGACGCCGGAGCTCATCAACGATCCGGATGCCTTTGCCAAATTCCAGGCTGCGCAGGCGCAGATGACGGGCGCGCTGTCGCGGTTGCTGGCGGTGGCGGAGAATTACCCGACGCTCACTGCGACCAAGGAATTCGGCGAATTGCGCGCCGAACTCGCAGGCGCCGAGAACCGCATCGCTGTAGCGCGCGGGCGCTATATCAAGACGGTGGAGGGCTACAACGTTCTCGCGCGCGCGTTCCCGACCAATCTCACGGCGATGCTGTTCGGCTACAAGACGAAGCCCAACTTCACGGTCGAGGACGAGAAGGCGATCGCCGTTCCGCCGAAGGTGGATTTCAGCAAGCCGGCGAAGAAGTAAGCGCAGCATCTCCATGCGCCGCGTCCTGCTCGCTGGGTGGTTTGCCCTGGCGGGCATGCTTGCCGGCTTGCCGGCATACGCCGATGTGCCGGTGCCGCCGGTCAAGGCACGCGTCACGGACCTCACTGGAACGCTGAACGCCCAGCAGAAGGGGGAATTGGAAGCGCGCATCGCCGCCTACGAGGCGCGGCGCGGCAGCCAGATCGCGGTGCTGATGCTGCCCACGACGAAGCCAGAGGAGATCGAGCAGTACTCGATTCGCGTCGCGGAAGCCTGGAAAATCGGCCGCAAGGGCATCGACGACGGTTTGGTCCTGGTCGTGGCGAAGAACGACCGGCGCCTGCGTATCGAGGTGGGCTACGGCCTGGAAGGTGCGATACCCGACGCGGTGGCGAAGCGGGTGATCGAGGAGCGCATCACGCCCCGCTTTCGCGACGGCGACTTCTATGGCGGCGTGCGCGACGGCGTGGACCAGCTGATCAAGCTCGCCGAGGGCGAAAAACTGCCGCCGCCATCACCGCGAGCCGCAGTGCAACGCAGCGATTTTCCGACCGTCGATAAGTTCGATTTCATCTTCTACGCCATCATGTTCGTCTTCATCGCGGGAGTGTTCCTCAAGGCGATGCTCGGCCGTTTCCTCGGCTCGCTCGCCGCTGCTGCAGGCGTTGGATTGCTGGCGTGGCTGCTGTTCGAAATCGTATTCGGGGTGGCGGCGGGGATCGTCGGTTTTCTGATTGCGTTCCTCAATACCGCCACGAGTGGCAGCGGGAGCGGCTGGTCGAGCAGCAGCGGCAGCTCCTGGGGCGGTTCTTCCGGCGGCTCCTCCTCGAGCTGGAGCGGGGGCGGCGGCAGCTTCGGCGGCGGCGGTTCTTCGGGCAGCTGGTAGGGAGACACGATGCGCTGGATACGCCACCTCTTCCTTGATCACCTGGCGGTCGCGCGCGCATTTCCGCGGGCCAAGCTGGCAGCGATAGGAGACGCAGTGGCGGCTCAGGAAAAACGCCACCGGGGCGAGTTGCGCGTTGTGATCGAAGGCGGGCTACCGCTGCAGGCGCTCGTAACCGGTCGCACGGCACGCGAACGCGCGCTCGAACATTTCACGCGGCTGCGCGTCTGGGACACCGCGGACAATGCTGGCGTCCTGATTTACCTCCTGCTCGCGGACAGGCGCGTGGAGCTGCTCGCCGATCGCGGCATCCACGCCTGCGTCGGCGAAGCGGCCTGGGAGGCGATCTGCGGTGAGATGCAGCGGGAGTTCGCGGCCGGGCGCTTCGAGGCGGGGATGCTTGCCGGTCTCGGCGCCGTGAGCGACCTGCTTGAACTGCATTTTCCGGCAAAGCCGGGGACCAACCCGAACGAACTTCCGGACGTGCCTGTGGTGGTATAGCGCAGCCGCGTTCAGGTCCGCATGAACCCCGCCAACGCTCGGCGCGGGCTGCGCACTGGCGTCGAATCCGCATAGCCCACGCGCACCAGCATCTGCACCTTTTCGCCCGGCTTCTGGCCGACCAGCGCCTCGAAGCCGCGCTGCAAATCGCGCATCTCCGCGTATTCCTGCAACACCTGGCTGGGCGGCTGGGTGACGAGGCCCAGTTCCGCTGCCTTCAATTGCAGGCGCACGAAAGCGCGCCCGGCTTCGATCTGCGCCGCGCGCCCCTGCGCCCGCGTCGTGAGCCAGAGCCAGCTCGATGTCGTCGGCACCCAGTCCTTGACGCGTTTCTTGCCGCCGGAGAAGTACGCCGAATCGCGGTCCATCGCCTTCTCAGGGGTCATTTGTCCGAGCAGGCGCAGGACTTCCATCAGCGTGCCGCCGAGCGCAATCCCGTCCCGGTGGCGCCGGATGGCGTCCGCGCCGACGCGCGTGAGATCCACGCTTTCCTTCCAGGTCCGGGGCGTGTCCTGCTCAATGTCCCAGGCGCGCACCAGGATCTCATTCAGCCGCGCGACCATCGCCGGATCCTGCGTCGCGAAGGCCACGACGCCGGGCCGCGTTGCGGCCGCGACAAGCGCCTCGAGCTGGGCGGGCAGAACCGTCCTCGTCGCGAAAGGATTCCTGTAGGTCCGGCGAGCGAGGATTTGCTCGAACAGCGGCTCGCGCGCCACCGCCGCAATTGCAAGACGCGCCAGGGCCACGGGCCGCTCGTCGAGCCGATCCATGCCAGGTTCGCCCTCGGGGAAGAGCTCGATATCGGCGCGCTGGCCGAGCGCGGTCGCGGCGAGCGCCAGCAGCTCGAGGAAAGCGCCGTGGCCGATCAGAATCTGCCGGCCGTGCGGGTCGGTCATCGGCAGCAGGCGTTCGAGGTCGCAGTGCAGCGTAATTTCGCCCTCGCGCCGCAGGTCCACCAGCCACGGTTGCCGGTTGTGCGGATTGGGCGCGAGGATCGCGTACGAGACCAGCTTGCGCCGCAAATCCGGATCGGCTCCGGCCAGGCGCCAGCCCTCGATCGCCTCCTCGGGCACGGGGGCGCAGGCGGGGAGGGCGGGCGCGGCGATAATCAGGGCGGTGGATCCGAGCGTGCGGATAAAACGGCGGCGTTCGGCTTGCATCGCGTTTCCTCGGCCGTACTTGATTACCATTGTCTGCTCGAAAGACTGGAGTGGCCATGATTGCCGTGATCTTCGAAGTGCAGCCGCATGCCGGCCGCAAGGACGCCTACCTCGACGCCGCGGCGCGCTTGAAGCCGCTGCTGGAGAAAATGGACGGCTTCATCTCCATCGAGCGCTTCGAAAGCCTGACGCAGCCGGGTAAGTTTCTGTCGCTCTCGATCTGGCGCGACGAGGAGGCAGTGCGCGCCTGGCGCAATGTCGAGGAGCATCGCCGCGTCCAGGCCGCAGGCCGGCAGTCGATCTTCGCCGATTACCGCCTGCGTGTTGCGAGCGTGATCCGCGACTACGGCCTCAATGAGCGAGCCGAGGCGCCGGCGGATTCGCAGGCGGCCCACCAGCGACCGGGGCGCTAGACCACTGCCCGCGCTATGTGCGCGGGCACACAGACCAAAGCGCCGCGGGAAATGGACAATCGCCCCTAACTTCTTACCACTAGGGCGATTCCAATGAAACTTCTGATTCTTGCGGCAGCTTTGGCAGTTCCTTTTTCGCTTCAGGCGGCGTTTCCCGCCTCGTCGGCGTTCAAGGACTGCAGCATGAAGGCAGCAAAGACCACCCCGAAGGCCAAACTGCTCAAGACCGCCACGGTAACGCAATCCGAGGCGAAGAAGATCGCTCTCAGCACCGCTGGCGCCGGCGCCAAGATCGTCAAGGGCGGCATCGAGACGGAAGACGGTTGCCTGGTCTATTCGTATCACGTCAAGGACCCCGCGAAATCGGGCCAGACGGAGGTGTTCGTCGATGCCGGCAACGGCAACGTGCTGAAGCAGGAACAGGAAGGCGCGCTGCGCACGGCGGCGGAGAAGCCGATCGACAAGGCCAAGGAAGGCGCGGCAATGGTCAAGGAAAAAGTCACCGGTCAGCCATCGACTTCGCATAGCAAGCCCTAATCGGTTTTTCGCCCTGCAGCGCAAAAAGGCCGCCCAAGGGCGGCCTTTTTTTGACGGGCACTGCGTGAAACGAGGCCCGATCGTCAGTGAATCTCCGGTTCCGCGGTCGGCGCAGTGCCTTCCAGAAAATCGAAGTCGCAGCCCTCGTTGGCTTGCTTCACGTGGCGCGAGAAGATGGCGCCGTAACTGCGCTCGTACTTCAGAGGCGGGCGCTGCCACGCCTTTTTTCTCTTTTCGAGTTCTTCCGCGGCTATCTTCAGATTCAGCGCTTTCTTCTCCGCATCGAGTTCGATGAGGTCTCCGGTCCTGACGAGGGCCAATGGGCCCCCGACAAAAGCCTCGGGGGCGACGTGCAGCACGCAAGTGCCGTAGCTGGTGCCGCTCATGCGCCCGTCCGAAATCCGCACCATGTCCTTGATGCCCTGCTTGATGAGCTTTTTCGGCATCGGCAGCATGCCCCACTCGGGAAAGCCGGGACCGCCGAGCGGTCCCGCATTCTTCAGCACCAGCACGCTGTTCGCGTCGACGTCGAGGTCGTCGCGGTCGATGCGCGCCGACATGTCGTTGTAGTCCTCGAACACCACCGCCTTGCCGGTATGCTGCAGCAGCTTCGGATCGGCGGCGCTGGTCTTCAGCACCGCGCCATCGGGCGCAAGCGAGCCGTGCAGCATGATGATGCCGCCGGATTTTTTGAGCGGCTTGTCGCGCGGCAGGATGACGTCGGCGTTCCAGACCTTGGCGCCGTCGATGTTTTGGCCAAGCGTCTTGCCGTTCACCGTGTTGGCATTCAAATCCAGTAAATCCCTCAGGGAAAAGAGCAAGGCCCGTAATCCTCCTGCATAGAAGAAGTCCTCCATCAGGTACTTGTCGCCCGAGGGCCGCACGTTGGCGATCACCGGCGTCTTGGCCGAGATCTGGTTGTAGCGCTCGAGCGGGAAGGCGAGTCCCGCGCGTCCCGCCATCGCCACCAGGTGCACGATCGCATTAGTCGAGCCGCCCATCGCCATCAGCGTGGTGATGGCGTTGTCGAACGAGCCCCTGGAGAGGAAATCGCGCGGCTTCAGGTCTTCCCAGACCATTTCCACGATGCGCTTGCCGGTGAGCGTCGCCATGCGCGCATGGCCGGAATCCGGCGCCGGGATCGAGGAATAGCCCGGCAGCGTGAAGCCCATCGCTTCGGCGAGCGACATCATCGTCGCCGCGGTGCCCATCGTCATGCAGGTCCCGGCCGATCTGGCCGAGGCGTTCTCGATGTCCTGCCATTCCTGCTCGTTGATCCGGCCCGCACGCAGTTCGTCCCAGTACTTCCAGGTGTCGGTGCCGGAGCCCAGCGTCTGGTCGCGCCAGTGTGCGTTCAGCATCGGCCCCGCCGGCAGGTAAATTGCCGGCAGGTTCATGCTGATCGCGCCCATGATGAGCGCGGGCGTGGTCTTGTCGCAGCCGCCCATCAGCACGCAGCCGTCCACCGGGTAAGAGCGCAGCAACTCCTCGGTCTCCATGGCGAGGAAATTGCGGTACATCATCGTGGTCGGCTTCTGCATCGGCTCGGCGAGCGCCATCGCCGGCATCTCGAGCGGGAAGCCGCCCGCCTGCCAGACGCCGCGCTTCACTTCCTCGGCGCGCGTGCGGAAGTGCATGTGGCAGTGGTTGATGTCCGACCAGGTGTTGATGATCGCGATCACCGGCTTGCCCGCGTAGTCGCTGCGGTCGTAGCCCATCTGCGCGGTGCGCGAGCGGTGACCGAAGGAGCGCAGGTCCTTGACGCCGAACCAGCGGTGGCTGCGCAGGTCTTGAGGCTGCTTTTTCTTCACATGTTCTCCCGGTAGGAAGCGAAGATTGTAAACTCGCCGCATGGCCTTCGCCGGTGAGTACATTTTCAGGCCGCGCAGCTGGCGGCGGCTGCTGCGCTTCGCCGGATTCGCCACCGTGGCGGCGCTTTCCCCCTCGGGCTACGGCCCGCAGGCGCGCGCAGTCGCGGTGCGGCAGATCTATCTCACGGCGTGGAAGATCCTGCCCGGCTACCTCATCGTTGCGGCGGTGCTCAGCCTGCTGCTGATCGAGATGGTGGTGATCTCGGCGCGCAAATACGGCGTCACGCAGTATTCGCTGGAGCTGGTGCTGCAGGTGCTGGTGCTGGAGTTGGTGCCGCTGTTGACGGCGCTTTTCGTGGCGCTGCGTTCGGGCGCGGCGATCGGCGCCGAGATCGCGCTCATGAGCGTGCGCGGCGAACTCGACGACGCCGGCGAGGCGGACACAAGTCCGCTGCACGCCGAACTGGTACCGCGCATCGCGGGCGCGGCGCTGTCGGTGGCCTCGCTCACTTCGCTCGGCTGCCTGATCGCGGTGTGGCTGTCCTACGTGGTGTTTTACGGATTCACGCCCGCCGGCCTGGCGGAGTTCACGCGCGTCGTCGGCAACGTATTCGACGGCGTCGAGTTGATCGCTTTCTGCGTCAAGTGCCTGCTCTTCGGCCTCGCGGTGGCGATCATCCCGGCGGCGACCGGCCTGGAAGCCGAGCGCGACGTGATCAAGTCGCTGCCAGCCGTGGTGCTGGGCGGACTGATCAAGCTCTTCTTCGCCATCCTCGCGATCGAATTCGCGATTTTGGTGGTGAAATACAGCTGACCATGGCGGAACAACCCGAAAAACCGCCGCCGTCGGGCGCGACCAAAGACGGTAGTCTGCCCGCTGAACTCGCCGCCGCGCTGCTGCCACGCAACCTGGGCGTCAAGGTCGGCATCCTGATCGCGGTTACAGTGATGGTGATCGGCGGTTTCGTGCTTTACGTGCTGTTCGCGCGCGGCGTGTTCGAGCAGACGCAGCGTCTCGCGCTGATCACGGACAATGCCGAGGGCGTGAGCGTCGGCTCGGACCTCACCTTCGCCGGTTTTCCGATCGGACGCGTGCGCAGCATCCGCCTGCGCGACGATGGCAAGGTGCGCATCGGCATCCGCATTCCGGTGAGCGAGGCAAAGTGGCTGCGCGAATCGAGCATTTTCGTGATTGAAGTGCCGCTGGTCGGCGCGGCGAAGCTGCGAGCGTTTACGGCGAATCTGCAGGACCCGCCGCTGCCGGACCGCGCCGAGCGGCAGGTGCTGCGCGGTGACACCGCGGAGGAGATTCCGCGCATGGTCGCGTCGATGCGCACGGTGCTGGAAAACCTCGACCAGATCACCGCCGAGGGCTCCAGCTTGCAGGAAAGCATCAGGAACGTGCGCGCGGTAACCGAACGCATGGCGGGCAAGTACGGCGTGCTGGGCGGCACGCTGGGGGGCGACGACAGCGCGAAGAAGGTGCTCGAGTCGATCGACCGCGCCAATACGCTGCTCGCCTCGCTGGGCAGCGTCTCGCTGAAACTCGACGCGGTCCTCGCCAAGACCGACCAGCGCATGTTCGCGCAGGGCGGCATCGTCGACGAAACGCAAAAAGCGGTGACGCAGGCGAACGCGATCCTGGGTGACGTGCGCGAGAGCCTGAAGAAGGTCGACGGCATCCTCGCCGACGCGCAGGTGGTCGGCACGAACGCGAAAGCGGCCACCGCGGATCTCGCCACGCTGCGTGCCGAGGTCGAGGCGAGCCTGCGCAAGGTCACCTCGCTGATCGAGGAAATCAACCGCAAGTGGCCCTTCGAGCGCGATACGAAAATCAAGCTGCCGTGAAAATTCTGCTCCCGCTTGCAGTCGTTTTTCTCTCAGGCTGCTCGGGCGGTCCGCCCCAGCCGGACTGGCAGCTGAACTCGATTGCCGCCCTGAATACCTTCCAGCAACGCTATCTGCGCGGTGATACACGCTCGGCCGAAGCCGAATTCGGCCGCGCAAGGGCCGATCTGCAAAGTACCGGTCGCGGCGACCTGGTTGCGCGCGCGGAACTGGTGCGCTGCGCGACGCGTGCGGCGAGTCTCGAGTTCGACAACTGCCCCGGTTTCGAGAAACTGCGCGCCGACGCAGGCGCGGAGGAACTGGCTTACGCGGATTTTCTGTCTGGAAAGAATGAAAAAGCTGGAACGGATGACCCGCTATCTAGGCTGGTCTCGCATGGCGTCAAATTCAACAGCGGGAAAGCAACGCCTGAAAACATTTCGGCCGCCATTGACATTGCCTCGGCGCAGGGCTGGCGCCGGCCGCTGCTGGCCTGGCTGGGTGTGCAGGAAAAGCGTGCGGAAGCTGCGGGAGATAGCGCGGCGCTGGAGCGCATCCGCCGGCGAATTGCTTTGACGCTGGAAAAGAACTAGGCCGCCGCCCGGTATTTCAGCGCTACGCCGTTCAGGCGTTGCAATTCGTCGTAGGACAGGCCTTCGGCGACGATCTCCACCAGGTGCAGCCCGTCGGGCTTGACGTCGATCACCGCGAGGTCGGTGTAAATGCGCGTCACGCAGCGCAGTCCGGTAAGCGGGTAGCTGCAGCGCTCGACGATTTTGCTCTCGCCCTGCTTGGTGAGGTGTTCCATGGTGACGAACACCTGCTTCGCGCCCGCGGCGAGGTCCATCGCGCCGCCCACCGCCGGAATCGCGTCGGCCTCCCCGGTGTGCCAGTTGGCGATGTCACCCGCGGCGGAAACCTGGAAGGCGCCCAGCACGCAGATGTCGATGTGGCCGCCGCGGATCATGCCGAAGCTGTCGGCGTGGTGGAAGTACGAGCCGCCGGTGAGGATCGTCGCCGGCGCCTTGCCGGCGTCGATCAGGTCTTCGTCCTCCTCGCCGGGCGCGGGCTTGGGGCCGAGGCCGAGAATGCCGTTTTCGCTGTGGATGATGACCTCGCGGTCCTTCGGCAGGTGGCTCGCCACCAGCGTGGGCAGGCCGATGCCCAGGTTCACGTAGGCGCCCTCGGGGATGTCGCGTGCCACGCGCGCGGCAATCTGGTTTCGATCAAGGCGCTTCATCAGTGGAATTTTATTACCCGATTGACAAATATCCCCGGGGTCACCACCTGTTCCGGATCGATCTGCCCGAGCTCGACGGTTTCGCGCACCTGCACCACGGTGCATTTTGCCGCCGCCGCCATGATGGGCGCGAAATTGCGCGCGGTCTTGCGGTAGGTGAGGTTTCCCCAGCGGTCGGCGCGGTCTGCCTTGAGCAGGGCGTAGTCGGCGTGGATCGGGTATTCCAGCACGTAGTCGCGGCCGTTGATGTGGCGCGTTTCCTTGCCCTCGGCAAGGCGCGTGCCAAATGCGGTGGGAGTGAAGAAAGCGCCCACGCCAGCGCCTGCTGCGCGAATGCGCTCGGCGAGCGTGCCCTGCGGGACCAGCTCGAGTTCGAGCTTGCCGGCGCGGTAGAGGCGGTCGAAATGCCAGGAATCGGCCTGGCGCGGGAACGAGCAGAGGATCTTGCGCACGCGGCCGGCGCCGATCAGCGCCGCGAGGCCGCTGTCCGCATTGCCCGCGTTGTTGTTGACGACGGTGAGGTCCTTCGCGCCCTGCGCGATGAGGCAATCGATCAGTTCCGCGGGCATGCCGGCGTTGCCGAAGCCGCCAATCATCACCGTCGCGCCATCGGGCACATCGGCGAGCGCGGCGGCCGGCGCGGCGAAAATTTTGTTGATCATGGGGCGCAAATTATCGCCCCAAAGGGTTTTTCGGCCTTTTCCGTAAGTAACCACTGACAACTGAGAAGTTACATTGAGTGAATTTCATAACTAGTTGATAAATAACTACAATTAAAATCCAGAAACAGTCTCCGATAGTTTGCCTAAGTGGTTGTCTTGGCTAGGAAAATTCAGTTGTCCAACTTGACCTCTTTGAACTTTTCGGATTAAAGTGGGAAAACGTAGAAAAAAGTGGCTTAAAAATGCCGCATCCTGGGTTCTAAGCGAGACCAGTGGAGGAGACCAGAAAAGATGGGCGGCACGTTTCACGGCGCAACTGTCCTTACGCTCGACGTCAAAGGCCGGCTCGCCATTCCGACGCGGCACCGCGACGCGCTGGTCGCCATGAGCAACACGCTCGTGCTCAGCGCGCATCCCGACGGCTGCGCCCTCATCTACCCGGAAGCGGCCTGGGAGCGCGTGCGCTCGCAGGTGGAAAACTTTCCCAGCTTCCATCCGCAGGCGAGCTGGTGGAAGCGCCTGCTGCTCGGTTTCGAGGAGCACAGCACGCCGGACGCCTCGGGCCGCGTGCTGATTTCCAGCGCGCTGCGCATGCACGCCAGGCTCGAGCGCGAAGCCATGCTGGTCGGGCAAAGCCACTATTTCGAGCTCTGGGATCCGGGCGTGTGGAACGCGAAATACGCCGCCGCGCTGTCCGGTTCCGCTTCGCTGCCGCCGGGCGTGGAAAATTTCTCGCTGTGACGGAGGGTTCGACCGATGAGCGCATCGAGGCTTGCTCATCGCGCGGTACTTCTCGAAGAAGCGATGAGCGCGCTTGCGGTGCGCGCGGACGGCACCTACGTCGATTGCACCTTCGGCCGCGGCGGCCACAGCCGCGCAATCCTGCAGCGCCTCGGTCCCGCAGGCCGGCTCATCGCCCTGGACCGCGACCCCGCGGCGGTCGAGGCGGCGCGCGCCATCTCCGATCCGCGCTTCAGCATCGACCATGCGCCGTTCAGCGAACTCGCGCGGGTGCTCGACGCTCATCTGCAGGGACGCGGCACCGGCCTGGTGGACGGCGTGCTGGCGGACCTCGGCCTCTCATCGCCACAGATCGAAGACCCGGCGCGCGGCTTTTCGTTTCGCGCCGACGGGCCGCTCGACATGCGCATGGATCCGACCCGCGGCACCGGCGCCGCGGACTGGCTGGCCAGCGCCACAGAACAACAAATCCGGGAGGCAATCGCTAGCTATGGGGAAGAACGGTTTGCTAAACAGGTTGCAAAGGCGATTGTTGCTGCTCGGGCACGCGAACCACTCCTCCGCACCGAGCAACTTGCCGCTGTCGTGGCTGCGGCGGTCCGTAAACGGGAAGCACGGCGCGAGGCCGGCAAGGATCCGGCGACGCGCACCTTTCAGGCTCTACGGATTCTCGTCAATCGGGAGCTTGAGGAGATCGCGCTGATGCTGCCCCAGGCCACGGCGCGTCTCGCCGCGGGCGGGCGGCTGGTGGTGATCGCCTTCCATTCGCTGGAGGACCGCATGGTCAAGCGGTTCCTGCGCGCCTGCGCCGCGGACAGCCTGCCCGCGGATTTGCCGATTCGCGCCCGCGATTTGCCACAACCGCCGCTCAGAATTGCGGGCAAGGCGCTGCGCGCCTCGCCGGCCGAGGTTGCGGCCAATCCGCGTGCGCGCAGCGCGACGCTGCGCGCGGCCGA
>Ga0070704_100002045_pt1 | contig 11184 bp, 9 predicted proteins | sample KBSK5252metaG_FD_65467 | JGI IMG/M metagenome (GOLD analysis project Ga0070704, IMG submission 65467) | Corn, switchgrass and miscanthus rhizosphere microbial communities from Kellogg Biological Station, Michigan, USA - KBS K5-25-2 metaG | ecosystem: Host-associated > Plants > Roots >... | reverse complement strand
CGCGCGCAGCCGTCCGCTGCAGCTCCGCGATGCGGAGTTTCCCCGCCAGCGCCTCGAGGGCCGGCGGCTCACGTTGCGAGCGCGCCCATGTGAAGATCTTCGGGAGCTCGATGCCCTGGTGCAGGTCGCGCTCGGCGAGTCGGCGCGCCTCGGCCTCGTACTTGGCCAGCACAGAGCTGCTCCGCAGCGCCGCGGCCCTGCCCGCGGCGTCCCTGGCCTCTGGCCACCGCGCATAATCGCGCGCGATCGCGTCTTCGAGCCGTAACGCTTCCGGCCAGTGGCCCGACCGCTCGAGCTCCGCTGCGCGCGCCAGCTCGGCCGCGAGCCGCTCGCGCACCCAACCCGAATCCGTCATTCGCAGCCCGCCGCGCATGGCGCGCAGCTCCAGCCAATCGAGCGCGTCGCCGCACACGTCCGGCGGGGGCCAGCTATGCGGCCCGTCGAACGCCACGAAACGGAACGGTACCCGGGTCGCCCGGAACCGGTCCGCCATGGCGAGCACTTCCTCATAGTTGAAGTCTCGCGTTCCCGCGGAGCCGAAATAGGCGAACGTGGAATCACCCGCGAAGGCCGTCTCCGGACCTCCCAGCGCGAACCCCAGCGCACCGCCGACCGCGATCACCCCTGCCACATGGCCGCGCAGGGCGACCGTGAACCCCAATGCCGCCCGCGCGGTGCCGGAGAAGCCCGCCAGATACAACCGAGTCGGGTCGAGCGACGGGTGCGCCTGCGCCCACGCCAGCATCGCGTTCACGGCATCGACGTTGGGCTCGGGCGGACCGTCGCTCAGCGTGTTGTAGGAGCTCAGGATGACCCAGCCGAGCCGGGCAGCGTGATCCTGAAACAGTTTGAGGCTGAGGAGGGCCCGCCCCCGCGGGTCGAGCACGAACAGCACCGGCCACCGGCGCTCGGTGGTGTAGCCCGGCGGGAGATAGAGCGCGAACGTCTGCGAGGTGTCGGTGGCGCTCCTGACCCTCTCCTCCAGGCGACCGGGAACCGCCTGGGCGGCAACGGGGCGCGCGTACAGGAGGACGAAGCCGGCAGTCGCAAGCATCCACGAGCGCATGTCTCACCTCGGAGTCAATCCTCGGTGCGGCGACGGCCTTGTATGAGAAGCTAACCTGCTGGAAGGCGACGGAGTATGAGGGGCAGCGCATCCTTGTGTGGGCCTCTCCTCGAGGCCTAATTACTACTAAATGCAGGCATCACCAATGCAGGCGTCACCGCAGGACGGGAGGCAAACCTCGTGAACATCCGAATTCCCAGGCTCGTGCTCGGTGCAGTGATGTTGCTCCCGGTCGCCGTGCGGGCGCAGATCGGTCACGCGAAGGTCAAAATCGTCGCGCCCGCGAACGGCGCAACGGTCAGCGGACCGGTGAAGGTCATTCTCCAGGCGACTGGAGTGGAGATCGTCGCCGCGACGGTGGAGCGGCCCGGAACGGGACATCATCATCTGTTCGTCGACCACGACCTCACGCCGGCGGACGACACGATTCCCCGAGGTGTGACCGGGATCCTTCATCTCGGCCGGGGGCAGACCGAGTTCGTGCTCGATTCCCTCGCGCCTGGCCCCCATCGCGTGATCGCCGTCGTGGCGAACTGGAAGCACGTTCCCCTGAAGCCGCTCGTGGTCGACACGGTGCGGTTCACGGTCAAGTAGCGGACGACATGGGCCGCGCATTGCTGATCGCCCTCGTGCTGGCGTCCATGACCCGCGGCGCGAGCGCCCAGAGCAGCTCGAAAGGATGGAATCCGATGACCTTCCACAAGCCGAGCGACGCCGAGCTGCGCCGCACGCTCGCGCCGCGGCAGTACGAGGTGACCCAGCACGCCGCCACCGAGCCGCCGTTCCACAACGAGTACTGGGATAACCACCAGCCGGGGATTTATGTGGATGTCGTGTCCGGTGAGCCGCTCTTCAGCTCGCTCGACAAGTTCGACTCCCGCACGGGCTGGCCGAGCTTCACCAAACCGCTCGAGACGGGCAATGTCCGCGAGCAGGTCGATCGGTCGCTCTTCGCGGTGCGCACGGAAATCCGGTCGGCCCACGCCGACTCCCATCTGGGCCACGTGTTCGACGACGGGCCCCCGCCCACGGGGTTGCGTTACTGCATGAACTCGGCGGCCCTGCGATTCATTCCGGTCGACCGCCTCGAGGCGGAGGGATACGGCCGCTATCTCCCGCTGTTCCAAGCAGCGGCGACGAAGCATCCGACGCCCTAATCACACGCGACCGACGCGCAGCGCCAGGGGCCAGCGAACCATTCGGATCGCTGTACCTGGCCCCCACGCCTCCGCCAGCTCCCGACTGAACGTGGCGAAAGGCCCCTGCCCCCCGGCCTGCTGCAGGGCCCACACCGCAGACCACGTTCCGATATAGCCGACGAGATCCTCGAGCCGCCAATCGAGCCGGATCTCGAACGCGGGGGTGTCGAGCTCCTCGAACGGGAACGGCAACGAGCGGTAGCCGTCGTCCACGTGCCGGCGCTCGGGCGGCCAGTACGCGGCCAGGACGCCCCGGTAGAACGGCTGAATGACCGCGTCCAGATCGGCGCCTGCGGTGACGACACCGTAACTGATCAACGCAACGATCCCGCCGCGCCCGGCCACGCGCCGCACCTCGGCGTAGTAGGCGGGCAGGTCGAACCAGTGTGCGGCCTGAGCGGTGGTCGCGAGGTCAACCACGCTGTCCGGGAGGCCGCTCACCCCAGCGGCCGCGCAGCGGTACTCGACCTTGGGGTGTGGCGCAGCGCGCGCGATCTGCTCCGGGCTCGCGTCCGTGGCCACCACGCGCTCGAACGGACCGGCGAGGAGCAGCGACAGCTGTCCCGAGCCGCAGCCCGCGTCCCAGGCGAGCCGCCTCGCGGGCGCGAGCCGTGCCAGGAAGTCGACGAGCGCGGCAGGGTAAGACGGGCGATGCGCCGCGTAGGCGGCCGCCACGTCGGAAAAATGATCCTTGAACCGCCCTGACGAAGTCACAGCTCCAGCTCCCAGGTCTCCGAGACCAGATCTTTGCCGAAGCTGTGGTTGCGCTGCTTGCGCACGACGTGGAAGCCCGCCGCCTGGTACAGGCGTCGGGCCGCGCGCAGCTCGCTCTGGGTCCAGAGGGTGATCTTGCGGTAGCCGGCCTGGCGCGCGAACCGCACGCATTCGTCCACCAAACGGGTCCCGAGGCCCGACCCGCGCGCCTTCGGCTCCACCAGGAGCAGTCGCAGCTGGGCCACGGTCTTCGATCGCTCGACGAGGAACACCGAGCCCACCGGCTCGCCGCCCTGCTGCGCGATCCAGCATCGCTCGCGTTTCGCGTCGTAACGCTGGACGAAGTGCGCCACGATCTCGGCGACGAGTGCCTCGAACTGTTCGTTGTAGCCGTATTCCTGAGCGTACACGGCACCGTGCCGGTGCACCACCCAGCCCAGGTCGCCCGGCAGCGGCGGCCGGAGCACGCAGGAGGCTGGAGGCAGAGACTCCGCGCGGTCCCCCAGCAGCCGCTCGATGGTCTGCATCGCGCCCACGACGCGCGCCTGCGCGGCGGCGGACAGGCCGCCCAGCATCGCGGCCACCTCGTCGTGCGAGCGGGCGTTGAGCGGCCCGAAGACCTTGCGTCCCAGGGCCGTGAGGGAGAGGTGGCTCTGCCGACCGTCGGCCGGGGAGCGGGTCTTGAGGACCAGCCCGCGCCGCTCGAACCCGCGCAGCATGCGGCTCAGGTAGCCCGCATCGAGCCCCAGATCGCGGCCCAGCGCCGTCGCCGTCGGCTGGTCGCGGTGGGCGAGCTCGTACAGGACACGCACCTCCGTCAGCGAGAACGGGCTGTTGTACGCCCCCTCGTGCAGCACGCCGATCTGCCGGGTGTAGAACCGGTTGAAGCGGCGCGCCGCCTCCACCCGCTGCTCCAGCTCGCGCGGCGCCATCGAGCCAATGTCCGGCCGATACTTGACTCTGTCAAGTACTTCCTTCTCCGCCCGTCCCGTTTAGATTGCGCTGACTCCCATGGCCGACGCCTCCCCCACCCGACCCCCCAGGAAGACCATCACGCCCGGCGCCTGGCAGGAAGCGCGGGCGCTCGTCTACGCGCACCGCGCTCGCCTGGCGGTGGGACTGGCGCTGATGCTCGTCAACCGGCTGGCCGGCCTCGTCCTGCCCGCGTCCTCCAAGTGGGTGATCGACCGGGTGATCAACCAGCATCACCCCGAGCTGCTGCTCCCGCTCGCACTCGCGGCCGGCGGCGCCACCCTCGTTCAGGCCATCACCGGGTTCGGCCTGTCGCAGATCCTGGGCGTCGCCGCCCAGCGCGCGATCACCGACATGCGCCGGACCGTGCAGGCGTACGTGCTCCGCCTGCCCATCAGCTACTTCGACTCGACCAAGAGCGGGATCCTGATCTCCCGCATCATGACCGACGCCGAGGGCATCCGGAATCTGGTGGGCACGGGGCTGGTGCAGCTGGTCGGCGGGCTCGTCACGGCCGCGATCGCGCTGGGCGTGCTGTTCTACCTGAACTGGCGGCTCACGCTGATCGCGATCCTGATCCTCGGCTGCTTCGGCGGCGGGATGGCTTATGCGTTCGCGAAGCTGCGGCCGCTGTTCCGCGATCGTGGCAAGCTCAATGCGGACGTGACGGGGCGACTGGGCGAAACGCTCGGCGGCATCCGGATCGTCAAGGCGTACCGCGCGGAGCGGAGCGAGCGGCTGGTGTTCACCCGCGGTGCCAATACGCTGTTCCGCAACATCGCCACCACCATGACGGGGATCTCGGCCGTCGGCGCCTTCGCCACCGTCATCATCGGTGCGATCGGCATCCTGATGATCCTCGAGGGCGGACACGCCATTCTCTCCGGCGCGATGACGCTGGGGGATTTCTTCATGTACGGCGTCTTCATCGGCCTCGTGGCGCTGCCGCTCATCAACATCGCGTCCATCGGAACCCAGATCACCGAGGCGTTCGCCGGGTTGGACCGGATCCGCGAGATCCGCCGGCTCGTGACCGAGGACGCCGAGGACGGGGCGCGGGCGCCGCTCGCCGAGGTGGCCGGGGACATCGTCTTCGAGAACGTGAGCTTCGAATACGTCTCCGGGGCGGAGGTGCTGAAGCACATCTCGTTCCACGCGGCGGCGGGCTCGACGACGGCCCTGGTCGGCTCCTCGGGCGCGGGCAAGAGTACGCTGATCAACCTCGTGCTCACCTTCAACCGCCCCAAGTCGGGACGGATTCTGGTGGATGGGCGCGATCTCGCCGCGCTGCGGCTCGCCGATTATCGCCGCCAGCTCGGTGTGGTGCTGCAGGACAACTTCCTGTTCGACGGGACGATCGCGCAGAACATCGCGTTCGCCCGGCCACACGCGAGCCGTGAGGACATCGAGGAGGCGGCGCGCATCGCGCATTGCGACGAGTTCGTGCGTCGCTTCGAGCGGGGCTACGACACCGTCGTCGGTGAGCGGGGAGTGAAGCTCTCCGGCGGTGAGCGCCAGCGGGTCTCGATCGCGCGGGCGATCCTCGCGGATCCGCGGATCCTGATCCTCGACGAGGCCACGTCCAGCCTCGACTCGGAGAGCGAGGCGGCCATCCAGGACGGCCTGCGCACGCTGCGGCGCGGGCGGACGACGTTCGTCATCGCCCATCGTCTCTCGACCATCCGCAGCGCCGACCAGATCCTCGTGATGGAGGGGGGCGAGATCGTCGAGCGCGGCACCCACGCCGAGCTCCTGGCGAAGCACGGCCGGTACCGCCAGCTGTACGACAAGCAGTACCGGTTCGAGCAGGACCTGTTCGTGAATCCCGGTGAGGATTTCACGCCCGAGCCGGAAGGGCCGGTGGCCGCTCCCCCGCTGACGCCTCCGGCGCGGCTCTGATCCGGCGAACCCCCACCAAGACTGGCGCCGGCGCCCAGACCGCCCTACACTAGCGCATGCCACTGATCGACACGAATCACGGGCGCGCGGCGCTGCTCGTCCTGCTGCTGGGCGTCGCGCTCGTCATCGCGCTCACGCCCTACGCCACCGGGCTCATCGGCATCCCGGTCCTGTACGCCGTGTTCGCTCCGGTGCACGAGTGGTTGTCGCTGCGGGTCCGGACCAAGCTCGCCGCGAGCCTCGTGGTCGCGCTGGCGCTGTTCTTGATCGTCGTGCCGGGGGTTTCGTTTGCCGGGCTGGTCGTGAGCCAGGCGCAGGAGATCGCTGCTGGCGTCATCCGGAACCCGCTGCTCGGTCGCCTGAGGGAGTTGCAGCCCGGCGGCATCGACCTGGGGCCTCGGCTCGCCGACCTGGGGGCCCAGGTCGTGTCATGGATTGGTTCGTCCGCCTTCGGGTTGGTGGGCACCGCGACGCGACTGGCGCTCAACCTCACCATCTCGCTGTTCGGACTGTTCTACCTGCTGCTCCGACCGGGTGAGACGTGGGAGGCGGTGCGGCCCTACATCCCGTTCTCCGCCAAGAACACCGAGAAGCTGCGCCAGGGGTTTCGCGACGTCACCACCTCGACGATCATCGGCACCGGGGCCACCGCGGCGATTCAGGGCTTCCTCGTGGGCCTCGGCTTCTGGCTCACGGGTCTCCCGAACGCGGTGTTCTGGGGTGTGGTCACGATGGTGTTCGCCATCCTTCCGGTCGTCGGCAGCGCGCTGGTGTGGGGGCCCGGCGCGCTCGCGCTGATCCTGGGCCACCACGCGCTGGCCGGTGTCCTCCTGGCCGTCGGTGGAGCCGTGATCGTCGGGAATGTGGACTACGTCATCCGACCGATGGTGTTCCGCCGCTGGGCGAACATTCACCCGCTGATCACGCTGGTGGGTGCGCTGGCCGGCGTGCCCTACTTCGGGATCCTGGGACTGTTGATCGGGCCGCTGGCGCTAAGCTATTTCTTCGAGCTCGTTAAGATGTATAGGGAAGAGTATCTGAGTTAGCTGGACAATCAACGACTAGACGCACAGACGCACAGCGGTGAACAGGTCGCAGGGAGCGGGTGATCGCTCCGGAGACCTGTCGCGCTCCCGCGACACACATTCTCCTCCTCCGACCGGAAACCCCCGGCCCCCGCCCGGTGTAGGTACGAACAGCTTCGTACATAGTGAGGCCCGATGCCGCAGCGTGCTCCGACGAACGCGGAGCTCGAGATTCTCCACGTGTTGTGGCAGCGCGGGCCGAGCACCGTGCGCGACGTCCACGAGTCGCTCGACCACGCCAAGCCGGTCGGCTACACGACTGTGCTCAAGCTGCTGCAGATCATGGTCGAGAAAGGCCTGGCGAGGCGGGATGCATCGGCGCGGTCTCACGTGTACGCCGCGGCGGCGTCCCAAGGCGCTACGCAGCGGCGCATGGTCGCCGACCTCGTGCGGCGTGTGTTCGGAGGCTCGACGCTCGGGCTCGTGCTCCACGCCCTGTCCGCCACACCCGCCACGGCACGGGAGCTCGCTCAGATTCGCAGACTGCTCGACGAGAAGAAGGGAGGACGGACATGATCATGACCCAAGCGCTGGGTTGGGCCATCGTGGACTCGCTGTGGCAGAACGCACTCGCGGCCGCAGGGCTCGCCGCGCTCCTCGCCCTCATCCCGGTGCGGGCGGCGCGCACCCGCTACACGCTCGCCACGCTGACACTGGGGTTGACGCTCGCCCTCCCTCTCACGACCGCGCTGCGGCTGCGCGGGACGTCGCCGTGGCCCAGCGACGTGGTGACCGCTACCTCCCCGGTCTCCTCCGGCCCGCAAGCCGCTCCAGCGGCACCGACTCCCCCCCCGCCGCCGGTGGCCGTCCGCATCCGCGCCGCCCTCGAGCCCACCCTGCCGTGGGTGGTGCTCGTGTGGTTCGGGGGCGTGGTGGCGCTGTCGCTGCGGCTCGCGTCGGGATGGCTGGTGACGCGGCAGCTCGGTAGAGTCGGGACGTCGTCCGTGCCGGACGCGTGTCGCGCGGCGGTAGCGCGCCTGGCGGCGCGGCTCCGCATCAGCCGGCCGGTGCGCGTACTGGAATCGGCGGTCGTGCAGGTGCCCGCCGTCATCGGTTGGCTGCGCCCGGTGATCCTCCTCCCGGCGAGCGCCTTGACCGGACTCACCCCACAGCAGCTCGAGGCGCTGCTCGCGCACGAGCTGGCGCACGTCCGGCGATACGACTACCTGGTCAACCTCATCCAGTCGGTGATCGAGACCCTGCTGTTCTACCACCCGGCAGTGTGGTGGGTGTCGCAGCAGGTGCGCGACGAGCGCGAGCACTGCTGCGACGATCTCGCCGTCGCCGTGTGCGGCGACGCGCACTTCTACGCGACGGCGCTGCTCGGCATGGAGCGGCTCCGCGTCACGCCGCCGGCCTTCGCGCTCGCGGCGGCAGGGCGCAGTGGCTCCCTCATGGGCCGTATCCGGCGGCTCGTGGCGCCGGTGCAAACGGAAATCTTTCCCCGCTGGATGGCGGGCGTGATCGCCGTGACCCTCGCCCTCGGCGGCGGCGCCCACCTGGCGAGCGGGACGGCGGCCCCGGCCCCCGGCGACCGCGGCGGCCTACGTGCGGCGACGCTCGATTCCCTGGTCGACCGCATCGAGGCGTTGCGCAACCCGGATGCGCGACACGAGGCGGTGAAAACCCTCGGTAGGCGGCGCGACCCGCGGATGGTGATGCCGCTGTTGGCGATCGCTCAACGGGACGTTGACGAGGAGGTCCAGCACGAGGCCGTCGAGGCCCTGGGCAAGGTGCGGGGCGGCGCCGGCGCCGGCGCCCTCATCGACATCGCCCGCACCCACCCGAACCCGGAGGTCCGCCGCAAGGCCGTCAAGACGGTCGGGGACGTCGCGCCCCCCGAGGTGGCGCTGGGCGTCCTCGAGCGGCTCGCGCACCGCGACCCCGACGCCCAGGTCCAGCAGAAGGCCGTCGAGGCGCTCGGCCACCTGGGCAGCCCGCAAGCGGTCGCGCCGCTCGCACGCCTGGCCCGCGCCCAACCGAACGCGGAGGTACGAGAGGAAGCGGTGGAGCAGTACGCCAGGATTGCCGCACCGGAGTCCGCGCTGGACCTGCTCGTGGACCGACTCGCGAACGACACCTCATCCGCCGTGCAGGTGGAGGCCGTCGAGCGCCTGGCCGACCTGCCCGACGGGCTGGGGATTCCGGCGTTGCGGGAGGCCGCCCGCTCCCACCCGAGCCGTCAGGTCCGGGCCGAGGCGCGGCACCGCCTGGAAGCGTATCGCTAGGGAGGGGAGCCCGGCGCGAGTCGCGCCGGTCCGTTCGGCCGGAGCAGGTCGAGCGGATCGACCGTGATCGCCCCATAAGCGCAGAACCAGTGGAGGTGCGCTCTGGTCACGCGACCGGAAGCCCCCACTAAACCGATCAGCTGGCCAGCCTCGACCGTGTCACCCGGCACGACGAGCACCCGGCTCAGGTGAAAATAGCCGGTCACGAGACCCGCACCGTGGTCGATGAGGATGGTCGTCCCGCTGTAGTAGAGATCGGCGACCAAGGCGACAACGCCGCGGTTCGCCGCGTGCACCGGTGAACCGGGCTGCCCCGCGAAGTCGACGCCCCAGTGACGGCTCCGCAGCACCTCGTTGAACACCCGTGCCACGCCGAACACGCTCGTCACCGCGCCGGAGTTGGGGCGCACGAACGGGGCATGCCACAGCCTGGGGGTGTCGTGCGCCCGCTGTCTCACCTCCTGCACCAACTCCTGCTCGAGCCGAATGCGCTCCCCCAGCGACTCCGGCGGCTGTGCAAACTCGGGAGCCACGCGGAGCCGCTCCCGCGGGACCCGGCGACGCCCAACCGGCAGCGCCGCGACGAGCGTATCGCTCGTGCTGTCGGCGTGCTCCAGCACGACTCGCGCCGCCGCTCTGTCGTGCGCCCCGAACGGTACGGCGCCGAGCGCGCCGAAACCGTCCGCCAACCGCTCGAAATGCAGCGGTTCGCCCGCCAGCTCGCCGTCCACCGCCGTCACGCTGTCGCCCGGCGGCGCGCGGACGACCACGCGCACCAACGATCCCTGGAGGGGCAAGCGGGGCCACCAAGCCACCGGCGGCGCCACGGTTCCCTGCCCCATCGCCCCGGCGGGAACGAGGCACAGCGCGAGGGGAACGAGGTATCGGAAGGGGGTCGGCATGGGGCAGGATACCCGGCCCCGACTACCGTGATCCGGCCCGCGCGATCTCGAGCTCAGCTCGCTTGCCGTCGCTCTGCTGCATCCGCGCGAGGTACGCACGATACCCCGTCCGCGCCGCCGCGACATCGCCCGCCAGCTCCGCCGCGCGCGCCACGCCGAACAAACTGCGCGGCCGTCCGGGCTCCCGACGCAGAGTCGCCTCATAGGCCGTGCGGGCGGATGCGTACCGACCGAGCGCGAGCAGGAGGTCGCCCTCGAGCTCACGTGCGGGCAAGAGCTCGCCCGGCGTCACCGGATGCTTCGCGGTCACGTCCTCGCGGTCGGCCGCTGCCGTCGCCTCCCGCAGCGCGCCAGCGGTATCGCCGACCGCCAGCAAGACCCACGCCGTCACCGCCTGCTTCTCGTTACCGACGACGCGGGACCAGTTGTAGCCCGGCTGCCCGCCGAGCGCCGCTTCGATCGTCGCGAGCGCCGCGATCTCGACGCGTGCCTGGACGGTGTCGCCGCTCCGGGCTGCGCCGACCCCGCGCGCGAAGTGGGCCAGGGCCTCGCCAATGTTGCCCTGCCCCAGTGCGCGCACGGGGAGGCGGGCCGCCGCAGCCCAATCGCCCCGTTCCAGCGGCACACGTGCTTCCATCGCCACACGATTGTAGTTCGTGACCAGCGCATCGCTCGAGAGCACCGTGGTGAGCGCGAGGCCCTGCGCGACGGTCCGCCGCGCCACCGAGTCGCGCCCCTCCTGGAGGTAACCGTACACCATGTAGTCGAGCGCGTGGAACTGCTCCGGCGCCACGCCCTTGAGGTGCTGGGCGCGCGCGTACTCGATACCCGCATCGAGCGACCGTTGGTTGGCGGCGATCGTTTCGTCCCACAGGCCGAGCCGAATGAAAATGTGCGACGGCATATGCTGCGCGTGCGGCGCCGAGGGCGCGATCTGCGCGTAGCGGCGGGCGGCGTCGAGCCCGAGCGAGGCGAGCTGTGGCGAGTCGTTGGCGTGGATGATGTAGTGCGCGAGCCCCGGATGCTCGGGGAAACGGCGGAACAGTGGATTCAGGATCGCCGCCGCCTGCCGCTGCCGCGTGAACGTCGTGTCGGCCGGCGACGCGGTCGCGACGAGCG
>Ga0070704_100002042_pt1 | contig 11190 bp, 5 predicted proteins | sample KBSK5252metaG_FD_65467 | JGI IMG/M metagenome (GOLD analysis project Ga0070704, IMG submission 65467) | Corn, switchgrass and miscanthus rhizosphere microbial communities from Kellogg Biological Station, Michigan, USA - KBS K5-25-2 metaG | ecosystem: Host-associated > Plants > Roots >... | reverse complement strand
CCACCGGGCCCGGGGGGTCGAAGAGGGCCCGCACCGACGCCCAGGGTTCTTACGCGCTGGCCGGGCTCGCCCCCGGCTCCTACACCGTGACCGTGACCAAGGAGGGCTTCTCGCCCTTCAAGAGCGATCCCCTCTCCCTCGCCGCGGGCAGCACTCCGCTCGACGTGCAGCTCACGGTGGCGCCGCTCGCGGAGACGGTCACGGTCAAGGAGGAGACCCCGGCCCTCAGCCTGGCCCCCGACGAGAACGCGGGGGCCATCGTCATCAAGGGAAAGGACCTCGACGCGCTTCCCGACGACCCCGACGAGATGGTCGAGGCCCTGCAGGCCCTGGCCGGCCCCGCCGCCGGGCCGAACGGCGGACAGGTCTTCATCGACGGCTTCACGGGGGGACGCATCCCCCCCAAGTCCAGCATCCGCGAGATCCGGCTGAACGCGAACCCGTTCTCCGCGGAGTACGACCGACTCGGCTTCGGGCGGATCGAGATCTTCACCAAGCCGGGCACCGACCATCTGCGCGGCGAGACCTCGTTCCGCTTCGACGACGCGGCTCTCAACACGCGCAACCCCTTCGCCCCGAACAAGCCGCCCTACCAGCGGCGCGACTGGGGAGGCAACCTGAGCGGCCCCCTGGCGGCGGGAAAGGCGTCGTTCTTCCTCGACTTCGACCGCCGCGACGTGAACGACAACCAGCTCATCAACGCCACCGTCCTCGGCCCCGACCTCGTGGCCGTCCCCTTCAACGAGGCGGTGGTCGCGCCCCAGCAGAGGACCACCTTCAGCCCCCGCATCGACTGGCAGATGAACCCTGCCCAGACCCTGAGCGCGCGCTACACCTACACCTCCTCGGGGCAGGACGACGCGGGGATCGGGGGCTTCTCCCTCCCTTCGCGGGCCTACTCGACGTCGCAGCGCCAGCACACCGTCCAGCTCACGGAGACCGGGGTGTACGGGAAGGTCATCAACGAGACCCGGCTCCGGTTCTGGAGCGAGCACCAGGGCAAGAACGGCGACGATGCGGCGCCGACCCTGCAGGTGCAAGACGCCTTCACGGGGGGCGGCGCCCAGGTCGGCCTCTCCTCCAACGACCAGCACCGCTGGGAGCTGCAGAACGTCACCTCCTGGACCCTCGGCAAGCACTCGTTTCGCGCCGGCTTCCGCCTCCGCACGGTGAGCGAGGACGACGTCGCCCGCCAGGGCTTCGGAGGCACCGTGGTCTTCGCCCGTGGCCCGGGCATCACCACCCTCGACCGCTATCGCCGCACCCTGCTGCTGCAGCGTCAGGGGCTGACCCCGGCCCAGATCCGAGCGCTGGGGGGCGGCCCCAGCCAGCTCCAGATCGTGGGCGGCGATCCGGACGCGACCGTTCGCCAGTGGGACCTGGCCCCCTTCGTCCAGGACGACTGGCGCGCGGGCAAGGACCTGCTCCTCAGCCTGGGGCTGCGTTACGAGACCCAGAGCAACATCGAGAGCCGCGTGAACCTGGCCCCACGATTCGGTTTCGCGTGGTCGCCCGGGGGCAAGGGGCCCTCGGGCCAGGCGCGGACCGTCGTCCGGGGCGGCTTCGGGCTCTTCTACGACCGGTTCGGAGAGGACCTGACCCTGCGGGCCCACCGCTTCGACGGCACGCGCGAGGACCAGTACGTGGTCAGCGATCCGACCGTGCTGGACGGGATCGTCTTCGACGATGCCGGCAGCGTGGTCAGCATTCCTTCCGTGCTGGATCTCGCCGCCTTCTCCCTGCCCCAGACCACGTGGACGGTCGCCCCCGACCTGCAGTCTCCGTACACGATCCAGTCGTCGCTGAGCCTGGAGCGGCAGCTCCCCGGGAACTTCACCGCCACCGCGACCGTCATCGCGTCCCAGGGCAGGCGCCAGCTCCGCTCGCGCAACCTCAACGCTCCCCTGCCGGACGGCGCGCTCCCCCTGGGGGCCGCGGCCGGCAACGTCTACCAGGTCGAGTCCACGGGACGGCTGAACCAGTACCAGGGGATCCTGGGCGTCAACAACCGACTCAGCCGGACCCTCACCCTGTTCGCCCGGTACTTCCTGGCCTGGGCGAAGAGCGACACCGACGGCTCCGGGACGTTCCCGGCCAACTCCTACGACCTCGCCTCGGAATACGGACGTGCGGCCATCGACGTGCGTCAACGGTTCGTGCTGGGGGGAAACCTGACCGTCCCCGGAGGCATCCGGGTGAGCCCGTTCGTCCTGGTGTCGAGCGGCCGCCCCTACAACATCACGATCGGCGACGACCTGAACCGCGACAGCCTCTTCACCGACCGACCGGCGTTCGCGAGCGCTCCCGACCAGCCGGGGTCGGTCATGACGCCGTATGGCCTCCTGGACCCGAGCCCCCGCCCCGGCGAGCCGATCATCCCGCGGAACCTCGGCATCGGACCCGGGCTCGTGATCGTCAACCTGCGCCTCAGCAAGACGTTCCCCATCGGAGGCAAGCGCGGCGAGGGACCCGCGCCGCCCCGCGACGGCGGGGGCGGTGGCCGGGGTCCGGGAGGGCGCGGCGGGTTCGGTGGTGGGGGGCGCGGTGGCGGCGGTGAAGGAGGGCGCGGCGGCGGCGAGGGCGGCCGCGGCCTGACCCTCTCCGTCTCCGCCCAGAACCTCCTGAACCACACCAACCCGGCCGCGCCCGTGGGCAACCTGAGCTCGCCGTTCTTCGGGCGATCGCTGGCCAGCGCGGGAGGGTTCGGGTTCGGCACCGGAGGGACCACCGCGGCGGGCAACCGCCGGATCGAGCTCCAGGCCCGGTTCGCGTTCTAGTATCATCGACGCGCGGGGGTGTCGTTGCGCGTCCAGTTCCAGACCAAGATCCTGCTGCTCGTCCTCCTCGGGGTGAGCCTGCCCGCGCTCCTCATGGGCTTCTACCTGCTCCAGCGCAACGAGGAGCTGCTGGCGGAGAAGGTCCGGGAGACGCTCTCGAACCACCTCTTCCGGGCGAGCTCCCAGCTCGACGATTGGATGCAGCAGCGGCTGCACGAAGTGTCGCGCTGGTCCGCCTCCTTCGTGGTGTTCGAGGGGGTGGAGACCCTGAGCCGCCCGGGCACGGCCGACCCCGACAAGGCTCGCCGCGACGTGGTCGCCTACCTGGAGTCGGTGCTCGGCCACTACCGCAACTACGAGTCCCTGTTCGTCATCGACCCCCGGGGGCAGGTCCTCGCCTCCACCCGCCAGGAGCGCTGGGAGGACTGGGGCAAGGGGCTCCTCGAGCGGGGAGGCCTCGAGCGCGGGGGCGTGGTCAGTCCCATCCATCGCTCCGCCTTCCTGGGCCGGCCCACCCTGCTGGTGGTGCACACGGTGCAGGGCCGCCAGGATCGCGCCATCGGCTACTTCGTCGAGCGGGTGGACCTGCGCGAGCTGGAGGCCCTGCTGGGCCCCACCGAAGGCGATCCGCCCTACTCCTTCTGGCTGCTCGACGAGCAGGGGCGGGTGCTGCTGCGGGCCGGCAAGGTTCCCGACGCGCCCGGCGAGCAGACGTTCCCGGGCGCCCTGCCCGAGGAGGGCAAGGACACCGGCGCGATGGCCAGCGTCAGCCTCCCCGGTCTCGGAGACAGCAGCTACGGCGTGCGCCGGCTTCATGGGCCCACGCGCGGGTTCGTGGCCGCCACCGTCGCCGCGAACGCCGCCTATCGACCCCTGTTCGAGGCCCGCAACCGCCTCCTCAAGATCGGGCTGCCCCTGGTGGGGCTGGTGCTCCTGGCCAGCTTCCTGGTGGCGCGGAGCCTGCTCAAGCCCATCCATGAGCTGTCGGCGGCGGCCCGGAACATGAGCGCGGGAAACCTGGACGTCTCCCTGCCCGTGCGGGGCAACGACGAGATGGCCGACCTCACCCGCGCCTTCAACGAGATGGCCCTGCGGGTGCGCGAGAGCCAGCAGACCCTGGAGTCGCTGGCCATCACCGACGGCCTCACCGGCCTCTACAACCGGCGCCACTTCGAGGACGCGGTCGACAAGGAGCTGCGCCGCTGCGAGCGGGACAGCCGCACCTCCAGCCTGCTCTTCCTCGACCTCGATCAGTTCAAGAGCTACAACGACCGGTGGGGCCACACCCAGGGCGACGTCGAGCTGAAGCGGGTGGCGGCCGTGGTCCGGGAGTCGATACGCGCCACGGACGTGGCCTTCCGCTACGGCGGGGAGGAGCTGGCCGTGCTGCTGCACTCCTGCGCCAAGGAGCAGGCCGCGCACGTGGCGGAGAAGATCTGCGACGCCGTGCGCGCGCCCGCGCAGAAGCCGGGCGCCCTGGAGGGACGAACAACCACCATCTCCATCGGGGTGGCCAGCTATCCCGAGGACGGCCAGGGCGTGCGCGCGCTGGTGGACGCGGCCGACGCCGCGCTCTACGCGGCCAAGGCCAGCGGCCGGGACCGCGCCGTGCTGGCCCGGCCGTCCGCGGGGCCCGCGGGCAGGGAGCCCGCCGCCGGCAGCGGCGAGCCCCAGCGCAGGGACAGGCGAGACAAGACGCCGGCGGGAAGAAGCTGAGCTGGCTGTCCGCGGCTACGGCGCAGGGGGGCTGGGCTCGCGCGGCTTGGTGACGATGTCCTGCACCTTGCGCGCGAAGAAGACCGCGGCTCCGAAGTTGTTCTCGTTGATCTGCTGCTCGGCCGCGCTCAGCAGCTCCTGACAGCGGCCCAGGGTGGCGCGGTCGTTGGCGTCCAGGCGCCCCATGAGGATGCGCGCCTCCGCGATCGCGGAGGAGGCCTCGGCCTTGGTCTCGATCCCCTGCAGGCGGGCCTTGGTCCGGATGACCTCGGTCTCGGTCAGCTCCAGGTCGCGCTGGAGCAGGCCGATCCGCTGCTCCAGCCGGCGCCGCTCCTCCTCGGAGCGGCGCAGCCGCGCGGTCAGGTCGGAGTCGGCGTTGCGGGCCGCCTGACTGGCGGCGGCCGTCCTCTTGTCGAGCTGGGCCAGGGTGGCCGCGTAGCGGGCCTCGGCCGCGGCCAGCTTGCCCAGGAGCTCCAACCGCAAGGCCCGCTCGGCGGTGAGCTTGCCCGCCGCGATCAGCACCTCGGCGTCCGTGAGGTGGACGGTGGCCTGGCGGAAGGTGTCGTCCGCATTCTGGGCCGCGCCCGCGCGCCGCGCCTCTTCCAGCGCCGCGCGGACCGGGGCCAGATCCACCGCGGCTCCCGGCTTGTCGGTGCTGGTCCCACCCGCGCTGGCGCAGGCGGCGAGGGGAAGGGTCAGGAGCAGGAGCGGGAGGCCCCGCCCTCGGTAGAGGCCCATGGACGGCGTGAGTCTATCACGCCGGGCCGCAAGGGGGCGGCACGGCGAGTCGGTTTGAGGCATAATGCCCGCGCTTCTCACCACCATGTCCGCTGGCCCCGCGACCCCGCCTCCGCGCCTGACCTCGATCGACGCCTACCGTGGCTTCGTGATGCTCCTGATGATGGGCGAGGTACTGCGCTTCTGCGCGGTGGCGGCCGCGGTGCCGCAGAGCGGCTTCTGGCATCTGCTCTGCCACCACCAGGAGCACGTCGAATGGGTGGGCTGCTCGCTGCACGATCTCATCCAGCCGTCCTTCTCGTTCCTGGTGGGGGTGGCCCTGCCCTTCTCCATCGCGAATCGCATGGCCGCGGGCCAGTCCCGGGGCCGTCTGATCCGCCATTCGATCTTGCGGGCCCTCGCCCTGATCCTCCTCGGGATCTTCCTCCGCTCGCTCAGCCACCCGCAGACCTACTTCACGTTCGAGGACACCCTCACCCAGATCGGGCTGGGCTACGTGTTCCTGTTCCTGCTCGGCTTTCGCCCGGTGCGCGAGCAGTGGGCGGCCTTCATCGTGATCCTGGTCGGATTCTGGGCCGCCTTCGCGCTCTACCCGCTCCCCGGGCCCGACTTCGACTGGGCGGCGGTCGGAGTGCCGAAGGACTGGCCCCATCTCCTGACCGGCTTCGAGGCGCACTGGAACAAGAACAGCAACCTCGCCTGGGCCTTCGACGTCTGGTTCCTGAACCTCTTCCCGCGGGAGAGCCGCTTCCTCTACAACGACGGCGCCTGGTCCACCCTCAGCTTCATACCGACTCTCGCCACCATGATCCTGGGCCTGATCGCGGGCGGCGTCTTGCGCAGCGACCGCCCGGCCGCGGCCCGCCTGCGTTGGCTGGTATGGGCCGGCGTGGCCGGCCTCGCCTCGGGTTGGCTGCTGGGCGCGCTCGGCGTGTGTCCGGTCGTGAAGCGCATCTGGACCCCCACCTTCACGCTCTTTACCGGCGGCTGGTGCTTCCTGTTCCTGGCCGGCTTCTACCATGCGATCGACGTCCGGGGGCGAAAGGCCTGGGCCTTCCCCCTGATCGTGGTCGGCATGAACTCGATCGCCGCCTACTGCACGAACTGGGTCGGGGAGAGGTTCATCGCGGAAAACCTCACCCGCCACCTGGGGACGGGGGCCTTCCGCGTGCTGGGCGACGCCTACGCGCCGCTGCTGCAGGGAGCGGTGGTCCTCTTCCTGCTGTGGCTGGTCCTCCTCTGGATGTACCGCCGGCGCATCTTCCTGCGGATCTGAGGCGGCGCTCCCTGCCCGGGGCGACCCCGGCCCGCGGTTAGAATCGGAGCCCGCTACCGCAAGGAGGATCGCCATGACTGAACGCCTTCCCCGGATACTGCTCGTGCTTGGTTTCCTGTGCGCCGCGGCGGGCCTCCGGACGGCCGGCGCCGCGCCGGTCGATGCCGCCGCCGCGCCCCCGGGCGGCGGGCTCCGCATCATCGTCTTCGGGGCCCACCCGGACGACCCGGAGGTCGACGCGGGCGGCGTGGCCGCGAAATGGTCCGCCCTCGGCCACAAGGTCAAGCTGGTGGCCCTGACCAACGGGGACATCGGCCACTGGGGGACGGCGGGAGGCCCCCTGGCCAAGCGCCGCACCGCCGAGTCCCACGCCGCGGGGGCGATCCTGGGCATCGAGAGCCAGGTGCTCGACAACCACGACGGCGAGCTGATGGTGACCCTGGAGAACCGCCGCACCATCGCCCGCCTGATCCGGGAGTGGAACGCCGACGTCGTGATCAGCCACCGGCCCAACGACTACCACCCCGACCATCGCTACACGGGGGTGCTGGTCATGGACGCCGCCTACATGGTCACGGTGCCCTTCTTCACCCCCGACACCCCGCCCCTCACGAAGAACCCGGTCTTCCTCTTCTCCGAGGACCATTTCGCGAAGCCAAATCCCTTCACGGGGGACGTGGTGGTCGCGATCGACGACGTGGTGGACAAGAAGATGGCGGTGGTCGACGCCATGGAGTCGCAGTTCTACGAGGGCGGCTGCTGCGACAAGCCGGAGGGCGGCCTGCCCCAGGACCCGGCCGGACGCGAGGCCCGCCGCAAGGAGGTCCGCGAGTTCTTCCGGAAGCAGTTCGCCGCCACCGCCGAGCGCTTCCGGGCGAAGCTGGTCGAGAGGTACGGGGCGGAGCGCGGGGCCCAGTTCCGTTACGCCGAGGCCTTCGAGATCTGCGAGTACGGGCGTCGGCCGAGCGAGCAGGAGATCCGGAGCCTGTTCCCCTTCTTCCCTGCGCGCTGAGCCGCGCGGCCCCGGGGTCGCCCCCGGGGCCGCTTCCAGGTTTCCCGCTACTGCCTGGGCCCGATGACGGGGCCGTCGCCCACCACGAAGTAGCCCGGCGGAGGCGTTCCGCTGGCCGCGCAGAACGCCTGGGCCGCCGCGGCCTGGGCGTCCACGGACAGGATCGAGCCCGGGCTCTGGTCGTGCGGCACCGCGACCGTGCAGCAGGCAAAGCCCGAGTTGCCGGAGCCGTCGCTGGTGCTCTCCACGCTCAGGTAGACGCGCCCGTCGGCGTCGCCTCTGCGCTCGCGCCGCAGCCTCAGGGTCACGGGTGCGATGTCCCTCGCGTCGGGCGAGAAGTTGCCGTCGCCCGTGGGCATCTCGTCGTCCTCGTCGCCGAACACATGGACCGCGATGGGGAGCGGACCCGCGCAGTTGTCGATGGCGCTGGCGGTCAGCCCGACGTTGAACAGGCTGTGGTTCGGCGGCCAGAGCCGTGGACTGGCCACGGAGCAGAATACCCTGGGCGGCTCGACGTCATTGACGGTGATGGAGAAGCCGCAGCCGGCCGGGTTCCCCGCCGCGTCCTGGACCGAGCAGCCCACTGGAGTCGCCCCCAGGGGGAAGACCGAGCCCGACGGGGGGGCGCACGAGGGGGCGCCCACGCCGGGGCAGTTGTCGGTCACGGCGGGGTCTGGGTAGTTGACCACGGCCGAGCACAGCCCGGGATCCGTGGGGACGCTCTGGTTGGCGGGACACGTGATGCTCGGGGCCTGGACGTCGTTCACGGTGACCGTGAACGAGCACGAGTCCTCCGAAGCCGTGTCGCAGGTCACGGGGGTGGTGCCCACGGGGAAGAACCCGCCCGAGGGCGGGGCGCAGGTCACGACGCCGCAGCCGCCGGCGGTGGCGGGTGCCGCATAGCTGGTCACCGCCCCGCACATGTTCGGATCGTTGGGCCGCGTCAGGTTGCCCGAGCAGGTGACGGTGCACGGGTTGATGACCTTCATGGCCCCGAAGGCCATGACGATGCCCGCTCCCGAGTCCCGATCGAACCCGGGGGCCTCGATGTCGAGCGCGCTCGAGGCGAGCGCCGTGCGGATCTGGGCCGGGGTCGGGGTCGGGGTGAAGGACCGGAGCAGGGCGGCGATGGCGGCGGCGTGCGGCGCGGCCGCCGAGGTGCCGAAGAAGGGGTTGAAGCCCGGGATGGCCGCGGAGGAGGCGTTCCCGTCCGCCGCCGTGATGTCGGGCTTCTGCAGGACCATTCCGCCCGTGGAGCTGACGTCGCCGGGCGTGATGGGGACGCCGGCGGGGGTGTAGAAGATCCGGCGCGGGCCGTCCGAGCTGAAGGTCTCGACCGGGTTCGTGGCCCCGCCCGCGAACGGGTTGGGGAAGGAGTTGGCGACGTCGGTGGCGGCGACGCTGAAGGCGTTGGGGGCGCCGGAGGCGTTGTGCCCGCGGACGTTGCCGTTGGTGCTGATGGCCAGACGGGCCCGCCCCGTGTCGAGATGGATGAAGCGGTTGGCGGCCGCGTTGGCCTTCACGATGACGATCCTATGGCCGACCAGGGGAGTGAAGGCCGGAGGGCCGATGGCCTCGTAGGGATTCTGGCTTCCCGTCTGGGAGTTGGTGCTCGAGGCCAGGACAGCGGTCCCCGCGGCGTTGAGGACGAAGAGGTCGTAGTCGTTGCCCGACGCGCCCTGGGGGTCGCTCCAGAAGAGGTCCACGCGGCGGCTGCTCCCCCCGGCGTTGATGGTATCGAAGGTCGTCCCCCCGAAGCTGTGGAGCCGGCCCGAGCCGGGCAGCGGCGCGCCCACGGCGCCCCCGTCCGCGAAGTCCCCCTCCCACGTCCCCGAGGTGCCGTCGTTCTGGTTGCCCGAGTTCCGGGCCGAGGAGAAGTAGAGCGCGCCGGCGGCGGAGACGGTGTTGACGGCCTGGGAGATGACCCCGTCCTGGAACGGCGATTCCGCGAAATACGTGACGTCGTCGACGATGACCTGGCACCCCGCGGCCTGCAACGCGATGATGTTCGCGGCAAAACTCGCCTGGCCGGCGAAGGCGGTGGCGAAGAAGAGGTTGGACCCGGGGGCGACGTCGGCCACGATCTCCAGCATGGCCGTCCCCTCGCCGGTGCCGGGCACGCCGCTCTGCCCCGGGAGCACGGTCATGCACGGGGGACCCGCCGGGCAGTTGGCAGGGATGTCGCCCAGTCCCTGGGAGGTGGCCAGGAAGTCCACGCTGTCCGAGAGCACCCCCACACTGACGCCGGCGCCGGTGACCCCGAACACGTTCCGGGCCGCGGCCGCCCGATGGGTGGCGTCCCCTTCCCCGGTCACGCTACCCGTGTTCGTGGTCGCTTGCGCGGCCGGCTCGATGAAGGTCACGGCGGGATCGTCCGCCAGCTTCTCCACGATGCCGAGGGGCAGGAGCGCCCGGATGGCCCGGTACTGCGGGAAGGCGTTGACGATCGTGCCCCCCAGGTCCTCGATCTTGCGGAGCAGGCCGACGTGCTCCCGAGACTGCCTCGGGGACCCCGCGGAAGTAGGCAGGCGCGGCCCCCCGACCTGTCCCGTGAACACCGCGGTGATGTCCACGAGGAGCCGGCCGTCCTCCTCCAGCTTGAGGTTGGACTCCATCTCGGGGGCCGCCTGCTTGACCGCGCTCCGCTGGAGCGCATAGAGGATCTGGGAGTCGATCTTCTGTTGAGCGGCCGTGCGGCCCAGCTTCTGCCGCTGGAGCTCCGCGATCTGCCGGAGCGCGCTCTCGGCGATCTTCTCGTCGTCCGGTGCCGGGGCCGCGAACGCCAGGGGCGGGGCGGCCCACCCGGCGAGCACGGCCAGGACTCCGACGAGGATCGGATGTTGGATGATTCGCTTTCCCATGACAGCCCCCTTATGGCTCAGGAAGGGTCCTGGCGAATTGGTGCCCTTGCGCGACAAAGCGTTGCAGAAACCGGCTGGAGGGGGGAACGCAACTTTTCGGATGCGTAAGTCTACGCGCGCGCCGGGCCGAGACGCAAGGCGAAAAGCGTCCATTCCCTGCCTTCGGAAAAGCCACCCGACCACGGGTGAGATTACTGATCGGCTGAGTACTCAAGGACCCCGGCTTTCCCGCCAACTTGCAGCAAAAAAGAGACTTCTAGACAGGGCCGCGCGTGGGCACGCGGCGTGCTCCTGCAAGCCCTGCAGGGAGGAGCGCGTAATGCCCCAACTCGTGGAGCAGGCCGATCAGGAGATTCGCGTGGGCGCCGGAGACCGGTGGCCCTACGCGCGCACGGTTCTCCTCGTGGCCTCGACGGACCTGCGGCCCGCCCTCGGCCGCACGCTCCTCTGGCGGCGCGACATCGGGCGTCTCTATGCCCCCGACCCGGACACCGCCCTGGAGCTGGCCCTGGCCGCGCGGCCCTGTCTCTGCATCGTGGATGCCGTGGAGCTCCCGCAGACCCTGGCCCTCCTGCGCCGCCTGCGCGCGGAGCCGGCCACTCGCCACATGGGAATCGTGGCCCTGAACCGCCTGATGGAGCCGGAAGAGGAGGATCAGCTGCGCCGGGCCGGGGCCAACGCCGTCTTCACCGCCCAGATGGACCCGGAGCTGTGGGACGTCCGGCTCGAGGAGCTCCTGAGCGTGCCGAGCCGCCGCTCCGGACGGCTGCCCGTGCAGCTCGACGTCTGGACGCGCCTCCCCAGCGGGGA
>Ga0070704_100002038_pt1 | contig 11199 bp, 9 predicted proteins | sample KBSK5252metaG_FD_65467 | JGI IMG/M metagenome (GOLD analysis project Ga0070704, IMG submission 65467) | Corn, switchgrass and miscanthus rhizosphere microbial communities from Kellogg Biological Station, Michigan, USA - KBS K5-25-2 metaG | ecosystem: Host-associated > Plants > Roots >... | reverse complement strand
CGAGGAGCGCCGTCGCGTTCGGCTCCCACGGCTCGACGCGATCGGCGGCCGGCAGATACGACACGTCCGACGTGTAGTACTCGTCGGCGAGCCCCGCGATGTGATGGCCGAACTCGTGGACGAAGATGTACGGCGCCCACGCGCTGTCGGCCGCGACCGTGCTGTAGAGACCGAAGATCCCTCCGCCGCCGTATGTCGCGCTGTTCACCAGAATCTCGACGACGTCGTACGGCGCATTCGCCGCGATGTCGCGGAACGCCTTGTTCTCGAACGTCAGAATGTAGCGCTCGGAATCGAAGGCGTCGTACATCGCCCCGATGGGGGACCGGCGATAGATGCGCTGCGACGGCCGCGACACGCCCGACTGCGCGGCGGCGGGACACAGTCCCCAGACGTTGATGTCGCGCTGGCGCTCCTTGAACGGCGACGTCGAGAAGAGGACGCCCGCCAGCCGGCGGGCATCGCGTTCGAACTTGCTCCGCTCCGCAGCGGTGTACCCGTCGCCAAGAATCAGCAGGTCGAGCTTCTGCGCCGGATCGCCGCTCTCATGAAGTTTGATCAGGGCGCCGCTTTCGCGTGCAGCGGTGCCTCGCTCGACGAACTTGTCAGATGGATCGAGCGTAAACGTCCAGACGTCCTGAAAGCGATTCTTCGCGTCACGCTTCCTGACGACGATCTTCACGGGCGCGTCTGGAGCCGGAAAGCGAAGCGACTCGGAGAACGTCCGGTTCATCGTCTTGGCTTCCGCGGTCGTTTCCCACTCGCCGTAAATCGAGCTGAAACCTCGCGAGTACAGAACGGTGGCGGCCTTTGCGTCCACGACTTCGAAGAAGTACTTGCCCAGGTTTGTCGCGTCGACCGGCCGTCTGGGATTCCCCGGCCACGGCAGTGGCTCGATGACGATGCGGTCGAGGCTGAAGCGTTCTTCCTTCTCGTTTCCCGTGTGGTAGTAGTCCACGCGCATCGTCGGTGCGGCGGCAGCGACGCCTGCTTGAAGTGTCGCCGCCATCAGCAGAAAGAACACTCGCGTCATGACCTGCTTCCTCGTCTGCGACCAAGGACGTAGACAACCGTTCCAATTGCCACGAGCAGCAGCGACAAGCCGACGACCTTGACGACGAAGAACGTCTTGTTCGGCTCGTCCGCCGCCGGGATGCACGAGAGCACGATGGACACGGCGGTGACAACGAACCCTACCGACGCCAGCGCGATCGCAACCGGTTTCCCCCCGGGCACGCGAATGACATCGGGACCCGCCGGCTCCCGCTGCAGGACGATCATCGACGCGAACATGAACAGGAACGGAATGAAGTAGGCGATGATGCCCATGCTCACGAGCGCCTCATAGGCGCCGCGCACGGATGTTTTGGCCTGGCCCAGAAAAATGAACACGCCCGCGATTGCTGCCTGCACGAGCAGTGCGACGTAGGGTGTCCGCCACGTCGGATGGAGCCGTCCGAAGGCCTCGGGAAGAAACCGATCGATCCCGGCGACGAACGGCAGCCGTGCCGTCGCCGCAAACCATCCACCCACGCCCCCGAGCGCGTTCAGCGTCACGAGCACCGCTGCGACCGGTGCAAGCCACGCCAGGCCGACGCGCACGAGGATCGCCTGAATGGCCTGCATCGCGCCCTGCAGCCCGGTCACCTGTTCCTTCGGAATCGCAAGCAGGATGCTGAGCGTCGCGACGATGTAAAGGAAAGTTACGATTGCGCCCGCGGTGAGAATCGCTCGCGGGATGGTTCGGCGCGCGTCGCGGATTTCCTCGCCCATCGTGGACCCGGCCTCGACGCCGCCGAACGCAAAGGCGATCGCCGACCAAAAAATCACGTCCTTCAGGCTCGTGCTCGGCACGAGCGTTTCCGGTGTAATCGGTGTGGCCGCCCCGAATTGACGCCACGACACGATGCCGAGCACCATCAACAACACCGCGGCAATCCATCCTGCCGCGGCGCCGACGTTGTTCAGCCACTTGCCGACATCGAGACCGACCACGTTCATCGTCGCAGCGACTGTGAGACCGACCATCGCGAACGCGATGAAGTAGCCGCTGTTGGTCGCGAGGCTCTGCCATGACGCGCCGCCGATGAACAAGGCATTGGCCGCCGCGAAATAGAGCAGGCCGGGGAAATAGGGCAGGTTCGATCCCCAGTACGACCAGCCCGTGATGAACCCGGCGAACGGCCCGAACGCGCGCTTGCTCCAGACGTAGACGCCGCCTTCCTCCGGATACCGCGACGAGAGCTCCAGCACGGTGAACACGAGCGGCACGTACAGTCCGAGCGCGGCAATCACCCAGATGACGAGCGCGCTCGGGCCCGCCGCCGCGGCGGTGGCGATCCATCGCAGGCTGAGGCTCGTGACGATGTAGAAGAGCAGCAGGTCGCGGAATCCGAGGACGCGCCGGAGCTGAGTCATCCGCGAAGCCTCTCGGCGCGCCAGCGATCGTGGACCCACACGAATCGCGTCTCGGACAACGGCTCTTCGCCGGGCGCTTCAGGATGCAAGGGATCGCCCGGCACGACGAGCATGCGCTCGCCGTTCTGTTCGATCAGCTTCGGCTCGCGGCGCGAGACGTGGCGCCGGCGCGCCCAGTCGAGGGCGGCGTCCACCGACGCAAACGGCTCGAGCTCCCGCATCGTCGTCCAGGTCGGGAGCGGCAGCACGATTTCGTTGGCGAGGGCGTTCGCAATCGCTCCCGCCGCCGTGACCCACGTGCTGTGGGTCGTTTCGGCCTCGTCGTGGGCCGGCGTCTGATGCGGCGGAACGCGCGTGACGAAGAACCGCGTGTCGAAGCGGCGCGTGTCGAGCGGCGGCGTCACCCAATGCGCAAAGTGAACGAGCGTGTCGAGGGCGAGACGCAGCCGCTCGCGCTGCAGGACGTCGCGCAGCGTCAGCGTGCCGCTGTGCACAGCGGTGCGGTACTGCTTGAAGCGCATCTGATCGTCGGCGCTCGCGAGCGACACGAATTCGCTGCTCGTGTCGCGCGCGAGCAGCACGCCGGCCTCTTCGAACAGCTCGCGCGCGGCGGCGACGTGATACGCCACCGCGTCGACGGGCGGCACACCGGCGAGCTGTTCCCTCGCGTACGCGATGCCGTCGCACCACGAGTCGTCGACGAGCGCCGCGTCGCGATCGGAGGCGTCGACGCGCCCGCCGGGAAACACGTGGGCGCCGCCCATGAACGCGGTGCCTTCATGGCGGCGCACCATGAAGACTTCCGGCCCCGCAGGACTGTCCCGCAGGACGAGCACGGTCGCGGCCGGGTGTATGGGCGTGTCGGTTGGCACAGTAGCTACGGGGCACAATATTAGTAGATGCGGCGCACCGCCTCCGGAATGGACCTCAACGGCCAGATTGCCGCGCTGCTTCGCGATTTCGCGGCAATCCAGAAATCGAGGCCGAGCATGTGGGGGTACAAGCGCGCTGCCGCCGCGGTTCTGGCGCTCGAGGAACCGATCGAATCGCGGCTGCAGCCGGACGGCACGCTCCGCAAGATTCCGAACGTCGGGCCTGCCTCGACGCGGATCATCCTCGAGGTGCTGCAGACCGGCACGTCGCCCACCATCGAGCAGGCCATCGAAGAAAGCGGTCAGGCGGAAGACATCGAGAAGCGCCGCGGCCTCCGCGGCCATTTCCTGAGCCGCGCGCAGGTGCTCGCCGCGCTGCGCAACAAGAAGCTCGCGGGCCCGACGCTCGCCGACTATCGCGGCGATCTCCAGATGCACTCGACCTGGAGCGACGGGACGCAGACGCTCGAAGCGATCGTCGAGGAGGGCCTCGCGCGCAGCTACCAGTACTGTGCAGTCACCGATCATTCGTACGGACTGCCGATCGCCCACGGCGTGTCCATGCACCGACTGTTCGAACAGCACCGCGCCATCGACGCGCTGAACGCGACCCGTCGCGGCCGCTTTCGGTTGATCAAGGGCATCGAAGCGAACATCCGCGCCGATGGTTCGGTCGACATGAACGCGCAGGAGCTGCGGCAGCTCGAGCTCGTCGTCGCCGCGCCGCACTCGGCGCTGCGCACGAGCGCGGATCAAACGAAGCGGATGGTCCGCGCCGTCAAGACGCCGGGCGTGCACATCCTCGGGCATCCGCGCGGACGGAAGTACGGATCGCGGCCAGGCGTGACCGCTGACTGGGATCGCGTGTTTGCCGCCGCGGAGAAGGCGCGCGTCGCCGTCGAAATCGACGGCGATCCCTCGCGTCAGGACGTCGACCACGAGCTGGCGAGGCGGGCGCTCGAAGCCGGATGCCTCTTCGCGCTCGACAGCGACGCCCACTCCACGCGCGAGCTGCGCTACGCCGAGACCGCGATCGCACACGCGCGTCTCGCAGGCATACCCAAGGAACGGATCATCAACTGCTGGCCGGTCGACCGGCTGTTGGATTGGTTGCAACGTTCGTAGGGGCGGACCCGCGTGTCCGCCCCGGGCCGACACGCAGGTCGGCCCCTACAACCATAAGGAACGGCCGGTGATCTCGCGATGATCGAGGCCTGCGGCGCGATCGAGCTTCGCCACGATCGCGGGCAGCTCGGTGCGGAAACGCCATTCGTCTGCGCGGCCGCCGGCTGATTCACATGCCGCACGCCACCGGTTCCACCACGGCGCGACGAATCCCGCAAGCGGCTCGACAACCAGGATGCGATCTCCCCGCGCGGCGCGATCGAGAAGGCGGGGCAGCATCGCGTCGCGCGACGGGCCTGGCAGCTCGTTGATCGCAAACGCGGCGAGGATTGCGGCCGGACCCTTGGGCATCTTCGCGCTCGCGACGTCGTCCTGCCGCGCGCGGCCGTCGAGGCCGAAGTCGCGATAGGTCTGCACGGCTTCGCGCACCGCCCACGGATTCCGATCGATGCCGATGACGCGCGACGGCTTCGTCCACGCGGTCGCCCATGCCGCTCCGGCTGCGCCCGTACCACAGCCGAGATCGATCAACGTCTGCATCGGCGTGGCCGCGTCGGGCAGCGACTGGACGATGTGCTGAACGAGGAGGAAATGCAGCGGTCCGTAGAAGAGCGCGAACGCGGCGCGCTTGCCGGCGCCCGACAGCGCCGCGCCGTCCGAGATCGTGCGCCGGCGCTCGACGTACGCGGACGACAGCGCGCGCAGCGCACGCGACACTTCGGGGAACCTGAGCTCTGCGAGGTGCCGCGCTTCGAGCGCGGCTATCCAGTTCGCGAATGTGTTCGACGTGGATTGCGGCAAGATGAGGCGGGGCAGGTCGCCCCGCCTCATGGATCCTACATGCAGGAAGTGGAGATCATCTTGAGCGACTTCAGGCCGAGGTAACGCAGGCCGAGATCGCCCCTGTGTTCGGTCTTTACTTCGCGCTTGCCGTCCTTGTTGTCGCCGGTCGTTCCTTTGACCTTCGACTCGATTTTGACCTTCGCGCCGCCCCTGTCTGTCGCCTCGCCCTTCACCTGCACCAGGTGCCCGAGATGTTTCGACAGGTCGTCATCGGTGACGAGCGCGTACTTCATCTCACCGGTACGGAGATTCGTCAGCATGTAACCGCCGCTGGGATTGCGCTCGACGCACCCGATGATCTTGACCTCCCGTCCGTCCTTCACCTCGATCTTCGTCTTCTCTTCCGTCTTCGTCGTGCTGGTCTGGGCGCTGGCGCCGACCGTACACATCGCGACGATGCCGAGGGTCGCACCGATGAGCTTCATACGCGCCTCCTCAGTGTTCTCGAATGCGACGTTCGTACCCGCCGGAATCTCATCCGTCAAAGATCGGCCTCATCGGTCTCGGGATTGCTAGGCTGGGGGCCTGTGCAGCTACTTCGTTCTACTGGAGGTTTCCGATGTCGACCGCTCGAAAACTGATCGTCGCTCCGCTCGTTCTCGTGATGTTCGCGTCTTCGCCCGCCTTCGCGGGGCAGCGCCACGTCGTCGATCCGTCGCAACTCGCGGCGGCGGTCGACCAGCACGTCGCACAGCAGGACGCGGATCGGGCCAGCGTTCACGAGGCGCTCGCCCGCCCGGAGGTTCAGCGGCTCGCCGCGAAGATGGGCGTCGACCTGACGCGCGCTACCGCGGCCGTTGATTCGATCTCCGGGCCCGACCTCACTCGTGCTGCCAATGCCGCCCGGCAGATCAATCAGCAATTCGTCGGCGGCGCCTCGACGGTGGTCATCTCGACGACGACGATCATCATCGTGCTGCTGTTGATCATCCTGCTCGTCGTCCTCATCGACTAGATGTCGACCTTCCTGCTCGCCGCGCTGTCGCTAGCCTCATCTGTGATGCTCGACGTGCCGTTCGTGCCACAGACGGATGCGTTGTGCGGCGGCGCGGCCGCGGCGATGGTTTTTCGATACTGGGGCGACGCACACGCCGATGTCGAGCAGTTCGCGCCGCTCGTCGATCGCCACGGGCGCGGCATCGCCGACGACGTGCTGATCGACGCGATGCGCCGGCGTGGATGGCAGGCGCTCCGCGTGGACGGGTCGATCGAGGAGCTCAGGTCGCGTCTGCGCGATCGGCAGCCGGTCATCGTGCTGGTCGCCGATCGCCGCGACACCTATCACTATCTCGTCGTCACCGGCGCGACGACGGATCGGATCATCGTTCACGATCCATCGTGGGGGCCGTCGCGAGCGATTCCCGAGCGGGAGTTCGTCCGTGTGTGGAAGCCGACGAATTTCTGGTCGCTCGTCGTGCAACCGACCGACGCCGTCTCGCCCACTCCAGCCACGCCGCGGGCGACGTTGATGCGCGACCGCGAGGATGCATGCGATGCGCTTCTCGAACGAGCGATCGCCGATGTCCAGGTCCGGGGTTTGTCCGCTGCCGACTCGCTGCTGACCGACCTCCGCGCGCGGTGTCCGGCCTCAGCTGGTCCGCCGCGCGAGCTGGCCGGCGTCCGCTTCGCGCAACGACGATGGAGCGAGGCGGCGGCGTTCGCGCGCGAAGCGCTGGTGCTCGAGGCGCAGGACGAATACTCGTGGGATGTGCTCGGCTCGAGCCTGTTCGTGCAGGACGATGCGACGGGCGCGCTGCGAGCATGGAACCGAATCGGAAAGCCGCGGATCGATGCCGTCAGAATCGACGGCATTCAACGCGCGCGCTATCAGGCGATCGCCGATGCGCTGGCGATCCGTCCGAACACCGTCCTGACCGCTGAGACGTTCGAACGCGCCCGGCGCCGCATTGACGACTTGCCCGATCGCGCATCGGCGCGAATCGCGTTCAGGCCACAGGCTGACGGCTTCGCCACGGTCGACGTCGTCGTGTCGGAGCGATCGATACGGCCGCGAGGCCCTGCCGAGTGGGCCACTGCGGCTGCGCGGGCGGCAATCGATCGTGAAGTGATGGTCGCCGTCCCTGGCGGCACGGGACAAGGTGAGCTGTGGACCGCGAGCTGGCGCTGGTGGTCCGAACGGCCGCGCGTCGCCGTCGGCTTCGCGACGCCGCGAGCCGGCCGGCTGCCAGGCGTGTGGCGCGTCGATGCGAGTTGGGAAGAGCAGTCGTACATGTTCGACGCGGGCTCGACCGGCGTGCGCGTTCTTCGCGAGTCGCGCGTGCACGGCGGATTGACCGTCAACGATTGGATGACGGGAACGATCCGTTACTCGGTCGGCGCCGGTGTGGACACATGGAACAGCGATCGGAAGACGGCGTTCGCCGGCGCGTCGCTCGAACGCCGGTCGCTCGGCGATCGAGTCTCGCTTGCAGCGAGCGCGACGAACTGGATGTTGCTCAAAGGGCTCACGAGCGATCGCGGATTCGCGAGCGTCGAAGCGCATGCGCAATTCCGTTCTTCGTCCCGGCTCGACGGGTGGGTGTACCGCGGCGCGCTGGGCGGTGAACGCGTGAGCGATGCCGGGCCGCTCGCGTTGTGGCCGGGCGCCGGCGACGGCCACGCGCGCGCGCCGCTGCTGCGAGCGCATCCATTACTCGAAGGCGGGACGATTGACGCGACGCGGTCGTCCGCGTTCGGCCGCACGCTCACGTACGCAAACGTCGAAGTGCAACGGTGGTTTGCTCGGCCGCTGGTTCCCCGCCTTGGCCTCGCTGCGTTTGCGGACGCCGCGCGCGCGAGCCGCGGCGCCGCGGCCTCGTCCGTGCCGCACCTCGATCTTGGCGGTGGGCTGCGAATCAGAATTCCCGGCGCCGAGGGGGTGCTGCGAATCGACGCCGCTCACGGAATCCGCGACGGCGCGAACGCGCTCACGTTCGGCTGGCAGTTCTAAGTCAAGAACGCAAAGGCCGCCAAGGCCGCAACGTTCAATGGTCGTGGTTGGATAGATTCCGCACGGCGATGACTTCGCGCGCCGGTGTGCGATCGCCGGTGCAGTTGATCCGGCGCGGCGCGCTCAGGAATTCAAGATGGAATCCGAGATCGCTGTAGAGATTGCAGATTCGCTCTGTCGCCTGATTCACCAGAACGACCGGCCCCTGATGGGCCGCTAGCCATTTCGCCGTCCGCACCTGATCGTCCCAGCCAAATCCTTCTTTCGCGTACTTCGTGAACTCGACGTCGTACGGCGGATCGGCGTAAATGAAATCGTCCGGGGCGATCGACAGACGCTCGAAGTCACCGAGCGCGAATCTCCACGACCGAAGCACGGTCCGATACGTGCGGAAATCCTTGACGTACCTGACGCGCTCGTACTTTCCAAACGGCACGTTGAATTCCCCGCTGCTGTTGAAGCGGCAGAGGCCGTTGTAACCGGTTCGATTGAGATAGTAGAAGAGCGCGGCCGCTTCACGGCTGGTGGCGCCGCCATCACGCAGCAGCGCGTTGAAGCGGGCGCGATGCGTGTAGAACACCGTTGAATTGTGATCCAGAAGGATGTCGATCTGCAGCCCGCGTTTGAGCCACGCGTAGAAATTCACGAGATGCGGGTTGATGTCGTTGAGCAACGCGCGCTGCGGCATCAGGCCCAGCGTCACCGCAAGCCCGCCGCAGAACGGTTCGACGAGACGCCGGTGCGCGTGGCGGCGCCACAACGATTTCAAATGCGGCACTTGCCAGCGCTTGCCTCCCGCCCATTTGAGAGGAGGCGCCAGAGACGCCGCCGGCGACGGATCCCGCGCCGCTGCTGTTCGTGCGAGCGTCACACTCGCGTCCGAGTATACGAGATGCAGCGGCGCGGTCGCCTTCGTACTTGTTCTAGCGAACTTCTCCCCACGCCGGGCAGAAGCCGGTCATCGATCGTTGTGCCGACCGACAGTCCTCCGCTTGCGCCGCTCAGTCTGCGTCGGCGGAACCTGACCAGTCGGCTCGCCATTCTTCAACGCGGCCACTTCGGCCTGCAGCGCGTCGACCTTTGCCTTCAACGCTTCCTGGCGCGCAGCCTCTTTGGCATCGGCCTGTGCCTTTTTTGCCTTCAACGCTTCCTGGCGCTCTGCCTCTTTGGCGTCGGCCTGTGCCTTCTTTGCCTTCAGGGCTTCCTGGCGCTCTGCCTCTTTGGCGTCGGCCTGTGCCTTCAATGCCTGCTGGCGCGCCGCCTCTTTCGCGCGTTGCTGCTGGAGCTGGATTTGGGCGCCCGTCGGAGGAATTTGTAGACCTTGGATGGCGGTTTCCGTAACGGCCGGGCCGGCGGTCTGGGCGAATGCCGTGTTGCTCAGCGTCAGACACGACAGGACGAGTAGAGTCGCGAGAATCCTGTTCACAAACACTCCTTGAACCACACTGGATGCGCTTGCCTACGTTTCTACCGGGGGGCCGGTCGAAGGCTGAAGCGGATCGCCGAAGATGGCCATTAATGCCTATCGGATCGCCGCAGTTCGGGTGTAGCCCAGGGCGGGACCTGCTCGAGCATTCGCGGGCAGGACCGTGCATTCCGTGCCGGTGAACGCCGTGACGCGGCCAGCACCAAAGCGCCGCGCGAAATACAGCGACCTGTGTTACAAGAAGGGCCCTGAAATGCGTCGATAGCGATGAAGGGGGCTCTGTCATGAACCGTCGTGTCTTCCTCTCGAAGACTGCGGCCGCGACCGCAGGACTCGCCCTGGCGTTCCCGAAGCGAAGCGGTGCACACAACAGCCCGAACGAGACCGTCAACGTCGCGATCATCGGCCTTCGCGGCGACAACAAGGGCCATCCGACGTGGACCAACCGGGGTCGCGGGCAGGATCACTACCAACATCTCTCGGGAGTCGCCAACATTCGCATCACCCACGTGGTGGACATCGACGAACGGCATTTTGCGAGCTCGTTGCCTGTCGTGAAGGAGAAGTTCGGCGGCGATCCGAAGACCGAAACGGATTTCCGTCGCGTGCTCGATAACCGCGACGTGGACGCCGTCACGATTGCCGCGCCCGATCACTGGCACGCGCTCATGACGATTTGGGCCTGCCAGGCGGGCAAAGACGTCTACGTCGAGAAACCGATCAGCCACAACATCGTCGAAGGCCGCCGGATGATCGAGGCCGCTCGACGATACAACCGGGTCGTCGAGGCCGGGACGCAGCGGCGCAGCGGCATCGTGCTCGGCAAGGCGGTGCAGTTTCTCCGTGACGGAGGACTCGGGAAAGTCTACGCAGGGAAGACGGTCATCTATCGCCCGCGAGATCCGATCGGTGTGACGACGGACAGTCCGGTGCCGCCCGGCGTTCACTACGATCTGTGGCTCGGGCCGGCGCCGTCGCGTGCGTTCAACGAAAACCATTTCCATTACCACTGGCACTGGTTCTGGGAGTACGGGACGACCGATCTTGGAAACACCGCGGTCCATTCGCTCGACGCGGTGCGCTGGCTGCTCGGCAAGCAGGAGCATCCTCGCACGGCACACTGCATCGGCGGTCTCTACGAGGCGGGCGCCCGCACGGATCAGGTGACGCCCAACACCCAGTACGTCAGCTATCAATACGCGGACGGCACGGAGATCCATTGCGATCTGCGCAACTGGTTCAGCGGGCCGCGCGAGGCTCAGGGCATCTACATCTTTGGCTCCGAAGGGTGGATGAAGGTTGGCGACAACAAAGCCGAGGTGTACTTCGGACGAAAGAGCGAGCCGGGCCCCACGCTGACCTCCGACGATACGCGCGAGGAGGGAGACGTGCATTTCGCAAACTTCATCGACTGCGTCCGCTCGCGCAAAATCGAGAACCTCAGGGCCCCGGTCGAGGAGGGTCACCTGTCGACGGCGCTCTGTCACCTCGGAAACATCTCGTATCGTGTCGGCCGCTCCGTGAAATTCGATGGCGCGACCGAGCGCTTCGCGGGCGACGAAGAA
>Ga0070704_100002036_pt1 | contig 11199 bp, 9 predicted proteins | sample KBSK5252metaG_FD_65467 | JGI IMG/M metagenome (GOLD analysis project Ga0070704, IMG submission 65467) | Corn, switchgrass and miscanthus rhizosphere microbial communities from Kellogg Biological Station, Michigan, USA - KBS K5-25-2 metaG | ecosystem: Host-associated > Plants > Roots >... | reverse complement strand
AAGAAGGAGCTGTTCAAGGCGCCTTATAAAGTAACCACATTAACACAGCCGGCGGCCGACAATTCGGTAGCCTACAATGCCTCGGGCGATGGTTCATACCAGGTCAAGCGTCTTGAATTCAGAGGGAAGACCGAGGCGATCGTGCTTGATTAGGCTTAACTCGGGCGGCTCATAACGCCGCAGGTTCGCATCGAATGGGCCTGGCCAGGCAGCGGTTCGATTCTGGGAAAGGGCGATCCCACAGATGGGCATTCAGGTCCTCTGTGGGATCGCCTTTCTTTTTCAACCTGAACCATTGATCCACTTAGGAGATGCGTGGCTTATGGCACGCCATTTGGCTCTCAACCCTTGGATTCGGGAGCCGCGCTCGGTGTTAACAGCCAGGCTTCTACGGCGTTTGTAATTCTCGGACCGGCGTGTACACTTTAATTTCCGTTTTAGCCGGTCCAGGATGCCTTTGGGTGCTGAGGTAAACGTGGATCCAGAGAAGTTTAATGAAACGGCGGCTTACGGGCTGACGTATCAAGCAGTTGAAATCAGACACGGCAGCTGCAGTTCACTAAGCTAAACCGGGCATTTGAGTTCGGAAGCAATGCAGGTACTTTAGCCTTGAGAGGAAGTTTATGAGCTCACTATTACGAAATCTTCAAAAATCGAGCCGCGCGGCAGCAGTCGCGTCTTTGGCGGCGCTGCTTGCGGCGTCGTCGCCGATAGCGGCATTTTCCCAGCAGGGAGTGGTTGCGCGCGAGCAGCAACCAACTCAGCCGCCGACCCAGCAACCGAGTCAATCCGCGCAGAATTCGATCACTCAACCGATCGTGGGTTCTCCGGATGTTCCGCGGACTCGAGTAGGTGTTACCCCAGGACAGGAGCTCTCGCTGGCGCTTCAAGATGGGATCGCCATGGCGCTGCAAAACAATCTGGACATCGAGCAGTTTCGCCAGGGTGTACAGATTGCCGAACGGAGCCTTTATTCGCTCAGGGGAGTGTATGACATACTCTCGACGGCCGACATCAACTACCGAAGCACGACCCAGCCGATCGTATCGATATTTGGGGGCGCCAACGCGACGTCGTCATTGACGCAGAGGTCATTGAACTACAACTTCACGACCAGTCAGTTCGTCGAGCGGACCGGCGGCTACTGGGAAGGAGACTTCAACAACAGCCGGGTGGTCACCAGTTCGACGTCGAATTTGTTGACGACTCAGTACACACCACAGCTTACGTTTCAGTTTACTCAGCCGTTGATGCGCAACTTTGGGATTGACGCGAACCGGCGATCGATTCAGATTGCCAAGAAATCTCTTGACCTCTCTGACAGTCAGTTTCGGCAGAGGGTAATAGAGATCATCAGCGCGGTGCAGCGCGCTTATTGGGACCTGACCTATGCAATCCGCAACGAAATAATTGCGCGCGAGTCGGTAGAGCTTGCCAAGACTCAACTCGACAACAATCAGAAGATGGTTGAAGCGGGGACCCTGGCTCCAATTGAGCTGCGTTCTACCGAGGCACAGCTTGAGTCGGCGAAAGGAAATGTGATCCTTGCGCTCCAGGGTGTGACCACCGCCGAGAATTCGTTGAAGGTGCTCCTCCTCAAGGATCCCGGCGACAAGGTGTGGAACTCGGAGATATTGCCCACCGATCAACCGCTATCGACTCATTCTAATTTCGATCTGGAGGAAGCAACACGTCTTGCGCTCAAGAATCGCCCTGAGCTCGAGCAGATGAGGCTCCTTACCGAGCAGAAGAACATAGACATCAAGTACTACACCAACCAGACCAAGCCCCAGGTAGACCTCTTTGGCAACTACGGAAGCGTCGGGTTGGCTGGAACTCCTTCGACACTGATCGATCCTGATAGTGGGTTACCTCTGGGCAATCGGGTGCTGCCGCGTTTCAAGGGAGGACAATTCCAGGCGCTCACTAACCTGTTTGGTCAGGACTTCAAGACCTATCAGGCTGGAGTGCGGCTTAGTATACCGTGGCGGAACCGGACCGCTGAGGGAAACCTGGGACGCTCGCTGGCAGAGTCCAGGCAGCTCGATGCGCGTCAGCGTCAACTGGTCGAGACTGTTCAGGTCGACGTTCGCAATGCCTTACAGGCTGTCGTGGCGTCGGAACAGCGGCTGGAAGCAGCGAAAGCTGGAAAGTTGGCGGCCGAGGCACAATACAATGGTGAGCAGGAGAGGTATCGCGCAGGCCTGTCCACCAACTTTGTGGTATTGCAGCGGTTGACGGATCTATCGGTGGCCAAGGGAACTGAGGTGCGCGCCCTGACCGATTACAATAAGGCCCTTGCGGATCTGCAAAGGGTCACCGGCATGACGCTGGTGAGTAACAACGTACAGGTTCCTCCACAGATTGAAGAGGCCAAAAAATAACCATCGCTAACAAAAAAGATAAGGGGCGGCCCCGCGGCCGCCCCTTATCTTTTTCCCAATGCAGCCTGTGTAAGGCTGAAAAAAATCTATCGCGCGATCAAACCGTTGATCTGGTCACGGTCCTGAGCCGAGAGCTCGACGAAATCGACGCTAAAGCCTACTTGAAATTTGTGGTCGCTTACGACGCCCGCTGCAGACACCTGGTGGCCGTTTGGTAGACGAAAACGCAGTGTGACGTTTGACCCTGTGAGCGCCGGCACAAAGCTGTCTACGAAAACCCTTTTGGACGTAAGATTTAGGATCTTGCAATCGCGGCCATTTCCATTTACCTCACAACGAGCACGCAGGGAATCCCGAAAACCGATCCGGTCCCCTGCTGGGGCACAAGCACTCATATTGATTCTCCTTTCAATTGCCAAAAGGCTTACCGCCTGACTGTAGCCGGATAGAATACATTAAACCACATTTTGTCCACAATAGAAAACTAGCGAGCGGGTGCGCGTCAGATTTCAGCGCACGCCAACCTCGCCAGAGAATGTGGGGAAAGCCCGGCAAATACTCCAAACTTCAGTTTGGGTGAGCGGACTTTTCCACACAGTTTAGACAGGGTGCGGTACAATCCTGACTTGAGTTCCGTACCATAGCGCCGCGTCAAGTTTTAAATCTGTCATATCGAATGGCTCGGCATGCGACAAATGAATGTCAGCTACAAGCATTCACTGGCCGCCCGATTCTGGAGTGGTATAGATGACAAGTATTGCTTATGAGGATGCCGCGCATTTGCTGAGAAGGATGGGACTGGGCGGCAGTCCGGCGGAAATTGAGGACATGATCCCGCGCGGGCTCGAGGGCGCCGTCGATTTCCTCCTCAACTATGAGCAGAGTGACAATCGCGAGATGGAGGAGCTGCTTCGCCGCAGCTTTGATTTTTCGGACCCGTTCGACTTTGCGAAGTTTAACCGGGGAGAGCTTTTGCGCTGGTGGTTCACCCGCATGACCTATACCAGGCGCCCCTTCGAAGAGAAGATGACTCTCTTCTGGCATAACCACTTCGCGACGTCAGCTTCAAAGACCGGCGATCTTCTTATCTACAATCAAAACCTCACCCTGCGCAGGTACGCGCTCGATCGATTTGACAACCTCCTCTTAAAAGTCGCACAGGATCCGGCGATGCTTCTCTGGCTTGACGGGGTCACCAACGTGCGCGGCAGGCCCAATGAGAATTTTGCCCGTGAGCTCCAGGAGCTTTTCACCATGGGCATCACCGACGTTGTGACAGGCGAGGCGAACTATACCGAGGAAGATGTAAAAGAGATCGCACGAGCTTTCACTGGCTGGGTTTTCTTTCATCCACGCAATGATCCCAATCCATTCAACTATCAGTTTGTTGTGAATCAACCCGAACACGATAACACAACCAAAGCCATCTATAGCGGGACCCAATGGGCGCGCACTGGAAACCTGGACGGCACCGACGTGATCGAAATCATATGCGCGCGACGTGCAACCGCCCGATATCTTGTACGGAAGCTGTTTGAGTTCTTTGTCTACCCGTTGGAGGCCACTGCCGCTGACAACGCAATAATTAATAAGTTCGCGGATGTTTACCTGACCCGGGACCACTCGATCAAAGAACTCGTTCGCGTCATATTCAGTTCTGACGAATTCTTTAGCCCGCGGGCGAGGTTTGCGCTCGTAAAGTCGCCCGTTGAAATCATCGTGAGCTCGATTCGCATGCTGGGCGCCCGGTACAACCCGGGAGCATCGGCGCGGGAAGGGGCAACTAACAACATACTCGCAGCATTCTCCATATTCCTTGGCCAGGAGTTATTCAACCCGCCTGACGTGGCAGGTTGGAAGCTCAACTTAGGCTGGATCAACACATCCACGCTTCTCAACCGATTTACCTACGCAAATCTTCTTGCGATTAACAGATCGCGAGATCCGAACGCAGTCGGATTATCGTTATCACAGGAGCAATTGAGAGGCTTCGCCAAAAAGAATTCCAAGAAGACCGTCAAGAAACTGCTTTCGATACTGGGCCCCCTGGATGTAGGAGCTGAGATGGTGGGGGCGCTTCGAACCTATCTTGAGAGCGATGATCACGGAAACAGTATCGGCTTTACGATTGACGATTTGACGCTGGATAAGAAGGTACGCGGGTTGATTCATCTAATCATGTGCTTGTCAGAGTTTCAGTTGAACTAGCGAGACAAACCTATGCCGGTTACCAGACGACAGTTCATAAAGCGAGGAATAGGGATGGTTACCGTCGGTGTTGTGGTCCCAAGACTTTGGGTCTCCGACGCGCGAGGCGAACAATCCCAGTTCACGCCCGGTCGCAAGCTGGTGGTGATCCAACTGGCGGGCGGTAACGACGGATTTAACACTGTAGTTCCATACACCGATCCTCGTTATCACAGCTTGCGTCCTACGCTTGCTTTCAGAGACACGGAACTCAAAACCTCGAATGGAAGCTCGACGATTATTTCAAATCAGTACGGGTTGCATCCGGCGATGGCTGAGATCAAGGATCTGTATGACCAGGGTCGGGTTGCCATCGTGCTTGGTGTTGGTTATCCCAATCCGAATCTGTCGCACTTCCTTTCAATGGACATCTGGCACACTGCCGACATCAGCGGAGTTGGAAGCAGAGGATGGCTCGGTAAGTACGCGGATGTGGCGCTATTAGGGCAATCAAATCTTGCGGCGGCATCGATCGGAAGTCTCGAGCTGCCGAAAAGCTTTGGCGCCGACAAATTCGTGGTTCCCAACATCATAAATTTTTCGTTCTATAATTTCATCGCCGATCCGGCCCATCCTGGCGACTACAACAATCAGATAAACACGTTCAACGCGGGGGCAAGCCGGGCTCTTGCAGCGGGCAGCCTTATTGGAGCGATAAACAACACCGCTTTCGAATCTGTAAAGGGAGCGCAGCAGCTACAGAGATCGATCAACAGCTACAGATCAACCATCGCTTATCCGGCGAACAACCCGCTTGCGGCCGGGTTGCAGATGGTGGCTCAACTGATGACGACGGTGCCCGAAGCATCGCTGTTGTACGTCCAACTAGGCGGTTTCGATAACCATTCGGATCAGATCGGCAATAGGGGGAATGATCGAAGCAACAAGCGGGTTGGGGATCACGCGACCCTTCTGAGATGGTTTTCCGAGGCGGTGAATCTCTTTCACCAGGATTTGACCGAGCACGGTCTCGCGGACGACGTCGTAATGATGCAGTGGTCGGAGTTTGGGAGGCGGCCGGGAGAGAACGCGTCCTTTGGAACCGATCACGGAACGGCGGCGCCGATATTTGTGATTGGCAACCCGGTTCGCGGGGGATTCTACGGCGAGCAGCCTTCGCTTGCGGCGTCGGACCTTGATTTGGCCGGGAATGTGAAGTTCAAAGTAGATTTCCGTGAAGTGTACGCTACCTTGTTGGAGAAATGGCTTGGCGCTGACTCGAGGGTGATTCTGGGCGCCCAATATCCCAATGTGGGTTTTCTCGATTAGGTCAGTCAGGCGGTTTACTGCCGAGGACCAAAAACTGTTGAAAAGTTTCAATCGCGATATCTCTCCGCCGTCCTCAATGAAGTGATGTGCTAATGAGAGCCACATCATCATTGGGTGTTAAGTCCACGTTCAATTACACCCGATCGGAAGCTTGCGACCTCGTTGTTCAGACTCGCATCTTTACCGTATAATTCGCACTCATCGTAATGTTGGAGCCGAGGATAAGAGTCTCTGCGGGCTGATGAGCTGCAGACAAAATCATGGCGACCCGTGACATTCTACAATTAGGTAATCCGCTGCTTTTTAAAGAGTCCAGTCCGGTCGAGGACGTTCAGTCGACTGAGATTCAGGGCATCGTGCGCGACCTCAGCGAGACGCTTGCGGCGTTTCGCGATACTACCGGCTACGGGCGAGGAATCGCCGCCCCCCAGATCGGCATACTCAAGCGCCTCATTTTTATACGAATGCAACCAATTGGGCTTGCCGGTCCGCTGATAAATCCTCGGATAGTGTGGGCGAGCGAAAGCCGGTTCGAATTATGGGACGACTGCTTTAGCTTTCCCGACTTGATGGTGCGGGTCTCGAGAGCCACTCAGATTCGCGTTGACTATCACGACGACCGCGGATTAAAGCAGACAATCGACGCCGAAGGCGACTTGTCTGAGCTGCTTCAGCACGAGATCGATCACCTTGACGGTATTCTGGCGGTACAAAGAGCTATTTCGCCGCAGGCTTTTGCCACGCGAGCCGAGTGGGAACTTAGGCTACGGCTCTAGGAAAGCGGTTGCGATGCGCCCGAATTTTTCAAACTTTCAGCCACACCGGAGAGTCTGAACAAGCGGGATTTGAGTTCAGAATACAAAGTTTACCGTGCCCGTCAGATTTGTGGGGCGGGCAGAGCAAGCTAAAGCTTGTAGTCTGAACTCAAACTGATTCTGACTCCGTTGGCGATAAGTAACCGTGCAGGCCGGGTTCCTCCCTCACCGACCCGGTTTCCGGAAGTTCAGTCTTACTATTCGAACTTAAGAAAGAGTTTAGAATCCGGGCCGGTGCGCCCGGAACTGCCAGTCACACTCAAGAAGGAGAGAAACTATGGCGAGCCTAAGTTACGAGCAGGGAGCTCACTTGCTCAGAAGGGCAGGCTTTGGCGGCACCCCCGAGGAAATAGATAACCTCTCGACGCGCGGACGCGAGGGTGCGGTGGATTATCTGATCAACTTCAATCAGATCGACAATTCGGCAATGGAGAGCTTGCTGGCATCAAGCTTTGACTTCTCTAGTCAAGGTGATATTACCAACGGCGAGATTCGACGTTGGTGGTTCACGCGGATGGTTGCCACCAAACGGCAGTTGCAGGAAAAGATGACGCTCTTCTGGCACAACCACTTTGCCACTTCCAGCTCGAAGGTGCAGGACGTTTTCATGTACAACCAGAATAATGTCCTGCGGCAGTACGCTTTTGACAGGTTCGACACCCTGTTGCTGAGAGTCTCGCAGGACCCGGCAATGCTCATCTGGCTGGACAACATCACAAATGTGCTGGGAAGGCCGAATGAGAACTTCGCCCGCGAGATTCAAGAACTATTCACGATGGGAATCAACGATGTAGTCACTGGCCAGCAGAACTACACCGAGGAGGATGTGAAGGAAGTCGCCCGGGCCTTTACCGGCTGGAATTATCGACGACAACCCCCGTTTCCGTTTCAGATCAACGCCAGCCAGCACGACAACGGAACCAAGACGATCTTCGGTCAGCAGTCGAACTTCTCAGGAGAGGACGTAATAACAATTCTGGCGGCGAAACCGGCAACGGCGAGATATCTGACGTGGAAACTCTTCAACTTCTTTGTCTACCCTGTTACAAACAGCAGCGCGGATAAGGCTACGATCGACACGTTCTCGAAGGTTTACCTCAACAACGACCATTCGATCAAAGAGCTCGTGCGCGCCATCTTCACGTCGGACGAGTTCTTCAGCGAGCGGGCTTTATTTTCGCTGATCAAGCAGCCGGTTGAGTATACGGTGGGCTCGATTCGGATGCTCGGCGGCACCTACAATCCGGGTACCAACCCGCGCGGGTCAAACACCTTGGCGCAATCTTCGCGCAACATGGGCCAGGATCTGTTTGGTCCCCCAGATGTAGCCGGATGGGAATTTAACCTCGGCTGGATCAACACCGCGAGCATGCTCGAGCGATACAATTTCGCAAACACCTATTTGAGCAATCGCAACACGAACAATCCGGGTGTCTTTGTTACTAACGATCAATTAAAGAGCATCACCAAAGCTGCAAGCAAAAAAACGGTGAAGAAGTTTTTGGCGAGACTCGGACCGCTCAGCGTCGGCGAGGCTCTCGGAACGCTGCGGACGTATCTGGAAACGGGGGACAATGGGCAACCAGTGGTTTATGTGAACGATGACGCCACAGTTGACAAGAAGATTCGAGGCCTTGTTCACCAGATCATGTCCCTGCCGGAGTATCAGCTGAATTAAAGGAGAGAGCTATGCCAACGACAAGAAGACAATTTATCAAACGCGGCGTTGGGGCGGTGAGTGTCAGCCTTGTGATGCCCAGAATATGGCTTAGCGAAGCGCGAGCCCAGGATATTGCCGCTTTTGATAGTCGCAAGTTTGTGGTGATCCAGCTGGGCGGCGGCAACGATGGGCTCAACACGGTCATCCCCTACACTAATGCGCGCTATGCCAGCCTTCGCCCGGTTCTCTCATTTGACGAGGCAGAACTCAAGGACGCCCAGGGCCACTCAACGATAATATCGAATGAGTTGGGATTCCATCCCGTAATGGGCGAGTTCAAGAGCTTGTTTGATGCGGGCAAGGTTGCGATTGTGAATGGCGTAGGCTATCCGAACCAGAGCACCTCTCACTTTCTGGGCACGGATATCTGGATGACTGCCAATACCAACGGCGGCTCTGGAAACGGCTGGCTTGGCAAGTATGCCGATCAGGTGTATGTGGGCAAATCGAGTCTTTCGGCAATCAACATAGGTGGAACTCTCCCAAAGGCGTTCTTTTCCGATAAGTTCGTCGTGCCCACCATATCAAACTTTGCAACGTATACCTTTCAGACCGATTCGCGGTTTGCCGGCGATCGCAATAACCAGCTCAACACATTCCGCGCCAACAACAACCGTGCCTTGGCGCCGGGCAGCTTTGCGGGCGCTCTTGCAGATACCGGGATAGAAGCGGTGGATGGGGCGGGGGCATTGACTGCGGCGATTGCGAATTACAACTCGACTGTGACCTATCCGGCGAATAACTCACTGGGTAACGCGCTCAGGATGGTGGCGCAGACGATGACGACGATTCCCGATAACAACCTCGGCTACGTGTCGTTGGGCGGATTTGACGACCACTCCGCGCAGATAGGTAGTGCGCAGGACCCAACCAACAAACTCATCGGCTCTCATGCAACGCTGCTGATGAACTTCTCTCAGGCAGTGAAGGCTTTCCTGGATGATATGGACGCGCACGGAATCCGAGATGTGGTGATCATGGTCTTTTCTGAGTTCGGGCGGCGGCCAAATGAGAACGCCTCGCGAGGCAGCGATCATGGCCGGGCAGCGCCGATGTTCGTGTTGGGCAATCCGGTTCACGGCGGACTGTACGGCCAATACCCTTCGCTCGAGGCCACCGCTCTCGACAGCGCGGGGAACTTGAAGGAAAACATCGACTTCCGACAGGTGTATGCCACGATACTGGACAAGTGGCTTGGAGCCGACTCGCGGTCGATCCTTGGGGCGAGCTACGAGAACCTGGGTTTCTTGAATTAAGGAATGATGAAGTTAAGCTGTAAAAAACAGATTCAAACCCTCGCACTGGTTCTTTTCACATCTGCTGTTGCTTACGCAAAGATCACCGGCCCGGATTGGGGTTACACCAACGCTCCGGGTGATCTGGGTAACTGCACCTCATGTCACGATACCTTTCACGATCCCAATATCGGACCGGGCAGCGTTCGAGTGACTAACCTCCCGGCGGTCTATAATCCAGGGCAGCAGTACACTCTGTCGGTGACCGTTCAACAGAGCAACCGTCAGCGCTTTGGCTTCCAGCTTACGGCGCTGGATCTGAATGGGAGCCGCGCGGGGACCCTGGCGTCGCTCAGCTCGGACACCCTGGTAAATGCGGAAACCGGCGCCGGAGGACGGCAATACATAGAGCACTCAGAGATTGGGACTTTTCCCAACGGGGCAAATAGCCGAACCTGGCAGGTGCGCTGGACCGCCCCCTCCACTGACATCGGCACGGTTCGCTTCTGGTTTGCGGGAAATGCAGCAAATGGCGATGGAACAAATCAGAATGATTATATCTACACCAGCAGCGCATCCACCGATTCTCCGACAAGCGCAGTGACCGTCTCGTTACAATCAGAGCCTGCGGGACTGGTTCTTACGGCTGGGTCTCACTACACGATCAATTGGGCAACGACCGGGGCGGCCAACATCGACAACATCGAGTTGCGATATTCGACAGATGATGGCGCGACTTTCCCGATTTCGAATTTAATTACGTTTACAACCGATCCCCTGGTCACCAGCCACGACTGGACAGTTCCCAGCACTCCCACTACTAACGCAGTCATTCGCATAATGGTGGGAAAGAAGTCCGGCGATGCGGTGCAGATACTCAGTGGCAGGTTCGCGATAACCGGGGACGGTACAGCGACTGCTCCGAAGATTTTCAGCGCCTCTACCGGCGGAAAGAAACTGTTCGTGTTTGGCGAGAGCTTTCAGATGGGGGCGGTGGTCCTGCTTGATGGCAATGAACAAGCTACATTGAACGACGATGATTTTTCACACATGCTGAGATGCAAAAAGGCAGGGAAAAAGATACCTGCCGGCTCGACGGTAACCCTCACCGTTAAGAATCCTGACGGCTCGGTATCCGCGCCGTTCATCTTCACTCGGCCCATTGAATGATCCTGCAGTCCGGCATAGTCAACCGGCGCCACGAAGTCAAATCTCTTCATCAAGATCTATAAACTCATCGGCCTGTGCCAGTTCGAAGTATAGATCGAACACTTCAGGAGTTCGGGCCAGATCGAGGTCACTTGAGAAGAAAAGGTATTCGAGAAATCTCTCCTTCACCCGTCGTTCATCATCAACGACATCCTGACCGAAACCGCCTTGCGTAATTGCTACGACCATTCTTGGAGTCGTTAGCTGCTCATCCTCTTCGCCGGAATCCGCCGGGCGTGATCCCTTTTCCCGCAAAAGCCTCAAGTAAGCGGGCTTAAAGCTGACCACGTAGAATGACTTCTCCATTTCCATAAAGATAG
>Ga0070704_100002034_pt1 | contig 11210 bp, 13 predicted proteins | sample KBSK5252metaG_FD_65467 | JGI IMG/M metagenome (GOLD analysis project Ga0070704, IMG submission 65467) | Corn, switchgrass and miscanthus rhizosphere microbial communities from Kellogg Biological Station, Michigan, USA - KBS K5-25-2 metaG | ecosystem: Host-associated > Plants > Roots >... | reverse complement strand
CTCGCCGCTGCACTGGTGGCCGCGGTCCATCTGGCAGCTGCGCAGCGCGACGCCGCGGACAAGAAGCCCAGTCTATCACTCAAGGCCACGCCGCCTGCCGGGTTCGCGCCGCTTCGCGTGCATCTTGTCGTCGACGTCCGGGGCGGCTCGAACGACTACGCCGACTTCTACTGCCCCACCGTGCAGTGGGACTGGGACGACGGGACGATTTCCGAGAATTCGGCAGACTGCGACCCGTACGAAGCAGGCAAGAGCAGCATCCAGCGCCGCTACAGCGCCGACCACACCTTCCGCCTGTCCGGCGACTATCGCCTGACCTTCAGGCTCAAACAGAAGGACAAGGTCATGTCATCGGCGACGACAACACTGACCGTGCGGCCCGGCGCGAACGAAGGATTCTAGGCGCGGAGTGACGGCGTCAACCGAGCGCCTGATGTCCGAGCTGCAAGGACGCGTGCGCGACCGGGTGCGCGCCGAGCTCGTGCGGCATGGCGCGTCGGCCGCGCTCGAGGATCCGACGCTGTTTGCCGAGATCGACACGATGCTCCGCGCGGCGATCGAACGCAGCAGCGCCTCCGCGCTGCTGCTGCCCGAACTGCTCGGCGACCCCTCCACGTGGCGGCTCGAGACCGCGATCAAATACCAGACGCACCGCGGCGCCGCCGGCGCGCCGATCATCTTCGTGAAGCAGCGCCTGCTGATGCCGCTGCTCCGCTGGTTCTACGAGTTCAATCGCGACAACTTCGAGCGGCAGCGCCGGATCAACCAGGTGCTGTTCGCCTGCGTCCAGGAGCTGGCGATCGAAACGACCCGCCTGCGCCGAGAGCTCCGCGAGCTCTCGGGCAAGCCTTCCAACCAGGCGTGAAGCTCGCCTTCGTCGTCCAGCGCTACGGCGCGGGGATCGCCGGCGGCTCGGAGATGCATTGCCGCCTGCTGGCGGAGCGGCTGGCCTCCCGTCACGACATCACCGTGCTCACCACGTCCGCGCGCGATTACGTGACGTGGGAGAACGCGTACCCGGCGGGCATCTCCACCGAGAACGGCGTGCGCGTGCGCAGGTTCGCCGTCGCGCGGCCCCGGAACCTCAAGACCTTCGCCGACCTCAGCGACGAGGTCTTCGACGACCTCGGCTCGTCGCCCGAGCGCGAGGTGGCCTGGTTTCGCGCCAACGGGCCCGATGCGCCCGCGCTGCTCGACCATCTGCGCGCCCACGGTGCGGAGTACGACCTCGTGCTCTTCTGGGCGTTCCGCTATGCGCCCACCTACTTCGGCCTCCCGCTCGTCGCCGAGCGGGCGGTGCTGGTGCCGACCGCGGAAGAGGATCCCGCCGTCGATCTCGAGGTGCTCCCTGACTACTTTGCGCGGCCCGCCGGGTATCTCTTTCTCACGCCCGAGGAGGAAGCGCTGGTCTCGACGCGCGCCGGACGCACGCTGCGTCCATCGCGCGTGATCGGCATGGGACTCGAGCCGGAGGCCGATGTGCACCGATCACGCGACGTGCTCGATCGCCTCGGCCTCTCGCGCGACTTCGTGCTGTATCTCGGGAGGGTCGATCGCAACAAGGGGTGCGCGACGCTGCTCGAGTACTTTCAGGAATACATCGAGGGCGGCGGCGAAACGACGCTCGTCCTGGCCGGTCCGTCAACGTTGATGGTTCCTGACCATCCGCGTATTCGCGCGCTCGGGTACGTGGAGGATGCCGTCCGCCACGCGCTGCTCGCCCACGCCCGCGCGCTGATCGTCCCCTCGCCGTACGAGAGCCTCAGCATCGTCCTCCTCGAGGCGTGGAATCACGCGACGCCCGCGCTGGTCAACGCGCACTGCAAGGTGCTGCAGGGACAGGTGCGGCGCGCGAACGGCGGCCTCTACTACCGGTCGTCCCGCGAGTTCCAGGAAGCACTGTCGTGGCTGCTGTCGAACGAGACCGGCAGGCGCGAGCTCGGCGAGCAGGGCCTGGCGTACGTCGAGCGCGAATATCGATGGCCGACGGTGCTGCAGCGGGTGGAAAGCCTGCTCGAGGAGGTCAGTCGACGACGGTCAGCGGCACCGGTGTGAGCGCGTCGCCGTTCAGCGTGTAGGCGCCAATCTGCATCCCGCCCGTCGTTCCACCGAGTCCGACGATCAGGAACACGAAATCGCGAAACGCCTGCGCCGTGTCCGTCTCCGACGCGCCCGGTCCGCCGTGCGGGTGCGAGTGATAGGCGCCCACAACCGCGAAATTCTCTGATTGCGCCTCGTTGATGCGCCGGCAGCGGCGGATCTGCGCGAAGTAATCGATCGGTGAGATTTCGTAGCGCCTGGTCGGATCCGACGCGGCATTGCTGGCCGGAATCGCTTCCATCACGTACGGACCGGCTTCAGCTGATTCTCCAGGCCGGCCGACCAGCAACCCGCAGCACTCGTTGGGCGCATCACGCCGCGCGTGCGCGACGATCGCCGTCAGCGCTTCGCGATCGATTCGGACGTCAGGCAGCCGGAACCTCGATGACCATCGCGATGCCCATGCCGCCGCCGATGCAGAGCGACGCGACGCCCCTGCCCCCGCCGCGTGCGCGCAACGCGTAGATCAGCGTCGTCAGCACGCGCGCGCCGCTGGCGCCAATCGGATGGCCGAGCGAGATCGCACCACCGCGGGTGTTCACCGTGTCGGCGCCGAGACCCAGCTCTTTCAGGACGGCGACCGCCTGCACCGCGAACGCCTCGTTGAGCTCGAACAGGTCGATATCCGACGCCTTCAGCTTCGCGCGCTCGAGCGCCCTGGTCACGGCGGGCACCGGTCCCATGCCCATGATCGCGGGATCGACGCCCGCTGTGGCGAACGACAGGATCTTCGCGAGCGGCTTTCGTCCGAGCCTGGCGGCACGCTCGGCGCTGGCGACGACCACGGCGGCGGCGCCGTCGTTGATGCCGGACGCGTTGCCGGCGGTGACGGTGCCGTCCTTCTTGAACGCGGGCCTGAGGGCGCCGAGCTTTTCCGCCGTCGTGCCGGCGCGCGGATACTCATCGGTGTCGAACGCGATCGGATCGCCCTTCTTCTGCGGAATCTGGACCGGCACGATCTCGTCCTTGAAGAGCCCGCCCTTGATGGCGGCCTCCGCGCGCCGCTGGCTTTCGGCGGCGTACGCGTCCTGCTCCTCGCGGCACACCTTGAAGCGGCTCGCGATGTTCTCCGCGGTGATGCCCATGTGGCAGCCGCCCATCGCGCAGGTCAGCCCCTCGAGCAGCATCGAGTCGTAGACCTCCCCGTGGCCCATCCGGAAGCCCCAGCGCGCGCCTTTCAGGATGTACGCCGCGTTGGACATCGACTCGGTGCCGCCCGCAATCATGAGGTCGGTGTACCCGACGCGCGTCGCCTCGACGGCGTGCGCGACCGACTGCAGGCCGGAGCCGCACACGCGGTTGATGGTCTCGGCCGGCACCTCCTGCGGCACGCCGGCCTTGATGGCGGCCTGGCGCGCGACGTTCATCCCGGCGCCGGCCTGCAGCACGCAGCCCATGATCACGTCGCCGAGATCGCGCGGCTGCACATCCGCGCGCCGAATCGCCTCGCGGATGACGATGGCCCCGAGATCGACGGATGAGAAGTCCTTGAGTGCGCCGCCGAAGGAACCGATGGGCGTGCGGCACGCGCTGAGAATGACTGCGGGTTCGTAATCGGGCATCAGAATCGTCCGGGTTCCCCGTCGACGAGCAGGGCTGCGCCTGTCGCCTTCGTGACCGCGTCAACGGTGGTGTCCGACGCGATCTCACGAAGCACGAGGCCTTTCGGCGTCACGTCGATCACCGCGAGCTCGGTGACGATCATGTGCACCACCTTCGCGCCCGTCAGCGGCAGCATGCACCGCTTCAGGATCTTGTGGCCGCCGTCCTTCGTCGTGTGCTCCATCGCGATGATGACGCGCTTGGCGCCGGCGACCAGGTCCATCGCGCCGCCCATCCCCTTCATCATCTTCCCGGGGACCATCCAGTTGGCGAGGTTGCCCTCCTCGTCCACCTCGAGCGCGCCGAGCACGGTCATATCGATGTGTCCGCCGCGCACCATCGCGAACGAATCCGCGCTGCTACAGTAGGAGGTGCCGGCCAGCTCCGTCACGATCTCCTTGCCTGCGTTGACGAGATCGGGGTCGATCTCCGATTCGAGCGGGTAGGGCCCGACGCCGAGCATGCCGTTCTCCGAGTGGAGCGTGATGTCCACGCCCGGCGGCACGTAGTTGCCCACGAGCGTCGGCATGCCGATGCCGAGGTTCACGTAGTCGCCGTCGTGCAGCTCTTTCGCGATGCGGCGGACGATGCGTTCGCGTTTGTCCATCTGTCTCTTCAGACCGCCTGCAGCTGCCGGACGGTTCGGCGTTCGATCCGCTTCTCGTAGTACGCGCCCTTCAGGACGTGCGTGACGAAGATGCCCGGCGTCACGACGGCGTCGGGATCGAGCCGCCCGGGCTCGACGATTTCTTCGACCTCGGCAAACGTGACTCTGGCGGCGGTCGCCATCACCGGATTGAAGTTGCGCGCGGTCTTCCGGTAGACGAGGTTGCCCCTCGTGTCGCCTTTGTAGGCCTTCACGAACGCGAAGTCGGCGTGGAGGGGCGCCTCGAGGATGTAGTGGCGTCCGTCGATGACCCGCGTCTCCTTCCCCTCGCCCACCATCGTGCCGTAGCCGGTCGGCGTGAAGAACCCGCCGATGCCGGCGCCCGCCGCGCGCATCCGCTCCGCGAAGGTTCCCTGCGGGACGAGCGTGTACTTGATTTCGCCGGCAATCGCCTGGCGCTCGAACTCCTTGTTCTCGCCGACATAGCTGCCGATGAAGTGAGCGACCTGCTTCGCCCTGACGAGCATCCCGACGCCGAAGTCGTCCACGCCGGGGTTGTTGCTGATGACCGTCAGGTTTTTCGTCCCGCGCGCGTGCAGCGCTCTGATGAGATTCTCCGGCAGACCACAGAGGCCGAAGCCGCCGCACATCACGGCGGCGCCGTCGGGAATGAGCGCGACGGCCTCCTCGGCGCTCCCCAACACCTTGTTCATGTCAGTGATTATCCTTCATCAACTCCGCGCGCCATCGCGCGGCCGCCGAGAAGATCGCCTCGACGGCGTCGCCGCGCCGCAGATCGCCGCGCAACTGCGTCAGCCGCTGGATCAGGCAGTCGAGGGCGCCCTCGATGCAATCGGCATTGGTGAGGCAGATGTCGCGCCAGACGTCCGCCGGGCTCGAGGCCAGCCGCGTCGTGTCCACCAGGCCGCGGCCGGCCATGCGCAGCCCTTCGGCGTGCGCCGCGCCGCCGACCGCGTCCATCAGCGCGCTGGCGGCAAGCTGCGGCAGGTGACTGACAAACGCCATCACGCGGTCGTGTTCGTCCGCTGGAATGATCAACGGCTTCGCCCGGAGGCCGGTGACGAGCCGCGACAGCCGCTCGACGGCGTCGGCTGTGCCGCCGCCATCGGGGGTGAAGATCCACGGACGTCCCGCAAACAGATCGGGCCGCGCGAACGCGAAGCCGCCGCGCTCGCCTCCGCCGAGCGGATGTCCGCCGACGAAGGTGACGCCGGGCGGCAGCGCGCGGGCCGCGTTCACAATCGCGCGCTTGGTTCCGCCGACATCGGTAATGGTGATCGGATGCTCTGCCGGGTCCGGAAGGACCCGGCCTCCACGGCCGATTTGCTGGAGGAGCTCGATGTTCTGGCCGACCGGCGCGGCGAGGACGATCAGCGACACGTCAGGCAGCGCGTCGATGGTCTCGAAGCCGCGCTCGATGGCGCCGCCGCCGAGCGCGTGGGCCACCACCGATTCGGAGTCGACGCCGAACACGCGCGACTCGGGCCAGCGATCTCGGATGGCCAAGGCAATCGAGCCTCCAATCAAGCCAAGACCGACTATCGCTATCGAAGGAAACGGAGGCTCGGGAGAGGTCATCGTCAAATCCCAAATCCCAAATCCCAAATCGCAAATCCCAACACGGTGGGATTGGGATTTCCTGGAATTTGGGATTTGGTCATTGGGATTTGGGATTTGGGATTTTATCGAGCCCACCCGCGGCGAGCCACGGGCTCGAGGCAAATGCTGCGGCCGATGGCGGGCGCGATGATGCGCAGCTCCGCCATCAATCGTTCGAACTGCGTCGGGAACATCGACTGGGCCCCGTCGCTCAGCGCGCGATCCGGATCGTTGTGGACCTCGATGATGAGGCCGTCACATCCCGCCGCCACCGCCGCGCGCGCGAGCTGCGCGACCATGTCCCGGCGCCCGGCGCCGTGGCTCGGGTCGGCGACGATCGGCAGGTGACTCAGCTTCTTCACGACCGGAATCGCGGAAATGTCGAAGGTGTTGCGCGTCGCGGTCTCGAACGTGCGGATGCCGCGTTCGCACAGGATCACGTCGTTGTTGCCGCCCGAGAGGATGTACTCGGCCGAGAGCAGCCATTCCTCGATGGTCGCGGAGATGCCGCGCTTGAGCAGGACCGGCTTGTGCGCATGGCCGAGCTCCCGCAGCAGCGTGTAGTTCTGCATGTTGCGCGCGCCCACCTGGAAGATGTCGCTGTACTTCGCGATCAGCTCGATCTGGCTGATGTCCATCACCTCGGAGATGACCTTGAGGTTGTGCGCGTCGGCCGCGCTGCGCAGCATCCGCAGCCCCTGCTCGCCAAGACCCTGGAAGGCGTACGGCGAGCTGCGCGGCTTGAACGCGCCGCCGCGGAGGATCTTCGCACCCGCGCGCTTGACGGCCGCCGCAATGGCGTGCACCTGCTCCTCCGTCTCCGCCGAGCAGGGGCCGGCCATCACGATCACCTCGTCGCCCCCTATTCGCACGTCGTCGACCTGGACGACGGTGTCCTCGGGCTTGAAGGTGCGGCTGGCGCGCTTGTACGGCTCGGTGATGCGCAGGACCTCGTGGACGCCGTCCAGGATCCCGATCAGCTCGGGATCGATCTTGTGCGCGCCGACGACGCCGAGCACGGTGCGCGTGACGCCCGACGACCGGTGGACGTCCATCCCCAGCTCGATGAGGCGCGAGATGACGGCATCAATCTGCGCCTCGGTGGCGCGCTCGCTCATTACGACGACCATGTCATTACTCTCCAATTGATGGACCGAAGTCTTCATGGGTGGAACCCGATTCGCGTTCGGCTCGCCGCGCCTCGTCGATGATGCGTTCGAAGATCCGGACAACGGCTTCGCAGGTCAGCGGGCCGGCGAGATCCTGCGCCGACTGCCGGACCTTCTCGAGGACCTTCTTCTCGCGATCCGGCTGATAAACCGGCATGCCGAGCTCGTGTTTGAGCTTGCCGATCTCCACCGCGCAGGCGACGCGGACGTTCAGCAACCGTACGAGCTGGTTGTCGATGACGTCGATGCGATCCCGCAAGTCGTCGATGCTCAGGACTTCAGCCAACGCACATACTCCTCTACGCGGGTGTTGAGATCGCGAGACGCGCCTTCACGGGCAATCACGTCAACGAGCGCGCTGCCCACGACGGCCGCATCGGCCCACTGCCCGACCTCGCGCACGTGATCGGGCTTTGAGATGCCGAACCCGAGCGCGACGGGCAGGTCGCTGACCTTCCGGATACGTTCCACCATCTCACGGGCGCCGGCGGCAAGCGCGTCGCGCGCGCCGGTGACACCAAGGCGCGAGATCGCATACAGGAAACCGCTGCCGAGCGCCGCGGCCCTGCGCAACCGGTCGTCGGTCGTCGTAGGACTGAGGAGCAGGATTGTATCAATCCCCCGCCGGGCCAGCATGGTCCGGAACTCGCCCGCCTCCTCGATCGGCAGGTCGAGGACGAGCACGCCGTCGACGCCGGCCTCGCGGGCGCGGTCGCCAAACCGTTCCGCGCCGAGGCGGAGAATCGGGTTCGCGTAGCTGAAGATCACGACCGGCGCCGCGATCTCCGCGCGAAGCGAGTTCAGCAAATCGAGGACGCCGGTGAGCGTCGTTCCCGCGGCAAGCGCACGCTCCGTGGCGCGCTGGATGACCGGGCCGTCTGCCAGCGGATCGGAGAACGGCACCCCGACTTCGAGCACGTCCGCGCCCGCGCGATCGAGCGCGCGCAGGATGCCTGCCGTGCGATCCAGATCGGGATCGCCCGCGGTGATGTAGGTCACCAGTCCTGGCGAGCTCGCCTCGCGGAGCCGCGCAAAGGTCGATGCGAGCCGGGTCATCGTGTATCTGGCGGGTCCGCAAGGACCCGGCCTCCACTGTCGATGACGGTCTGTACGTCCTTGTCGCCGCGGCCCGACAGGTTGACGAGCACGGTCGAGCCCGGCTTCAGCGTTGGAATCAGCTGCATCGTGTACGCAATCGCGTGTGAAGACTCGAGCGCCGGGAGAATGCCCTCGAGCCGCGCGAGCGTCTTGAAGCCGTCGAGCGCTTCCGCGTCGGAGATGTGTGCGTATTCCGTGCGGCCAAGCTCGCGCAGCCAGGCGTGCTCCGGTCCCACCGCCGCGTAATCCAACCCCGCAGAGATCGAATGCGTCAGCTCGATGTTGCCCGCCTCGTCCTGGAGGACGAACGTGCGCGTCCCCTGGAGCACACCGGTGCTCCCGCCGGCGAACCGCGCCGCATGGCGGCCGGGCGCGATCTTCTCGCCGCCCGCTTCGACACCGATCAGCCGTACGCCGTTGTCGTCGAGGAACGCGTCGAAGATGCCGATCGCATTGCTGCCGCCGCCGACGCAGGCGACGACCACGTCGGGAAGTGTCCCTGCCTGCTCGAGGATCTGCGCGCGCGATTCACGGCCGATGACCGACTGGAACTCACGGACCATCAGCGGATAGGGATGCGGGCCGAGCGCCGAGCCGAGCAGGTAGTACGTGTCGCCGACGTTCGCGACCCAGTCGCGCATCGCCTCGTTGATGGCGTCCTTCAGCGTGCGGCTGCCCGCCTCGACGCCGTGGACGGCCGCACCCAGCAGTTGCATGCGCACGACGTTGAGCGCCTGACGACGCATGTCTTCGGTGCCCATGTAGACGCGGCACTCGAGGCCGAGCAGGGCGCAGGCGGTTGCGGTCGCCACGCCGTGCTGTCCGGCGCCGGTCTCCGCAACGACGCGGCGCTTGCCCATGCGCTTGGCGAGCAGCGCCTGACCGAGCGCGTTGTTGATCTTGTGGGCGCCCGTATGCGTCAGGTCTTCACGCTTGAGGAAGACGCGCGCCTCGCCCCTACCCGGGCCACCTGACCCACTCGCCTCGTGCGCGAGATTGCGCGCTTCGTACAGCGGCGTGGGCCGCCCCACGTAATGCTTCAGCAGCCGATCGAGCTCCTCGCAGAACGACTCGTCCTTGCGCGCGGCGTAGTAGCCGGCCTCGAGCTCCTCGATGGGCGCGACGAGCGTTTCCGGCACGAAGCGGCCGCCATATGCGCCGAAATAGCCGCGCGCATCCGGGTCGCGTCGTCCGAAGACGGGCCGATCGACCGGTGCGGTCCTGGTCGCCTGTGTCACGGCAAATCCTCAAACGCCTCTCGGGCGTTGGCAATGAACTGCGCTACCTTCTGAAAATCCTTGACCCCGGGCGCCGACTCGACGCCCGAGGAGACATCGACGCCGTACGGCCGCACGGCGCGAATCGCGCTCGCGACGTTGTCGGGGGTCAGGCCGCCGGCCAGCACGACGCGCCGCCGCTGCGCGATGTCGGCGGCCTGCGACCAGTCGATGGCCGCGCCCGTGCCGCCCCGCCGCACGGGATCGATGTTGTCGATGAGGAGCGCGGTATCCGCCGACCACGCCTCGGCCACCTCGCCGATGTCGTCCACCGAGACGGCCCGAATCACCGGCCAATCGAGCGCGTCGGCGTAGGCCGGCGGTTCATCGCCGTGGAGCTGCACGGCGGTCAGCCGCGTGCGCTCCGCGACCTGGCGGATGCCGTCGATCGGCTCGTTGACGAACACGCCGACCGTCATCACGCTCGACGGCAGCTCCGCGATGATCTCGGCTGCCCGCTCGACAGTGACCGCACGCGGGCTGCGCGGCCACAGCACGAAACCGATCGCGGTTGCGCCCTGCTCCACCGCGTGCAGCGCATCGGTCAGGCGCGTGATGCCGCAGACCTTGATGAAAATGGGGTCGGAGGTCATTTTCGGAGGACACCCCTTTCCGCGTCGGAAGAATGTCCTCTGAAAATGACCTCCGACCCCATTAACGTCCGGATCGCCGTGGCGGGATCGGCGTCCGTCATGAAACGCTCGCCAATCAGGCACGCGCGATAGCCGGCAGCGGCCAGACGCTCCAGTTCCCCGCGCGACTTCAGCCCGCTCTCGCTGACGCCGATCACGCTGCGCGGGATGCGCGCCGCGAGCCGATCGGATGCATCGAGATCCACCTGGAGCGTCCGCAGGTTCCTGTTGTTGACGCCAATCACCCGCGCACCGCTGTTGATGGCGCGCGTCAACTCCGCCTCGTCATGCACCTCGACCAGCGTCGCCAGCCCGAGCTCCCACGCGCGGGCCTGTAGCGCGGCGAGAGCCTTCTGGTCGAGCGCCGCGACGATCAGCAGCACCGCATCCGCGCCGGCGGCACGCGCCTCCAACAGCTGATACTCGTCGACGATGAAGTCCTTCCGAAGAACCGGAATCCCGACGCGTGCGCGGACGGCCGCAAGATGCTCGAGCGAGCCGTCGAAGAAGGTCGGCTCCGTCAGCACCGAAATCGCCGCGGCGCCACCCTGCTCGTATTGCGCGGCGATCCGCACGGGGTCGTACTCGGCCGCGAGCACGCCTTTCGACGGAGAGCGCCGCTTGCACTCGGCGATGACATTGACGCGCCCTGGTATGCCGAGCGCTTCCTCGAAACGCGCGGCACGCGGCGACGCCGCCGCCGCCCGACCCTCGAGCGCCGCCATCGACTCGCGCGCTCGTCGAGTCTCGACGATACGCCGCGTCGCGGCCACGATGGTCCGCAGCAGGTCCGGCCCCTCGACGCGGTCTGGGGCAACTCCCGCGACTCCGCTCCCGACACGGGCGCTCATACCGCGGCCTCCGCCCGCGAACTGTCCGCCATCTGCTGCAGCCGCTGCTGCGCCGCGCCCGAGTCGATGGCCGCCGCCGCGACGGCAATCCCCTCCTTGATCGTGTCGACCCGGCCCGCGACCAGCAGCGCGACGCCCGCGTTGAGCACCACCACGTCGCGCCGCGAGCCTCGCGTGCCCGCGAGGACCTCGCGAACGATGGCCGCATTCTCGTGGGCGTCTCCGCCCTTCAACGCGGCGGGATCGCTCTTCGG
>Ga0070704_100002033_pt1 | contig 11212 bp, 4 predicted proteins | sample KBSK5252metaG_FD_65467 | JGI IMG/M metagenome (GOLD analysis project Ga0070704, IMG submission 65467) | Corn, switchgrass and miscanthus rhizosphere microbial communities from Kellogg Biological Station, Michigan, USA - KBS K5-25-2 metaG | ecosystem: Host-associated > Plants > Roots >... | reverse complement strand
GCTTTTTGCGCTACTTTCGCGGTTCCGGCGCCGCTCGAATGGGCCGACTTCTCTTATAAGACGGCAGTGCGTCGATACGAGGCGCATTTGATCAGGCTAGCTCTCAATGAGACGAATGGCTTGGTGACGCCCGCCGCACGTCTCCTTGGCTTCAAGCATCATCAGAGCTTGGTCTCTTTGATAGATACCAGGCACAAGGATTTACTTAAGACAAGATCCGCCGTCCGCAAGCGAAGGCAGCACCTTATAGTTCACCCTAAGCGTAAGAAGAAGACACGACGCGACCATGCACAGGCCACGCATCAGATTTCCATTCTGCACGTCGATGACGATCAGCAAACAGCCAAGCTCGTTAAGGATATGGTCGCCTCTGAGAAATGGCACGTGGAGCTTTGTGCCGATGGCTATGACGCGCTCGATAGGCTTACGGGCAACGACCGCTATGATGTGCTTATTGTGGATAACGATATTGCCGGACTCAACGGAGTGGAGCTAGTGCATCGCGCCCGCAGGATCACGGATCGCCGCCGCACTCCCATCGTCATGCTTTCGGGAAGCGATTGCGAGAGAGAAGCCTGGAGCGCCGGTGTGGATGCTTTTCTGAAAAAGCCGGAACAGATTAATGAGCTGTCATCGACGATCGCTCGGCTGCTGAAAGTCGAACTCCAAAGTTCAGCGGGGAAGACGACGAATCGACCCTCCGCATGAGATCGCAGGATTGGAAACGTGTGGTCCGGATGGCTCGCGGGGTGGTAGCGAGCGGGTGAAATATTGCCAGCGCTGATGCGCACGGTCGGTGGGGACTGTGCGCCTACATCATGCGCGCATTCCCGCTCGCTACTGCAGGCGGCTCCGACTAACGATATTCTCGCTGCCCGCAGCAGTTGCAATGGGAACAAAGAGGATGAGTCGGTTTCCAAACGAAGAGCCATGTAACCGGAGACTCGGGCGCAGAGGAAAACACGAAAACTAATTTTTCACGGTTCTTAACGTTTGCAACGCTTGAATGTTAGAAGCGACTGCCATTTTTAAGGCAAGGAAATTAGCTTGACACCTTGCAAGACGAGGCATAGTCTCGCGCCTTCAAACACTTTCGTTCGGCGTGCGACTCACGTCCCCGAAGCCTCCCGTCAACGAATTCAGAGAAGGTTCCAGCAATGCAGATCACCCCAATTTCCTGAAGGTTAGAAAGCCGTCAATGGCGTTTAGGGGTCTTTGGATCTCCTCGTTGCGAAGTGATTAGACGTTAAGAATGTTAGGGGATTGAACAGCCCCGCCGCTACTGGTAGGTAGCAGCGGGGCTAACGCAAACAACAAACTCTGTCACCGTTTAGGCGCAAAGGATGCCGTCCTAGTCAGACTCATCCTACCCTAAGTGGTGGCAGAGGCTCAAACGTTCTCATCGCAGTCTGCGATGAGAACGGAGGAAGCCGATGTCCATTATCGAATATCCCAATCGGCCACAGCGGAAATCCCAACTAGCGAGAGATACGCTCGTCCTCGTCTTTTCTTTGCTAAGAAAACGAGTCAGCCGAACGGATAGGCTTGCTGTATGTGGACTCTCGGGAGGTAGCGAGCGGGTCAACACTAGCGATGATCCACGCGGTTATGGGATGGCCGTGCGCCGAGATCACGCACAGACTCGCTCGCTATCGCAGGCGGTTCCAATCTAACGGAAATGCGCTCCACCCTACGTTAGTTGCTATGCGAAACAGAGTGGGTGAAGTCGCATTCAAGAAATGCGATGTAAGTGATCTCGGGTTCTACCGAGACGTAAACACGATAACTATTTTGGACGGTCGAGAATCGGAGGATGGTAAAATGTTTGGAAGCAAAGAAGCGCAGAGCCGATTGCGAAATGAAAGATCGCAACTTTCCATTGTTCGAATCATAGCTGGTATCGCTTTGCTCGCACTGGCTATTGCTTTGGTCCTGGTGTCGAGTAGAAGCAATCTGGGGCCGCAGCCTGTCGCGGCTCAAGCGCCGAGAACATTATCTGTTCCGCGCGTGCTCCAAACCCGCTCTCTACCGAAGTCGGCAACGCCCACGTTTCTTGATTTCCTTTATCGACCAAGCCTTCGGCCGTTTGAGCCAAGCGCCTCTACTTCTGACCCGCAACTTTTGCGCTTCCTCCTATCTGCCAGGAATCTGGCAAGCGATACGTCATTTGACGCCGTAGTGGCGCCAATTCCTCAAGCTGGTAATTCGAAAATTGTCTTCACCAGCAATCGCGACGGCTGCACTCAGATTTATGTGATGAATTCAGACGGCAGCGGCCTAGTGAGGCTCACCAACAACACCAGCAATGATGACAACCCCCGATGGTCACCAAATGGCGGGAAGATTTTGTTTCAGAGCGATCGCGATAATTCCGCTACCGGATATCGGGACATCTACGTCATGAACGCCGATGGCAGTGGGCAGACGCGACTGACGAGCGATGCCAACGATGATAGTGCAGCAGTGTGGTCCCCTAACGGGACCAAAATCGCTTTTCAAAGCGCGCGCAATGGAGTCAATTACCAGGTCTACGTAATGAACGCCGATGGCAGTGGGCAGATTAATATCAGCAACAGTACCGCAAATGACGGCCAGCCTTCATGGTCACCTGACGCCACAAGGATCGCATTCGCGAGCGATCGGGATCAGGCAGGCTTCTCAAGTATCTATGTGATGAACGCGAATGGCAGTAGCCAGACTAGATTGACTCTTAATGGGAGTGGATTTCGTGATGAACAACCTGCATGGTCGCCCAATGGGATGAAGCTGGCGTTTACCAGTACCCGCGACAGTGTTGTTGAGACTTGGCAAGAAACAGATGACGATGGAGGAATACTTACCAGAACGGCGGTTCGCAGCAACAAGGAAGTCTATGTGATGAATGCCGACGGGAGCGCAGCTCTTCGGCTGACGAGCACGCTGGAAAATGATGACTCCCCCGCATGGTCACCCGACGCCACGAAGATTATCTTCCGCAGCGACCGGGAACGAGACTGCTGCGATCCCAGCGCACAAGTCTGGACAATGAATCCAGACGGCAGTAGTCAGACGCTACTTTCCGGCAATGAATTTGGTAATTACAGCGCTAGTTGGACTACGAGTGCTAATCAGTCGCCGGTCGCCAATGCTGGCGGCTCTTACAGTGGAATGGCATCACAGTCCATAAATTTGAATGGCGCCAGTTCATTTGATCCTGATGGCAACATTGCCAGCTATTCATGGAGTTTTGGCGATGGCGGAACAGGCTCCGGCGTTACGCCTTCTCATGCTTATAACGCAGCGGGGACTTACAACGTCACACTTACGGTTATGGATAACCTCGGCGCACAAGCGACCGCTGCTACCAGCGCAAACATTTCCCCGGTAAATCAAGCACCTGTGGCAAACGCAGGCGGCTCCTACAGCGGCAAGAGCGCAACGTCGATCCAATTCAACGGCAGTGCCTCGTACGATCCAGACGGCACAATCACAACTTATCAATGGAACTTTGGCGACGGAGCAACCGGCACCGGCGCAGCGCCAGCTCATACCTATGCGACCACCGGTACGTTCGTCGCGACTCTTACGGTTACGGACAACGGAGGAGCAGCTTCTGCGGCGAGTACCAGTGCGGTCATCACATCGCCGACAAATCAGTCTCCAATTGCAAATCCCGGAGGCCCGTATTCGACTGTTAGCGGCAGCCCGATCATTTTCAACGGAACTGGGTCGTCTGATCCCGATGGCACAATCACCCAATATCAGTGGCATTTCGCAGACGGCACTGCGTCAGGACCATCACCAACTCACACATTCGCCGCGCCGGGTAGCCATCTGGTGACTTTGACCGTCACTGACAACGAGGGAGCGACAGGTTGGAAAAGCATAAGCGTTAACGTCGGATCATCCGGCGGAGATAATCTCCAGGTTGGGTCAAATCCGAATGACGTGAGCTGGGATCCGAGTAATCGCGATTCTCTCGATGATCCCATCAACAAGCGGGGAAACGCACCCAACACAACTACGGGAAACAACAATTTTCAGATTGTGGCCCCAGTGCTGTCTCTTCCTGGACGCGGACTTGACCTCAATCTTAACCTGACTTACAACTCGCTCGTATGGAACAAGTCAACTAGCGAGATTCTGTTTGACATCGATCATGATTTTCCAGCTCCGGGATGGCAGCTTGGCTTCGGAAAAATGGTTGCTATGGGCACAGCCGGCGCGATGATCATCGAGCCAGACGGATCGCGACATGGCTTCAATGGCAAAGTATTTGACTACAGCTACCCTAATCTACCGAACAGCCATGTTCCAACTTTCAAAGGGCAAACGACCGATGGCAGTCTTATAGAATATCGTTGCGAGATGGGAACTTTTCCGGAGGGCGTAGCAAGGTATCCAAACGGCACGGTTGTTCACTACGCTAACTACAGCACCGACTCGACGCACGTGCATAATTATGCCTACCCGTACTTGATCACTGATGCGAATGGCAATTCGATAGCGATAAGATATGCACAACCCTGGGACCAGCCGGAACCACGAATTGAACGCATCATAGACTCGGTTGGCCGGGTCATCACCTTCCATTATGACACCACAAAACGACTGACATCGATTACCGGACCAGGGCTTCCAGACGCAAATGGCGCTGCCACGACTCAGACATTCGTTCGCATTCACTACAAGACTCAAACGCTGAACTTGACGGGTGCGTTCACTGGTCTAAGCACTCGCGCCAAGAGTACAGATTTCTCGGCTATTGACGCGATCTACTATCCGGCGACAAGCAAGGGCTACTGGTTTGGAGGCGAGTCTTATTCGTCTTATGGAATGATCAGAAAAGTTGCCGAAGAGCGGGGGATGAGCTTTGCGGCAGGAGCGAACCCGGATGAACAAGGTATGGTTTCGGAAGGCACTGTCACGAGACAACAAATCTATGATTATCCGTCCGCCCCCGCAGGATTGAATGCCGCGCCATCCTTCACCCATCTGACCGAAACATGGGAGAGTGGACCGTCAAGCTCTCCGGTGACGATATTTAGTCAGGAAGACAATGCCGCTGCCAACGAACGCATAATAACCATCACCAATCCCGAGGGAACAAAGACCATCCAGAGATCATTTAACCTCTCGAACTTGTCCAGCAGCGATCCCAACAAGTTCAAGGACGGATTGATGAAAGAGCAGCAAGCACTCGATGCGGGTGGCCATCTCCTTCTAAAGACTACTTTCCTATGGGAGAAGGGAGCAGACGACGCAGCTCGGCTGCAACGTACAGAAACCACAGATGAGCTTGGTCAAATTCTGGCAACGAATTACGACCAGTATGGCGCTAACAATTCAGTCGGCAGAACCCGCGACTACAATTATGATGGCACGACTGTAATTCGAACCACGCGCAATACCTATGTAAGCTACCTCGACAGTGACCTTGACCAGGGAATAGATCCATCGCTCGGCATCCGAATTATCCATCCGCGCCGCGTAAATCTCGTCGAGACGGCTAAGGTTTTTACGGGCGATGATAGCGTAAATAGCCTCGCGGCTCAGACTGCGTTCAAGTACGACGAATACGCCGAGACGCTTAAGGCTTATCCGAACGATTGCGACGGCAATTTTGACCTCTTCGCCTACGGTGAGTTCCGGCACAACAACGGCGCAGCAGTTGGAATTCTGAGTCATGCGGCGAATTTCAACCCGTTGCCTCCAAGTTGTAATGGAGGCTCAGGCGCCCAATACATCACGAGACGCGGCAATGTGACCAGCATTGTCGGTTACGCTGACACATCTAATTCATCCTCGCCAGGTAATCCAGTAACCGAGACGCGAACCTATGACATGGCTGGGAACGTCATTGCTGCTTCGCGAGCTTGTTGTGAACAAGCGAGTTCTATCTTCGAGCTGGCCACTCAGTTCGCTTTTTCAGCTTCGGAAGCGCGCGGCTCTGCCGATCCAAACTCACTTCAGCGAATCACAACCAGTGAAACATTCGACTTGAGAACTGGTTTGCCGCATTCAAAGACTGACGCCAATGGACGTACAACGCAGATCACGTACTACCCGGATTCGCTGCGTCCGAAGGAAATTGTTGCGCCCACCGGCGCGCGCATTAGTTTCGAGTATGACGACATAGCGATGAAGGTAACGCAGACAAGCAGGCTCTCTTTGAATGGCGCCATCGCCGGCCAGACTGTTAAATACCTGAACGGTCTCGGTCAGGTGCGACGCGAGGAAGCACTGGGCGCGAGCAATGGAGTCGATATTGTCGAGACGCTCTACGACCAATTCGGCCGGCTGTCAAAACAGTCGCGACCGTACCGGAACGAAGAGACTCCACAGTGGAAGCAGACAATCTACGATTTAGCGGGCCGCGTGTCCGAAGTGCGAGAACCGTCCGATGTTGGAAACTCAGACTCTGAGACCGTCACAAAGTACTTCTACAATGAGGCTGCTCGTCCGTTAGGAGCGTCTGCCGACCCTGGTCAAACCACAAGAACTGTTGATCCTTGGAATCGTTGGCGCTGGGTGCGACTAGATGCAAGCGGTCGTATTGCCGAAGTTGTGGAGCCAAATCCTGACGGCGGCAGTGGCTTCACGACCAGATACAATTACAACACACTTGGAAAGTTGGCGAGAGTCGAACAAGGAGACCAGATCCGTCGCTTCCGTTATGATTCTCTCGGGCGGTTGACGCAACAGAAGTCAGCCGAAGCGAGCGCCACGCTTAACAGCATGGGAGAAAAAGTGACTGAGGCAGAGATGTGGAGCGATGTATTTACCTATGATCAGCGCTCTAACATGACATCCCACACCGACGCGCGCGGCGTGAAAACCATTTTCTCGTATCAGGACTCCAGCGGGAACGATGATCCGCTTAATCGTTTGCAGTCCATCTCCCATGATACGAGCAGAGTTGATAGTTCCCTGACGGTTCTGCCTGCGCCGACTGTCACTTATCAATACCGTACTAAGCCAGCCACTTCGACTTTAATTGACGTGACTGAAGGTGAACATGTAGTCGCAGCCGGTGTGAGCACCGAAGATTTTGTTTACGACAGCGAAGGCCGGTTGCAAGACAAGCGGTTTACCTACAGTGGCCGCAGCCAACCGATGACGATTACTTACGATTACGACAATTTGGGTCGCGTTAGGCAGATGACTTATCCTGAACAGTATCAGCCGAGCGGAAGTAGCACTCGCAAAGAGGTCACGCCGACCTATGACGTTTCTAGCCGCCTAAGCGGCTTACAAGTGAATGGCGTCAACTATGCCTCTCAGATTAACTACAATGCCTCCAGCCAGATTACTTCACTCGCGGTCGGTACTGGGGCCAATCAGCTCAATGAAAGTTATTCTTACAATCCTGGCAGCGGATTGCTAAAGACGCAAACCTTGCAAAGGGGTGGCACAACCTTGCTCAGTCTCTACTACGCGTACGGCCAGGGTTATTGTGAAGGATCTGGTCTTTGTATGATGACACCAGAAGCTGATGCCTACACAGGTCAGGTCACAAGAGTCATGAATCCTGCAACGGGACAGGGAAGGATTCAGCACTTCTCATACGATTCGCTGGGCCGATTAAAAAAGGCTGACCAAGGGGTTTGGGCGTACCCCAAAGGAAGTTGGGAATTGGCATTCTATGCCGACTGGAATCAAACATATAGCTACGATCGCTATGGTAATCGCACTGGGGTAGCGGCCTCAGCAGCCACCGGAGTGTCTCCAGTCCCCCAGGATGGGATCCCAGCCCTGTCGTATGATGCGGCAACCAATCGCATAGTGAGTACTGGGTTCAGTTACGACCCAGCCGGAAATCAAGTCACCAATGGCACAGGACAAACGTTTTTCTATGACGCAGCGGGCAGACTAGCAAAGGTGAAAGATCAGAACAACGTTACAGTTGCGACCTACACCTACGGTTCGTCAAATCAGCGCTTAATCACACAAAGCGGTGATGAGAACTCGCCAGCCAAAACATATTACATCTGGGACGGCGGATCTGTTATTTCCGAGTATACTGACCCGAGCGGAGCGGTAATGCCTCAGTGGTCCAAAGACTACATTTATTTTGGCGCTCGGTTGCTCGCGACCGACGAGCCAAACGGCGTCGGCGGAGAGATCGTTCACTATCATCATCCTGATCGCCTGGGTACTCGACTGGTCACTAATAACCTAGATACAACCTACTTCAAGCAGGCAGGCTTGCCCTTCGGCACGCCACTGGACTCCGAATCGACTGGGGCGACGAATCGCCGCTTCACGAGTTATGACCGCAGCACGACTACGGGGTTGGACTACGCTGTGAATCGGAACTACGACTCGCGCCAGGGGCGATTTACGCAGCCAGATCCACTCGGGATGGGTGCCGCAAGTCTGACTGACCCGCAAAGCCTCAATATGTATTCGTATGTGGGAAACGATCCCGTAAATCGTGTTGATCCTGATGGGCAATTTTGGGGTGCGCTGTTTCAGTTAATCGCTGGTCTGTTTCACAACTTGAAGCCAAACGTCATCAACGGATCATTCGCGTACCATAACCACCCTCCAGTTTCGGTTTCGTTCACGTCAAACTTTCAGACGATCGGCGTCGGGTACGGCGGGATCGGAATTCCGCTTCGCATTGAAGGTCAGTGGTTGCCGGAACTGCTGAATCCTAAGAGCGATCCCTTCGGAGACGCCGTGGCTGCAGCGCGCGGTATTTTGTCGGGAAATAATGAGTGCAGTAGGTTCTTTGGAGGAGCGGGCTTAAGCGCACTGAACGGAATTGCTGATGCAGTCTATTCTGCAGGAGATAAAGCCTACAGGGTTCTTGACAACGTCAACATTGGGATTTCCATGAACATTCCTACTGTTGTCCCTGCCGGAAATGCTCCCTTGGTGGCTAGCGGTCTCTATGCGTGGGTTTTACCCAATTCAGTTACCATTAATAGTCGCGGGGCGTTTGGCCAACAAGCCTCGTTTGGCACACTTCCTAGGTTTGGAGGGTACGCTCCAGGCACTTTACAGGCTCGCGTGTTACAACTCCTTCATGAAACCGGGCATCTGGTAATCACGGATGTCTCGAGAACCATCCTTGTTTTGGGAAAGGGAAAGAAGGCGCAAGTCTTCAGAAACATGTACAGACTGACCCATCTCCTGCCACTGGATGGGGGAGCCGGCAAAACTGATCTTAGCGAGGAGAATACTGAGAGAGTATTGAAGGCATGCCGAAAGCAGATCGACGCCCTGAAGAATTGAGGATTGATAATGTTCAAACTTCGGCCCTTAAACGCCCGGGTCAAGAAATGTTTTGTCCCGCTCTTCCTACTGATGGCGGTTGCTGCGCTTAGTACGTCTGCCCAAACGACGGCTATTATCTCGGGACGTGCAATCGACGAAACGGGAAAGCCAATTCCAAACGCATTAGTCTCTCTTTACACTCCTCCAGCGGCGGAAGCTTTCGAGCTTATTATGCCGGGGGCGCGTACCCTTGCAGGTGGTGAGTTCTTTCTGGATTCCGGGAATACCGGGCCTTCAAAGGGGATGAAACTCTTCATCGAAGAACCTGTTCCTAAAGGGTTCTGGTCTCCGTTCAATGGGCCACCTTTCGGGAATCTATCACGACTATCCCCATTCCGCGGAACTGCCATTTGGCTGAAGCCAAACCAAGCGCGTCTCGACCTAGGAAACGTGCGAGCTGGAATCCTCTACGCGAAGGTTGTCATTGATCTGACTAAAGCCTGGAACACCGAACGAAAGCCAAGCTTCGCAGAGTTAAAAGAAGGTAAGTTAAGCATCAGAGATGCCTCGGGAAACACAATCTACGATGGTCGTATACCGGAATCGGCTCTCGACCTTGTCTCCTCGTCCCTGAACCTCGCATTAACAAAGGGAAACTGGATAGTGGAGCTTACTGTCCCTGGTCCCGAGAGCTTGCGATCGCCCCGTCGTGTTATCAACGTGAAAAATTTGTCATGCCTGAGGGTCGCGCTTACTGATAAGCAAGTTCAACGGCCTTGTGGGTAAAACTAGGCCAAGAGCCAACTACTTGAAATTGCGGGTTACCGCTATTCCCTATAAGGCGCTTGGGCGGCTTAGCTTTCACCAAACATTCAGTTCACTCAGGGACGACCTCCGCCCGCCGCGATCGGGAGCGACCAGTGCCTTGGGTTGCCGTGATAAGGTGGGGTGGGACACGGCGGAGAAGGAATCGCTTGACTCCGCAGCACTCTTTGGGAATAGTCTTGCCACGTGTGGAGTTGCGGACTGAGGCGACCCGCAACTACCATTGATTGGCGCGCCGAAAATGCCCTTTTATGAGAGACTCGTTATGCGATCTTTAAGGACCTAACAGGGCTTGCGATCATGCGAGTTCAAACTACGAACTCGGAGTGAGGTAAGACCATGACTGCCGAAGTGTCAGCGTCGTCATCACAAACTTGGCTCGTATGGGCGTTGCTCTCGGCAGTGTTCGCAGCTCTCACCGCCATCTTTGCGAAGATCGGACTTGAGGGCGTGGACTCTGATTACGCGACGCTCGTTCGCACCGCCGTGATTATTGTTGTTCTTGGTTTGTTCGTCGTTATTTCTGGAAAGTGGCAGAGTCCGGGCGCGCTAACATCTAAAAGCGGATTATTTCTTGTGTTATCCGCGCTTGCTACCGGCGCGTCCTGGGTGTGTTACTTTCGCGCGCTCAAGATTGGGGCCGCTTCGCGTGTAGCACCCGTCGATAAGTTAAGCGTAGTGCTAGTCGCGGTCTTTGCTGTGATAGTTCTTGGTGAGCGCCCATCTGCTCGAGATTGGCTTGGAATTACAAGCGTCGCGATCGGAGCGTTTTTGCTAAGCCTGAAACGGTGAATGCTTGGCCCCACGTTAGCCGTAGATGCTTGAAGTAGGACGATCCGCAGAATTCAAAGTCGCTAAGCCGGTTCGCATTATCCGGTTAGGAACTCAGAATCGCAAATACAAGTGGCGCAAGCACAAGATTAGCCGCATGTGTCGCAATGCAAAGCCATAAAGACTTACTGCGGTGATAAGCCCATGTCCAGAGGAGTGCAAATCCGAAAGCCCACATAAAGTAGACGATGCCCGATACAAAGGGATAGACTGGCCAAAGATAAACGAGCTGAAATGAGTGGCGCAATCCGAATAAGGTCGCTGAGATAGTAGAGGCTATCGCGGGCGATACGTATTGCCTGAGTCCATTAAAAAGGAATCCTCTGTAGAGAAACTCTTCGCCGAACATGGG
>Ga0070704_100002032_pt1 | contig 11214 bp, 17 predicted proteins | sample KBSK5252metaG_FD_65467 | JGI IMG/M metagenome (GOLD analysis project Ga0070704, IMG submission 65467) | Corn, switchgrass and miscanthus rhizosphere microbial communities from Kellogg Biological Station, Michigan, USA - KBS K5-25-2 metaG | ecosystem: Host-associated > Plants > Roots >... | reverse complement strand
GGGCATCGCGACGTCGACTACTGGATTCAGCGCATCAATGAAAACGGCGGGTTCGGCGGGCAGTACAACGAGCAATATTGGCTGCGCCGGTTCATGGAGGACCCGAACAACAATCCGCACACGGCGGGTGGCGCCGGTGGGACGGGTGGGACCACGACCGGAATCCCTGGCGTGCCGGTGTCGTCCTATGCGGCGCAGTTCGATGATCCGAGCACGCGGCATCTCGAAGACTGGATGACGGCGCGGCTGAACGAGCTGCGGCAGCCCATCAATGATCCTTCCCGCGAAGCGCTCGCGCGACTCTTGGACGAGCAGACGCGGATGTATCAACAACAGCGGGCGCAGTTTGATGCGGAGCAAGCGGCGCTCAAGGAGCGTCGAGGCCGTGCCCGCACGTCAGCGGACGAATACATCAACTTTGCGAAGGAACGCGCGACGAAACTGCAAGGCCCAGCCTACACCGGAGCGGAAGGCGAAGTGCTGCGCACGCAAGCCCTCGATCCGATTGAAGCGGATCGGCAAGCCGCGCGGCAGCGGGCGTTGCAGCAGATTTCCAACCGGGGCATGGACCCGACCTCGGGCGTGGCGCAGCAACTGCTCAACGATGTCGACGCGTCGTTTGACCGGACACGCGCGGCGAGTCAGAACACGGTGGCGTATCGCCAGATCGCGGAGCAGCGGTCACGGGAAGAAGAAGCGCAGAACATCTTGCAGTCGATTCCCGGCGCCGAAGAAGCGGTGCTGCGCGGAGACATGGACTTCATTCAGGCGCTCAATAGCATCCTGAACCAATCGCAACAGGGCGCGATCATGAGCGCGGGGCAGTCGGCGGCCCTCGGTGAACGAGTGCGGAGCGAGGAACAGACACGCCGCCAGGAAGCCTTGGCGATTGCGTCATTGCTGCAGGAACTGCCGACGCATGCGCTGCAACAGTCGATGGCCGCAATTGGTGGAGCGCCGAGTCCGGAGTCTCTGTCGAACATGGCGATCCAGTTGTATCAAGTGGGCCAACAGAACCGGAATCAAGGCATGGGCTGGTACGAGACGCTCGGATCTGCCTTGCCGTATCTGACAAAGATGGGCGGGACCGGCTTCGGTGGCGGTGGTGGCTGGGGTGGGTCCAATAACTTCGGTGGCGACGCCTGGATGCATCACTAATGCCGCTTAGGTCTCACGTTGCGTCGTTGTTCTTGTCGAGTTGCCCATCGACAGTTTCCGGGCTCGTAATGCCCGTCCGGATCGATGCGGTCTATCGACATGGACGCGGACGGCTTGGCGCCCATGTCTTGGAGAAAGCTGATAAAGGATCGCCAGCGGGCACAGACGCTGATGCCCCTGCCGCCGTAGTTCTTCCAACTTGGATGCGATGGATCTGCGCAACGACGACGCATGCCCTGCCAGCATTGATACTCTGGAGATCGGGCGCGCCGGCTATTCTGGCGACCAGCATGGCCGTGAACGGTCTGGCGCAGACGGACCCGCTCGACTCGCAAACAGTCGCAGCTCGCGGAGCGGCCAGACAGAAGATTCTGAACATCGACAACGCCGATAGTGCCGCAATCGCAGCGGCATATCCAGCGCGCTTCTTTCTTGGCGGACCGCTGAGGGTCAAGAGCAACAACTGTCCATCGTCCAAATTGTTCTCCGGTGCGGTCTATAACTTGGCGTCCCATAGCAACTAATGAGTTTATCACGTGCCATTTGATATTAGGCAGATCATCGAGCTTGCTCCATTGGTCATTGGAGCCATGAAGCCTGGGTCTCCAGAAAGTGCAGCCCTCATGCGCGGCTTCATGCGCGCACAGCAGCAACGTCGCCAGCAGGGGCTGGAAGATCAACAACTGCAGGAACAGCGCGCCTTCCGTGAATCGCAGATAGCGAACACGGCCGCAGACAACCGCCGCGCCGATGAAGCGCTGCGCCTGCAACGTGAGCATGCAGACTTAGGGCGGCTCGAGCAATTCCGTGGCGCCGCGAAAGAGCGCGCCAATGAATTGATCGGCGGGGCCGATCTCGGGATGAGCCCAACCGATCCGGGCCTGCAGAATCAGATTGCACTGGACCAGTTCCAACTGGCGAATCAATACGGTGTGCCTGGGGCGCAGAGCACGACACTCCCGAATGTCCTCGCGCCGATGTCGACACGGAAGCGCAACAAGGCCAAAGAGATTTACGAGCAGGCAAAGAAGACCTACGGCGATGAAGCGATGGCGAACGATGCCATCACGATCAAGACGGGCGAACTGTTCGGGGATGTGAAGCCGTCGCAGTTGCGGACCATGTATGAACTGCCCGCAATGGCGGGCGAGCAGATGGCGACGCCCTACGTGAAACCTGCGGCGAAGCGTGCGCCGGTGCGTGTCGAGACAGTTGACGCGAAAGGGCGGCCAGTTACGAAGTTCGTGTCGGAAGACGAAGCGGCCGGCAAAGAGTTCCCGCAATACGTGAAGCCTGAGAAGGGCGCGCCCGACGGCCAACCCTCACCGTATGCGGCAGAACGTGGGGCGCGCAATCTCGCGTCCGTCGATGCCCTGCTAAAGAAAGTCAATCGCTGGACGACCGGTGTCGGGAGCACGCTGGCGAAACTGCCAGAGACGCAAGCCCGCGACTTCGCGGCGGAGCTCGACACGCTCAAGGCGAACATTGCGTTTGGTGAACTCACCGCGATGCGCGAAGCGAGCAAGACGGGTGGCGCATTGGGTCAGGTCTCCGACAACGAGCTGCGGCTGCTGACCTCTGCGCTCGGCGCGTTGGATACCGGCCAGTCGCCGGCCAACTTCCGGGCGCAACTGAGCAAGATCCGCGAGAGCCTCGCGCGGTGGGAGGCGGCGAGTGGCCAAGCAGCGGTCAAGCCGGTGCCGAGTCACGGCGCGACGCCGAAGCCAGCACAGGGCGGAGTGGAGTACGACTGGATCAACGGTCAGCTCGTGCCGAGGAAGAAGTAATGCCGCGGGTCCACCTGCCAGACGGCCGGATCGTCGACTTTCCGTACGACATGACGGAAGCGCAGATCAGCGCCGAGGTGGCGAAACTCGTTGGACCTACGCCGAAGCCGGCGCCGGCAGCACCAGAACGGACATGGACTGATACCGCAGTAGACCTCTTGCCAGCAGCGGGCGGGACGCTCGGCGGCATTGTCGGTGGCATCGGCGGCACGGTAGCAGGCATGGGCGTCGGGGGCGCGCCTGGCGCTATCGGGGGCGCCACGCTCGGTGGGGGCGCGGGAGAAGCCGCGCGGCAACTTGTCAACCGCATACGAGGCAAGGAAGCGCCAGCAACACCGCTAGAAGCGGCGAAGGGCATTGCGCTTGAGGGCGGCATCCAAGGCGCGGCCGAAGCGGTCGGAGGCGCGGTCACGAAAGGCGTGGCGGCTGGCGCAAAACAGGTCTATCGCGGGTATCTGAAACCATCATTAGCCGCCGGCAAGATCGGCAAAGCCAATCAGATTGTTCAGACGGCGCTGGACGAAGCCTTGCCGATTACGCGCAGCGGCGTGGCGACGGCGAACCGGGTCATCGGCGAACTGCGGGCCGAGGTGGATTCGATTCTCGCCAATACGAAGGGCCGAATCGATCTGAAGCAGATTGCCGACAAGGTGCGGGGGTTCGCCCGCAGTAAGTACTTCAAGCCCGGCGCAGACCTGACCGATTACAAAACGGCGCTGGATGTGGCCGAGCGCATCGACTCGCATCCATCGCTGGGGCTGCCGGCGGGCGCGAAACCGACACGCGTGGAAGTGCCGCTCTCGCAGGCGAATGAAGCGAAACGGGCCCTGCAAGAGACCGCGAGCGCGAGTTACGGCCAGCCGAATGCCAACGCGGCGAAGAAGGCGACCAAAGAAGGCGCGCATGCGCTGAGAACTGAAATAGAGGCCGCGACTGGCGGATCGACTGGGAAAGTGGCGACGCTGAACGCCCGCGAGAGCAAGTTGATTGACGCGTCTCGCGCAATCGCGCAAGCCGTAGCGCGGGAAGCGAATCAGAACAAAATCTACGGCGTGAAGACGCTGTTTGCTGGGGGCGTCGCTGGCGCGAACTCCTATAGAGGCGACGATTTGCCGACGGCTCTCGCGAAAGGCGCGGCAGCGCGGATCGCGCTGACGCCTGGAGCACAGAGCCTTGCGGCTATTGTGGCGAATCGAATCGCGAAACAACTCGGCGTCGGGGCGGCATCGGCGCTCCGGCTCGCGGAGTATGCGTTGTCAGAAACCGAGCAGGAGCCCGACGAGCGTCCATAGGACCATCGCAACGGTCCCGAGACAGAAGACGAGCGAGAGCAACCCGAGCGTCCATTCTTTGGGCGTGAGCGGGCGCGGCGGCATAAACGACCAAGGATACCACGGGTCATGGCGAATCAGGGCATGGAGAGCGATCGGCGTGTCGGCGAGCGGCGGACCCAATACGGAGATATGCCGGTCTGGGTCAGGGTTCTCTGGCGCTACGGCATTGTCGGCGCCACCATGCTCTATCTCGTCTGGCAGGGCACGCAGGGCTTTGGATCGACGCTGAACACGATCAAAGACGAACAGCGCACCCATATCAGCGAGACCAACTTCTACTTGCGCCAGCTCTGTGTGTTCACGGCCAAGACGGCGGGCGCCGATCCGGCTGCCTGCATCATGCCGCCACTCGACCGTCGACCCTAAAGAATCTGCATGACCACTACATCTGGTAGCACGCCTCCGCTAAACGTGCGGTATCTTGCGATTCATGCCGAAGGGTAGGGTGCGATTGCAACGGACGGAGCGGTTCTGTGCGCGCTGTGAGGATGTGAAGCCGCTACAGGAGTTCTCAGCCCGGAGCGGGGGCTACTGCAAGGCGTGTCATCGGGCCTATACGAAAGTCTGGCAGGCACAGAGAAAGCAGAAGGCCGCATGAAACGGTGGGTGATTCTGATCGTCGTCGTGGCGTCGGCCGCCTTCGCGCAACAGCGCGAGCAGTATCCAGGGCAGAGCGAGCATGCCGTTCCTCCGACCGGTTGGTACTGTACCAATCATCCGAACGCTGATGCGAACCACAAATGTGGATGCCTGCGGAAGTGCGTGCCAGAGCTCGACGAAGAAGGCAATCCGACCGGCAAGGATGTCGTGCAGGAAGATGCGAAGTGCGGCGCGTACTGCCATGCCGATCATTGCGCGTGCCCGATCAAGTGCAAGGGTGAAACGCATTGAACCCGCTGCCCAAGGCCTGCCCCAAGTGTGAATCAAAAGATGGCTGGGAACCGCCCCGGTATCAATATTCTGGCGATGTAGGTCCTGCCGGCGCCACTGAATGGCTCGAAGTCGTGTGCAGGACGTGTCGCTATCCGTTGCGGCTGCCGTGCGCGGATGCGAAGGCATGATCGCAATGCCCAGGGTGTTGCTCTGCAGACTTTGCGGTCACTGGTATCAGGTGGTCCAACAGATTCCAGACATTTGCCCCTTCTGCGAACAGACCGCGAGCTGGACGACGGATGATGCGCCCTCGAAGCCGTATGTGCTCTCCGAGAATGATCGCAAGTTTCTTCACTCCTTGAAAATCAAGCCAGAGGACGCATGAGTCATCCATGCACGGGCTGCGGGTCACTCAAGGTGTCACCGTCCAATCTGCGGAAGCGGAGTTATCGGTGTGCGCGCTGCATCAATGCCTCGCCTGCGGGGCTACGGGCGCGCACGAAATATTTGCGCAAGAAAGGTATCCGCGTCGGCGGGCGTCATTACGGCTACGCGGCGACGCCCGAACTGGCCCAACGCATCAAGGCCCATATCAGGAGACGGTTAACCGAATATGTCACTCAGCAGGGACAGTCGGCAAGAGCGGAAGCTGAAAGCGGTGCGGCGGGCCCAGTTCAGGCTGAAACAGAATCTTGAACGCATCGACTGGGAAGAGGATTCGCTGTTGCCCGAAATCGAAGCATTGAAGTCCGGGAAGTCGGTGTTAGGGCTCCCCGACGGGATGGCCTTCGATATCGTCATTGAGCATGAAGTTCAGAATCCATCCGAAGCCGCCAAGCCAGACACCGACGCCTGACACCATTCAGGTGCGGCCGACGACGGTGCGCGTCGCATCGCGGCCGCTACGCGTGTTGGATTTCGATATCGAGAATCGACCGTTGACCTATTTAGGCTCCGACTTCACGACGGCAGAAGTGACCGCGATTTCGTGGGCGTGGACAGACCAGCCGCAAGACGTGACCGTGTATTTGTTGGGCGAGACGGAACTGCCGACGATCCTCCGCGAGTTCGTGAAAGTCTATCAGCAGGCGGACATGGTGACGGGGCATTACATCAAGGGCCACGATCTCCCGATGATCAACGGCGCCCTGATGGAGTGTCGCATGGCGCCCCTGAGCGACAAGATGGTGCAAGACACGAAGATTGATCTGATTCGCGCGAAGGGCTTGAGTTTGTCGCAGGAAAGCTTAGGTGCGATGTTCCGCTTGGATCATCAGAAGGTCACGATGAACCAGAGCAAATGGCGGGCGGCGAATCGGTTGACGCCGGAAGGACTCGTGGAGGTGCGCGAGCGGGTCACGGGCGATGTGAAGCAGCACATGGAATTGCGTCAGGAGCTCGTAGCACTCGGTTACTTGGCGCCGCCGACGCTGTGGAGGTCGGGCGCGGCGAAGGCGGAAGCGTACACCCCGTAACTGGAGCCGCATGAAGGTTGCCGCGCTGCTGTTCCTCATGATGTGCCTGAACTACGGCCTCAACACGATCAGTTTCCGGATGATCGCGCGCGGCAGCTATCTCGGCACAGGACTCACGGACGCATTCATTGCCGCGTTCGGGTTCTGGATGATTCAGGAAGTGTCACATACGCGCACGTGGCTCGCGTTTGGCGGCTATGTCTGTGGCGGGGTGGCGGGGTCACTGATTGGGCTGTGGCTGACACGCAAAGGAGCCGCGTAAGTGGACGTGCCGATTCTCCGCGTGGTGGCGCAGCGACATACGAATGACTGCGGCGTCGCGTGTCTCGCGATGCTGTGCGGCGTGAGTTACGAGAATGCTTTAGTGGCCGTGGCGCTGGACGTCCCTAATGTCTGTTGGTCTGGGATGTGGACCAAGCACTTTCAGACCGCCGCGAAGCGCTTGGGGTTTAGCTTGACGCCCAGAAAGCGCGTCGATCTCGAGACCGACACGGGCATCCTCAGTATTTCGTCGCCGAACTGGCCGCATGATCATGTGGTCGTCTTGCGTGAGGGACTACTCATTGAAACGGACGGCACGTTGTGGGAGCCGGATGTGTTCTTACGACACTACGGAGCCAAGGTGGGGACTCTACTCGTAGCGGAGGCGGCGTGAGCAGGTTCGACATCAAAGACAGCGGGCGGCGGCAAGCGTTCTCCAGTGGCATGGTGCGCGATGTGGCCGACGGCAAGATCGATTACACGCTGGTGTTTGACGGGCCGATGTTCGAACGCTGGGCGGAGCATCTCGATAAAGGCGCGAAGAAATACGACAAGCGGAACTGGATGCTTGCAGCTGGTGACGAGGAACGCGAGCGGTTCCGCGAATCAGCCCTACGACACTTCCTGCAATGGTTCCGCGGCGAGACCGACGAGGACCATGCCGCGGCGGTCTTCTTCAACATCAACGGTGCGGAGTACGTCAAAGACAAGCCGTGAAGCAGATCTCCATCTTCCTGCGTGGCTTCACGATCGTGGCGTTGACGGCGACGAATGTCGGTCAGGTCGCAGGACGGCATTGGATGGGCGCGTTCATGGTCGGCTTCGGGATTAGCTTTGTCTGGTTTTGCAACTCCAGAACCGCCGCACATACGGACGTCTGTGGCGCACGAGAGTGCTACGCCCTCGGCGCGGCCTGCGGAACTATCTTCGGCATGTGGCTGGTGAAAGCCATCTATGGTTAAGGCCCACCTTGCCTGCTGTCTGTTCGTGACGATGTGGGCGATCTTCTTCTTGCTCCATATGGCGGTCAGCGCGCCGCAGCCAATTGCGATCAGTGTGTCGCCCCGTCTCGCGTTTGCCCCTGCGAATCTGAGCATTCAAGTGCGCGTGCATCCCTCGCCCGATGATCGCTGGATTGATGTGCAGACCGATGGCGGGGAGTTCGCGCGCCGCTCGCAATGGTCAATAGAGCCAGATCGGACGCTCTATCGAGTGGAGTGGAAGAACATCAGCGCCGGCGAGTACGACATTGTGGCGCGACTCGGCCACGGTGATCAGGTCAGCGGATCGGATCGGGTCTCGGTGCAGTTGATGGGCGCAGAACCGTGATGCAGCCCTCCCACGACTGCACAGGCGAGATCGTCATACCCACTCCGGGCACGACTGAACCCGATCCGGGCCTCCCAGCGGCGTGGATGATTCTGGCGCTCGTCGTGGCGGTCGCCATCTTCGAGTTGTGGGCGCTCAAAACAAAGCGCAACACGATCTCGCATCTGATGCAACGGATCTCGCGAAAGCGGCTCTGGTTCAAGTGGCTGGCGGGTGCTGGCATGGTCGTGTTGACTTGGCATCTGCTCTGGGGCTTCCCCTGGTAACGACGCCGCGCCCCTTGCCTGTGGCGAAGACAGCCCTGGATCTGTTCGCGTGGTTGGATACAGAGCTCAAAGCCGGGCGATTAACCGCCACACAATACGACATCCTCTGGGCGTATGTCCTCGCCCATCGGTAATCCCTCATGACGTTCTTGGAGCAAGGCCAAGCAGAAAAAATAAAGGGTGCGTGGCATCTCGGCGGCTTGATCTTCGCGGCAGGAGCCACGCTCTACAACCTCGGCGCGTTGATTCAACGCCGCGAGCGGCATCTGCTCGTGAATGCGGCCGTCTATGGGGCCTTGACGCTGTACGAAACCGCGAAGTGTCGGCATCACTTCGAGCCGCCAGGACTCAGAGGCCGCGCCACGACCAACCAATGATGTGGCCGCTGCTATCGATCTTGAACATGCGATACGCCGTGTATCCCTGTACTTGCGACGGCGTATACACCGTGCGGCTCATGGCTGTGCCCCAAATCAGATCGTCGTAGGCCGTCGCGCTGAAGGCGGTCGTTGTGCGCGCGGTGCCTGGAACGACCCAGGCGCGATTGGCTGCGTATACCAAGATGCGACCGCCGTCCACATCATCAAAGACCTGCTGAGGCGGCCCCCATTGCGTGATGAGGTACCCGTAGTGCTGGCCCTCCCATGAACGCATCGTGCTGTTGATGGTGGCGCAGCCAGAGACAGCGACAGCGATGAGCAAGAGCACGCCGACGAGCACAATGGGTCTCTTCATGGTCAGCAGTATAACGCGCAGAGTTAAGCGCGAATGGCTCGCATCATTGCGACTAAATAATGTCCTGCAAGGACCGAGCGATGGCCGCCGTTTTATCAGCTAATCGCTCGAGTTCCGGATCGTGCGGGGCGTTGAGGCGTGCCACCCGGAGCGACACGTCCAAGGCTAAGAGCACGACGCTGCAGAGGGCCACGCCGTCGATGTGGAGCTGGTCGACCGCCGCGAGGTGCCTGGCGTCCAGGGCGGCGAGATGGTCCGAGAACCGCTCAGCCGCGGCGTGAATCTGGCGCGCGAGCCGTCGTCGTTCAGCGTCGGCAGTCATGGACATCTTACGCGTAATGTCAAGGGTGAACGGCTCATTGGCAACTGGATTCACGATTGTCTGCGACCAGCAATCTTCAGGATAGCTGTTCGCGACACGCCAAAAGCGTGCGCTAATTGGCCGAGCGATTCTCGACCGCGACGCTCACGAATTTCGATCCTCTGCTCTGGCGTCAATTTGGCCCTGCGACCGCTGACGCGAGTTCGCCTGCCTTTCGCCATTGAGTCTGCGGCATTCTCTTTGGCGGTGCCCAAAAACAAATGCGATGGCCTGACACAGCGCGGGTTGTCGCACCGATGACAGACTTGGATGCCACGCGGGACTGGACCGATGAACAGAATGTGCGCAGCCCGAGAAGCCGTCACGCCTCTTTCGCCAAGCTTGAACATGCCATATCCGTGGTCATTGACGCAGCCAGTCCAGAGCCAGCAAGGCGCCGCGGCTGACTTGTCTACGCGGCCGATGAACCGTTCCGCAGTCGGTGTCCCGCGCGGGGTGTAGTGTCGCTTCGCCATCAGCGAAAGTATAACATGCGGCTGGTTACCATTGGCAACTGAATTGGGCACTTTCGCCCCTGATTCTGCTGCATTGTGTCGTGTTTGGGCATCTGGAAAAGGCTGGAAATACTGGCGTCCCCAACGGGATTCGAACCCGTGTCTTGGCCTTGAAAGGGCTAGAAATTCCGTGAAACGCTAGCGATTTCGCTGGCTGGCAACTCGGATTGGCGACTTTCGCCCCTTGAACGCCGCCGCGATCGCGCGCCGCTGCCGCTCAGGCACGGCGGCCAACGTGTAGCGTTCGCTCATGCGGATGACGGAATGCCCCATCATCTCTTTGACCGCCTTCAAATCGCCGGTCTCGCGGTAAATCTGCGTCCCGAACGAGTGCCGCAGATCGTAGGGCACCGGGGCAGAGAGATGCGCGAACTGCTTGGGATGATCGAACACGGTGCGGTAGCGCTCGCCAGTGGTCGCCGCGATCCACGCCGCGCGCCACATCCGCGCCATCGGTGCCCACGTAAACCGCCCCCACGCATTCGTGTTCTCCATCTCGTGCAGGGCATCCGTTGCAGCGGGGGATAACGGGATCGTGTACGTCTTCGTGCCGCGTCCCTTCTGCGTGCCGGGAATCGTCAACAGCCGATGGCGCGTGTCCCAATGGACATCCGGATTCAGCCGCATGACCTGATCGTGACGAGCGCCGGTGTAGGCGATGACGGCGAGCCGCGCACGCGTCGGACAGCGCGGCATCTGCTCAAGCGCCTTCTCGATCTGTGCGTAGGCCACGCCGCGCGGCAACGGATCGGGCGCGGCGAACTTCGGCACGTCGCGCACAGGGTTGTAGCCGCTCTTGCCGTTTAAGGTCGTGTAGAACGCCGCCAGGGCCGCACGTCGCTTGTTGCAGGTGTCGGCGGCGAGTCCGTCTGACCGCCAGCGATTGAGCACGCGGGCCACATCGTCGCGTGTGACCGCATCCTTGGCCGTGTCCGCGCCGAGCACCGCGATCCAGAGCTCCAGATGTCGCTCACGTTCTTCGTAGGCGCTGGGCGTTCGTCCGCTGTAGTGATCGCGGAGATACGCGGCCACGTCGCCGGCGAGCCCGCCCGTTTTGTGTGTCTGCTTGCCGGCGCGCAGTCGATTCCGCATGCGCTCGGCTTCGGCTTCGACGTCGGCT